>Ga0182739_1000039_pt1 | contig 315249 bp, 258 predicted proteins | sample eDN5th30CBELigBY_FD_128873 | JGI IMG/M metagenome (GOLD analysis project Ga0182739, IMG submission 128873) | Enriched backyard soil microbial communities from Emeryville, California, USA - eDNA 5th pass 30_C BE-Lig BY (version 2) (version 2) | ecosystem: Environmental > Terrestrial > Soil >... | reverse complement strand
CGCGGTTGATGACCGAATTGACGAAACGTAAGAAGGCCGAGAAGGCCGCTAACGAAGCTAGCGAAACAGCCGCTGAGGCATAAATTGACGTCGGAAAATGGAAAGAAATTTAAGGAAAACAAGAATCGGCTTGGTAGTGAGCAACAAAATGGACAAGTCCATTGTGGTGGCCGTTGAGCGGAAAGTGAAGCACCCCATCTATGGAAAGTTCGTGAAGAAGACTACCAAATTCAAGGCTCACGACGAAGAGAACACCTGCGGTATCGGCGATACGGTGTTGATCATGGAAACGCGTCCGCTGAGCAAGACCAAGAATTGGCGATTAGTAGAAATTTTAGAGAGGGCTAAGTAACATGGTACAACAGGAATCAAGACTCAATGTAGCCGACAACAGTGGCGCTAAGGAAGTATTAGTGATCCGCGTGTTGGGCGGTACCGGCAAACGTTATGCATCGATCGGTGATAAAGTTGTTGTAACCGTGAAAAGTGCTTTGCCATCAGGAAACGTTAAGAAAGGAACGGTTTCCAAAGCGGTAGTTGTGCGCACGAAGAAGGAAATCCGCCGGAAGGACGGTTCGTATATCCGCTTTGACGACAACGCTGCCGTATTGTTAAATAATCAGGATGAGCCGCGGGGAACCCGTATCTTCGGCCCTGTAGCACGTGAATTGCGTGAAAAGCAGTTCATGAAAATCGTATCATTAGCACCGGAGGTATTATAATCATGGGACAGACAAAGACATCGACACATAAGATTAAAATCCGGACTGGGGATTTGGTAAAGGTTATCTCCGGCAACTCCAAGGGAGCACAGGGAAAGGTGTTGCAGATTTTGAGAGCCGACAATAGAGCAATCGTTGAAGGCGTAAACATCATCAAGAAGCACACCAAACCGAATGCAGCCAACCCGAACGGGGGCATCATCGAAAAGGAGGCAGCTATCCATATTTCCAACCTGGCGCTTATCGATCCGAAATCGGGCAAACCGACCCGGATCGGACGTTTGGTAAAGGAAGTGGACGGCAAGAAGAAAATTGTACGTATAGCAAAAAAATCAGGGGAGGAGATCGACTAATGACTTACATTCCGAGATTAAAGGCGAAGTATAAGGAAGAGATCCGTACGGCGCTGAAAGAGAAATTCCAATACAAAAGCGTGATGCAGGTGCCACGGTTGGAAAAGATTGCCCTGAGCCAAGGTATTGGCGCTGCTACTGCAGACAAGAAACTCATTGACAACGCGATTGGTGAGATGACGTTGATAACCGGCCAGAAGGCGATAGCGACCCGGTCGAAGAAGGACGTATCCAATTTCAAACTCCGTAAGGGAATGCCGATTGGTGTGCGCGTAACACTGCGCGATAGCAAGATGTACGAATTTCTGGACCGCTTGGTAGCTGTAGCGTTACCGCGTATCCGCGATTTCCGTGGCATTAACGACAAGGGGTTCGATGGCCGTGGAAATTACACGCTGGGCATTACCGAGCAAATTATTTTCCCGGAAATCGATATCGACAAGATCAACAAGATACAGGGTATGGATATTACCTTTGTAACCAGTGCCAAGACGGATGTGGAAGCGTTGGAATTGTTGAAACAATTCGGATTACCATTCAAAAATCAAAATACAACGACTAATGGCTAAAGAAGGAATCAAGGCGCGCGAAGTGAAGCGTGCCAGGCTGGTAGCTAAATATGCCGAGAAACGTGCAGCGTTGAAAGCAGCGGGCGATTACGCTGCGCTCGACAAATTGCCAAAAAATGCGTCGCCCGTTCGGTTGCACAACCGCTGCAAACTGACTGGCCGTCCTAAAGGCTATATGCGGCAATTCGGCATTTCGCGGGTAACATTCCGTGAAATGGCACTCGCTGGAAAGATCCCGGGTGTGAAAAAAGCATCCTGGTAGTACATTTTTTAACCGATAGCAGGTCCTGGGGTCGAGGTGGCCGATGGAAACCGTTATCATAACAAATAATATCAATGAATACAGATCCAATAGCGGATTACCTTACCCGAGTAAGGAATGCCATCAAGGCCAACCACAGGGTTGTTGAAATTCCTGCATCGAACCTCAAGAAAGAGATTACCAAAGTACTCTTTGACAAAGGTTACATTACCAATTACAAATTCGAGGATGACGCTGTTCAGGGCACCATCAAGATTGCACTGAAGTATCATCCCGTAAGTAAGATTCCAGCAATCCGCACGTTGAAACGTGTGAGCAAGCCGGGCCTGAGGAAATATGCGGGAGTGGATAGTATGCCACGTGTGTTGAACGGATTAGGAATCGCCATCTTGTCGACCTCCAAGGGTGTGATGACAGACAAGGAGGCCCGCCTCCAAAATGTCGGTGGCGAAGTTTTATGTTACGTATATTAATCAGGAGGAACACGCATCATGTCAAGAATTGGAAAAGCACCGATTGCCATTCCCGCTGGGGTGACGATTACCGTATCCGACAAAAATCTGGTAACGGTTAAAGGACCGAAAGGCGAATTGACTCAACAGGTTGATCGGGATATCGAGGTAGCACAGGAAGATGGTCAGTTGTTGGTAAAGCGCCCTACGGATCAGAAAAGGCATAAAGCACTGCATGGTTTGTACCGTTCACTGCTGAATAATATGGTTGTCGGTGTTACCGAAGGGTATAGCACCACGCAAGAATTGGTAGGTGTAGGTTACCGGGCCAATGCTCAAGGAAGCACGCTTGACCTTACCCTCGGGTTTTCACACCAAGTGGTACTTATCCTGCCGAAGGAAGTGAAAGTGTCAACAACGGCGGTTAAAGGAAAGAACCCGACCATCACATTAGAGTCGATCGACAAGCAATTGTTGGGTCAGGTTGCGGCTAAGATCCGGTCACTGCGCGCGCCGGAACCGTACAAAGGAAAAGGTATTAAATTTGCCGGTGAGCAACTGCGCAGGAAAGCAGGTAAATCGGCAGCTAAAAAATAGTAATCGTCATGGCAGGAAATAAAGTATCGCGTAGGGAACGCATAAAGCAGGGGATCAGGAAACGTATTTCAGGATCGGCCGAGCGCCCACGCTTGTCGGTATATCGGAGCAACAAGGGCATCTATGTACAAATCATTGATGACCAAGCTGGAACCACGTTGGCGGCTGCATCGACGATGAGCAAAGAGTTCGCCTCATCGGGTAATAAAGTAGAGCAGTCTAAAGCAGTTGGGAAGTTGATCGCTGAAAGGGCGATTGCAGCTGGGATTAGTAAAGTAGTTTTTGACCGTAATGGGTATCTGTATCACGGCCGCGTGAAGTCGCTTGCTGAGGGTGCCCGGGAAGCTGGTTTGGACTTTTAATTGATTGAGAACATGTCATTAAGCAATATAAAAAGAGTAAAGTCAAGCGAAATCGAACTGAAAGATCGCTTGGTGAGCATCCAGCGCGTGGCTAAGGTAACCAAGGGCGGTCGTACGTTCAGCTTTTCAGCTATCGTGATTGTGGGCGATGAGAATGGGGTGGTAGGGTACGGACTTGGTAAAGCCAAGGAAGTAACCGAAGCCATTACCAAGGGAATCGACGACGCGAAGAAAAACCTGATTAAGGTGCCTATCATCAAAGGTACGGTACCACATGAGCAGTATGGTAAGTATTCTGGTGGTAATGTATTGATCAAGCCGGCGGTACATGGTACCGGCGTGTTGGCCGGCGGCGCCATGCGCGCAGTGCTGGAGAGTGCGGGAGTAACCGACGTATTGGCCAAATCACTGGGATCGTCCAACCCGCACAACGTGGTCAAGGCAACCATCGATGCATTGTTGAAAATGCGTGATGCGTATACCGTGGCCCAGCAGCGGGGTGTGGATTTAAACAAGGTATTTAACGGATAATCATCATGGCAAAGATCAGAATTACTCAAATCAAGAGCACTATCGACCGAAGCGAGCGCCAAAAGCGGACGATCCAGGCGTTGGGATTGCGTAAAATCAATCACACCGTGGAAGTGGAAGCTACGCCGTCGATTATCGGGATGGTACGCAAGGTGAATCACCTTGTGGCAATAGAACAAGTATAACATACGTTTAATCGTTGTACCTGTATAGTGAAAGCGAAGGTACAGCACAATATCAATGAAGATGAACTTAAGTAATCTAAAGCCGGCGGCGGGATCAACAAAAACTAAGAAGCGTATCGGACGTGGTCCGGGTTCGGGCCGTGGAGGCACGTCTACTCGCGGTCACAAAGGCGCTCAGTCAAGGTCTGGCCACAGCCGGAAGATCGGATTTGAGGGCGGGCAGATGCCGTTGCAACGGCGTGTGCCGAAATTCGGGTTTAAGAACCTGAACCGTGTTGAGTATGTAGGCGTTAATCTCGACGTATTGCAGGGGCTGGTAGACAAATTCAAATTGTCGGCCATCGATTTCGATACCCTGACGTCGCATGGGTTGGTTGGTAAGAAAGATTTGGTGAAAATCCTGGGCAGGGGGGAACTGACTGCCAAGGTGGAAGTAAAAGCACATGCATTTTCAACTTCGGCACAGCAAGCGATAGAGGCAGCAGGAGGCTCGATTGTAAAACTTTAATACATGAAGAAGCTAATTACAACCTTGACCAATATATGGAAGATCGATGATCTGAGAACGCGTATTTTAAATACGCTTTTATTTCTTTTGATTTATCGTGTAGGGTGCCATATCGTATTGCCCGGTGTTAATCCCGCTGCGCTTCAACACGAAGCCAAGGAGGGATTGCTGGGATTGCTCGATATGTTTGCGGGGGGATCATTCTCCCGCTCGGCGATATTTGCATTAGGTGTAATGCCCTACATTTCGGCTTCCATTGTTGTTCAGTTGCTTGGTATTGCTGTTCCCTATTTCCAGAAACTACAAAAAGAAGGCGAGAGTGGCCGTAAGAAAATGACGCAGATTACGCGTTATCTTACATTGGCCATCACGTTGGTGCAGTCTATCGCGTACGTACGCACGCAGATTGATGGTGGTGCCAAGATGATTGCCGATCCGATGTTTACGATTCTGTCGGCGTTTGTACTGACTGCGGGCACGTTGTTCGTGATGTGGCTGGGTGAGAAGATTACCGACAAGGGTATTGGTAATGGGATCTCATTAATTATCATGGTTGGTATCATTGCGCAACTGCCAAGTGGCCTTACCGCGGAATGGTTTTCCCGGATGAGTACGGGTGGCGGCGGACCTATTCCATTGTTATTGGAATTCGTTGCGTTGTTTCTCGTTGTGATTTTTACGATTCTTATCGTGCAGGGTGTACGTAAAATACCCGTCCAGTATGCTAAGAAAATCGTAGGAAACAAGCAGTATGGTGGTGTTCGGCAATATATTCCGTTGAAGGTTAATGCATCTGGAGTAATGCCGATTATCTTCGCACAGGCAATCATGTTTGTTCCGATGAGCATCGGGCAGTTTTTTCCCGATTTGCAATCGCCATTTTTAACCTCATTGAGTAATTATACCTCCGTAGCTTACAACGTGGTATTTGCCATTCTGATTATAGCCTTTACCTTCTTCTATACGGCTATCATGGTCAATCCACAACAGATGTCTGAAGACATGAAGAAGAACGGTGGGTTTATCCCGGGTATCAAGCCCGGGCAGGCTACTAACTATTACATTGATGGCGTAGTCTCTAAGATTACTTTTCCGGGTTCGATATTTTTGGCTATCGTTGCTATATTTCCGGCAATCGCCAGCTTGTTTGGAGTGAACAATCAGTTTGCCCATTTCTACGGTGGTACATCGTTGCTGATTTTGGTGGGGGTTGTATTGGATACGTTACAGCAGATCGAAAGTCATTTGCTGATGCGCCATTATGACGGATTGATGAAGACCGGTCGTATTCGGGGGCGTGCCTCTGCTGTAAATACCGGTACGACCCAGTCGGTCATCTAGTTCTGGCATGTCTAAGGTATATTACAAATCTACGGAAGATATCGAGCAACTGCGGAGGTCGGCTACCGTTCTCTCGCAGTTGCTCGGTGAAATCGCCAAGGTTATCCAGCCGGGCGTAACCACGCTGTCATTAGACAAGTTGGCTCATGATTATATCCGTGACCATGGTGGGAGTCCGGCATTTCTCAATTACAATGGGTTTCCTAATTCGTTGTGCATATCGGTGAACGACGAGGTCGTACACGGCATTCCCAGTAACTATGAACTTCGTGATGGTGACATCGTATCGGTAGACGGAGGCGTCGATTTGAATGGTTATATCAGCGATTCCGCCTATACGTTTGCAGTGGGTGAGGTAACAGCTGAGGTGGATGAATTACTTCGTGTAACCTTGGAGGCGCTTAATCTAGGCATTGCCCAGGCCGTTCCCGGGAAACGTGTGGGCGATATTGCTTATGCCGTGCAGGAGCATGTGAGCCGTTACGGATATGGTATTGTGAGGGAGTTGGTGGGGCACGGCGTTGGATTCAAATTACATGAGAAGCCGGAAGTGCCAAATTACGGGAAGCGGGGTACAGGAAGTAAACTTGAGGAGGGACTTGTAATTTGTATTGAGCCGATGATTAATATGGGAAAGGCCCAGGTTAAGTTTTTGGACGATGGCTGGACGGTGAGCACAGTTGATGGTAAACCATCCGCACATTACGAGCATATGGTAGCTGTCCACAAAGGGTCGGCAGATGTGTTGACGACCTTTGCGTATATTGAAGAAGTTTTGGGTAAAAAGAATTGACATTCAATTTTTTTTGGTTATCTTTGCAACCCTGTTTGTGCAGGGGTATAATTAGATAATAATCAAGACTATATGGCTAAACAAGCCTCAATCGAGCAAGACGGAGTCATTAAAGAAGCGCTATCCAATGCCATGTTCCGCGTGGAATTGGAGAATGGGCATGAGATTATTGCCCATATTTCTGGGAAAATGAGGATGCATTACATCAAGATTTTGCCCGGTGACCGGGTAAAGTTGGAAATGTCTCCATATGATTTGACCAAAGGAAGAATAACATATCGATATAAATAGAGCGGGGGGGACCTGCTTAGCAAGTAACATAAGATCATGAAAGTCAGAGCATCCATCAAGAAGCGTAGTGCGGATTGCAAGATTATCCGCCGGAAGGGTAAAGTATTTGTAATCAATAAGAAGAACCCGAAGTTCAAACAACGTCAGGGATAATCGTAATTCATTAACATATTATATGGCAAGGATCGCAGGTATAGATTTACCTAAAAACAAAAGAGGAGAGATAGGCCTCACCTATATTTATGGAATCGGACGCTCTACGGCTCAACGTATTCTAGACAAAGCTGGCATCGGTTACGATGTGAAGGTTCAGGATTGGGACGACGAACAATTGGGTGCTATCCGGAACGTCATCAATGAGGAAATCAAGGTAGAGGGAGCACTCCGTTCTGAGGTGCAATTGAATATTAAACGTTTGATGGATATCGGCTGTTATCGTGGACTACGTCACCGTAAGCACCTGCCTGTTCGTGGTCAGCGTACCAAGAATAACTCGCGTACCCGGAAAGGGAAACGTAAGACAGTTGCAAACAAGAAAAAAGCTACAAAATAATAATTGAACGAATATAATGGCGAAAAGTAAAAAAGTAAGCAAAAAGCGCGTCGTTACCATTGAGCCAGTTGGTCAGGCACATATCAACGCTACCTTCAATAATATCATTATTACGCTTACGAACAACCAAGGGCAAGCCATTTCTTGGTCTAGCGCCGGTAAGATGGGCTTTAGGGGCTCTAAGAAAAATACCCCGTATGCTGCTTCCCAAGCTGCTTCAGACTGTGGCAAAGTTGCTCACGATTTGGGGCTACGGAAAGTGGAGGTTTTTGTAAAAGGCCCCGGTGCTGGTAGGGAGTCCGCAATCCGCACGTTGCAAAATACGGGGATTGAAGTGACTGCGATTAGAGACATCACGCCGTTGCCTCATAACGGCTGTCGCCCCCCTAAACGCAGAAGAGTATAACACAACAATTTTTTAAAGCTAAGATTCTTCAGCTATAGGCTGAAAGATACTTTAAAACCAATCATTATATGGCAAGATATACAGGACCGAAGTCCAAAATCGCCCGTAAATTTAGAGAACCTATTTTCGGGCCCGACAAAGCACTGGAACGTAAAAATTACCCTCCGGGACAACACGGTGCGTCGAAACGTAGGGGTAAGCAATCTGAATATGCTGTTCAGTTGCTCGAAAAGCAAAAGGCAAAATATACCTACGGTGTATTGGAACGCCAGTTTGCAAATTTGTTTGCAAAGGCATCTTCCAAACAAGGTATTACCGGTGAAGTTTTCCTGAAGTTGTTGGAAGCTCGGCTAGATAATACCGTTTATCGCTTGGGCATTGCCTCCACCCGTTCTGCTGCACGCCAGCTGGTTGGGCATAAGCACATTACAGTGAATGGTGAGGTGGTAAATATACCATCCTACAGCCTTCGCCCCGGTGATATTGTAGCCGTACGCGAGCGTTCTAAATCACTTGAAGCGATTACGAATTCCGTTGCTGGGCGCAAGATTAATAAATTTAGCTGGCTGGAATGGGATGCGGGCGAGCTGGCTGGCAAGTTCCTGAACTACCCCGATCGTACCGAGATTCCCGAGAATATCAAGGAAAGCTTAATTGTGGAGTTGTACTCCAAGTAAGTAGCATACGAGAGCAGTACAGCCTATTGGGTAGTACCGCTCTTGTTGTATGGCATTTTTTGTAAACAATCATTAAGAATAATTAAATGGCAATCTTAGCATTTCAAAGACCTGATAAAGTTATCATGCAGAAATCGACGGATTTCGATGGCACATTTGAGTTTCGCCCATTGGAACCTGGTTTCGGTGTGACGATCGGTAATGCTTTACGCCGTATTCTATTGTCCTCATTGGAAGGATATGCAATTACGTCGGTTCGTTTCTCGGGTGTATCGCATGAGTTTTCTACCATCAAGGGTATTGTGGAGGACGTTACCGAAATCATTCTGAACCTTAAGCAGGTACGCTTTAAGAAGACAGGTGAGATGGGTGACACGGAGAAGGTCTTTATGGTTATCAATGGGCAGGATCAAGTGACTGCTGGTGATATTACCAGCTTTTCGACCAACTTCACCGTGTTGAATCCGGATTTGGTGATTTGTAATATGGAGAGTTCCGTTACTTTGGAACTGGAACTTAATATCGCTAAGGGACGTGGATATATCAACGCGGAAGAAAACAAGGTGGTGGATGGCCCCGTCGGCGTGATTGCAGTTGACTCGATTTTTACCCCGATCAAGAACGTTAAGTACACGATCGAGAACTATCGGGTAGAGCAAAAGACCGACTATGAGAAGTTGCTGTTGGACATTTCTACTGATGGTTCCATTCATCCGGAAGACGCACTGAAGGAGGCTGCCAAGATTCTGATCCAACACTTTATGTTGTTTTCTGATGAAAACATGCTGTTGGAATCTCAGGCCAAAGAGGAGACCAAGGTGGTGGACGAGGAGATTCTCCACATGCGTAAGATTCTGAAGACGGAATTGGTTGATTTGGATTTGTCTGTACGGGCGTTGAATTGCCTGAAAGCAGCGGACATCCGTACACTTGCCGAACTGGTAACCTACGACGTGGCAGACATGTTAAAGTTCCGGAACTTCGGTAAGAAGTCCCTGAGCGAAATCCAGGAATTGGTAAAATCGAAGGGCTTGTCGTTTGGAATGAACCTGGCTAAGTATAAGCTCGACGAAGAGTAAATTTAAATAATAGCGACCTGTTGCATAATTCCTCTTGATGGGAGCAAAGAACAAAGATTATCCTTTAATCCTTACTCCAAAAAAGAACGGTATGCACAAATTTTAACAAGAAAATGAGACACGGAAAAAAATTCAACCATTTAGGGCGCACATCTAGTCATCGCAAGGCGATGTTGTCTAACATGGCTACCTCGCTGATTAAGCACAAACGCATTACCACTACGCTGGCTAAAGCTAAAGCGCTACGCCAATACGTAGAGCCATTGATTACAAAATCAAAAAACGATACGACACATTCACGCCGTACGGTATTCAGCTACTTACAAGATAAAGAAGCTGTGACGATACTTTTCCGCGAGATTTCGGAGAAGGTGGCTACCCGCCCGGGTGGATACACCCGTATCATCAAATTGGAAAACCGCTTGGGCGATAACGCAGAGATGGCATTCATCGAGTTGGTGGATTATAATGAGGTGTATAAGAAAGACGGTGAATCTAAGGAACGTAAGTCTACCCGACGACGCGGCGGTAAGAAAAAAGCCGGTGCTGCTGCCGTACCTACCGCTGAGGTTGCTGAAGAAACGGTGGTCGACGCAGAAGAGGTAGTTGCAGAAGCTGCAGACGTTGCCGAAGCGCCGCAAGTGGCGGAAGAAGCTGTTGAAGTGGATGAGGCGACCGAGACACCGGAAGAAACCAACGAAACGGAGGAAACTCCGAAGGACGAGAAGAAAGAAGACTAGGCAATCGCATTGCCGACTGAGTTAAACCCGTCTCGTTTTAAACGAGATGGGTTTTTTTGTAATGGAAGGTTTCCTTTCAGCTCCTAATAATTAATATTAAGTTTGCATCTTTACAAGATAGACAATGAACCTTTTTGATGTATATCCAATAACGCCTGTTTCCATTGTAAGCGCAAAGGGCTCCACTGTTTGGGATGCCCAGGGAAACGAATACCTTGATCTGTATGGTGGTCATGCGGTCATTTCCATCGGCCATACACACGAGCATTATGTGAAACGCATTACGGACCAATTGAAACAGATTGGTTTTTATTCGAATTCTGTCGAGATTCCACTGCAGCAGCAGTTGGCCGACCTGTTGGGCCGGGTGTCGGGTAAAATCGATTATCAACTGTTTCTATGCAATTCGGGGGCTGAAGCCAACGAGAATGCCCTTAAGTTGGCGTCATTTTATAACGGGCGCAAGCGGGTAATTGCGTTCAAAGGTGCGTTCCACGGCCGTACGTCACTTGCTGTATCCGCTACGGATAATCCGAAAATTATAGCTCCCGTCAATCAGACCGACCATGTCACCTTCCTGCCGTTCAATGATGTAGCGGCACTGGATGCGGCGTTTGCTGCATATGGGGATGAGATTTCGTCGGTTATCATTGAAGGTATCCAGGGGGTTGGTGGTATCCGCACGGCATCGGTGGGATTCCTGGAGCGAATCCGCACACTGACAACCAAGTATGGCGCCCTATTTATAGCCGATTCGGTACAATGTGGCTACGGCCGTACCGGTACCTTTTATTCCCATGATTATGCGGGCATTTCCGCTGATATCTATAGCATGGCGAAGGGGATGGGTAACGGATTTCCCATTGGTGGTATTGCAATTTCACCGGCTATTAAACCGTGGTTCGGTATGTTAGGTACTACATTCGGTGGCAATCATTTGGCTTGCGCCGCTGCATTAGCCGTATTGGAAGTGATGCAACAGGAGGAGCTGATGCAGAATGCCTCGGCGGTAGGGAGCTACCTCATCGATGAACTCAATAAATTCGACCAAATCGTCGAGGTACGCGGGCGGGGACTAATGATCGGCATTGAGTTGCCTATTGAAATGGATACCATCAAAAAAGATTTATTAGCCAAAAACCGTATCTTCACGGGCGAAGCGAAGCCGAATGTCATCCGGTTGCTTCCGGCACTGAACGTGACGAAGCCGCAGGCCGACCGTTTTCTGGAGGCGCTGAAAGAGCGACTGGAGGCATTTTAGGTTGACGATTTTAGATGTTAGATTGGGCTGATGAACGTTTGGTTCCCTGAGGCCATCAAGAGCAAAATTATCGGATGAAACAATTTTTTTCGGTGGCAGATGTATCTAATCTGTCGAATATCGTGGATGAGGCATTGCGCTTGAAACAGGCGCCGTTTGCGTACGAACAATTGGGCAAACGAAGAACACTCGGTCTGGTTTTCCTTAATCCAAGTTTACGGACGCGCTTGAGTACACAGAAAGCTGCTATGCAACTGGGGATGGATGTCATGGTGATGAACATGGATAAGGATGGTTGGGCGTTGGAAACACGCGATGGTGTGGCCATGAATGGCGCTACCGTTGAGCATATCCGCGAGGCCGCAGCCGTGATGGGGCAATACTGCGATGTGTTGGGTATACGGTCGTTTCCGAAACTTCAGGACCGGGAGGAAGATTATAGCGAAGATTTATTCCGGAAATTTTCCAGCCATTGCGGTGTTCCCGTGATTAGTTTAGAAAGTGCTACACGCCATCCCCTCCAGAGTCTTGCCGATTTGATTACCATACGCGAGCATTGGTTGGAACCACGGAAGCCTAAGGTTGTCATGGCGTGGGCTCCTCATATAAAGGCTTTGCCCCAAGCGGTTCCCAACTCATTTTCCGAATGGATGTGCCGAGCCCAAGCCGAAGGCATGGTAGATTTTACCATTGCCCATCCTGATGGATACGCATTGGCTGAATCGTTTACACAAGGGGCAACAATAGCGAATACATTGGATGACGCCCTGGTAGGTGCAGATTTTGTATACGTGAAAAATTGGTCTTCGTACAACGACTATGGGCAGGTTCTGCCCGTGAAAGAACAGTGGATGTTGGACAATCGGAAATTGGCGATTACTAACCATGCCAATGTCATGCATTGTTTACCTGTGCGCCGTGATCTCGAATTAGCCAGCGAGGTGCTCGACGGACCGCAATCCTTGGTGATTCGTGAAGCCGGCAACCGTGTTTGGGCGGCTCAAGCGGTATTGAAGCGAATGCTTGACGACAATTGATCAGCACCATGGCTGCATTTGATTTCGACGTGGATTATACCTTGGAGGATAATGTCGTCCTACTTCGACCGCTGGTCGGCGATGATTATATCAATTTGCTCCCTTTCGCTTTGAATGAGCCGGAATTGTGGACCTATTCCATGATAACGGCCGCCGGCCGGGATGGATTGGCGAATTATTTGGATGGAGCGATAGCCGATAGAAAGAACCGCACGCAGTACCCATTTATCGTATTCGATAAGCGGGTAGGGCAGTATGCCGGATGTACGCGTTATTACGACATCAAATTGCTTGAGCAGACGATGCAATTGGGCTATACTTGGTATGGAAAGCAGTTTCAGCGTACTGGACTAAACAGGCATTGTAAATATTTATTGCTGCAATTTGCATTTGAACGCATGGAGATGCAACGCGTCGAGTTTCGGGCTGACAGTGAGAACGACCGGAGTGTTGCCGCCATGAAGGCAATCGGTTGCTATGTAGAGGGTGTGCTGCGGAGTAATGGTAAACGTGCGGATGGTAGCCGTCGAGACAGCATCATATTAAGTATTTTGAAGCATGAATGGTTCGATACGGTGAAAACATCGTTGACCGACAAGATATATTGATATGGCAATAGATAAATTATGGATAATTAAAATAGGCGGTAATATTATCGACGACCCCGAAGGGCTAAGCCGCTTTCTGGATCGATTTGTTAGCCTTCGCGGCCGAAAGGTACTGGTACATGGTGGCGGAAAAGTCGCGACACGGTTGGCAGCTGATCTTGGCATCGAAGCTACACTTGTGGCGGGACGCCGTATTACCGACGAAGCGATGCTACGGGTGGTGACTATGGTTTATGCGGGATTGACGAATAAACAGGTGGTCGCCGGATTACAGGCACGGAAGTGCAATGCACTGGGCCTAAGTGGCGCCGATGGCAATTGCATAACAGCCGTGAAGCGGCCGGTCAAAGAAATAGACTATGGGTTTGTGGGAGACATCCTTCCGGCATCGGTCGATGACGAAGCCATAACAGCACTGATAGAAAGTAGTTTCGTCCCTGTTTTTTCCGCAATAACACACGATGGGCGGGGACAATTGCTCAATACGAACGCTGATACCATTGCGTCTGCCCTAGCCGTTGCACTGTCGGCACGATATGATACCTCGTTGGTCTATTGTTTTGAGAAACGTGGCGTGTTGCGGAATGTGCATGATGAGGATTCGGTGATACCCGAAATAAAGGCGACTGAATTTGAGGGCTTACAAGCGGCTGGCATCGTAGCGGATGGCATGGTGCCTAAACTGCATAATGCTTTTGACGCCATCGCGAAAGGGGTACGCGACGTGTGTATTGGCCGTGCAGAAGACCTCCACTTGCTGCATGAACAACGATTTGGTACACGGATGGTCAGGTAATCATCAAAGCTACTTTCAGTAATACGATTTTAAATTTACGGTTTGACATACGACTTATTACTTACGACTAAATAAAATGAGCAAAATAACGATCATCGGAAGCGGTAACATCGGCCTATCATTGGCCAAAGGATTGGTGAAAAAGGCCTATTGCCAGGCAGAAGATATCACCTTGACGAGACGCAACCTCAAACTGCTGAGCGAAGAGGCAGCGAAGGGATTCAACGTGAGTGACAATAACAAGGTGGCAATCTATGGTGCCAGCGTTATCGTGCTTGCGGTGTTGCCGCAGCAGCTTAAAGGTGTGCTCGAAGAGATTGCTCCTGCCATCTCACCAGAGAAGCAGCTAGTCGTGTCGGTCGTATCCGGCGTTACCTGTGCAAATGTACGCGAAAAGCTAGGCAACAATGTGCAGGTGATCCGTGCGATGCCGAATACGGCCATTGCTATCGGCCAATCGATGACGTGTATCGCTTCGGATAACGCCTCGGACGAACAGTTGGAAAAGGTAACGACATTATTTGAAACGGTAGGTGCTGTTGTAACGATAAACGAGGACCTCATGACATCCGCGACGGCACTGTGTGCGTGTGGTATCGCATTTTTTCTACGCAGTATCCGGGCAGCGTCGCAGGGGGGGGTAGAAATCGGATTCCATGCACACGATGCATTGAAGATGGCCGTACAGACAGCCAAAGGTGCTGCCGACCTGCTCTTGCAAACGCAAAGCCATCCCGAAGGAGAAATTGACAAAGTAACATCACCCAAAGGCTGTACAATCGCCGGATTGAATGAGATGGAACATAACGGATTCAGCTCGGCCTTTATCAAGGGAATCAAGCTGTCCGCAAGCAAAGCCGGAGGACTTTATAATGATTGAAAAGCTTGTACAAGATAGTGCCGGTCTCTTGCGCGATCTGATTCGTATCCCCTCATTCAGCAAGGAGGAGAATCAAACGGCGGATACGATCGAGCGCTTTCTGCAGCAACGTGGCGTACGCACGTTTCGAAAGATGAATAACGTATGGGCGTATAACAAGTTTTTTGATGAAGGAAAACCTACCATTCTACTCAATTCCCATCACGATACCGTGAAACCCAATACGGGATATACACGTAATCCTTTTTCGCCGGATATGGTCGACGGTAAATTGTACGGCCTTGGCAGCAATGATGCCGGTGGTTGCTTGGTGTCTTTAATTGCTACCTTTCTACATTTCTACGCCCAAGAGGGGCTTTGTTACAACTTTTGTATTGCTGCTACAGCAGAAGAAGAAATTTCCGGTACCAACGGCTTGGAGTTGGTTATCCCGGATTTGGGGCCACTGGATTTTGCCATCGTAGGCGAGCCCACGTTGATGCAGCTGGCAGTAGCCGAGCGAGGACTGATGGTGCTCGATTGTACCGCCCACGGAAAAGCAGGCCACGCAGCCCGCGAGGAGGGAGATAACGCCATTTATAAAGCGCTAAAAGACATCGAGTGGTTTACCAGTTATCGTTTTCCCAAGGAGTCTGAGGAGTTTGGTGCGATTAAAATGAGTGTCACGGTAATCCACGCCGGCTCTCAACACAATGTGGTGCCTGCCACATGCGAGTTTGTTGTGGATATCCGGGTCACCGACGCTTACCGTAATGAAGAGGTGCTTGATATTATCCGCGAGCACGTAAGTTGTGAAGTAAAGCCCCGATCGGTGCGGCTCAAACCATCATCGATACCCAAAGATCACCCGGTAGTACGGGCTGGACTGGCGTTGGGACGCACCACTTACGGCTCTCCAACTACCAGTGACCAGGCACTGTTGGATATCCCTTCGCTTAAGCTTGGCCCGGGCGACTCCGCGCGCTCCCATATGGCCGACGAGTTTATTCATCTCGAAGAAATCGGAGAGGGTATTAGGTTATATATTGATATACTTGAACGCGTAGTGAACGATTGAGGTACCGAATAAATTTTTTCATGTTCGAATAGGGGTAACCCATCTGTATGTTGTCTTGGTATAAATCAAGAACAATAAAAATAGTTAATCATGAAAAAAGTAATCTATTCAGTATTTAGTTTAGCCTTCGCTTTGGTAATGTTCACAGCCTGCGATAAGGAAAGCATTGTCTCTGCAGATGGCCTCCCGAAGAGCGCTCAGCTTTTCATTACGCAACACTTTCCAAACCATGAGATCCTTCAGGTAGTAAAAGAACGTGACGATTTGAAAACTACATATGACGTTTATCTTAGCGATGGGTTCAACTTGGATTTTGATAAAAATGGAAAAATCCTCGGGGTGGAGGGAACCAGCAAACTGCCGGACAGCGTAGTGCCTGAAAAAATACTTGCTTACGTACAGGCGAATTATCCCGATTATTTTATCCGTGACTGGGAGTTGGACGACCGCGGACAGGAAGTTGCGCTCTCCAATGGTATGGATCTTAAGTTTGACAAAAACGGTAATTTCCTGCGGATAGATTAACGGGATGACCCCGTAACTTTTTCCTTCCACTTGCGTCAAAATAAGAAAAGGACGACTATGCTTGTTACAACAACGCCACAGGTGGAAGGAAAGAAGATTATCAGATACATTGGCCTGGTCAGCGGTGAAACCATCATTGGTGCCAATTTTTTCAGGGACATTTTTGCCGGTATACGAGACATTGTGGGCGGCCGGTCCGGTTCATACGAAAAGGTGTTGCGCGAAGCCAAGGAGACAGCTGTTTACGAAATGCAACAACATGCGGCCTCATTGGGAGCAAATGCCGTGGTGGGAGTGGATCTCGATTACGAAACGGTAGGGAGTGGAGGCAGCATGCTCATGGTAACCGCCAGTGGCACAGCCGTAGTTATTGAACAATAGATGTACATTCGGGCTTACCTCCCGAACGTAATCGATTTGAAGGTGAAGCCTCCCCGATCGGCTTGCACACGCAGTACATGCTCCCCGCGGCTCAGTTGAGGGATTTCTACCGGGATGTGCGTCCAGTGCTGGGCGCCTCCCGTAGCTGGCACCATAATGGGTAACGCCAATGCATGGCCGTCGATATGTAAAGTGATTTTTCCGCCCGCTGCTTCGCTCGCTACGTTTAGTGATAAACTACTAATCCCTTCGTCCAGGATAGCTACGGTATATTGTAGCCACTCACCGTCTTCGATGTGGAAAATATGGTAGCCCGACGAGTCTGGGTGGATATCCACCCCGTCGTTGCGATAGCTGCGGCCGCGATTGCCCTGCGTGTTTAAGCCGGGTGTATAATGATAGCTAGCGGTATCTGTATCGTAGTACGCAATCCGTTGCCGGCCCATGTCGAAATCGACAGCAGGCAATACGGTTCCTGCCGTTATCCGGTTATCTCCATAGGGTACCCCGTCATCTGCATACACTTGTCGGAACATCGCATCCACCACGTCGCGGTGGAAAATGTTATTTTCTAGTTTGAGGTTTTCCAACCATTCATTGAGTGTTTGGCGTGCATCTTCGGGCGATGGTTTTTCGCCCTTTCCAGCCCAGTAGTCCAATAGCTTTCCATAACCGGCTGGCTGTTTGATTTCTAGGGGCTGGTTGATGCCCATCTTTTTGTTTTGCCACCATGCCCAGCCTATACCGTTGGTTTCGCATAGCTCGATAGCTTCGGTAAACCACGTGTTGGAGTTTTCGCCCGACTCACCCAACCAAAGAGGGATATTGTGTTCGTTGCGTAGGTCGATGAAGCGCTGTATTGCTTCCTGCACGTTGGGATTGCCGTATTTGTGGAAACTAAGTACGAGGTTGTCATCCCACTTGGGGAATATGCCGTTGTAATTGTTTGCAAAGCCATTGCCCTCCAAGAAAATGATATGATTAGTGTCTACCTCACGGATGGCATGGGTTACGTTCATCAGGAATTCGCGAAGTGGTGCGTTGGTCTGTTCGGCGGTTCCGCGGAAATCCGTGGGATCTTCGAATCCCCAATTGGTTTCGTTAAGCACATCATAACCACCTATCCACTCTTCATCGGCATAGCGTTCGGCCAGCTTGCGCCAAAGCGCGATGGTTTTGGCCCGGTTCTCCTCACTTTCCCAAAACGAAGGTTCGTCCGGATTCCGGTCGGAGATATTGAGGTCGTTGCCTTGGCCGCCCGGTGCGGCATGGAGGTCGAGGATAAGGTACATGTTATTGGCTTTGCACCATGCTAGCAGGCTATCGGTTATGGCAAACCCGATATCCAGCCAGGTATGTTTTCCGGCTATGGGCTCCTCTTTCACCGGTAAGGTGTAAAGGTTGTAATGCATCGGCAACCGGATAGAATTAAATCCCCATGCGGCCATGGAATCAATGTCGGCTTTGCGGGTATGGTTGGCGAGCCACGCCGTATAAAATCGCTCCGTTTCTTCGGTACCGATTACATTTTCTATGTGTTCGCGGATACGGTATTGCTGCCCGATGAAACCCAGCCGGAACATATACCCTTCCTGGAGCATCCATCCGCCAAGGCCCATGCCGCGCAGGATGATGGTATCGCCTTGGCTATTTACGATATGGTGGCCCTGTGCCCTGAGGAAGTTTTTCGTGCGGGAACCCGAATCACATGCAGCTAGTACGATGGTGGAGAGAAATAAGATAAGGAAGAGTGTCTTTCGCATGGCATAAGCAGTTTTAGAAAATATAGGTTGCTACCGCTCCCTGTTGGAGGGTCGCTTCGAATTGTTGTTCACCGTTTTTTACATAGAATGTCTGTGTTGCATTACGATCGTTCAACACAATCAGCACAGTATCACCCTTCGGGGTGACGAATGCCACATTGGGTAGCCCGTCGATTTCGTTGGATGCAATGCGTAAGGAGCCTGGGCGAACAAACTTCGCCGCGTGGGCCACTACGTAATATGCGGGGTTACGGATCACTTCGTCGCCATCGATGGTAATGCCCCCGAGGCACCGATCGCAGCCGCCACGGTCCGTATGTGGTTTATGGTCTGGTCCATTGGCTAGGTTCCATTCCAATACCGTTCGGCTCCAGTTGCGTGTGGCACCAATAGTCAGCTGTTTGGTATGGTAAGGCATATCGGTGGAAAGGTCGCCCGGAGCACCCATCCACTGCTCGGTGAAATGTAACTCCCTGTCAGGATGCTTTTCATGCACAGTAGAGAGCGCGTCGATGGTGCCGCCATATAGGTGAAACGCCGAACCAGCGACATATCGCTTTGCATCGGGATCATCCAAGATGCTTATGGGATAGTCTGGCCGGTCGCAGTTATGGTCATAGATGATAATTTTCGTGTCAATCCCCGCTTGTTCGAATGCTGGCCCTAAGTGGTTTTTTACAAATTCGCCCATTTCATCGGCGAGCATCAACAGACTGGGATTGTTTCCGGGATGGAGGGGCTCATTCTGTACGGTAACGGCATCGATACGGATACCTTCAGCCCGCATTTGCTCAATATACCGTACAAAATAGTTGGCGTAGGTTGGGTAATACTCCGGTTTGAGACTACCGCCCCGCGTATCGTTAGTTGTTTTCATCCACTTAGGTGGCGACCAGGGGGATCCCATGATTTTCAATTCGGGATAGATGGCGAGGATTTCTTTCAATATAGGAATGACATCGTCGCGGTCGGGGCCGAGGTCAAATTGAGTCAGCTCTGGATCCGTTCGGTCTTCGGGCAGGTCGTTGTATGAGAACGGGAATGCGTTAAGGTCAGAGGCCCCGATACTCACACGGAGGTAGCTCACGCCAATACTGGTGCCTTCGGTGCCGAAAAGTTCTTGCAGCAATGACGTGCGCGCATCAGACGACATCCGCATGAGGTGGTATGCACTGCCGCCCGTGAGTGTGAAACCAAAGCCATCGATGGATTGGTAACGGTGGCCGCCGTCGATTTGAATACTACGGGTGCTAATTCCATTACCCGTATCCACTGAGATAGCCGGTTGTTTTTCGAACAATACCGAACCATCGTGGGTATTGGTGAGCCAGTTTTCAACCCCAGGGGAGCTGCATGAAAGCAGCGTTAGGATTGTGAGAAAAGCCGTGTTGAGTCTTGCCAGGATCTTAGGGACTATCATCTCAAGTTAATAGTGTATGGTGCCGCAGCAGCCACGGCACCAGTTGTCATTCGTTGTAAAACCTTAATTTTCGATTAAAGCATAAACGCGGACGTAGTCTACTTCCATTCTGGCCGGAAAAGCGGCCTCATCGACCCCTTGTTGGCCACCCCAATTGCCCCCCACGGCCAGGTTGATTAACCAATGGAATTGCTGGTCGAACGGCCATACCTTGTAGCCTTTGCCTTCGTTCTGGAAACTGAAAATCTGTACATCATCTACGTAGCCCCGGATGTAGGCAGGTGTCCAGTCTACGCGGTAGCGATGGAAATCGGTCGTTGCATTTTGAATTTTCTTTGTGCCGGTTTTCTGGGTGCCTATGGAATGGTTATATGCTTCGGTGTGCACGCTGATGTGCACCACGTCTTGGTCGTAACCAACATGCTCGAGAATGTCGATTTCGCCAGATGCGGGCCAGCCTCCATACTTCCAATCGGTGGGTAGCATCCACACCGCTGGCCATGTGCCCACACCTTGGGGCACCTTAGCACGTACCTCGAAGCGGCCGTATAGGAAGTCCGCTTTGCCGCGGCTCACCAATCGGGCTGATGTATAGGCGAGTCCCTCGTGCTCTTCTTTGATGGCGTTGATGGTGAGTATACCATTGGCCACGTACGCATTTTCGCTGCGCTTTTCGGTATAGAATTGCAATTCGTTGTTGCCCCAACCGTTGTTTTGTGAGCCCACGTCATAGCTCCATTTATCCTCGTCGGGCAATCCTTCGTACTCAAATTCGTCGGCCCATGAGGGGGTGGTGGCAAAGGTGTACTCCTTTTGCTGCGGTGGTCGCTGTGGTTCGGGAATATTTGGTTTTCTCGATTCCTTCCCACAGGCAACGAGCAGCAGAGGGATTAATAAGAAACTGGTCATGCGATTGTTCATGTAAAGTCTTTAAAAATATTCAAAGCAAGTCGATTTTTTGTATCGACTTGCCAAAAAAAATGAACTTAGATGGCGGAGCGAAGCGTAAATGTCCACCATGTTCCCCCACCGATGTCGAGTCCGACCTTCAAGATGTCGTAGCCATTGCCGCCGGCATTCTGGGTCATTTCCAAAATGTCGTAGGTAATGGCGTTCCAGGTAGGTCCCGACGTGGTTTCGCCGGCGTTGTGTACCTTTTGGAGACCTATGTGTGCGCCTATGCCGCTTACGGTTAGTTTACCGAGGTTGCGTACGCCACCGGTTTCAACCACGCTGAATGCGAAGGTGCCTGAAGCCCATTTCTGCTGTGCCGCAGGCAGGTTATTGTTCGGTTCGCAGCCACTAGACCCAGTGCCTAGGTAACCATCGGCATAAAAATCACCTTTATTGTCGTAGTTGAATGTACCGGCGGCATCAAATGCAAACGTGTATTCGTCATTAAATTCACAGGCCCGGCTGGTCACATCACCTGCTGTATTTTGCCACCATGTGCCGTCGTCGGGGTTAGGGCCCACCTTATACGCACCCGCACCGGGATTAAGCTCCCATACTTTTTCCGTACAGCCAGCAATGAAGCCGAGCGCCCGGTCAGGATTGCAGGCCGTGGGGTCGCTTTGGGCAATGGATACCTGTTTGGTCGTCGTGGCGGTGCCACCTGCTGTAACGGCGGTCAATGTCACATCATATTCGCCCTCAAACGTAAAGCGGGCAGACACGTTATCCCCTTTGAATTTCTGCCCTGTGCTGGTTTCCCAGTAAGCGATGGAATTGCCGGGGGTCTTGTTCACGAATACGAGCGTATTGGCGTCTTCGCCGGCCTGTACTTCAAAATCGGGGGTCGGGATACTTCCTAAGCTGTATTTTTCTTCCCTGCAGCCATGCAGGGCAATGGTGGCTACTAAGAGACCACCCACTATCACTTGGAGAGAATGATCAGTTATCTTTCTTTTCATGACTATTTCAGATTAATTGTTTCCACTGTTCATGATCCTATTTGTACGCTTCATGCTGTTCCAACTGGGTATTCAGCAGCTCGTTGTAAGGAATCGGCAGCACCTCATGCTTACCCGCTACAAAACCGCGGGAACCCAATACGGCGGGTGCCCGTCCAGAGCGTACAAGGTCATACCAACGATGACCTTCCGTGGCAAGCTCTTTTCGGCGTTCGAGGAAAATATGATCCAGTGTGGCCTCTATGGGACCTAGATCTACTCGACCGCGCACAGCGTTGAGCAGTTGGTAAGCACGGCTGCCGGCACCGCCACCCTGCCCACTTTCAACCAAGGCTTCAGCCTCCATCAAATAAGTGTCGGCTAGCCGAATCTCGATGTAATTCTGAGGGTAATTCAGTTCCCGTACACCGTTGGTGGCGGCAAATTCGGTGAGTGGTGCATATTTTTGGATAAACCAGCCGGTATTCATATAGCCACGTTCATAGATTTGTAAATTGGGATCGTTTGCAGCAACTTGCATTGCCCGCTCGATACTGTCTACATCAGCCACGGTCGCTTTAAACCGTGGGTCTTTGTGCATTAAATCATATAGGTCTTGGGTAATCGGGCAGAAGCTCCAACCGGAATAATAAAAAGGTCCTCCATATCCTCGAGGGCCAAACATGACGGTAGCAACATTACCATAAAACTGGCCCCATGCACCCCAATCCAATGCGCCAACAGCCGAGTGTACAATCTCGAAGATCGATTCTGAATGAAACTTATTATCCGGGCGGAATACGTCTCCAAAATCGTCCAACAAGTGATAACCATATTGGCTGGTGCCGCCAGGTGTACCGTTCACCTCGGAAAGTTGAGCTGCGGCTTCATTCCATTTTTTCTGGTACACATACACCTTCCCCAGCAAGGCTTGGGCGGCCCCTTTTGTAGCTCGTCCGCCCTCCGTTGCCCCTGGCACCGTGGGTGGCAGCATAGTAATCGCATCTTTCAGGTCCTGTTCAATCTGCGCATAAACTACTTCCGGCGCAACCTGCGTTTGTTCCCGCATGTTGTCGGTGGTCAGCGGTTCTGTGTAGAAAGGGATATTCCGGAACAACCTAACCAGATCGAAATAATAGTAGGCGCGCAGGAACTTGGCCTCGGCAACATATCGACTCGCCAGCGCTTCATTCAACCCTGATACACCTTCTTCAAGTTTTTTGATGTATACATTTGCGCGTGACACGCCTGTAAAGTTCCGGTTCCAATAATCCTGTTGTGGGCCAATGGATTCATTGAGCGTATAATTGCTCCAACGTTGCCAGGTTTCCATGTCATTGGGCCCCCCACCACCGGCCACGTGGTCATCTGATGCTGCGTTGAGTGCGCCGAAGTTAAAGTAAGTTACCGCGGTTTGCCAACCAACGGGGTCATAAACCGAAACTAAACCAGCAAAAGCTTCGTTCGGATTGCTGTAATAGGTGTCTTCCATCAATGTCCCTTTCGGGTCTGGGTTGAGGAATTCTTTGGAGCATGCGTTCAGCAGAAGCAATGCGATGCTGCCCACGGTAAGATATAGCTGAAAGATCTTTTTCATGATATCAATGTTCAAGGTTTATAAAGAGAAATTGAGGCCAAATAGGAAAGAACGCGCTTGTGGGTATACACCTGTATCGATCCCCCAGACGTCGGGACTACCCCCCACTTCGGGGTCATATCCGGTATATTTGGTAAATGTGAACAGGTTATTGCTGCTCACATAGGCCCTTATTTTCCGGACACCTATTTTGCCGGTCAGTGTAGTTGGCAGGGTGTATCCCAGTTGCAGTGTCTTGATCCGAAGGTATGCGCCATCTTCCAGAAAGAATGGCGAAGGCTTGGCGTAATTTTGGTTAGGGTCTGCCAGTGTAGCGCGTGGCTTGTCGTTGGTGCTGCCTTCGCCCACCCATCGATTCAAATATTTACTGTGCCAGTTTGCGCTGGCCACGTCGAGGCGCCGTAGTCCCTGGAATATCTTATTACCCGTGGCACCTTGGCCAAATACCAACAAGTCAAAGTCCCGGTAGGCCACGTTCAACGTTAGTCCGTAGGTAACCGTTGGCATGGGGTTCCCGAGAAATGTCCGGTCGTCGGCATTGATTGTCCCATTTCCGTCTAAATCCGCCCACTGGAAATCACCAGGTATCGCGTTTGGCTGTATGCGGTTTCCTTCCGGACCGGTATAGGCATCGACTGCCGCCTGGTTTTGGAACACGCCTAAGATTTTATAGCCGTAGAATGAATTATATGCCTGCCCCGGTACTGTCCGCTGCAATCCATGTACGAAATTCTGTATGCCACCGGCACCGTCTTCGATAAAATCAACGTTTTCGCCCAGGTATGTCACCTTATTGGTTGTATACGAAATGTTGCCATTGGCATTGATATTAAAATCATCAACCGTTTTCCGATAGCCCAGCTCGAATTCTACACCGGTAGATTGCAGATTGGCCAAGTTGGCTGTGGGCCTGCCCACACCTACATATCCCGGTATATCTACCTCCCTAAGAATACCAGACGTTTTTTTCTCGTACCAGTCGAACGAAAGGCTCCAATCGTTGAACAACGAGGCGTCCACGCCGGCGTTTAGCTGGCTGGTTTCCTCCCATGCCAGAAGCGGGTTTGCAGGGGCATTGGGGCTAGCTCCGATATGCATATTGTCGACGCCGAAGATGTAGTTGCGTCCGTCGCCCATGCCAATGGTGGGTATAAAGAGGAAGTTGTCGATATTGTCGTTCCCAACCACGCCATAGGAGGCTCTGATTTTGAGGTTGTTTAGGATGTTGTTGGGTGTCCAAAACTCTTCATTGGTTAGCACCCAGCCCACCGATGCAGAAGGGAACACGCCGTATTTCCTGTCAGCGCCGAAACGTGAGGATCCATCGCGGCGGATGATACCTGTGAACAGGTATTTCTCTTTGTAATCATAAACGACCCGACCGAACAACGATGAAACGTTGTGCGTGATGCCATCATAGGCACTAGATAATCGGTCTGTGACCGGTACCGATAGGTTAAAGGTAGCTTCGTCGAAGTTATTGGCCGGAATGTTATTGTAGGTGATAAAGACGCCGCTGGTCAGGTTTTCAAAATATGCACCTTGGCCCAGCAGCACCGTGAGGTTGTGATTGTCGATGCTGCGGGTGTAAGATACGGTGTTTTCCAGATTCCAATTGAAACCCTGTTCACGCCCTCTGTTGAAGGCGGTGGTTGACCTGTTCTGGGTTGCACTTAGGTAGTAGATACCATCAAAACTCTCGTTCCCCCACCAGGCGAGCTTGGCACCCACCGTTGAACGTATACGTAGGCCCTCAATAGGCTCCACTTCGGCAAATACGTTACCTACGATATTGTGAGACCAACCGTAATTACCGAGCCGGGTATCTACGTAAGCAAGCGGATTGGTCATTTCTTGCGCGTTTAGCGGGACACCGTACGGATTGCCGTTGGCATCACGTACCACTGACTGGTTGCTATAGGGTACTTGATTCAACATGTCAGGGTCGGTCACGATGATGGGACTAAGCGGCGACAAATTGATTGCTGAACTCAGCGGACCGCCAAACTCGGTGTTGGGGTTCAATGACCCTTGGCTTTTAATAAATGAATAGCCCAGGTTTTCGCCAAACCGCAACCAATTTTTTACCTTGTGGTCCGAATTGACGCGGACATTATACCGGTTATAGTTAGAAATTTCTGGAGTGACCACACCATCCTGCCCGAAATAGCCAAAAGAAGTGTAAAACGTCGACTTTTCATTTCCCCCACTGACGCTCAGCTCATGGTTCTGGATGGGCGCGTTATCATCAAAAATGGTGTTTTGCCAATTTGATCCGTCGCCCAGCGAAGCGGGGTTTGGAAAGATGATGTTGCCGCCGTCGTTTAACGAAATCTCGTTCTGGAGAGTCGCGTATTCGGTCGCATTGAGTAGATTGAGCTTTTTTGCAGGGCCTTGTGTACCGTAATAGCCGTTGTAATTTATGGCCATTTCTCCTGCACGGCCCCTCTTCGTCGTTACCAAAATGACCCCAGCTGCTGCTCGGGTACCGTATATGGCTGCCGAAGCGGCATCTTTCAATACTTCAACCGATTCGATATCCGAAGCATTTAGGTAATCGATACCACCAGCATCGACCACTACGCCATCTACCACATAGAGCGGCGTATTGTTGTTCAGCGTGGTTACGCCGCGTACGCTGATGGTGGAACCCGATCCTGGGGCACCCGAATTTGTCGTAATGGTAACGCCCGATGTGCGGCCCTGCAGCGCCGTTTCCAACCGGCCCACCACCTGGTTTTCAATGTCAGAAGCACGGACGCTCGTGATTGCCCCGGTGACAACACTTTTCTTCTGCGTGCCGTATCCGATAACCACTACCTCTTCCAATGTACTCAAATCTTCCTCCAACGACACATCGATGATGCCGCCGGTTTTTACAACTACTTGCTGTGTAATCATACCCAGTTGCGTGAACACCAAGGTTGCCCCTGCTTCCGGTACGGTGATCGAATAGTTGCCCGAATCGTCGGTGCTGGTCGCAGTGGTTGTGCCCCGTACCGTCACGGTTACACCTGCCAAGGGCCGACTGTCTGTTGCCGTTATCACCTTACCTGTCACCTGAAGGGTTTGGGCGGCCAGCGCGAATGGGGAGAAACACATACATAGCACCATCAATGCATGTAAAACTCTTTCTTTCATAATAACTGAATTATTAAGGGTTAAAAAACTGGTTCAAAGCGCTCCGCCTATTTTGATGGCAAGACCGTGAAACAAAATTAGATTATGGAGCCAGCTTTTTGCCCGTAACCCCTGCCTACAATACCCCTACAACGAAAGTGAAAAATCCCAAAACAGGTTGTTTTAGCCCTACAATGCACCTACATTGAACTTATACTGGTTTGATTGTTAATTGATTATGAAATGCCCAAATCGTTCGGTCGAAAACGTCAGGTTTTGGTCGCGCTATGTAACAAAAATTCATAGAGGTTCTGCTCGGGGTCGAGCTTAAGTTTCTTGCGCAACCGGTACCGGCCGACTTCCACCGCTTTGATTGTAATGTTCATCAATTGGGCAATTTCTTTCGACGAAAGGTTCATCCGAAGGAAAGCACACAATTTAAGTTCGTTGGGTGTAAGATCGGGATATTGTTCTTTAAGGTTGGTAAAAAAGCCTTCGTTAACATGATTAAAATGCACGCTGAATTGCTCCCAGTCTTCATCGGTACGCTCTGCGTTACGGATGAGGCGGATGAGCTGCCTGAAGTTGATGGACCTGTCGCTGAAGTCGTGTTTTTTGACAACGGATAGAATGGTTTCTTTGATTTTTGCAAGCACCTCGCCGCGCTGAACCAAATGCATGGTCACGTTTGCCAGTTCTTTGTTCTTAAAGTCTATCTCGGTTTCCAGTTTTTCATTTTTCAACCGCACAACTTCTTTTTCGCGCCGGTCCAGCTCCAACTGGTTGAGGTATAATTCGCGCTCATGTTTCTGTTGCAGCTTCCGTTTCTGCCACTTGAACAACAGGAAAATCAGTAGGCAAATTAATGTGGCATAGATGGTATAACTTACCGCATTGGCATACCAAGGTGGCGTTATGGAGAACGGATAGTTGCTCACGGTTGATTCGTTCCCTTTGGTATTTCTCGATTTCACTTTAAAAATATAGCGGCCGGGAGGCAGGTTGGTATATTCCTTTTCGCTGCGGTTGTTCCATGTAGACCACCCGTTATCGAATCCGTCCAGCATATAGCTGAACTCTACATTGTCTTGCTGGTCGTATAACGTGGTAGAAAATGAGAAGTGGAAAGAGTTGGACTGATAGTTTACCGTGGGAGAGGCGATATCGTTTGTTTGGTGCCCACCAAAGAGGGTTTGTTCTTGCTTTTTGCCATCGATTACTGTTATCCGGCTGAGCAATATGTCGGGTTGGTTGATTGCCGTCTTATATCGCTTGTAATTGAGATGGATAGCCCCTTTGTTGGCGCCGATAAAAATGTTTTCCTCGTTCAGTGTGTAAATGGTTTCGTAGCCACCAAGTACCTTGCCGTTCAGTTCCGGAAAATAAGTAATGGTAAACGGTGTGTCTCCGTTCGGCTCGCTGAAGTCGGCTACCCCCAGTTTTTTATGGTTTACAAACCATACATCGCCATTGCTGTCTTCTTTCAGATATTGCAGCTCGATACCCTTGAATCGTTCATAAAACAGCGGCGAGGGAATAAAGCTGTCCGTAGCCGCGTCGTATTCATAGATACCATCGTTTGTGGCTACGGTGATTTTATTTTTGATGAGGAAAAGGTAATTATACAATGTGGAAGGCAGCCCGTCTGCCTCCGTATACGTTTTCGAGTCATTTACTGCGGTATAATCTTCGGCTAGTTGTAGTTTGAAAATACCCCGATAAGGGTGTGAAGCCCAGATTGCGTGTTGGCTTTCGTCATAATGGACAAAGCGCAGCGATTCATATGGCCCATCTACACGCCCGGCATTCACGAAACCTTGCTCGCCACTGAACGTAAGAAGCTGAAGGCCCAGGTAAGTGCCCGCGATGGCGAGGGAGGTAGGGAAGACCCGAGACACTGGTTGGAATAACCATGTGCCCGGTACACTGTAAATGTCGCGTGCTACTCCGCCTGCGATTTCAAACGCACCGTCTTCATGTCCCATCAGCAACCGGTTGTTTATTTCATTGAGCCCCCACACCTGTCCATCTGTATGGTGCACTTCGGTGAAATTCGCATTGGAAAGGCTGATATCTGATTGGGCGGCATCAATGGGCGATGCGTATAGTCCATTGGAAGTACCTATATACAACCTGTTGTTAAACAGTCGGATGGCATAGCTGCTCGTTGGATTGGTTTTGTTGGGGTGGATGTATTTCACTGCACTATTGACCGCAATGAAATCGATACCATCATCGAGGGCCAACCAGAGATTTTGGTTGCGATCGATGAATACCTTACGTACATTGTTTTTCTGGAGCCCCTCGCCATAGACGTATTGTTGCACGAGCGTATTCTTGCGATCCATAATCAGCACACCGGCAGATGTGGTGCCAAAGACAAACCAGTCTGCGTTGACCGGTAATCCGCAATAAATACGATCTGCTGTAAATAGGTCGTCTAGTGATGTTTTTTTACGGATGAGTGTATTGTGGGTAAGGTAGTAAAGCCCGTTTTTTAGCGTGGTTACCAATAGTGTGTCTTGACTGTAGGGCATGATGCCCGTTATTACCGTTGTTTCCAAGTCGGGATGATTGGTCAGCGGCTTCCAAAACTCCCCATCATAACGCATGATGCCCTGATGCATCGCCTGTGCATACAAAGCCCCTTCGGCCATACCGAGGAATTGCCACTCGGTAGCGGCCTCATCCACGGTTATACGTCCGTCCTTGTAATGGAAAATTTTGTTATTGGTTCTAAAGAACACTTCATTCCCCCTTACGGCAATGTTCCACACGTCGGCAAACTTGTGTTCTGCTTCGGGGATAAGGTTAACCATGGAATGGTATCGGAGCCGCCCCATCGTATCCGCTTCAAAGTAACCCAGCTCATCCTGCCCGCCTACAAATATCCGGTTGTTTTTGTCGATGGCCACCGAACGGACGACCGTTGCATTTGGCAGCGGGAAAATATTCCAATACCTGCCATTGAAGGTGAGCAGTCCTTCGTTATTGCCGAAGTACATGATGCCTTGTGAGTCCTGAGCGATATCCCAATTCTGCAGGCCACCCTTGTACTGATTGTTGTTATAATTGATGATTTGGGGAATGGCTACGCGGTGTTGAGCAAACCCATGGAAAGACGCGGCAATAATACAACAAATGAGTACGGCTCTTTTCATGGGTTATCGTCAGAAATACAAAGGTAACGATAATTGGATAATTTGGGTGTTTTGAGTAAGTTTGTGTCAGATACGTAACAACAAACAGATTCGCATGGCTCAAAGAGTATCCCCATTATTGTTGGGATTGCTTGCTTTACCGCTGCTATTGGTGGTGCCTGCCTATGCCCAAAGCCAAGTGTCCCTTATCCCGGAACCCGTTCTGCTAGAAATGCACGAGGGGGAATATGTGTTCCCTTCAGCTACGCCGCTGGCTGCATTCGATCCGTTTATGGAAGTAGCCGGGTTATTGTACGACCACCCCAATGTTAATTTTATGGCGGCCGAACGCATCAAATCGCGCAAGCGTATCCCTGAAACAGGAGTGCGCCTTGTCCAAGCACGAGATGCAGACCGGTTGGCCAACGACGCCTATCGTTTGGTGGTTGATACATCGGGTATTATCATCACGGCACATCAGCCATCGGCAATGCTCAACGGTATATTAACGGTACTTCAGCTGGCATACACCCAACCCGATGGACGGCGGCTACCGGCTATGGTGATTGAAGATAAGCCGCGGTTCGGTTACCGGGGGCTCCATCTCGATGTTTCCCGGCACTTTTATCCGCTTCCGTTTTTGCAGAAGTTCATCGACCTGATGGCGCTGTATAAGTTCAACACGTTCCATTGGCACCTCACGGATGGGGCAGGTTGGCGGTTGGAAATCAACAAGTATCCCAAACTCACCCGACGGGCCGCTTGGCGCACCCATCCGGTGTGGAAAGACTGGTGGCATAATGGGCGGCGTTACCTTGAAATGGGAAAATCTAATGCGAGTGGGGGTTACTACACGCAAGCAGAGGCACGACAATTGGTTGCCTACGCCGCCCGAAAAGGTATTACCATCATTCCTGAAATCGAGATGCCCGGTCATTCTGAAGAAGTATTAGCCGTGTATCCCGAGCTTTCCTGTACAGGTGAACCCTACCGACATAGTACTTTCTGCGTCGGTAATGAAGCCACCTTTACTTTTCTCGAAGATGTCTTGACAGAGGTGATGGCTATTTTTCCTTCCGAGTACATTCACATCGGCGGCAATGAAGTTGATAAAACAGCTTGGAAGACGTGTGCAAAGTGCCAAGCACGTATGGAGCAAGCGGGGCTTGATAGTGTAGACGCACTGCAAAACTATGCCGTGGCGCGTATTGATAGCTTTTTGCGGGTACACGGAAGGAAGCTCATCGGCTGGGACGAAATCTTAGACGGAGGGCCACCAGCGGGCGCTACTGTAATGAGCTGGCGTGGTGCTGATCGCGGTTTGAATGCGGCGACTGCAGGACATGATGTGATCATGACGCCCAATTCGCATCTCTATTTTGATCACTACCAAAGTGATCCGAGTACCCAACCGGAGGCTGCAGGAGGGTATATACCGTTGACTGCCGTATATGCCTACGACCCAATGCCTGCCGGACTTGCTGCCGATAAAGCCAAACACATATTAGGCGCACAGGGAACCATATGGACAGCGTACATGCCTACCACCGAACAGGTCGAATACATGGCCTTTCCCCGTGTACTCGCATTGGCCGAGGTCGTATGGTCGGACCCGGCACACCGCGAGTGGGAAGATTTCAATATGCGCCTGCAGCAGCACTATCAGCTGTTACAACGGTGGAACGTAAACTATTATCGTCCCTCGTATTGCGTGGGTATTGACGTGAAATTCAATCCCGATACACTGACCAACACCATATCGTTATCCACGGAACAATATACCTCTGGGATCCGTTACACGACCGATGGGCAAGATCCGGATGCGGGATCAGCACTGTATACCAAGCCCATCGAATTGGCGGTACCTGCCACCATTAAGGCTGCATATTTCGTCGATTCGGCACGTGTGGGCCCAATTGCTACAGCCAAGGCGGACATCCATAAAGCGATTGGCAAAAGTATCACGTATCAAACTCCGTGGGATGCATCCTATCCGGCGCAACGGGATAGCACTTTGCTGAATGGCCAAAAAGGGGGAGGGCTCGCCGCTGATGGGCAGTGGCAGGGTTTTGTTAACAACGTTGATGTTACCATCGACTTTCAACGTCGAGAGGCGATCAAGTCGGTAGCAATTGATTTCTTGCAAGACCCATCTGCCAATGCCTATTTTCCAAGCGACGTGACTGTACTGCTTTCCGACAACGGCAAAAATTTCAGAGAGGCAGGGACCATTTTAACGGAGATCTCCGCAATCGGCAATGTCCGTAAAACGGAGACCTATACCTTCAACTTCGGTACGGTGCAAACGGCCCGGTATGTCCGGGTGGTGGCTACGAACGCAAAGAATGCCATGTTGATGACGGATGAAGTGGTTGTGTATTGAATTTATTTTGTGACGTCAACACCTTCAACCCGGCCAATTGGAGACGGCAGTCAACCGTGGCGCAATGTTAATTGTTTTCAATAAACAATGCCGTGAGCACCTGTGCATACCAGCGGGACAAGTAGTCGTTGGTATGGTTGATGTTGTTGCCGGTCATATCTTGATAAGATTTGTGAACGAGCAACCATTTATGCCAGTACGTCATATCGGCTATCGCCACACCTGTATGCGCTAATGCTAACAAGGCCGGCCGATAAGCTTCCTGTAGCTTATTCTGGATAGCTTTCGGATTGGCCAACATGGGGGTGATAACGATGAATTCGCAGGTTGGTTGCTGGTGGCGCACGGCGTCTATAATTGCTTGGATCTGTTTGGTGAAATCATCGATCGGCACGCCGGCCGAACCGTCGTTCATGCCGAAACCGATGACCAACAAATCTGGTTGTTCGGCGATCACTTGGTTGATGTTTTCAAGTCCCCATGCAGCCATTTTACCGCCTACAGCGAGATTTTTATACGATACTGGTGCATCAAAATGCCTGCGAAGCTGGCGAACAAATAGCTCCGCCCAGTTGGGCATAAACGGGGGTACATGCTGGAAGCCGCTGCTGTTCGCGCCGGTTTCGATGCTGTTTCCCCAGAAAACCACGTGTAACTTGTCGCCGGCTCCGAGTTTGCCAGTAGTATGGGGTAGCCGGTCTGTGGCAGGCGGCAGGCGCTTGGCCGCTTCGCCTCCCCGACGATCAGGGACGTAGGTCACCGCCAATTGCTTGGAACGTATAAGTTCCCCTTCGCTGAATAACACATAGGTTCCGGGAGTAAAACCCGGTTGCGAAATTCCCTCTTTTACCTCACTGTAAACCAGGTCATGGTTATCTAAATACGGGATGTTTGACGAGTCTGTCAACACAATTCGCTGGCCCTCCCATATCCAGTCTTTCCCTTCTTCATATACGATGCCCAGGTACGTGTCACGGACAGATAGGACCGACCGTACGGGAAACAATAGACCCCCGCTCGGTGCAGCATGTCCGTCTTTTAGTGGCATCACTAACTCATTGTAGATGGTGTCGGCAGTCAAAAACGGTTGCATATATTGGTCAAGATCAATATATGCCGGCCAATGCCTATCCAATGTATCAATGTCAATGGTTTGGGCCGTTACCCGATGAATCGAAGCACTAAGCGCGGTGGCCAATACACCACCTACAATAAGTTTCTGTGACAACATGTGATTTTATTTACGTTCTGTTACGGCTAAGATATCAAAATCTTTGAATTCGAAACCGGCGTCAAATGTGCCGGGCACCTCCCATCCGAGGTTCATTCCCGAAATCCCGAAATCGTCAAAAAACGAACCGGTTAGGTATCCTCTTTCTTTTGCGAGTTCTAAAGCACCCACAATGAGGGGATAGATATCTTTTTCGATGGTTATCCAATTCCCCGACTGAAACGATCCTTCCATAAAATCCGTACTTCCGGCGCTGTATATGAACTTGCCCGTCGCATCACCCTTGCCTACGTCCTGAGCGGCGTACAGTGGGATTTGCTCGTAACGGTAGTCATAGAATGGAATACCAAACCATAAATAGTCGCCATAATATGCCGAGTTCGGATTTAAATCCTGTACGGTAATAAAGAGCTGGAATTGGGCGGTATGTAAACCAGGGTTGAAGTCAGTTGCGTCCATTTTCATTTCTGCCTTGGTTAGCCGACCTTCAAATTTCAAGACCAGTCCTTCTAAATCTTTGACAAGGGGTTTTTCAGGAAACGATTGCTCAATCAACAGATGAGGCCATGCTTGGTTTTGCTGGCGTGGCGCATCGTATTCTGTTGATGTGAATATATCCATAGCAACTTTTACGTCTGCTTCATCCTTTGCGAAGGAAATCGCTTTACCGGCATTGGTGTAAGTGATACGGCCATCATTATCCGTTGTCTTATCGGTCTCTTCCAGCTCGTATTTTGTACCCCACTCGGCCATTTCCCATATTGGTGCTGCAGTTGCGGCACCAAAAGGGTAGATATTTCCGGGTGATGGCGTATCGGCGCGCTTGCACAGCAGGCCCCGCTCGAAAGCCCGGTCTCCAAGAACCGATACGGTATCGTATTGGGTTTGGCTTGTTGGTCCGGTCGGCGCCCCGGTGTCGCCACCGGCCGAGCATGATGAGATCAAGCAGCAACCAGTTATTCCCAGAAATGTGATCATATTTTTTACTGTAGTCATGACTTTATGTTATAGTAGTTCTAAATGGAAATTGTCAAATGCGATGGCTACCGGATTGGCCAGTCCAAAGTAATAAACGCCTGGCGATCCACCCAGGTAAGGGTCGGCATCGTCTACGCTTTGCTCGAAGAGTATATTGTTGGTATCCGCATTTGTAACCTTTATACGGAAGTTCCCGGGCTGAGACGAGGAAATGACCGCCTGGTAGGGAGTGTTTGGCGCAAACCCTTCAAACGTTTGATTCACCATGATATTTACCCAATGGCCAAGCCCATTTTCGCCCGTCTTCAAGAGTTGTAACATGTTGTTGGTGGTACGGAGCAGGTAAAAGCGTTTGTTGTCGCTCTGCGCATTGAAAATAATACCGGCGAAAGATTCGGGAGAGCTGCTCATTGTTGCTGTCAGTTCAAAATAGCTGCCGTCACCTACTTTCATGTCTAAATCGGGATTTCGGTAGAACATGTAAGACTCCGATCCGCCTTCCGAACTGAAAAGCCGGTTTTCACTTAACGAAAATTTGCCATTTATAATCTGCCAGTCCGCGCCAAGCGGATTAGGGACGGTAGCCGAGCCCACCGACGGTACATCAGCCCGGTCAAAATCATCCTCGAATACTTTTGAACGTACGAGCGAAAGGTTCCGCTTGTTTGAAATTTTCCCCCGGCTGCGTACCGATACACCAATGATATTGCCTTCTATCACGGGCACAACTACCCGGATTAATGTATCGGAAACAGAAAGTGCTTCGATGATTGATTGGCCGAATTTGACTTCGTTTTCCTCCGGATTGTTCGAAAAATTGAGGCCGTTGATGGATAATGTATCGCCTTCTGCAGCATTCGCGGGTGCTAACGCGAGAATACGTGGTATTGGTGCCGTATTTATCGGTGTAGATTCTTCTTCTTTACAGCCGCTCGCCAGTAGTACAGCGGCATAGAGATATATACTAAAGTTGTTCGTCTTCATTTTTCATGAATATTTTCAATTGTTCATTCACTTTCATCCGTGACATTATTCCCATCCCGGATTTTGATTCCACAGTCGCATTAGGGTCAATTCACTCAATGGGATAGGGAAAACCAGGTGATTGTCGGTCCACGATTTACGTCTTCCGGTTACGATGCGCTTTCCGGTGAAGCTGCTGCCGGATTTTGTCCATTCTATGCCGGTGGTCAATTTATCGGTGCTACTCAATATTTTCCAACGCCTTACGTCCCAAAACCGATGCTCCTCAAATGCCAGTTCGACGCGGCGCTCACGCCGGATGCGCTCGCGCATTTCTTCCTTACTCATTCCGGCGGGAAGGGCGGGCATATCTACACGGTCACGGATCGCATTGACGGCGTCATAAACATCTTCGGTTGGGCCGAAAGCTTCGTTCGCAGCTTCGGCATAATTCAGATACAGTTCGCCCAATCGGTACTTCTTAAACCGCGAGGTTCCCGTATTCGGGTCCAGTTGGTCTGGATCTCGGAATTTTCGGAGGTAGTAACCGTTACCTGTCCGTTGCATGATGTTGGAGATTCCGTCAGCACCGCCGAGATAGGACTGGATGTAGTAGGGCTGGCCATTGATCTCGCCGTAGTATGCGTTATTGTACCACACGGTCGCATAAAATCGGGGGTCACGGTTTTCATATGGTTTTGACTCGTCATAGCCCGAAGTGGTATTGATGATGGGGTAGAGGTGATCTTCATCGTAATAGCCCGTAATGGCCGGCTCACCATTTGCCATGTCGTAGCTATCTACCAGCTCTTGCGAAGGACTAACGCCTGCTTTATCACCGCCTAAAGTAGGAATAGCATGCATACGGAACATCAGATGGCTGAATTCGTGCGCGCGGTACGGTTTGACCTCGAAGATGGTTTCCTTGTCAGCCGGATTGGCACTGATATCCGTACGGCTAATAAAATATGCTTCGTAATCGTTGTGGAGAACGTAATTATTAGCCAACAATTCGTCTAGCGAGTTTTTGCTTGCTTCCGCAGCCTCAGCCCAGTGCGCTTGGTCATCCGTCTCGTTCCACAGCGGGCTTGCGGCGAATAGCAACGCTTGTGATCGTATGGCATGTGCTACCGCTTTTGTAAAGCGCCCACGCTCCGGCTCTGTTGTAATACGGTAGGGCAGGTGCCGCTCCAGGATGGCTTCATCGCAATTCTGTTTGATAAAGTCGACGCATTCCTGGAAAGACTGCCTCGGTAGTGACTCAAATTGGAAATCACCGCCAAAAGGTTTGTCAACGACGGGCATGCCCCCATACATCTTAATCAGCTCTAAGTAGAAAAAAGCCCGTAATACCTTCACCTCGGCGATCAGGCGGGCTTTTACCTGAGGATTGGCAAATGGTGTGCTGCTGATATTTGCTAAAAAGACATTGGTTTGGCGAATGCCCGCCCAGTTTTTCCGGTAATAGTTGCCGTTTGACTCCGTACTTGAAGAACCCGTTGAAAACTGAATGTCCAAGGGGTTCCAATTTGGTCGTAACTCGCCATTGTACCAGCGGGATGGGGCACGTTGCATGTCCTGTGGGAAGTCATTGTCGTGCGCTTCGTCCGAGAAGCCGGCAAGCATCGTAAAATAGTCATATGCCGTACCATATGGGTTGATGTTATCATAGATGGTATTCACATATTCCGACGTCATCATTTCGTCGGCAAAGATCTGTTCCAATGTGAGGCGTCCGTCAGGCATGATATCCAAGGGGTCTTTTTGACAGCCGAGGGTTATCAGAGCAAGCACTACGCATAGTTTATATTGTAATGTTTTCATCTTTTTTATTTCCAAAAACAATTAAAAAGTGACATTAACTCCCCCGTTAAACACCCGGTATACCGGATAGCTTAGCGAGTTATTTACTTCCGGATCGAAATCATTCGTACGCATCCAATCCCAAGTAATAAGGTTAAGTCCGTTTACGTAAAACCGAATCTCTTTAGCGCCGATGCGGCTGAATATGGAGGATGGTAGTCGATATCCTATTTCTGCATTTTTGAGGCGTACGAAACTGCGGTTTTCGATAAAGAAAGCATTCGCATCCCGCTCGCTTACGGAGCTTCCTAAACTTAGTCGCGGGTACTGTATTTCTTCGCCGGCGGCGGCGCGTTCTGCCGTCCACGCATAACGGTGGCGATCCCGGAAGTCATACATACTCATTGTGCCATAACCCGATAGCGGTTGGGTTACATTCATAATCCCTTGAAATAGGAACGAGATGTCGAAATCACGGTAGTTGATGCTGAAAGCTCCACCGAAAGTGTACTCCGGGATACCGGAATAGCCGATGGGCACCATATCGCGTTCATCGATCATTCCGTCATCATTGGTGTCTTTGTATTTGAAATCGCCCGGTCTTACGGTATAGCCTACATAATTGAGGGCTTCGGCTTCAATTTCCTCGTAGCTGGTATAATATCCACTGCGTAAGGGATAGCCAAAGACTTGCCCGATCCGGTAACCGGTTTGGCGGTAGCGGTAAGCATAATCGTCGGGGTATTGCAGCTCGTCCGAGAAGACGACTTTGTTGCGTGCGAAATTATAATTTAGTTTGGAAAGGATGGACCAGTCGTTGTTGATCCGCTTGTTATAGTTGAGTTCAATTTCATATCCGTGGTTTTCAACCACGCCCATATTAACCGGGCTCATACGAGAGGCTTCCACACCATACACCATCGGTATTGTTTGGCGGTTGATCAAGATATTGTTCCGGTTTTCCTTGAATAAATCAACCATCAGCGTGATGTCATTCCATAATCCGAGTTCCAAACCCACGTTGGTTTTCTCGGCCACCTCCCATTGGATAAGCGGATTGCCTAAGTAATTTTCTGCAATTTTGCCGCCCCTACCCAGTGATCCACTATAGCCGCCGCCAGTTTGACGCTGAATGTCATCGAGGTAGAGGAAGCGTCGGCTTCCTAATCGGTCACTACCTACCCGGCCATAAGAAGCACGCAATTTGAGCAGGGTGAGGTAATCGTTGTCTTTCAGGAAGTGCTCGTTTGATACCACCCATCCGCCAGACACCGTTGGAAAGAATCCATACCGGCGGCCTTCAGCGAACTGTTCAGACCCGTTGTAACCCGCGTTGAATTCGGCAAAATAAGTGTTGTCGTAACTATACATAGCACGCAACGAAATCCCCCGTAGATTGAAAGGCAGCCGGTCATTTGGCATTACCCGCATTTCCTGTTGCGCCAACAACATACCTGTAACCGCATGTTTTTCATTAAATGTACGTTGGTAATCCGCCGTAAATTGGAAGTTGAAAAACGATTGGAAGTTGGAGCCGCTGCCGATACTCAAAGGCGTGTTTTCTAATTCCAGAAACATCCGCCGGTATTCCACGCTATCCATGCCCAAGTGGTTTGAAGTGTTCGGATCGATGACCTGTATCCACCGCTGGTATTCTTTGGATGCGGTGAGTGAGTAAATCGTTCGTGTGTCAAAAGACGCCATGAATTTGGCAGACAAGCCATCGGTTATCATGTCAAGATCCTGCTTTAGCCCCCAGGATGCGGTGATGTTGTTCCGAGTTTCCTTCCGATAGCCCGAGCGGTTTATCAGCGCCCATGGTGATACATTATAGTTGCCGGGTCCGATGAGCACCTCCCCGTCGGGTGTCAGCGGTCCAGGCAATACCACCGGAAAGTAGCTATAAGTCCTCCTGAAAATCTCATCCGTATTGGCATTGGGCGAATTAACCTGTTCAAAATACCCTGCGGCATTCAAAAAGGTGCTCAGCCTCCCAGACTTGTTCAGCTTGGCATCGATGTTAGACCGGAAGTTATACCGCTTCAGGTAGCCGGCAGGGTCGTATTCTGTTACGTCAGGGCTTATTTTCCATTGCCCACCTTGGTCAAGGAAGCCTACGTTGACGAAATATTGCACATAGTCGCCGCCCCCACTGATATTTAAATTATACCGTTGCTGGCCCACGAAGTCGTTAAACAACATTTTCTGCCAGTTGGTATTCGGATATGCATCTGGATAATCTTGATACAGGAATCGATCGAGCGCATATTCCGAGTACGGGGGTTGGTTTACTGGATCGTTGGGATTTGCATTGGGGTTGTCGTTTGCCCACGCTTGGTTGCGGAGGCTCGCCCATTCATAAGCGCTTAAAACCGATGGCGTGCGTGTGAAGCCCTGCAGGCCCTGCTCATAAGTCAGCCCGATGGTTGGGCGGCCGCTATCGCCACGTTTGGTGGTTACGAGGATCACGCCATTCGCCCCACGGACGCCGAATAAGGCCGTGGAAGACGCGTCTTTAAGAATAGACACACTTTCTACCTCATTGGGGTCGATATATGTCATTTCGCGTTCTACGCCATCCACCAAAATAATGGGTGCGGTTGCGTTCAACGTTCCCATCCCGCGCAAAAATAGGGCGGTGTGGTCACGCCCGGGTTCACCGCTACGCTGTAAGGCGGTGAGGCCAGGTAGTCTGCCGGCCAATGTTACCGCAAGGTTGGCCGCGGGGCTTTGTTTGATTTCCTTGGTTTGTATCGACGCAATAGCTCCTGTTACCGAGATTTTTTTCTGTGTCCCGAATGCCACGACAACCACTTCGTCCAAATCGCTTATCGTCGATGTCATGGAAATATTTATGGTATTGTCGGCGTTGCCAATTGCAACTTCTGTCCGTTCATATCCCACCAACGAAAATATCAGTATGGTGCCGTCTTGAGGGAGAGAGATTTGGTAATGTCCCGTTTCATCGGTCGTTGTGGCCGTTGCCGTCCCCTGTACACTTACGGTTACGCCCGCTAACGGTCCCCCTTCGTTATCGGTAACTTGGCCACGGATTACGCGCTGTAACGGTACCGTCGGCTCGCGTATGGTCTCAATTGGTAAAGCAACTGGCTGCTCGGTGACTACGATGGTGTTTTCTGTAATTTTGTAGGTCAACGAAACCGGTTTTAATAACATGTCTAATGCCTGGGCCAGCGACATGTCGTTTACGTGGATAGAGACCGGAGTAGACCGGTTTACTAACCGATCGTTGGATATCACCATCAGGTTGGTCTGCGTTTCGATAGCCTGAAATACCTTTCCGATCGGTTGGTTCTTCACATTTAAAGAAACGGTTTGCGATCGCGTTGCCGCACTCAAGTGCAGGCAAACGGTCAAAAGCAATAGTGAGGTCAATCTCATGATTCGAAGTAATTGTTCGATACCAAGGGGCATCTTCTTCTTCCCGAATCGGGAAAAATCATAATTTATCATTACGTTTGTTCGTTTGGATAAGTTAACTAACTAGTTTTAATTCACGTTTTATCACTGGTTTTTCTGAACAAGAGGGGAGTGTTCGCAGCACTTCCCTTATTCATTATATCAGGTCCTTGTTTATTCCATATTTTCGTTTTTAAGTTATCGATTAGTTATTTCCATTTCAGTTTATAATCAGTGTTCCGTTTTCGAACGCCACATTGATCATTGACAACTGTAGGATATCTATTACGCCTTTCAATGACACATCCCGTCTAAATCTTCCCGTGAATGTTTCCTTAGGTACGCCGCTTTTATAGACCACTTCCACATCATACCACCGAGCAATCTGCTTGAGCATTTCTTCCAGAGGGGTAGATTCAAAATGGAATATTCCCTGTTTCCACGCAATGTATTGATTGGTGTCTACGGCTGTTACCCGGATATCGCTGCCGACAACGCTAGATTGCTGGCCGGGAGCTATAGATACCGGTGATCCGGTATTGGCTGTAGACGACACTTGCACACGGCCCGTTACCAATGTGGTTTTGGTATGCGACTCATCGGGATAGGCAGATACATTGAATTGGGTGCCCAATACTTCTACCACTTGACCGTCACTGATCACCTTAAATGGCTTTCGTTGCTTACTCACTTCAAAGAAGGCCTCGCCATTTAATTCCACGACACGTTCGGAACCATCAAACCGTTTCGGATACCTCAGTGTAGAAGCTGCATTTAGCCATACCAGCGTTCCGTCTGGTAATGCTATTTGATAGGTTCCTCCGCTCGGTGTAGTAAGTGCCAATGGTTTGTCGGCATGCTCAGTGTATTCCATGAGCTCGTTATCGACGATTATTGTTCCATCGAGGTATGTAAGGGCATCGTTCACAGCAATGCCCGTATGATCCTTGCTCAATGCTATTGTATGACCATCGGATAACGTTAGCATTGCCCGGTTACCCCCGGGCACAATATCTGCCGCTGTTACTTGGGCGGTCTTAGGGCCATGAGCTTCATCATCCACGATATACCAGACACCCGCTATAGCCAGTATCGCTGCCGCCGCATACGGTATCCATGTTCTGCTGAGTCGCCGAGGCGTATCGTTGGTTGGCCCTATTTGTTTTATTAGACCTCGGTACATACGTGCTTTCAATTGATCAGCACTATCCTCATTTCTTGTCGATAACGTTATCTGCGTGTCGTCGAAACCATTATACCATTTGGCTAGGTCCGCCATTTCCTCATCGGTGATTGTTCCAGCTGCTAACTTGGCGATTAGGCTATCGATACGGTTCTCGTGCTCCATTTCATGTCTTTGGTTATTAATATAGACACCGAAATGATGGGAGGGGGTAGGTTACTTTTGAAAAAAATAGAACAATACGGCGAACCATACACTCAAGTCTAGGTTCCCGCGTATGTCGCGATTGGCTTTCTTGAGATGATATTTCACTGTATTCTCCGAGATACCCAGTTGGTCGGCCATCTGTTTAATGGTTTTTCCTTCCTTTTTGCTCAATTCAAAAACAATTCGGCATTGGCTGGGGAGGTCGTTTATGGTCTGGTCAATGCGTTCTTGCAATTCCTGAGCTATCAACAGCTGTTCGGGAGAAGGTTGTTTGGTGTCGTTTACTTCGTATCCGGCTGCGCGCAGGCGCTCGCGATGGCGTTTCAGTCTACGGTTAAATATTTGGTTACGCATCCCGACGGCTAGGTATGCCGACAGATCGTCATTCTCCACGTACAGGGTGTCCTTGAGGCGCCACAGCTTATACAATACGTCTTGTACACATTCTTCGGCTTCCTGTGCGTTGCCCAAGCGGTTAGCGGCAACGGTAAATAACCGGTCCCAGTACCGCTCATAGATTTCAGAAAGGGCGGCCTCCTCGCCCTGCCGTAGTTTGGCGACCAATTCCTTGTCGGTGTGATGTTGATAAAGGGAAGCCATTGGTTGGGAGGCAAACGCCTAAGGCGTCTTGTTGTTATTGTATTTTATGGAGGCCCTCAAACATCCAGTAGTGTTCTTTGATTCCAATTTCATCCATCAGATTCCTGATTTCAATCGTTTCCCAATTGTGTGTATTGTATCCGTTTCCGGCATCATTGTCATGCAGCCACTTTGGGGTAGGCCATAGGCAAGCCCGGAAGGAGATGTTGCGGTAAAAATCTTTGCTCACCCCGTTTTGGCCATGATGAGCCATTTGTAGGTAATCGCAGTTGAGTTCATCCCGATACGGACCGTTCCACAATTTATCACCACTTTCTAGTCCCAAGTCAGCAAGAAATAATACCGATTTTTTGGTGTCCCATACTTTGATGACCACACTTTGGTTGTTATAGGGGTTTGCCGTGATTTCCTCATTCTTAACGCCTAGGATTTTAAAGGTCGTATTGCCCATGGGTATCACGAGGCCCGGTTCCGTCATATTAACGACCTTTCCTTCAAATTTCCGCAGCCTTTCATAGAATTCTTTGGTAAGCGCCTCACTTCCTTTTTCATATTGTTCCACAAATGATGTCGATAGTTCCGAATGGTAAATGGTGTGGATCGTCAGGTCATTGGGTGCTTTCAATAGTTCATTGAGCGCGCCGATGTGATCGCTGTGGGGATGGGTGATGAACCAAGCCTCCACTTCATTTCCCAGTGCGGCCAGAAACCCTTTCAGGTATGAAGCATCTGCGGCTGTTCCGCCATCCATCACACATAGTTTACCGTTGTCGGTTACAAGCACATAGGAGTTCATCTGAGAGGGCGATTGTGCGGGAAGCTGCCACAGCGTAAATCCGGGTTTCTCTGCCCCAAAAGCGGTTGTACTAAAAAACAGGCCGCACACGAATAGCGAGAGCAACAAATAACGAAAGGTTATATTATGCATAATTTTAAGCTTAAATGCCGAAAATAGGAATAAAACCCGACTATGCCATCCCGGTACATCCTGTAATTATATTGCCCCTATTTTGCCGCCATCTACCGGGATGCTTGTACCGTTAACGTAGGCAGCAGCTGGCGAAGCCAAGAATGCGGCCACCGCCGCTATTTCTTCGGGTTTAGCAAACCGCTGGGCCGGGATTTCCCCAGTCATACTTTCGACAATCCGCTCCACCGTTGTATTGGCAGCTTTGGCTCGTTTTTCAATGAGAGCGTTCAGCCTCCCGGTTTTGGTGGCACCCGGTAGGATATTGTTTACGGTAATTCCGTATTTTGCTACCTCATTAGACCACGTTTTTGCCCATGAGGCTACAGCACCCCGTATGGTGTTACTTACGCCCAGCCCAGCTAATGGGACCCTCACCGAAGTAGAAACTACGTTGATGATACGGCCATAACCAGCGGCTTTCATGCTGGGTAATACGGTTTGGGCTATTACCTGACTGGAAATAAGGTGCTGCTCGAAGGCCTTAAGGAAGTCGGAGGCTATAGCTTCGGTTATCTGGCCCGGGGGAGGCCCCCCGCTGTTGTTGATTACGATGTGTATAGGGTGCTTTTCAACGAGAGCGGTTATTGCCCTGTCGGTGCTTTCCGTATCCTGATAGTCCACCACCAGAAAGGTATGCTGTTGCCCCACGGCGGTATCCAGTTGTACCACCGCCTGGCGAAGCCGGTCTTCATGTCGGGCTACAAGTATGCACGAGGCACCTAACAATGCCAGCTCATAGGCAATGGCCAAACCAATTCCTTCGGAACCACCGCCAATGAGCGCACATTTTTCGTGTAAGGACAGATTCATTGCGTTGTAATTTGATGATACGAAGTTAAAGGATTAATTATATTTGACCCTAATGGCGAGCTATTAAATGATGAAATAAACGTTAATTTCATCGGGAAGTACTAAATTCATGGCCGAAAAGCCCACGCAAACATTAGGGTATTGATCGAAATTAACTGACGATGAAATTTATTATACACGCGCTAAAAGGAGAAATCACATTTCAAATTGCTATTTTGCTGGCTGCTTTCCCGTTGCTCGGCGCCCACGTCTATGCACAGCAAGTCGAAGTAAAGCTGTTTGCGCACCGCGGTGGTGCGCACGAGTACGATGAAAATACCATCAGCGCTTTCGGGGAAACCTACAATAAAGGACTAAGGGGTTATGAAACAGATGTCAGGCTAACGAAAGATGGTCAACTGGTCATCTTTCATGACGCTGACCTGAAACGGATTGTAGGAAAAGAAGGCACCATCGAAGACCTGACGCTCGAAGAAATCAAGCAGCTGCAAACAAAGAAAGGGAATGATATTCCGACACTTGACGAAGTGCTGGCCTTTTTTAGCGATAAACCTGGGGTTTATATTGAATTTGAGATGAAAACCAATAAGCCCATGTACGACGAGAAGAAACTTACAGCATATTGTGACGTGCTTTATCAAAAAGTATATACTGCTATGCCCCCTACGTCGAATTATGTGCTCACTTCTTTCGATAAGCGCCCGCTTCACTACTTGAAGACCACATACCCTTCCGTCGATTTGCTGTTTATCAAAGGTGCGCCGCTGAGCCAAACGGTGCTTGATGAAGCAAAAGAACTCAACATAGACCGGGTAGGGTGTAATATCGACGGCACTTCCCGGGCCATGGTCAAGGAAGCAAAAAAACAGGGATTCAAAGTGAGTTTGTGGCCGGGGCACTCCGTTGCGGATTTTCTGCTCGGTGTTTCCTTGGGCAGCGACTATTTATGTTCGGATGTGCCGGTTGCCGTTACCGAGTGGGTAGGCGCGAATGCCCCTTGGATTACATTAAAATAACTGGCAGGGGGATGTGCCGCGCATATTGCAATGTTCAAGGATGGGGAGGTCGCAGATTTGCCTAACCATATAGAAAGTGAATATAATGATCAGAAATAATGTTATTTGTTTTGGCGAAACCCTTTGGGACAATCTCATCAATGGGCGACGAGTAGGAGGGGCACCGCTAAACGTCTGTTACCATTTGAGTAAAAATGGAATAAAAAGTCAGATTGTTAGTCAAGTTGGGAAAGATGCGGAAGGGGAAGACCTTTTGCAGGCCATCCATTCCCTGGGTGTTGATACCACTTTTCTAAAAAAGACAAGTGATTACCCTACTTCTCAGGTCGTGGTGAACCTGCTGCCAGATGGCCGCATAGCATATGAGATACTGGAAAATGTAGCTTGGGATTATATTTTATTCGACCTAGATGTAGCTGCAGCTATTGAAGGGGCTGATGCATTGGTTTACGGCAGCCTAGCTGTCCGTAATGCTGTTTCCAGGGATACATTATTCGCTTATCTTCCTTTTTCAAAATGTGCTATTTTTGATGTCAACCTTCGGCAACCTTTTTTTAACAAAGCATTGATTTTAGAATTGATGGAGCACTGCCATGTGTTAAAGATCAATGATGAGGAACTTCGATACATTGTCGACTGGCTTGGGTTAGGCCATCAGGCCGAAGAACTAGCGTTGGCAAATCTGCTTCAAGTTTATCCAAAGATATCAGAAATCATCTTGACACGGGGTGCCAACGGTGCCGTGTATTGCTCCCGACAACAGGCAATTTCGTCCGAGGGCTTATCGGTAAATGTGGTGGACACCGTCGGTTGTGGAGATTCATTTCTGGCTGCTTTTATGGCAAACAAACTCGCCGGCAAACCGATAAACCACTGCCTCCGCCAAGCCATTTTGCTAAGTGCGTTTGTAGCTACGCAAGAAGGTGGATGCCCGGTTTACCATGCCGGTTTGATTGCAGAAAAGCAACAAATTAACTAACATTGCATAAATTATAAAACGATCATGAAAAAATATGCAGTAGTCCTTACCCTTGCGCTGATACTGGCGGCCAATGCATTAACGGCAGACGTGCGGCTGCCCCAGATTTTTGCCGATGGCATGGTGCTCCAACGACATCAACCCATTTCGGTATGGGGTTGGGCAGATCCCAATGAGCAGGTAAAAGTGCAACTCAACCATCAAAGCCGGGAAACGACCGCTGATGCCAATGGAAAGTGGAAGCTAACGCTACCTCCCGAAGAAGCTGGTGGGCCGTTTCAATTGGTGGTTTCTGGCAAAAATACATTGACGTTATCGGATGTACTCATCGGGGAGGTCTGGATCTGTTCGGGCCAATCAAACATGCAATGGACGGTTGCTAACTCCGACAATGCCGAAAAGGAGATAGCCGATGCTAATTATCCACAGATTAGGCAAGTGGAAATCCCTCGGAAGACGTCCGGTATACCCTTGGATGATATCGGCGAACCATTGGAATGGAAAACGGCCACCACTAAAAATGTCGGTAATTTTACCGCTGTGGGCTATTTTTATGCGCGTAAACTTCATGGAGAATTGAATGTTCCTATTGGTCTTATCAATACTTCATGGGGTGGTACTATGGTAGAAACCTGGATCAGTAAAGAAGCGATGGAAAAAGATAAGAGCCTGAAAAAAGCGATCCATGTTTTTGAGCAGACACCGGCAGATACCGTAAATAAAAATGGCAACCCAAACCGGTACCCGACGTTATTGTTCAATGCCATGATTAATCCACTCATCCCCTATACGGTGAAAGGCGCCATTTGGTACCAAGGCGAGAGCAATGCGGGCAGGGCATATGAGTACCGGAAATCGTTCCCCATGATGATCACCGATTGGCGCAAACGTTGGGGGCTCGGCGATTTCCCATTTTATTTCGTGCAGTTAGCAAGTTTCAAAGCATCCGGTGGCACCAGCGCCAGTGGAAGCACGTGGGCCGAGCTGAGAGAAGCACAGCACAAAACCCTGTCCTTGCCGCATACGGGCCAAGCCGTTACCATCGACATCGGCGATACGGATGATATCCATCCGCGGAATAAGCAGGATGTCGGCAAGCGTTTGGCAGCCATCGCGTTGTACGATAGCTACGGACAAGACGTGGTATATAGTGGCCCTGTATATAAAAAACTTGCTATTAAGGGAGCACAAGCTACCATTCAATTCGATCACGTGCATAACGGATTAACCACCAAGGGATCGGAAACTGTCATTGGATTTGAAATCGCGGGGGCCGACCAGCAATTCTATCCTGCTGAGGCACGGATTGAAGGCCGAACGGTTGTGGTGAGTTCACCCTCCGTGAGTAAACCCAAGGCTGTGCGTTATGCGTGGGCCGATGATCCCGGCAGAAGCAACCTCTTCAATAGCAACGGGTTTCCCGCAGCCCCGTTCCGTACGGATAAGTGGGCACCGGTTACGAAGGATGTCGTATATGAGCTGAAGAATTAGGCTTTAGACTCTGTGCCCCGCATCATCGTCCAAACACGGGAATGGAATAACCTGCTGCTACCCGATCGATGACCAGCACCCAGTCGTTGCCGGGACCTCGGGTCGGTGTTGTTAGTTCGAATGTCTTAGTCCTGTCTAAGTCTCCCATGTCGATAGTTGCTGCCGTAGCCGGGTTGAACCACCAACCCCGTAACGCACCAGCTTGGAGTGAAGACACATTCACGGTGATGGTTTTTCCCTCGGGTATGTAGGCCATGAGGTAACTGCCCGCACCGTCCCTGAATGCCCTTATGTGCTGCCCCTTTTCTCCCTGTCCGTTTGCGATGATGGACTGGTCTGGAATGCGATCGGCAAATGGGCGCGCTTCAATGAGCTGGCGTAGGTAGCCAACCTGGAAGGCCCCGGGCCTGTCCAGCGCTTCCGTCCAATACCGGTCGGCATGGTTGATCTTTTCCTCTCGTTCACTCCAAAACTGCCAGATACTATGATGGCCGTAGGTAACGCCGCAAGCACCGGCAAAAACCGAACGGTACGTTTGTTTGCGCACATCGTAATCATCGAAATAGCCATTTTTGGGATCCCACTTCGGCCATGGGTTTACCGGATGGTCCTCATAGTTGGGCTCCGAATCCAACGTGGGCTTGGTGGGCACCATGGCCCGGTCGCGCGTTATCCAATCCCACACGGGTACATCATGGCCCGACCCGTGGCCGGATTGCATCATGTTCACGTGCAGCCAAAGTTCGTCATGAATCTGTTGCGACGTGGCCGAGCCGCCCGAAATATGGTAGGAGATTAGGGCTTTGCCCGCCGTGGCCTTAAGGATGCCCCTTGCCATGGCCCGCCAGATGGGACGCGTATCCACGGAATCGTGGATCGCAGGCCGGTCGCCGCCCAGTATCCAAATGATGTTTTTCTTTTTCTTATAGCGTTTACCAAGCCAATGGCCGTACTGATAGGCATTTTCGGTCGTGAATACCTCGGGGCCACCACCCCACATGCGCGTCACCTTGTCACCCCACGTCGGTAGTAACCCAATGAAAAGTTGCCTTTCATGTGCCATTTGCAGTACATCATCCACCAGTTGGAAATAGCGCTCATTCGGTTTCGCGGGGTCTTGGTCAATTAACGGGATGTCGCCATATCGATTGGGCCTGTGCAACCCATCCATCTCCGCCAGCACCACGGCCTGGATCACATTGAATCCTTTTTCCTGCCGGTTATCAAGATACTGCGCAATCTCTTCCCTGGTAAGGCGATGGAACAGCTCCCAAGCGGTATCTCCAAGCCAAAAAAATGGCGTACCATCTTCATATTGCAAATAATGGCCATTGGGAGCTACGGTCAACCGGCCATGTGGCCAATTCGGTTGCGCTTGGGTTGCTGCCGCGACGGATAAGACAATGAATACCGAGAAGAAAAAACGTTGGAAGTTGACCATAATCTTTTATGCTATTTAAAAATAAAAGTAATGAACATTAGTGAAAGTAGTGCAATCGGGCCTGAATGTAATGTAAATAAATTGCAGAGTCCTGTGGGTTTTGGTAGTTTTGTAGCGTCACACAAAATGAATGAACTATGTTAAAAGGATTTTTTAATGTTCCCACGCCGGTGAATGAACCAATTTTGTCGTATACTGTGGGAAGCAGAGAACGTAAGCTGCTGCAGCAGGCAATCCAGGCCGCACTCGCTCAGGAAGTGGATATCCCGATGTTTATCGGTGGTAAGGAAGTGCGGACCGATCAGAAAGTTTCCATCCATCCTCCCCACCAGCACAAACATACCCTGGGCCACTACTCGGAGGGCGATAAAACACACGTACAGGCGGCTATCGACGCTGCATTGGCGGCGAAGGAAGATTGGGAAAATCTACCTTGGGAGCAACGCGCAGCCATATTTTTGAAGGCAGCCGACCTGATTGCCGGCCCTTACCGATACAAGATCAACGCCGCGACGATGCTGGGGCAGTCAAAGAATGCGTTCCAAGCGGAAATCGATTCCGCATGTGAAATCGTCGACTTCCTTCGCTTCAATGTGCAGTACATGAGTGAGATATACATGCAGCAGCCTCCGGTTTCGCCGAGCGGCAGTTGGAACCGCGTTGAGCAGCGTCCGCTGGAAGGATTCGTCTTTGCACTCACGCCCTTCAACTTTACCGCGATAGCGGGTAACCTACCCACTTCGGCGGCCATGATGGGCAACGTGGTGGTATGGAAACCGGCCAACACACAGGTTTATTCAGCCAACGTGCTTATGGAGGTATTTCGCGAAGCGGGTGTGCCCGATGGGGTCATCAACCTGGTCTTCGTAGATGGGCCGTCAGCCGGTGACGTGATCTTCAACCACCCCGACTTTGCGGGGATACATTTTACCGGATCTACCGCCGTGTTCCAGCACATCTGGAAAACAATCGGCGAGAACATCCACCGCTATCGTTCGTACCCCCGTATTGTGGGCGAAACCGGCGGAAAGGATTTTATATTGATACATTCATCCGCCGATGTCAAAGCCTCGGCAACAGCCATTGTGCGGGGAGCATTCGAGTATCAGGGACAGAAATGCTCCGCGGCTTCCCGCGTGTATATCCCCGAGTCGCTCTGGCCCGAGCTGAAAGAATTAATCATTGCGGATGTCAAGTCATTCAAGATCGGCCCAATCGACGATTTCAGTAATTTCATCAATGCGGTCATCGATGAGAAATCATTTGATAAACTGGCCAAATTCATCGATCAGGCCAAAGAAGATAGCGATGCCGAAATCATCGTTGGTGGTACGTACGACAAGAGTGAGGGTTATTACGTTCACCCCACGGTGATCAAAGCCAGTAGGCCCGACTACGTAACGATGTGCGAAGAACTGTTCGGCCCTGTATTGACCATGTATGTATATAGCGACGACAAGTGGGAAGAGACGCTTGAAGTGATAGACAATACGTCTATTTACGCGCTCACAGGTGCAGTAATCGCGCAAGACCGCTACGCCATCAGCCAAGCGACCCACACACTCCGCAATGCGGCAGGCAACTTCTATATCAACGACAAGTGTACAGGAGCCGTGGTTGGTCAGCAGCCGTTCGGAGGCGCGAGAGGCTCGGGCACCAATGACAAGGCGGGCTCGATGATCAATCTGCTACGGTGGGTGTCACCGCGTACCATCAAGGAAACGTTCGACCCGCCAACGGATTACCGGTATCCATTTTTAGGAGTAGAATAAAAAGAAGGGCGTCTGTCAACTGGCAGACGCCCTTCTTATTTACTTCTTGCCTATTTATAGGCAAACACCTTACCCAACCCCACGCTGTCGGTAAACGTGATGTCGAGGTCGATCAACTTGCCGGTGGCAATATCGATAACCATGCCATGTACGGCGAGGTCATTCCGTTCCTTCCACGCATTCTGGACGATCGAAGTGGTGCATAGGTTAAAAACCTGTTCGGCCACATTGAGTTCGACCAGCCGGTTTACCTTTTGCTTTTCGTCGGTAATGGCGTCTATTTCATCGCTATGGAAACGGTATACATCCTTAATGTGGCAAAGCCAGTTGTCGATGATGCCGAATTGCTGGCGGCTTAAGGCAGCGGCCACTCCGCCACAGCCGTAGTGCCCTGCTACAACGACGTGCTTCACTTTTAACACGTTTACCGCATAGTCAAGCACGCTGAGCATGTTCATATCGGAATGGACGCACATATTGGCAATATTCCGGTGTACAAAAACTTCACCCGGTTGGGTGTTTGTAATCTGGTTTGCTGGAACACGGCTATCGGCGCATCCGATCCAAAGCAATTCCGGCTGTTGGCCATCGGCCAGTTGTTTCAGCTTTCCAGTAGTGTCTTCCTGCACTTGTTTAACCCATTCGGCATTGCCGGCAAGGATTTTTTCGAAACTTACTTTTAATTCGGGATTATTTAATTGTTTTTTAAACATAGCGTATTATTATTTATTGGATTGTATTTGTGGGTCGTTTTATCGACCTGCGTTTCAATGAGTCGTTTTGTAGGATGCTTTGTGTGAAGCGCCTGATATTGGGTACATTCTTCTTGTTTACAATGCCCACCAGCTCGATGGACTTGCCTTTGCTGACGGCATGCTGTTCGAAATCGCTCAGCACTTCTATTACGTCTTTGTCGATAAAGCGGCTCTGCGATCCGTCAATAATGATTTCATTTATACGCCGGGGGAGAGCATATAGTGCCTTCTGTATTGCCGCCTTATTAAGGAATGTCACTTCTTCGGCTAAGGTAAAGGTTATTTTGGCTCCATCCTCATTTTCTTCCACAAGAAATTCAAATACATTGGAAAGATTATTCCGGAGGATGTAAAACATGGCCACCAACAAGCCGATACCCACGCCGGTAAGCAGATCGGTAAACACCACCGCAATGATGGTTACCATGAACGGGATAAACTGGTCCAGGCCTTTGTGCCACATGCGTTTGAAAGTAGATGCATGTGCCAATTTATAACCGGTGTGAAGCAGGATGGCCGCCAAACATGCAAGCGGAATGAGGTTGATGATGGTTGGAATGAGTAGCACGGCCAGTATAAGCCACACGCCATGAAGTATGGCGCTTTGCCGAGAGCGGCCGCCTGCGTTTACGTTAGCCGACGAGCGGACGATGACGGCTGTCAGTGGCAGACCACCTACCAATCCAGAGGTCATGTTGCCGACACCCTGGGCGAGTAACTCCCTGTTGGTCGGCGAGACCCGTTTAAACGGGTCAATCTTATCGACAGCTTCTAAGCTGAGCAAGGTTTCCAAACTCGCGATAATCGCAATGGTAATCGCTGCCATCCACACATCTTGGTTGCCAATCTGTGTAAAATCGGGGAAGGTGAACAAGCCCAGAAATTCACTAAAGGAATCGACTACTGGAATCACGACCAAGTGGTTGGCATCCAATGCAAGGGTGCTTCCTGCAAACGATAGACTCATCAATACACCCACGATGACCACAACAAGCGGTGCCGGCACGACACGCAGTTTCTTGAACTGCGGCCAGACAATCAGAATAACCAATGATACCGCACAGATGAGGAACGCACCGTAATTGATGGCGCTGAAAGCTTGCTGCAACGCTGAAAAGGTGTTCTCGTTGTTCAGCTGGATAAAGCTCTCCTCGCCGAAGAAACTGGAGTCGTATCCCACGGCGTGCGGCAACTGTTTCAATATGATGATAATGCCGATGGCTGCCAGCATGCCGATGATGACCGACGACGGGAAATAGTTCCCAATCATCCCCGCACGGATGATGCCCAGTGCGAGCTGAATAAGCCCAGCCAGCAAAACGGCCAATAAGAACGTTTCGAAGGCGCCCAATTGCTCTATGGCGCCCAATACAATGACGGTGAGCCCAGCCGCGGGCCCACTTACACTGAGCTGTGATCCGCTGACTGAGGCGACGATTATGCCGCCGATAATTCCGGTTAATAAGCCGGAGAATAATGGGGCTCCGGAAGCCAACGCTATTCCCAAGCATAAGGGCAAGGCAACGAGGAAGACCACGATGCTCGCCGGTAAGTCGTATTTTAAGTCGCGCTTTGATAATTTCAAGAACGCAGACGTACGTGTACCAAACATAGTAATAAGTAAAGTAGTGTAAACGTGAGTTAATCATTTTGTAACCAGGATGCCGCACGTGCTGCCCAGCGGCACATTACTGTGCTACTTGGCATACGCTCAACATGCAGTAAAATGGTTAATCGCTAAAAAGTCCATCGGATTGATGGAAAACGGGGTCACACCAGATCGTTCGGAGGCGGGGTAGGTACGGTTGGATAAAAGGCACGGATATGCCGGGCATCATCCGTAATTAAATTTGTTTCAATCGTGTAGTCGGCTGGGGGTTGGAGACTGACAGCAGTTGCCAGTTTGAAATAGCCCTTGGCGAAAATGTCTTTCATTTGGTCGCCTAATCCAGACTTGCCATTGTTATTTTCGATTTCGAGCTGCAAAACGACTTGCAATAATGCTTCCTTGTCAAAACCGTGAACAAAAATGGGGGCTGTTGAGATGGCCATCTTTGCGAAAAAGATGGCAAAGAACAATTTTGCGTATATTTCCCTTGTTATTGCGGTCGACATCTATGTTATTGTACCGTTTGATTGCAAAAAAAAGAAAAATATGGGGCTTTTTGTATAGAACAGTCAAAAAAGTTACAAAAAAATAACACAAAGTGGAAGTCGGTTTATTAGTTCGATAACGCGGGGAGCTTGGTCAGCACATAGCAGTTAAGACGATATGTTGAAATAACGAGAAAAAAATCTGAACGAAAATATACGAATTTGCATTGTTTTGCGTAGCATTGTCTTTTTCGGAAAAATATATCGACATAAGCGCGAATACAATGATGAAAACCCTTTATTCCATTCTTTTCTTATCCTGTTTGCAGGTCGGACAGTTGAGTGCGCAAGAATCGCAGGTTTGGCAACCTGTAGGTGACAAAATCAAATCGCCGTGGGCTAAGCATATTGATGCAGCAAATCCGCTACCTGAGTATCCGCGGCCACAGCTGGTACGCGAGCAGTGGCAAAATCTAAATGGCCTTTGGGACTATGCCATCGCGGCTGGTAAACTGGGTACAGCTCCTGCTAGCTATGATGGTCAACTGCTGGTGCCCTTTGCCGTAGAGTCTGCGCTTTCGGGCGTTGGAAGGACGGTAGGTAAAGATAGCTCGCTTTGGTACCGTCGGACGGTTACTTTGGATAAGAGCATCCGTAAGCAACAGGTAATCTTGCATTTCGGCGCGGTCGATTGGCAATGCGACGTTTATGTGAATGGCGCGAAGGCGGGCTCGCATGAAGGTGGATACGACCCGTTTTCCATTGATATTACCCCATATCTGGCTAAAGGAGCCAAACAGGAGATTGTCGTTGGTGTGTGGGACCCGACGAACGAAGGCCCACAGCCTAATGGTAAGCAGGTGGTGCGCCCCCATGGTATTTGGTATACACCAGTTACCGGCATCTGGCAAACGGTATGGATTGAAGGGGTGCCCCAAACCCACATCGTTGCCACTAAGCATACCCCGGATATCGACAAGGGCATACTCTTGGTACAAACAACCGTTGAGGGGACCCGGGAAGGCGACCAGGTTCAGATCTCCGCATGGAAAAACGGAACGAAGCTCACCGAAGAGACTGTGACTGCCGGTACAGACGCCACGCTGAAAATCGACAATGCTGAACTTTGGTCACCGACATCACCGTCGCTATATGACCTCAAGGTTGCCGTTTTGCGTAAAGGAAAGGTTGTCGACGAAGTGGCCTCTTATTTTGCTATGCGCAAAATATCGATGGACAAAGATGAAAACGGCATCCAACGGATGTTGCTCAATAATGAATTTGTATTCCAGTATGGGCCGCTCGACCAGGGATGGTGGCCGGACGGCTTATATACAGCGCCTACGGATGAAGCCTTACGTTTCGACGTGGAGAAGACCAAGGCGATGGGCTTCAACATGATTCGCAAGCACATCAAGGTTGAACCGGCACGCTGGTATTACCATTGCGATCAACTAGGGTTATTGGTTTGGCAGGATATGCCGAGTGGTGACCTGGGTGGTAATCACTGGGATATGCGTCCGGGTATCACATCAGGGCGCCAGCATGATAAGGACCGTAGCGGCGAATCGGAAGCGATCTATCGTAAAGAATGGAAAGCGATTATGGATGCGCTGCACAACTTCCCCAGTATTGTGGTATGGGTGCCCTTCAACGAAGCTTGGGGGCAGTTTAAAACGGAGGAAATCACCGAGTGGACCATGGATTATGATCCCTCGCGACTAGTCAACAGCGCGAGCGGTGGCAATTTCTTCCCAACCGGGCACATCATGGACATCCATAACTATCCGGATGCAGTGATGCCACGCCCTGAGTTGTACGGCGATAAGCAAATCCTTGTACTTGGCGAATTTGGCGGATTGGGACTGCCTGTAGAAGGACATACTTGGCAGAATAAAGACAACTGGGGATACCAAAGCTTCAAGAATGCCGACGAACTGAAACGTCGGTACCGGGGGCTCGTCAATGATTTGGCCCGCTTAATACCCATGGGATTATCTGCCGCCGTATACACCCAAACCACCGATGTGGAAATAGAAACCAATGGATTGATGACTTACGACCGTGAAGTGGTAAAAATGCCCGAAGCGGAGTTGAAGGAATGGCATCAGCAATTGTACGAGATAAAGGCGGATTGATATAAAGATTAACGAATAAGTGTAATACGCTTGCTAATCAAAGCTAACAGCGGGCTTCACGGCTTTTGCTTCGCCATATATTCGCTAGGCGACATGCCAAATTGCTTCTGGAAATTCCGGCCAAAATGGGTCTGTGAGCTATAGCCAACACGATAGGAGACCTCGTAGATTTTATAGCGTCCTTCGCTGAGCAACTCGGCCGCTTTCTTTAAGCGGGCCACATTGATGAGGTCATTGGGCGTCAAATCGGATATCGCCTTGATTTTGCGGTATAAGGTGGGCCGGCTGATATGCATCTTTTCGGCGAGGTGCTCTACGTCGAATCCCACTTCACCCATGTGTTCATGGATCAACGCATTCAATTCTTCCAAGAAAAGCGCATCGGCCTTGGTGTGTGCCATGGAGTTGATGTGTGCCAAGGGTGAATGGGCAAAATAAGCACGTATTTTATTCCGGTTGGCCAACAGGCTGCCGATTTGCGCCTGGAGGTGCTCGGGTGAAAACGGCTTTTCGATATACGCATCGGCACCCTGTTCCAACCCTTCTATTTTAGATTTGAGTGTATTCTTGGCTGTGAGTAAGATAATAGGGATGTGACTATGCGCCACGTCAGATTTGATGCGCTGGCACAATTCATAACCATCCATTTCAGGCATCATCACGTCGCTCACCACCAGTTGTACAGGATGGGCCGCAAGAACTTCCAACGCCCGTTTTCCATTTTCGGCTTGCAGTACCTCGTAATGCTCACTAAGATCATCCACGATGAAATCGAGGATTTCCACGTGGTCGTCTACCACTAGTATGGTCGATCTATCAATCGTTGGCGATTTTGGCTCCATTGCGTCGTCTGTGTTGGCGTTGTTTAAGGGGCAATGTCAATACAAATACATTCATCCCGTCTTCTGGGTTTGCTAAGCGGAGATGGCCTTTGTGCAGCTGGGCGAGCGAGCGGGCCAGTGCCAAACCCAAGCCCGATCCCTGTTGGTTGTCCGTCATTTTCAAGCGGGTAAACGTTTCGAAAATTTTTTCTCGCATCGATAGGGGAATAAGGTATCCGTCATTTTTGACCAAGACGGAAACGGTACCCGTTTCCGATTCGGTCTGTATGATAATCGCTATTGTGCACTCGGCATATTTCAGGGCATTGGTGAGCAAGTTGCCAATAATCTGGGTAAACGCTTCCTTATCCACCGCCGCTACGCATGGTTGGGGTGGCGAAGTAAGTGTAAGCTTAATGTCTTTCTGTGCAGCCACGAGTTTAAAGGCAGTATAATTTTCCTTCACTAGTTTGGCGATGTCCAAGTCCACGAAATTCAACCGATATCCGTTCACTTCGGTTTTCCTGAAATCGAGCAGCTGATCCGTTAGGTCCAGCAGCCGCTGTGTATTCCGTTCCATGGTTTGCAGATGCTTACGAACAGTGGGCAGCTCCTCTGCCTTTTTCATCACCTTTTCCAAGGGCGCCTTGATGAGGGTGAGCGGCGTGCGTATTTCGTGCGTTACATTGGTAAAAAAATCGATTTTTGCTTGGTAGAGTTCTTCTTCTTTCCGGTGCCGCAGTTGCTCCAGTTTACGTTTGTTTTTTTCCCTGATTCGGCGGTGGTAGCTTCTTATGGTATACCAAACGATGGCGATGACGAGCAACACATAGAGAAAAAACGCAGGGGCGCTTGCCCAAAATGGCGGCAAGATGGTGATACGGAGTGTCGTTTCTTTGCCCTTTAGGTCGCCATTGCTGTCTACCACGTTTACCCGGAATACGTAGTCGCCCGGGGGTAGCTTGGTGAAATAAGCTTTGCGGTTGGTTTGGATGTGTGTCCACTCCTTATCCAGTCCTTCCATTTTATAGGCATATTCGGTCATGCCTGGCGAGATATAACTCAGCGCCGCAAAATCGATACTGAAGGAAGATTGGTTATGGTTGAGCTCCAAGCGATCCATGAATGTAATCGACTGGGTTAGCGGCGACCCCTTCTTGTTAATTTCTAACTCCCTGTCGTGAACCTGCAGCCCGGTAATATAAACCGGAGGTTGGAATGTGCTTTCGGGGTATTCTACCGGATTGAACCGAATCAGCCCCTTTACACTGCCGAAATATAGGGTTCCATCCGCTGCGCGGTAGGCCGAGTTATAGTTGAATTGATCGCTAAGTAAGCCATTGGCTTTTGTGAAAACCTTGATATCACCTGTTTCAGGTGCAAGCCGTACCAGCCCCTTGGAAGTGGTTACCCAAAGCTTTCCGTCCTCATCTTCCAGTAGTGCTAGGATGAGGTTGCTGGGGAACCCTTGTGTGGTACCGTACCGTTGGAAATCGGCACGGTTTGGATTGAACTTACACAACCCGCCCTCCGTAGCTACCCAGATATTGCGGTTGCTATCTTCAAATATGCGGTTTACCCGGTTGCTGCCAATACTGCCCGGGACATGCGCATCGTGCGAAAAGGAACCGCTTTCCCCCGATTTGGGATTCGAATAATACAAGCCATCGCGCCAGCTGCCAGCCCATATCGTTCCGTCACTGTCTTCATATAACGTGGTGTAAAAAATATATGGCGGGAAACCCGTTACATGTTGGAAGTGCTTGGTCGACACCATGTATTCATATAGCCCGGCCCCTGTTGCCATAAGTATTCGCCCGCTTTTGGTTCGGTAGATATTGAAGATAAAATTGTTGTGTAATGCTCCGTCCTTGTTTTCTGCATTGTAGTGGCGGATAACCTTTCCCGTGCGGATGTCGAACAAGTCGAGACCGTGCTCGAATGTCCCAATCCATAACGTGTCACCGGTGATCAGCAAACCGTGGATGTTGGAATGGGCCAGGCTGTTCTGTTCCCCCGTAGGCCTGTAGTTCGTCATGCGGCCGGTACGCATATCCAGCTTGTTCAGGCCATCGTCTTCCGTTCCGATCCAAAGGTTGCCATGATTGTCCGAGCATAATTCCCTAACGGCATTTCCCGAAATGGTATTTCCTCCGCCTAAGGGGAAGAATTTTTCGAAGAACGTATTTGCTTGGGCATAATGGTTGATGCCGCCGAAGTAGGTGCCTGCCCAGATGTTGTTTTCGTTGTCTTTACAAAGCGTATATACAGCATTGTCCGATAGCGACCAAGGATTGCCGCGTTCTTTTTTGAGGTTGAGGTATGTTCCGGTGCGATGATCGTAGATAAAAATCCCCGATTCCGTCGCCAACCAATATTCGTCAGGGCGATGTTCAATAATATCCCGGATGAACATGTCCGTCCCTTTTTCATCCTGCGTAAGCAAGTCGGTATATGTGCCCTCCGTGGTATCGAAGACTTTGACGCCCTGTTTGGATGTCCCTACCAGCAGGTAGCCCTTGTTGGTACAAAATATCCGCTCAATCCATTGAGATACGACTTTTGGCGAATGTTCAAAAATAGGGTATCGGTGCTGGAAGCCGTTGGTGTGGTGATAATGTAGTAAATCGCCAGTGGGGGTCCCTATCCAAGTGTCTCCCATCTCGTTAATGCCGAATGCGCTTACGGAAACTACCGACGGATCTGTGATGGACAGCAAGCTATCGGTGCCTGTCGAATAGCGAAATAATATCAGGTTATTGATAAACCAGATGTTGCCTCGGTGGTCGCTTTGTATATCAAGTATTTCATTTGTAATGGAGGGATGGAAGAGCGAAAAAGTTTCGGATTTCTGATCGAATAGGTAGATGCCTTGGTCGGTGCCTACCCATATGCAGCCCGTTTCATCCACGTGCAATGCCCTGACGAAATTGCTCCTCAGTCCGTTGGGATTTTCAGGATCGCTGTGAAAAACCTTGAAAGAATAGCCGTCGAAACGGTTAAGCCCGTCTTTAGTGCCAAACCAAACGAAGCCCATCGGGTCTTGGGCACTGCATAATACCGCGTTGTTCGACAGTCCGCTCTCTACTTGATAATGTGTGAAATAAAAGGGCTGGCCATAGGCACAGCCAACCGATATCCACACCAATACAATATATGTCAACAACAACGATTTCATCCGTTCATCCGGCTCTCATGGTTAGTAGCCAAAGGTAATGGTAAATTTTGAAGATAGCGGAAATTGTCGAAGTTTTGGATTGTCAATCACATGCCTTTATTCATTTTTCTTTTTTCCTAGAGCCCCCCGCCGGTTTGTCGAGGAACCAAACAGGTACCTGGACTCACCCTGGATTCACCATCCAGTCAATATATGTTCATAGCGAAGCAGGTATTAATCGATTACGGAGCAAATACGAAGCGTTGAGGATGGTCTGGTGGAATCAGCGGCACGGTTTACGGCGTATACGACAAAGGCAAGTGCTTTTTGAGACAAAATAAGGAAAAAATGAAACAAATTGATATAACACCCGGCACCCATAATGCCGTCATTTGTGGTGAAGAAGGCATATAGCCAATTTTATAACCAACGATACGCCAATGACGACACGGATATCCACCACATTTTTGACTTTTTTTACCCTTATTATCTTTTTATTATCCGGCTGCAACAGCAGCAGCAACGGTGTTGATAACGAGCCGCCGAGAGGTATTTGGACGGCCGAGGAGGCCAATGAATGGCAAGCCGAACAAGAGTGGCTCGTAGGACCCAACTATACACCGGCAACGGCCATCAATCAATTGGAGATGTGGCAGGAAGACACCTTCGATCCGGAAACCATTGACAAAGAACTGGGATGGGCAGCCGATTTGGGCATGAACACGGCCCGTGTTTACCTGCATGACTTGCCGTACGAGCAAGATTCCGTCGGGTTTATCTCTCGAATAGAACATTTCCTGCGCTTGGCCGATAAACACGGCATCCGGCCATTGTTTGTCTTCTTTGATTCCTGCTGGGATCCTTTTCCGGTAGCCGGAGAGCAGCGCGCCCCAAAACCACATGTACACAACTCGGGATGGGTGCAGAGCCCAGGGCAGCACGTGCTGAAAGACAGTGCGCAATATCCACGGTTGGAACGCTATGTAAAAGGCGTAATCAACCATTTTGCCAAGGACAACCGGATTTTGGGATGGGACGTATGGAATGAACCGGATAACATGACAGGCCCATCTTATGAGGCTGTCGAAATCAAGGACAAAGTAGCTTATGTGTTGCCCTTGTTGGAGCAAGCGTTTGCATGGGCACGGTCAGCAAATCCCTCGCAGCCGCTTACATCGGGTATCTGGGTCGGCGATTGGTCTACCCATGAAGGACTGAAACCAATTGAAAAATTGCAGGTCGAGCAGTCGGATATCATCAGTTTCCACACCTACGATACCCCCGAGGATTTCGAGAAACGCATACAGCAACTCCAACGTTACGATAAGCCGTTGTGGTGCACCGAATATATGGCGCGGCCAAATGGCAGCACCTTCGCCGGGTTCCTGCCGATCGCCAAAAAATATAATGTGGCTATGTTTAACTGGGGGTTTGTAGACGGCAAGACACAGACCATTTATCCGTGGGACAGCTGGACGAAGACCTATACGGACGAGCCACCGCTGTGGTTCCACGACATTTTCCGGAGCGACGGGACGCCGTATAAACAAGAGGAAGTGGAGCTCATTAAACGACTAACCGGTGAGACCGAAGAAGAGTAGAGTTGCATATCGATTTAATAACCAAATAAAATAAATGAATTATGAGTGAGAAAATTACCCAAATCTTTCTCATGCAATGGCGACACCGCATAGGTATGCGAACCGCTCGTTGCTTGGGAATTGCGCTTACTGTGTTTTTGCTGGCATTTTCAGTTCGGGTAGATGCACAGTCGTCACACGTGCTGCACGGTCGGGTGACGAATCAGCAGGGGGAAGCACTTGCAGGTGCTACCGTGATGGTAAAAAACACAGCTCAAGGCACACAGACCGATATTGACGGAAAGTTTATCTTGGAAATCCCTTCTTCTGAGTCGATTGTGGTCATTACCTATCAGGGTTACTTTCCGATAGAAGTCGTTGCGGGGGCTGAACGGGAGCGGACGTTCGTCATGGAATTTGACGAGGAGCGGGGTAGGCTTGATGAAGTTGTCGTAGTGGGTTTCGGTACACAGAAGAAGGTGACCGTTACCGGGTCCGTAGCTTCAGTGTCAGTTAAGGAATTGGAGCAATCCACTGCACCATCGCTTTCGAATGCGCTTGCTGGCCGGATGCCCGGCATCATTACTCGGCAGACGAGCGGTGAGCCCGGCTACGATCAGGCTCAGGTATACATCCGCGGATTGGGAACCTGGGAAAATCGTGCGCCGTTGGTGCTCGTCGACGGTGTTGAGCGTGGCATGTCGGGATTAAATACCATAAACGCACAGGAAATCGAGAGTTTCTCTGTACTTAAGGATGCCTCGGCCACGGCGGTCTATGGTGTGCGCGGAGCAAATGGAGTAATTTTGATTACCACAAAACGTGGTGTGCAAGGACGGCCGAAGGTGACGCTCAGGTCTGAAACCGGAATGCTTACCGCACAACGGATGCCCAAGTACATTGGTGGTGTGGAATACGCAAGTTTGTGGAATGAGGCATACCGTAATATGGGACAAGACGACTTCTTTTCCGAAGAAGAGATTCAACGGTATGCAAATGGGGAAGATCCTTACCTCTATCCCAACGTTGACTGGACCAACGAAATCATGAAGAAAAACACGTACCAGAGCATTAATAACCTGAGTATAAACGGGGGTACGGAAGTTATACGCTATTATGGAAATGTAGGGTATACCGAACAGAGCGGTCTTTGGAAAACCGATGAAACCAACCTATATAGTACAAATATCAACATGCGCCGATACAACCTTCGGTCAAACATCGATGTAAACGTCACCAAGAACCTGTTATTTGAATTCGGACTGGGCGGCATAATCCAGCAGGGGAATTATCCGGCTAGGTCGGCCCCAGATATTTTCGATGCGCTGCGTAAAACACCTCCCATCGCTTTCCCGAAGGTAAACCCTGACGGGACACCGGCCGGCATTACACAGTTTTTAGGTTCCAATCCCTGGGGGATGGTAACGCAATCCGGATACCTCGTGGAGGCACGTAATACGGTACAGGGTACGTTCGGCGGAAAATGGGACCTCTCCGATTTGGTCACCCCCGGGCTTTCACTCAATGGCAAGTTTGCTTACGACCATTATTACCGGTCGGACGTACGGCGGCAAAAGGATTTTGAGGTGAAACAATACTTAGGGAAAGACCCGGATACCGGGGAAGACATTTATAGTGAGATTCTCCGGGAAGCAAGCCCATTGGGCTATGGAACGGGCAACACCGCGGAGCGGGTATATTATACCGAGTTGCTGACAAACTATACCCAATCGTTTGAAAAACACGAGGTGTCCGGGATGGTGATGTATAACCAGCGCGACATGGTCAGGTTGACGGCACCGGAATCTATGCTGAATTTGCCCTACCGGAGGCTGAGCGCGGCTACGCGTTTCACCTATGGCTATGACAGCCGGTATTTGGTGGAGGTAAACGCCGGCTACAACGGATCGGAAAATTTCCCGAAAGGAAAGCGTTACGGGTTCTTCCCTTCGGTCTCGGCAGGGTGGATTTTGTCCAATGAGTCGTTCTGGGGAGATAACAATCCGGTAAATTCGCTGAAGATAAGAGGCTCTGTCGGAAAAGTAGGAAACGATAACCTTGCGAACCAAGACATCCGCTTCTTATACCTGACCTCGATGAAGACACAAGGAGCTCAATCGTATCATTTCGGTGATAACATGCGTTTCATGCCCGGTATCGAAGAAGACCAGACAGGCAATGAGAATGTGACGTGGGAAGTGGCTACAAAAACGAACATCGGCCTCGATCTGGAAATGTTCCGGAGCAAAGTCGTCCTCCAGGTGGATGCCTTCTGGGAAGACCGCGAGGATATCCTGCTCCAACGGGTACAAATCCCCTTTGTAACGGGCTTTTACCCTTGGGTGATTCCATATGCAAACCTGGGGAAGGCCAAGAACCGCGGAATCGATGGTATGCTGGAGGTGAAGAATTCCACATCTTCGGGTTGGTACTATTCGTTCCGGGGGAACTTCACGTTCGCTAAAAATGAAATCATTGAAAACGACGAGCCCCAACAACGTTATCCATGGCTGTCGGCAAAAGGGCGATCTATCGATCAGCCGTTTGGATGGATAGCCGAGGGTATATTTCAAAGTGCCGAAGAGATTGCCAACAGTCCGGAGCAAAGACTCGGCCGCGCAAGTCAGCCGGGTGACATCAGGTACCGGGATCTGAACAACGACAATATCATCGACGATAACGACCGGACGGCAATCGGCTTTCCACGGACTCCGCAAATCGTATACGGATTCGGTGGAACAGTCGCCTATAAGGGGTTCGATGTCAGTTTATTCCTTACTGGAGCGAGCAAGACCAGTATTTTCCTATACGGATCGACCATGTATCCGTTTCAGGATGGCGTAGGTACCTTCAATGTGCAACGCGAGTATTACGACAACCGCTGGACGCCGGATAACCCCGATGGTACATACCCCGGCGCCATCACCGTGGCCAACCCCAACAATAACCGGGCTTCTACCCTTTGGCAGGTAGATGCTTCTTTCCTACGGCTTAAAAATGCGGAAGTAGCCTACACGTTTACACAACCCGGCCTTGCAAATTGGGGAATGAACAGCATCCGGCTGTTCGTAAACGGCGTAAACCTCCATACATGGGATAAGGTCAAAATAATGGACCCCGAATCTGATAGCGGCACGAATTTTTATCCGTTGCAGCGCACATTGAACTTCGGGTTACAAGTTAATTTTAAATAAGAAAAACATGAAGCGAATATTCATAAATATAACGGTTATTGCTTTCCTTATAGCCTTTAGCGGGTGTACAAAAGATTTTTTGAACAAAATGCCCGATGAAGATATGACGCTGGACGAAGTGTTCGCACAGCGGCAGTACGCCGAGCGGTTTCTTACGTCGGCCTATTTTACGTTGCATGAAGAAATTAGCTTTAACGACTGGTGGGGTAGAAACCCGTTCGTCGGAGCCTCTGACGAGATGGAAATCACCTGGACATACCCTTTTGCACATGTCATGACATCCGGGGCGTGGAGCCCACAGAATATTGAGGAAAATATCTGGCGGTTTGACTGGGAAGGTATGAGGAAGGTTAATATCTTTTTGGAGCGGATCGATCAGACGCTTATGAGTGAAGCGGAAAAAAACAGGTGGAAAGGAGAGGCACATTTTCTAAGGGCGTTTTTCCATTTTTTCCAAGTGCGTCTGCACGGGCCGATACCGATTATGGACCGCGCCGCCACACTGGATGATGATTTTACGGCAATTAAAAGAAGACCTTATACTGAAGTGGTCGATTTTATCGTTGCAGAATGCGATCGAGCGGCATCCCTGCTACCGCCATCGTATATCAATGGTCCCACGGAAGACCGGACTCAACTTGGCCGGCCTACAAGCGCATCGGCGCTGGCATTAAAAGCCCGGATGCTGCTATATGCTGCAAGCCCGCTGTGGAACGGCAATCCCGAGTTCATCGGTTTCGCCGATCGCGACGGTTTGGAACTATTTGCGGGGTATGACGCGCAGCGGTGGCAAGTTGCTGCGGATGCGGCAAAGGCAGTGATTGACGCCGCTGAAGGAGCAGGTTACGGCCTTTATACAGCGGCAAACAATGATCCGATGCGGAGCTACCAGGAGTTGTTTTATATGCGCCATAACAAAGAAGTGCTTTTTGCCCGGAATATGGGGAATTGGGATCACCAAGAACGCTGCACGAGCCCCAATGGCATGGGCGGTTGGAGCGGCTATTGCCCTACCCAAGAGCTGGTGGATGCCTACGAGATGGCGGATGGGTCAACGCCTATTCTGGGGTATGAGGCCGATGGGCAGCCAATCATCAACCCCGAATCGGGCTACCAAGAAACGGGGTACGCCGAAGAAGCCCATCCCAAAGGGTATCACTTGGATCAAATCAGGAATATGTACGTCGGCCGCGAGCCACGCTTTTATGCCGCGATCAATTATAGCGGTGCTTTCTGGCGGGAACGGCGCATTGAGTTTTGGAACAGTGGCCTAGACGGGCGGTCAAGGAGTGCGGTAGACCATTCCGTCACCGGATACCTCATGAAGAAATTTTCCGAAGAATCGGTTCGCATCCCACAGAATATCTTTACCCAAAAAACATGGATTTATTTCCGGTTGGGCGAACAGTATCTTAATTATGCAGAAGCATTGAACGAGGCACAAGGACCAGTTACTGACGTTTACACCTATGTCAATGCGATACGGAATCGGGCAGGTCTGCCGGGGTTGCCCGAGGGGCTGACCCAAGAGGAAATGCGCGAAAAGATCCGGCACGAACGGCAAATTGAGCTTGCCTTCGAAACCCACCGCTACTTCGATACGCGCCGGTGGCTTATTGCTGAGGAAACTGATAACAAAAATTTCTACCGGATGACGGTGGATAAAGGAACGCATTTACAGGACAATGAGTTTTATGAGCGGTCATTTCTGAAACGTAGGGTGTTCGAAAAGAAACATTATATTTGGCCAATACCCCAATCGGAAATCAATAAGACGCCTACGATTATCCAAAATCCGGGTTGGATATAGGTAATTAATATATTGATGAAAGGGTCAGGAGCGACAAAGGACAAGACGATGGACAATTTGAAATTGATGACAAGTAACGTATAAGCGTATAAAGGCATATGAGGACGATTTTCTTAACGATACTTGTTATTAGTTTCAGTGTGCTGGCGCGTTCATCGAGCAATACCGATAAGTTGCTGGAATTGCCAGAAGAACCTGTCGGAAAGAACGTGTTTTTCGGTGATCCTTTCATACTGCTGCACGACGAAACCTACTATGCCTACGGTACGTATGCTGAAAATGGTATTGCCGTCTACACATCCCAGGATTTGCATACGTGGGAAGCTGTGCCCGGCAATAGGTTGGCATTGGATAAAAAAGATTCCTGGGGTGACCGCTGGTTCTGGGCGCCCGAAGTCTATCATGTGGATGGGAAGTTTTATATGTATTACTCGGCAGACGAACATATTTGCGTGGCTACCAGTGATAGCCCCCTCGGGCCATTCAAACAAACGGAGAAAAAGCCGATGCTTGAAGGCGAGAAATGTATTGATAATTCCCTGTTCATTGATGATGACGGCAAGCCATATCTGTTTTTCGATCGATTCAATGACGGTCTCAATATCTGGGTTGCCGAGTTGGAAGACGATCTCATGACCATGCGTGTCGAGACGATGACAAAATGCATTAATGTCTCCCAGCCGTGGGAAGAGGTATGGCCCCGCGTGAATGAGGGACCATTTGTATTGAAGTATGAAGGTAGATACTATATGACCTATTCGGCAAACAGTTATGAGAGTCCATTTTATGGAATCGGGTATGCCACGGCCGATGAGATTATGGGCCCGTGGACGAAATATGAAGGGAATCCCATCCTGCAAAAGCCCGGTGAATTGGTTGGAGTGGGGCATAGTGCGATGTTTACCGATAAGGAAGGCCAGTTGCGCATTGTTTTTCATTCGCATCGAAGCACAACGGCTATTCACCCACGGTACATGAACATCAGCACCGTAAATTTCATAACGAAAGATGGCGAGGTCGTTATGCAAATAGACGGCAATTACCTCACTCCGAAACGGCGGGAGTAACGTGGACAATCGCGTTATGGAAAAAAAAGCGGGGCTATTGATTTCGATGTGTGTGATGGTTTTCCAATGGGGCATCGCACAGCCTGCGATGCACAACGATACCCTCGTGCCTAGCGGTATCCGCATCGAATGGGATCAAAATACGCTTCAGCGCCTAGCCCCGCAGGATGAGCGCCAGCTACGCTATGCGGGTTATCCGCGCGTAAAACGGCTCAGCGACGGCACCGTTATTGCCGTTTATGAGGCGCAGGGCAATACGGAGTTAATCTGGAGCGGCGACTCGGGGAAAACATGGAGTGAGCCGACCATTACGTTCCACGGACATACCCATTCGGATACCCATGGAAATGAAGTTAGGATAAATATGGCCAATCCCGAGTTTATCGAGTTAGGGAACGGTGATTGGTTGGTGGCATGTAATCATAGGCCCACAAAGCCGGAGGTAGCACCGTTTGCTATTGCTGTTGCGCGAAGCAATGATCGCGGAAAAACGTGGCATAAGCCCCAAGTGATCTATGAGGCTGAACCTCGTTTTCGCGATGGCTGTTGGGAGCCGGCTTTCCTGCAATTGCCCGACGGTACGTTGCAGGTTTATTTTGCGAACGAGAAGCCGTATACATCCACAGATGAGCAGGAGATATCCATGTTGGCTTCGATGGACAACGGCTATACCTGGAGCAGCATTGCCCGGACGGTAAGCTTCCGGCCGGGCCGGCGCGATGGTATGCCTGTACCATTGGTGATCGGCGACGAAATTTTGGTCGCCATTGAAGACAACAAGGTGGGGCAATTCAAGCCTTACATCGTCCGCACATCGATTGCTGATAATTGGAAAGAGCCTGTAGGCGCTGAGTCGCCCATGCGCGAGTATGCGTTGCGCGACCCGTTGCCGGAGGACGTTTATGCGGGAGCGCCTTATCTCGCCCGGCTTGCCACAGGGGAGGTGCTGTTAGCTTACCAAACCACAAGGGGCAGGAGCACTGATTGGGAGAAATCGACTATGGAAGTGGCGATAGGAGACAAAGAGGGGCGTAACTTCCAGAAAATATCCCGCCCTTTTCCGGTACCCCCGGATAGGGAGGCCAAATGGAACGCAATTGCGCTGTGGGATGAAAACACGGTCGTAGCTACATCCGCCACCAACTTTGATGGTGGTACGATAAACGCTTGGATGATTTTGGGACGAGTCGTTGTGGACGATTAGTAGTAATTTTTTAGATGATACTGGATATGTTTATTCGCTCTTTTTTTACTCTTTTTCTTAAATCCCTTTCCTATTGCATCGTCTTAATTGCGATGTTGTCAATTCCCGAAACGCAACTCGCGGCACAAGAAAAACAAGAATTGTTTTTTGCAGACCCAACGATTTATGTTGAAAATGGAAAGTACTACCTTACCGGCACGGGGGGAAGTGGAAAGTCGGCATCGGCAGGATTCGCGGCGTTGGAATCGACGGATTTGAAAAATTGGACCGTGCCCACGGGTATGCAAGGCCCTACACACATGATCCTCTCGAAGGGCGGGCAGGCCTTCGGTACCCATGGTTTCTGGGCACCGCAACTATTCAAGGAAAACGGTATCTATTATTTAACGTATACGGCCAATGAGCAAACCGTATTGACCCAATCAACCGATTTGCTGGGCCCCTATACGCAAACGGAAGTTGCCCCTATTGATGGTACCGAGAAGAATATCGACTCATACATCTTCAAAGATGACGATGGTAAGCATTACCTCTACCACGTTCGGTTTTCGGATGGCAACTATTTGTGGGTGGCCGAGTTTGACTTGGAAAAAGGGAAGATTAAGCCTGAAACGTTAACGAAATGCTTTGATCAAACCGAACCTTGGGAAGCCACGCCGGCCTATGAGTCGGCACCCATCATGGAAGGGCCCACCGTTATCAAGTTAAAAGGTAAATATTACCTGTTCTATTCGGCCAATCACTTCATGAATATCGACTACGCCGTCGGGTATGCCGTTTCCGATTCGCCCTACGGGCCTTGGGTCAAGCAAAGCGATAGTCCGATTATCCACCGCTCCATCGTTGGTGAAAACGGGTCTGGGCACGGCGATTTATTTGAAGGGTTGGATGGTCAATTATACTACGTGTACCACATACATTTCGATCAACAGCAGGTAACGCCCCGGCGGACGCGGATCGTTCCTGTCATTAGGAAGTGGGACGAAGCCGCCGACCACTATACGTTCCGTGTGGACAGCGATGGAGTAATTAAACCGATGCTAAAAAAATAGCGTTATTTTTTCATTCAAGTTTAAACGAAATGTTGATTTACAATTTTCTCGTTGTATTACTTTTACTGGCGGGATGTGCGCGCACCGATGAGCAACCGGACGATGTCCCCCAGCAACCGGATCCATCGGTAGCAACCTATACTAACCCGGTCTTCGAGCCCATCCTTGCGGACCCCACGGTTGTTCGTGATCCGCAAACGGGACACTTTTACGCGTATGGAACCCAAGATGACTGGGGCGATGGGCAAGGCAGTCGCCTAGTGCCTATCCTGCGGTCGGCCAACCTGGTAGACTGGCAAGTGGTGGGGCAGGCCTTTGGAGAAAAGCCCGACTGGAAAGCGGCCGGAGGGATATGGGCCCCGGATGTAAACCTCGTGAATGGAAAATATCACCTCTACTATGCATATTCTACGTGGGGCGATACTAATCCGGGTATCGGTGTAGCCGTAGCGGAAAAGCCGGCGGGGCCATTTGTCGATCATGGTAAAGTATTCAGCAGTGAAGAAGTAGGTGTGCCCAACTCCATCGATGCTTTTTATTTTGAGGAGGAAGTGGGAAAATACCTGTTTTGGGGCAGTTTCAGCAGCGCACCCACGCAAGGTACGTATGTCGTGAAGTTGGCAGCCGACGGACTTTCCGTACCCGATTTGTCGCAAAAAGTCAAAATAGCAGCAGGCGACTTTGAAGCCGTGATGATTCATAAACGGGGCGCCTATTATTATTTCTTTGGCTCCAAAGGCAGTTGTTGCGAGGGGGCTGACAGCAAATACCATGTATTGGTCGCTCGGTCGGAAAACCTGATGGGACCGTATTTGGATAAGGACGGATACGTGATCACCGATCGTGGGCGGGGAACGCTTTTTTTAGAAGGTAATGCACGCATTGCCGGCCCAGGCCACAACGCACGGCTAATCGCCGACGATGAAGGAACAGACTGGTTCCTTTATCACGGTATAGACCGCGCAAAGGGCAAGGTGTCGAGCGGGGCAAGCCGGCGGATGCTGCTATTGGATAAAGTCACTTGGCGCGATGGCTGGCCGGAAATTGCAGGCCGCGTACCCAGCACCACCCCACAGAAAGCACCGGTGTTTCAGTGATACTGGTGGTACGAGTCGAGTGCAACCTTCTGGTATTCGTTGCGGTACTGGTGGGGCTGCTTGCCGGTGACCTTCTTGAATTGTTTGTTGAAATTGGTCATTGACTGAAAACCGCACGCAAAACCGATATGGTCAATATTCATTTTGTCTTCCTTGAGGAGTTTACACGCATACTCGATGCGTATTTCTTTCAGGAAGTCTGAAAATGACTGATTGACGCGTGACTTGAAGTACCGACTGAATGACGTATTTGTCATGCTAGCGATGGAAGCGACTTCCTCCAAATGGATTTTCCGATGGAAGTTTTTCATGATGAACTCGTACACTTTGTTCATCCGATCCGTTTCAGCCTCCGTATTGTACGATTTGGAATGTGTATCAGTAATGAGATGACATTCGTTAGAGAGTGCAATGGTATTCAGTATTTTAAGAAGTTGGATGATGCTGTCGGCACCTTTCAGCTCAAGTAACTCAACCATCATGCGCATGACGGCAAGCTTGGTCTTGCCGCTAATCTCAATGCCGCATTGCGAGCGTTGGAAAAGGTGTTTGATACTTTCGAACTCTTCCTTCTCGTGAATATTCTCGCCGAGGAAATAATCGAGGAAATAAATCACGATCACTGTAGTGCTCAAGTTGCTATCTTTTTCGAAATAACTGTTATGGCTGCGCCATACATGGGGTAAGTTGGGACCGATAAGGACCAAATCATTCGCTTTGAACGGTTTGATACTGTCGCCCACGAACCGGTTCCCTTCGCCTTCCATCACGTACGATAATTGAAACTCGGGATGTAAATGGAACGTAGGGTCAAAATAGGGCTCCACTTGCTTACGCACCACAAATGTCCGGTTTTCCGGTATGAGTGCCTTGGGGATAACGTGTGTTTTCTTCATCTATCTAAATTTGTTTATTCATCGCTTTTTTTGTTTCTAAAGGCGTTCATGCTGCCTTCGGCGGTTTTAATGGCAATGAAGCTATCATATTTATTCATCCCCTGAGTGAGCTGAAAAACCATGATGGTTTCATGATTTGTCATTACAAATATATAAAAATATAATATTATGATATAATTTGACTATAAAGGGATAACATACCGCGGTTTTCTTGTAGCTTGGTAGCCTACTTTTGTGTGGTAGACGATTATAGAACTAGTATATATGAAATTACGTTCCCTTTTGAGTATTGCCGTTTGCTGTTTGTTGCTGACCCAGTGCACGCAAGTAAACCGCGATTATCCGCGGCGCGCAGAAGTACTGTTCGTTGGCAGCGCAGATGAAGAGGTGGAGGCAAGCAAATATGCATCGTGGTTGGCTATTGAGCTTTTCCAAAGCGGTATCAACCTTACATACACCGAAGATCTTGGCGACCTGAACAAGAAAGGCCTCCGCGTATACGATGGCGTGGTGCTGTTCGCGGTTTCCGACGCTATTGCTCCCGACCAGCAACGGGTCTTGGCAGATTTTGTGTCTGATGGGCGAGGGCTTTTGTCTTTTGGTACGGAATCATTGGTTATGGATGGCGCCGAACCAGCGGAAGGGAAGGGCGACGCTGTGGGCGATTCGGTACAATACTTGGTGAAAGGAAACGGCCGTATATTCCACACGGCACTCGGTAGAGAAGAAGCTACCTGGAAGCATTTGGACTTCCTGCGGTTAATCAATAGCGGCGCACAATGGGCATTGGGCGATGAGGTGATGGGATGGGTGGCAAAGCTGGAGATTCCTAGTGTAAGTATTTACGAAGATACCATCGCCGATTTCACGGCCCGGCATTTCGTGCCGAAAATGCAGGACCCACTGTCGCCTTCGGAATCAGCTAAGCTTACACAGATTCCTATTGGTTTCGAATTGAAGCTGTTTGCATCAGAACCCGATATTGTCAACCCCATGGCTATGGGTTGGGACGAAAAGGGGCGCTTGTGGGTTATCGAAGCGATGGACTACCCCAATAATTTCGTGGAATTGAAAGGGGAAGCTAATGACAAGATAAAAATTTGCGAAGATACCGATGGTGATGGTGTAGCCGATAAGTTTACGGTATTTGCCGATGGGCTGAATATCGCCACGAGCTTCACATTTGCCAACGACGGCATTATTGTGTCTATGGCGCCCCATTTCGTCTTCCTTAAGGACACCGATGGCGACGATGTGGCCGACCTCCGCGACACCATAATGACCGGTTGGAAAAAGGACGATACGCATGCCGGTCCGTCTAACCTTCAGTACGGGTTTGACAACAAAATTTGGGGCGTTACAGGTTACGCCGGTTTCAATGGCACCGTCAATGGCCGGCGGATGACCTTTGGCCAAGGGGTGTATCACTTTAAGCCCGACGGAACGGACTTTGAATATCTGGCAACGACCAGCAACAACACGTGGGGACTGGGGATGACCGAAGATAACAATGTGTTTATTTCTACAGCAAACAATACCCACAGTGCTTACTATTCCATGCCCGAACAGTTGGTACAGCGGCGGCTCCGGAACGACGATAGCCGTCCAGCGGTCAATGCGGTGCAGAAGATCGACGGTCACTATGAGGTGCATGCCATGACACCCAACCTCAGGCAGGTGGATGTAGTCGGCGGATTCACGTCTGCCGCGGGACACCACTTCTATACCGCTCGGGATTACCCGGAGAGCTATTGGAATAAAGTGGCCTTTGTTACCGAACCCACCGTACGCTTGGTGCACAATGCGATTATCGAACCGGATGGCGCCGGTTTTAAAGAACATGATGGCTGGAACCTGGCCGCTAGTTCGGACGAATGGTTTGGCCCGATCCACACGGAAGTCGGCCCAGACGGCGCGGTGTGGATACTCGACTGGTATAATTTCATTATCCAACACAATGTGTTTGTGCCGGCACAGGCACCATCCGACAAAGTGCTGCCGTTTGTGGAACAACCACATGGGCCCGGCAACGCATTCGAAAGCGAGTTGCGTGACCAAAAGTATGGCCGTGTATACCGGTTGGTGTATAAAGATGCCAAGCATCGTAATGTATTTAAGCTTTCTAAAGACGATCCGGATGGCTTATTGAAAGCACTGAAGAGCGATAATAAGTTTTGGCGTACGCACGCACAGCGGTTGTTGGTAGAACGTCAACAAGACGACGTGGCTAAGGGGCTGATGCAGATTGCGGGCGATCGTAAGGTAGACAAAATCGGACTGAACGCACCGGCAATCCATGCCTTGTGGACACTCCAGGGGTTGAACCTGATTGGTGAGCGGGAAGACGTGGCTGAAGCGGTGATAGCAGCATTGGCGCATCCATCCGCAGGTGTACGCAAAGCAGCGGCTCAAGTACTTCCGATAGCCGACAAGTTCCGCGATGCATTGCTGAGCAGTGGCGTACTGGCCGATACCAATCTGAATACCCGCTTGGCGGCGTTTGTGAAGCTGACGGAGTACCCGGCATCCGAAGCGGTCGCGGGAGCGCTACTTGAGGCGACCAGCGATTCGGTTAATGAAGGCGATAAGTGGCTTTCCCAAGCGTTGTTTGCTGCGATCGCGCACCATGAAGATGCATTCTTCAAACTGGCATCAACGCCGAATGCAAGTAGCTTTGCCACCCGTATACTCGAATCGTTAACCAACGAGGAGTACACGTTAGGTCGCCGGAGCCGGCTTGCCTTTTCGCCCGATGTTTCAAACAAGGAAATTGATATCCAAATGGAAGTACAGCGGCGCGATAACCAACCTTATAATGGGCTCATTGTAGGGCAAGGCGATAAGGCCGCCGGCTACGCTGTCTATGCAAAAGACAACCAGCTATTTTTCGCCGTTTATCAGCATGGCCAAACCGCAACGGTAATGTCACGTGGTAACCTGCCGAGCGAATTTGTAGCCAATGCCCGCCTTTCTGCAGATGCCTCGATGGAATTGCTCATCAATGGAGTGAGCCAAGGGAGCGCCAAGGCCATGCATCTGTTTGCCGAGCCGCTTGGCCTCAACTTGCGTTCGGGAGAGGATTTCGACGAGGCGCATGCCTTCGCCGACTATGGTGGCCCATCCGGATTCACGGGTAACGCCAACAATATCACAGTAAGACTGTCCAGAGCGAGCCGATCAGCCGCTTTAGCACACGGCGATGCACAGGCTGACACCGACCCTGCCGCTGGCGTGCCTTCGGAACGGATTGAGCTAAAAGCGGTGAAAGACATCATGCAATACGATAAAAAGCTGATTAGCGTTCCGGCCGGCAAGCGGATAACCCTCGTGTTTGAGAATCCCGATGGTATGCAGCATAACCTGCTGATTATCCAACCGGGTACACTGGATATCGTAGGGAAGGCGGCGGATGACATGCTACGGTCGTCGGAAGCCTTTGAAAAGCAATATATACCCGATATTCCCGAAGTATTGCATCACACGCCCTTGGTAAGTCCGGGAGAAAGCTATACGTTGGAATTTACCGCGCCTGCCGAACCGGGAGATTATCCTTATGTGTGCACGTTTCCGGGGCATTGGCGTGGAATGAACGGTATTATGCGCGTAGTTAAGTAACGATAGAACAAAAATAGAGTAACATATGGACAACACGATGAAACTGTTAGCGGGATTGGCATTATTGCTCATTACCGCGGGCCACGCACTCGGGCAGAACAAGCCCATCCGGATTTTGATGGTGGGCGGCGGCGGCTCCCATGATTTCGCCCGGTGGTATGGACAAGAGGACAAAAAGACCATCGAGTCAACAGGTAAATATAGCGTTACCTACACCGAGCAGACCGACTCGATACCGGCTTATCTAAAACAGACAGACCTTTTGGTACTTACCAATAACCAACCAATCAATGCCCAAGGCCAGGCCGCAATCACCAAATTTGTCGAAAAAGGCCATGGGTTGCTGCTGCTGCATGCCGCGGTATGGTACAATTGGGAAGATTGGCCCGCATATAACCTCAATTATGTGGGTGGGGGCAGCAGAAGCCACGAAACATTCCAGGAGTTTAAAGACTATGTAGTCAATCCCGCACACCCCATTACGCAGGGCGTACCGGCAAAGTTCGGGTTCAAAGACGAATTATACCGCCACGTGCCAGACCCGGCAGCCAAGGGCATTGAGGTGTTGGTCATTGGCCAATCAATCGAAACCGACGCGGTTTATCCCGTCGTTTTCACGGTAAAGCATCGCAAAGCGAAAATCGCCGGGATCACATTGGGCCACGACGAGCATAGCCATCAGCATGAAGCATACAAGAAATTGTTGATTAACGCCGTCAACTGGGTTGCAAACGAATAAATAAAGATATAAATAGCTAAAAACAAGATCAGAACATGTCACAAATCACTGTCGTTATCGTAGGAATGGGTTTTGGGAAAGAATTCATACCCATCTATCAAAAGCATCCGAATATCAAAGCTGTCGGGATTTGCACACGCAACGAAAATACACTTAACGAGCTGAAAACAAAATTCAACCTCGATGATGATTTGGTCTTCACCGATTTCGAAGAAGTTGTGAAGCGCGATGATGTCGATGCGATCCACGTAGTAACGCCGGTACCGGAGCACGCCCGGATGACATTGGCCTCGTTAAATGCGAATAAGCATACGGCCTGTACCATACCCATGGCGATGACGGTGGAAGACTGCGAAGCGATTGTTGCTGCGAAGCGCAAATCGGGCAAGGTTTATATGATGATGGAGACCGCCCTATACACCCGTGAGTTCCTTTATGGTTTGAAATTAGCCGAAACCGGAAAACTCGGTAAAATCCAGTTTGTCCGGGGATCGCACATCCAAGATATGAGCATGGAAGGCTGGGCTGAGTATTGGAAGGGTTACCCACCTATGTTGAACGGTACACATGCCATTTCACCACTATTGCGCATCAACAACACCATCGCCGAATCAGTGGTTTGCCACGGTTCGGGCCGGCTGTCAGACGATTTGGCGAGCCGTTACAATGCACCCTATGCGGTAGAGACCGCTACGTTTAAACTGAAAGACTCCGATGTGGTTGCAGAGGCTACCCGTTCGCTCTTTGATGTGGTAAGGCAGTATCGCGAAAGTTATGATGTATACGGAACGAAAATGTCTTTTGAGTGGGAACAACTGCAAGACGAGGAACACGTGATATTCGACGGGGGCGAGAATGCACGGCGTATCGACGTGCCTGATACCGATGAATTGTTGATACCTGAGATTGCTGACTTTACCAAACGCGAACGAATTGACGACCCTAACCACGTGTCGTTCCTTCAGGGAGCGGGGCACGGGGGTTCTCATCCCCACTTGGTGCAGGAATTCGTCGCTGCAATCGTGGAAGGCCGGGATTCAGCGGTAGATGCGGCGCTCGCAGCAAACTACACATGTGCAGGTATCTGCGCCCACGAATCGGCTATGAAGGGCGGTGCCAGGGTCGAAATCCCCAGTTTTGAATAAGTTAAGCGAGTTTTTTAGTTAGGTTGGTTTATAATAATGCATATAGGAATTAGCACGTTCGTTTGGGTTTCACCGTTTTCAACGGCATCGTTCGATATTTTGCATAAAGCAAAAGACATCGGATACGATGTCATAGAAATCGCTGTGGAAGACCGCGATCTGATTGATTGGGTAGCTTTGAAGAAGGTCAGCCGTGAGCTGGGTTTGAACGTGACAGTAAGTGGGGCCTTCGGTATGGATCGTGATATTTCCAGTGAGCGGTCAGAAATCCGGGCGAACGGGCTTTCCTATATCATTGACTGTTTGGAAATTGCAAACGATTTTGAAAGTCCTGTGTTTGGTGGGCCACTTTATTCGGCAGTGGGTAAAACCCGGTTGGTTTCTGCCGAGCAGAAGGTTCAGGAAAGGGAGTGGTGCCAAGAAAACCTCTATCAGGCTATCCGCAGGGCAGAGCGGCTTGGCGTCACGTTGGCACTGGAACCGCTAAATCGTTTTGAGACCGATATGGTTAATACAGTAGACCAAGCCATAGCAATCGTAGACGAGCTGGATAGCCCGTTCCTCAAGATTTTATTAGATACGTTCCATAGTAACATCGAGGAAAAAAATATCCCCGCAAGTATTGTCAAGTTGGGTGATCGGCTTGTCCATATCCAAGCCAATGAGAACGATCGCGGAACACCCGGAACGGGACACCTGGATTGGCTGGGTATACGGGATGCGCTTCGCAGCATCGATTACGGAGGAAGCCTGGTGATTGAAACTTTCGGTGCCCCTTCCAAAGAACTGGCCCGAGCAGCTAGCATTTGGCGGCCATTGGCCAACAGCGCGGATGAATTGGCAGCGGAAGGGTTTGCATTTTTAAAGAAGACTTTTGTTGATGATGAGTGATTGATAGAAAATACAATGTAAAGAAATAACCATTTAACACACCAAATTATGAGACGAAGGGAATTCATTTACATGTTAAACACGGGGGTGGCAGCCGGTGTATTATCACAGACAGCTTTTGGCGGGGTATTCCGCGGCGTGTCGCGTGCATCACGCATGCAAGACGAACTGGCCTACCATACCATACAATCGGTAACATTTGATGACGTACGCATGCAATACCCGCGGTTTGTGGGGAAAAATGCGCGGCTGGACGTACATGGCTATGGACCACGTATCGGAATATGCACCATCACTACCGATAAGGGTGCTAAGGGTTGGGCTTCCCTACGGGGCGGCCGCGATGGTGCCCAACGTTTGGTTCCTGAATTGGTAGGTAAGAAAATATCAGACGTGTTCCACGTCGATGTGGGCATCACGGACGATCGCTACCTCCCCTTCGATATCGCGTTGCATGACCTTGCGGGCGTGGCGCTGAATAAACCGGTATATGCGTTGTTGGGCCGAGAAAAGCCGTTTACGACAAAGTACTACAGCGGCATGATTTATTTCGATGACCTCGAACCGTCCCATGCGCCGGGCGGTATCGATAAGGTACTTGCAAATTGCCGTTACGATTATGAATACGGCTATCGGCAATTCAAGCTTAAGATCGGCCGGGGGCATCGTTGGATGGCTCAAAAAGAGGGGCTGGCCCGGGATATAGCGGTAACTAAGCAAGTCGCGGCAGCTTTTCCCGATTGTGAGATACTGGTGGATGGCAACAACGGTTTTACGGTGAATGAATTTACCGCATATCTCGAAGGGATCGGTGATACACCGTTGTTCTGGATCGAAGAACCGTTTCATGAAACCATAGCCGACTACCGGAAACTTCGTGACTGGATGGCAAAGGCCAACGTGCAGAGCCTGCTCGCAGAGGGCGAAGCTGACCCTGACCCCGTCTTATTGGACGAACTGATGCAGCAGAAACTGATGGATGTGCACATCTCCGATATCGAGGGCCTTGGGTTCACCAATTGGCGGAAGCTCATGCCGAAGCTGGTGCAATACGGGGTCCAGGCTTCTCCGCACGCCTGGGGTTCGCTGCTCAAAACCTACTATACTGCACATATGGCCGGCGGCTTGGGAAACACGGTGACGATTGAAGGGGTGACCAGTACCTCGGACGATATCGACCTCAGTGGATATACGATCAAAGATGGGCACCTAATCCCACCAACTGCCCCGGGATTTGGGTTGGAATTGCTGAGGTAGCCACGGCAACGGGGTACCGATGGTTATCTTGTACCCAGTTAATAAACCGATTTAGCTAAATCAATATAAGCGAACAGTTGAGTGTAGAATTAATCGATACAATTATAACAGTAAAATAAAGTAACAGACCGATGAGTACAGCTTTCCTTGCAATAGTGTTAGGGCATGTTGGTCGGAAATACCATAGGAGGGTTCTTCCGCCAGACTAATGACCATCAAGGTCATACCAATTATCAGCATCCGTAGCGACCGCGTTTATTAAGATGTAGTTCAGAGCCTCCCTCGGGAGGAATGCCATGTATTCAATACACCATGGTATAGCGGTCGCCATGACTTTTTTGTAGCCACTTACGGTATCGTAAATTATTGAAAATGAATGTTAACCAACAATTAATTCTATGAAAGTGAAAATGAGAACACGTGATAAAAAGCCACTATGCGTGATGATAGCGGCCTTTATCGTACTTAGCTTTGGTGGTTGTAAGGATAATGATCCCACCGTCGAAGCCGTTCAGCCGTTCGACCCATCCAAGCCGGTGGTCGTATCCGATTTTAATCCCAAATCGGGGGGAATGGGGCAACGCCTTGTGATCTATGGTGAGAACTTCGGGGATGATCCGGAAAAGGTGTCGGTATTTATCGGCGGGAAACAAGCGAAAGTAATCAATGTGCGGGGCGAATCCCTCTACTGTTTGGTTCCCCGGCAAGCATTCAGCGGCGACATCGAAGTGCGTGTGTCGGATGACAGTAAGCAGGTGATCGGTAAATCCCCGCAGGCGTTTGACTACCAGCGTAAGATGGTCGTGTCTACGGTTATCGGATATCGCAACGATCGCGGTGACGAGCCGTGGAAGGATGGGAAATTTAAAGATCCCGATGAGACGAAAATGGCGAGTGGATTTTGGGAGCCGTCTTTCATGAAATTCGATCCGCTCAATCCGAAGCATTTATGGATGACGTTTGATTTTAATAACGGGCTTTACCTGATTAATTTCGAGGATAGCACCGTTACAAAGAAACGTTCCGATTTTGACCGTCCCCGCAGTATTGATTTTACGCTTGATGGCCAGCACATGATTATTGCGGAAGACCGCGGGGGAGAAAACGACCGGGCAACCTATCGGTTGTCGCGTGACAAAGATTGGCAAGACAGGGAAATACTGACCAGGTATCGGCAATGTAATGGTGCCTCCATACATCCCGTGAATGGCGAAATGTATTTCAATAGTTATGAAAAGGGGCAGTTTTTCCGCTTCGACCTGAATAAATATTTTGAAGAGGGTCTCGGGGATAAGGATTATGAAACCTTGTTTGTGGTGCACGACCCGCAATGGGAATATAAGATTTTTATGCATCCGACGGGCAACTATGCTTACATTCTGGTGATTAACCAGCACTATATCCTCCGGGTGGATTATAACTGGGAGAAGGAACAATTTAACCAACCCTATTTGGTAGCCGGCCAGCTTAGAGCCGCGGGCTATGAAGATGGCGTGGGTTCGTCGGTCCGCCTCCGGAACCCTTATCAGGGCGTATTCGTGAAAAATCCCGATTACGTGGAGGCTGGCAAGCCGGACGAATATGATTTTTATTTCACCGAGCAGCATAACCACGCGATCCGTACGCTGACGCCCGAAGGGAGTGTCACCACGTTTGCTGGAAGAGGAAGTTCCAGCATCAACAATGACCCGTGGGGTTATGTGGATGGGGATTTAAGAGAGGAAGCGCGGTTTAACCAGCCGACGGGCATTGCCTACAGCGAGGAGGAAGGCGCCTTTTACATCGGCGACAAGGATAACCGCCGGATACGCAAGATTGCCCTGGAAGAAATGGATGACAACCAATTAGACAATACTAATGAAGGAGATGATGACTAGGTTATTATTAATAAGTATGTTACTTATCGGTGTAACATTACGTACACTGGCTCAAGAAATAGTCGACGTAAGTGGTGTCGTGGTCGATGAAAACAAGACGCCATTAATCGGGGTAAGTGTCTTTGTAACAGATGCCCCCGGCTTGGGAACGGTGACCGATAACGACGGTAAATATAGCATTCGGGTTGAGCGCTATAAGAAGTTGACCTTCTCGTATATCGGCTACGACAAACAAGAAGTACTGATCAAAGATGATTTTGTGATCGATATAACGCTCCAAGAGTCGGAGATGAGCGTATTGGATGAAGTCATCGTAACGGGTACCGGCCCGCAGACAAGGTTGACGATGACCGGGGCCGTGAGTACCCCAGATCTGAATGACATGAAATCGAACCCCACGTCGAGCCTGTCAAATGCCTTGGCCGGAAATGTGCCGGGCGTGTTGGCCATGATGCAATCGGGCCAGCCCGGGAAGAATATTTCAGAATTCTGGATTCGTGGGATATCCACGTTCGGTGGTGGCACAGGCGCATTGGTATTGGTCGATAATATCGAACGCGACCTGAATGAAATCAATATTGAAGATATCGAGACCTTTACCGTATTGAAAGATGCCGCGGTTACGGCGATTTATGGGTCGCGGGGAGCAAACGGTGTTATCCTGATTACGACGAAGCGTGGTAAAGAGGGCAAGATTAACATCAGCTTTAAGGACGAGACCATTTACAATACGCGTACCATTACCCCAGAGTTCGAAGACGGGTTTACGTACGCGAACCTACTTAATGAATCGCGCATTACCCGCAACCACGAGCCGATTTACCAGCCCGAAGAGTTGGAAATCCTGCGGTTGGGCCTGGACCCCGATTTATATCCGAATGTCAATTGGCAAGACCTACTGCTGAAAGATGGCGCCATGACCTACCGGGCCAACGTAAATGTAAGCGGGGGTGGGGCGACGGCCCGTTATTTTGCTTCGGGTAGCTATGTCGATGAAGGTGGTATGTACAAAATCGACGAAACGTTGCGGAACGATTACAATACCAATGCCAATTACCGGCGGTGGAATTACCGGCTCAATGCGGATATTGATATCACCAAGTCGACGCTGCTGAAAGTCGGTGTTTCCGGTGCGCTCAGTAAGCGTAACAGCCCGGGTCTGGGCGATGGGGATTTTTGGGGTGTTCTTTTCGGGTACTCGCCTATACGCACGCCGGTGATGTATTCTAACGGCTACGTGCCGGCGGTTGGTACCGGTAATCAAACGAATCCTTGGGTGGTTGCCACGCAAACTGGGTTCAATGAGAATTGGGGAAACAACATACAAACCAACATCGACATCGAGCAGAATTTTGACTTCATCACGAAGGGTCTTCGTGCACGGGGAATCATCGGGTTTGATACGAACAACTCAAGCACCATTGAGCGCCGGAAGTGGCCCGAGCAATGGCGTGCCGAACGTGCCCGCAATGAAAACGGCGAACTGGTGTTCAGCCATGTTTCTAATCCCGCCGAGATGTTTCAGAACAGCTATTCAAGCGGCAACAGGCGTGAGTTCGTTGACGTGATGATTAATTACGACCGGAATATTGCAAGCGACCATAATGTGGGGGCCGTGGCCCGGTTTACCCGCGATGCTTATATAGAAACGATAGGTATCGGTGGCGATATCAAGAATGGGATATCCCGAAGGAACCAGGGACTGGCAGGCCGTCTTACTTATAACTACAACTACCGGTATTTCGTCGATTTCAATTTCGGTTATAACGGTTCGGAAAACTTCGCTGTAGGCGAACAATACGGTTTCTTCCCAGCATTCTCTATGGCGTGGAATGTGTCTGAAGAATCGTTTATTAAAGACAATGCAACATGGTTGGATATGTTCAAGATCCGCTATTCATGGGGCAGGGTGGGCAATGATCAGTTGGGCGGCGGTGAACGCTTCCCTTATTTGTACACCATCGCAGACGGACATTTCAATGATGATGGCGACTGGGTGAATGAGGCTGGTTACCAATGGGCCGATTATGGTTTTGATCGATCTTTTATCGGTATGAAGTACGCACAGGTCGCTTCCCCCTACGTGACATGGGAAATGGCCGTCAAACAGAACCTGGGCTTCGATATTGCCCTCTTCAGAGACAAGGTGATTGCCAACCTCGACTTCTTCGACGAGGAGCGGACAGGCATTTATATGCAACGGAACTTTTTGCCGGAAATGGTAGGTTTGGAAAGTAACCCGCGGGCCAACGTAGGTGCCGTAAAATCCCGTGGTTTTGACGGGCGTCTCGAATTCAAACAGAAAGTGGGCGAGGTAAACCTGACGGCACGGAGTAACATCACCTATAGCAAAAACGAGATTCTGGAAATGGATGAGGAGAACAACGTGTATGCCTACCAGAATGCAGAAGGCTACCGTGTAGACCAAGCCAGGGGATTGGTGGCCCTGGGTTTGTTTAAAGACTACGATGATATCCGCAATAGCCCTACGCAAGTGTTTGGCCCCTATCAACCTGGCGATATCAAGTATAAGGACATCAATGGCGACGGGGTGATTGACGATGGCGACCGCGTGGCTATCGGCGCTACGAGACGGCCCAACCTGATCTATGGACTTGGCGTATCTGCCAGTTGGAAAGGCTTGGATGTGAACGTGCATCTCCAAGGTGCCGGTAAATCAACCTTCTCTACTTTTGGCAAAACCGTTTACGCATTCAGCGAAGGCGAGTGGGGGCAAGTGATGAAAGGGATGATGGGCGACAACCGGTGGATATCCGCTGATATTTCCGGCGATCCCGCTACCGAAGATCCGAACGCTTCCTATCCGCGCTTGAGTTTTGGTGCCAATCCCAATAACTTCAGGGAATCAACATACTGGCTACGAAACGGCCAGTATCTCCGCCTCAAAACGGTTGATATTGGCTACACGCTTCCCAAGCAGCTGGTAAACCGGATAAAAACCAACAACATCCGGGTTTTTGTAGTAGGCACCAACCTATTGACATGGTCAAAATTCAAGCTTTGGGATCCTGAATTGGCTACGCCGCGGGGAGAAGATTATCCGCCGTCCAAATCCGTTACACTCGGGATCAGTGTTAACCTTTAAGTTCAAAAGCGATGCAAAAGAAGATATATTGTATGTTATTGATGGTGCTTGGCACAAGCATCATTTCTTCCTGTAACAAGGATTACCTCGAATCGGACCAGTATTTCAAAGACCGCCTTACGGTCGAAAAAGTGTTTTCAAGCAAGGTATATACCGAACAGTGGCTAGCCCATGTGTTTGCTGAGTTCACGGGCATTAATGCGGATGTGGCGAGTAAGGGCGTTACACCCCACAGTTTTGCCGACGACATGTATTACGGCGATCGTGACAAAGATTACGACCCATCGAAGAATGAATTGTCATACAACATGTTCAAGATGGGCCTTTACACCGAGAACGATAAACAAGGTACATGGACACAGTGTTACCGGGGAATCCGGAACGCGACTACACTTATACACAATGTGCACATGAACACCGAGATGTCGGAGGTCGAGATTGCCGATTACCGTGGGCAGGCGCGTTTCGCGCGAGCGTATCTGTATTGGCTATTGCTACGCAAATACGGCCCCATTCCGTTACTGCCCGATGAGGGGTTGGACTATACGGAGAGTTATGATGAACTGGCCGTTCCCCGTAGCACGTATGAAGCATGTGCCGAGTACATCAGCGGTGAAATGCTACAGGCCGCGAAAGAAATGGAAGCACTGGGAATGACACGCGGTCAGGATGGGTCGGCCCGTCCTACATCTGGGGCAGCATTGGCTACCCGGGCCAAGGCGTTGCTCTTTGCAGCAAGTCCGTTGGCCAATGGAAATACATCGGCCTTCGCCACCCAACTGACTGACGATGTAGGGAATCGCCTGCTTTCTCCCGACTATGATGAAGAGAAATGGGCGAAAGCCGCCGCAGCAGCAAGAGACGTCATCGAGCTTGGCGTTTATGAACTCTACTGGGTACCTTTGCAGGAAACTGGGGACGATGCCACCGTTGTTCCACCGGCGGACAACAATTTCTCGGAGAAAAGCTGGCCGGAAGGCTGGGCGAATGTCGACCCAGCAAAGTCGTATGCCCAAGTATTTGATGGTACGCTGCAAGCGTCTGGAAACCCGGAGCTGATCTTTACGAGAGGTAACAACCAAGGAGGGGAAAGCATCTCTGCCATGGTTGCGCACCAATTGCCCCGCTCGGCCACCGGCTGGAATACCCATGGCGTAACCCAGAAACTGGTCGATGCATATTACATGAACAATGGCGCCGATGTGCCCGGGAAAGACAAGGAAATCGGCCGTGGTGACGGCTCCGACCGCTTGGGTGGTTATGTAACCCAGGAAGATTATGATGCCGGAATGTATCGACCGCTGCGGCCGGGTGTCTCTTTGCAATACGCCAACCGCGAGCCTCGCTTTTATGCGTCTGTGGCTTACAACGGTAGCTTTTGGACCTTGCTCAATGAAACACAGGAGCGTAACCGGAACCAACAGGTGTTCTATTACCGCGATGATAATCGGGGTAACGGGTTCAACTCGTCCAATGCGTACTGGCTACGTACGGGGTTCGGTGTCAAGAAGTTTGTACATCCCAGTGATACCTACGAGGGTGGGGCCATCAGCCGTATCGTCCCCAAGGCCGAGCCTGCCATTCGCTATGCCGACATCCTACTCGCGTACGCTGAGGCATTGAATGAGCTCGACGGCTCCTACAGTATCCCGTCATGGCGGGGAGAAAACTATACCATCAGTCGCGACATCACCCAAATGCAACGGGGTATCCACCCTGTCCGTATTCGTGGCGGCGTGCCTGACTATCCGGCGGATATATACAGCAATAAGGATGAGCTGCGAAAAACATTGAAACGCGAACGTTTCATCGAGCTGATGGGTGAAGGGAAACGCTATTACGACCTGCGCCGCTGGATGGACGCACCTACGGAAGAGGCACTGCCGGTTTATGGCTGCAACGTATTGATGAATGAAAACGAGCGGGATCTTTTCCATCAGCCTGTAGCGGTGTGGGCACTTAAAACCACTTTTGCCGACAAGATGTGGTTTTGGCCGATTAGCCATAGTGAGCTGAAACGTAATGAGCGCCTTACCCAAAACCCGGGATGGACATATAATGATTAATAATATAAGTATAGGATGAAGCTCAGGCTCCATTACCATTAAACAAAAACTGATGAAGAAGTTACATATAACAATCTTTCTATTTTCGCTGTTGGTTATCTTCGGCTCCTGTAACGACGAATGGAAAGACGAGCAGTTTGAACACCTTGTGTCGTTTAAAGCGCCACTCACAAACGAAGGGATATCCAACATTTACGTTCGGTATAGAGGTGATGAGAAGACCGTTTTTCAACAACCGTTGATCGTTAGTGGGTCCACCACCGTTGAGCAGGGTATGACCGTGCATGTTGCCGTGGATCCCGATACGTTAGACGTACTGAACTACGAGCGTTTCCAAAACCGGGACGACTTTTATTATCGGGCGTTGAGCAGTCAGTATTTTACGGTATCACCGACGGTCGACATCCCGGCAGGCCAAAGTACCGCCTTGTTGGCAATCGACTTTACGCTCAAAGATATCGACATGACGGATAAGTGGGTGCTCCCACTAACCATCGTAGACGACCCTTCTTATAATTATAAAGCGAACCCCCGGAAGCACTACCGGAAAGCGCTTTTACGTATTAACCCGTTCAATGACTATTCGGGCACGTATAGTGGCACTGCGCTGAAAATAAGTATGGAAGGTTACGAAAACGAAACGCCAATCGTTAAAAGTGAAATACGGAGCTATGTTGTCGATGAAAATACCATCTTTTTCTATGCGGGAAACATCGATGAAGAGCGGCAGGACCGCCGTGACTATAAAGTCTATGCGACATTCACCGAAACCGGTGGCGTTATCTTCCGGGCCGATAATCCGGACATGAAGTTTAAGGTGAATAAGGACGCCAGTTATACGGTCACCGAGCAGATGGATGCCGTTCGGCCTTATTTACTGCACCGTTACATAACGATCAACAACATCGATTATGAGTTTACGGATTACACCATGGTCCCCAATGTCGATATCAACTACAAAGTTAACGGATCGTTGATTTTAGAGCGTCAGTTGAATACCCAGATTCCTGACGAAGACCAGTCTATAGAGTGGTAATTGATTCCCTCCCTTCCCTCCCTGCAATGCCTGTGTCCCCTACGGCCGGCGTTGCAGGGAGGGTTGATTACTATGAATATCTACTGCTATGCCCGTGGCAAGCCATTTTAGGCCTGACGTAAGATATAATTTGACTATAAAAGGGCAACATATTGCGGTTTTCCGAGTATATACCCGTCTACCTTTGTGATAAGGGCAATTTAATACGATGCGATGAACATGTTGCCATATTTCTTGTTTACTAGAAAAACGGATATTCATTTTCCGTGGTTTTGAAGCCTGCGTTATAGAAAAGTATAACCTCGGGGTGACAAATAGGGAAAGTGTTTCTCGGGCGCTGACGGTATTGTTTACTTGCCGGAAGAGCCACTTCAGTCATTATCATTAACGTCCGGTTAATCCACCTACCGTGCCGGGCTTGGGCTGAAATTGCCGAGATAGTCTATATCCCACGAATTACATGTGTTTAACAAGGCCTCAAAAGGGCCAGTTTATGTTGTGGTGCAATTTCGGGCAGACGGTTTGAATGCAGGGTTAAATCAATACAAGTTATAAACAATTAAAACAAAACAACAGAATTATGCGCAGAGCGTTATTTGTAGCATTGCTATGGTGTGTCGGACTATCCATAGTAATGGCCCAAACCCGTTCCATCACCGGAACGGTGAGGGATGCTGAGGGTAGCACCCCGATTGGCAGTGCAACCATCAAGGCGGTGGTAAGCCAACAAACCACGTCGAGTTCGGTCGATGGTACATTTTCTATTGACGTGGCATCCAACGGGGATTCATTAGTGGTTACTTACCTCGGTTATGATCAGGCCGTCGTAGCGGTGGGCGCAAACACCAACAACGTGTCCGTTGATTTAGTCTCATCTTCTGAAGCGCTGGAAGAAGTCGTCGTGACTGGGTTTGGTTTGGTCCAGAAGAAGGAGACATTGACGGGGGCTATTTCCACCATCAGTTCGGATGATATCAGCAGATCACTCTCATCAACCACTTCGGGTGCCTTGGTGGGGAAAATCCCGGGATTGAATTTCCGACAGACGGACGGCCGGCCGGGATCATCCACCAATATCCAGATCCGTAATATGGGAGACCCGCTGTACGTCATTGACGGTGTGCAGAAAGATGCCGGCCAGTTCAATAACCTCGATTTCAATGATATTGAATCAATAGCGGTGCTGAAGGATGCCTCTGCGGCCATCTATGGCGTGCGTGCGGCAAACGGCGTCGTAGTCGTTACCACGAAGCGGGGCAAGCGGAACACCAAAAACACCATCAGCCTGACCTCGAATTATGGATTCCAGAATTTATCAGCCTTTCCGAAGCCTGCCGATGCGGTGAGTTTTGTGGAGAGCTACATCCAATCCGAAACGGTGCAAGGGGTTGGTGATTATCGATATGATGCCGACGATCTGGCTAAGTGGCGAGCAGGAACAGAAAGAGGCTATGTACCATTTGACTGGTACGATTATATTTGGGAGACTTCGCCCCAAGTTTACCTGAATGCCAACGTTTCGGGCGGATCGGAAAAGATTAACTATTATTTTAGCTTAGGCCACCTCAACCAAAACGATGTCATCGTAAACTATGGGGGTTTTAAACGGACCAATGTGCAGATGAACATCACCACTCAGATTTCTGACCGTTTCCGCGTAGGGGCAAATTACAATGCGCGGCATGAGTATCGGAGAAACCCGGGTGTGCCGGGAGGTGACGACCTGTGGCTGCCACGCTTCGCAACGTTCCGCAACTTGCCGACGGTGCGTCCGTTTGCCAACGATAACCCCGATTACCCAACGTTGACCTCTACTGACCCCGGTACGAACTTTGGCTGGTTGAACTATGACTTAGCTGGCGAGCGAACCGAGACTTGGCGGGTGAGCCAGCTGAACTTTGATGCGGAGTATGACATCATTGATGGTCTGACAGCCAAAGCATTAGTGGGCTATTACTACGCCTCTCGACGGATGGATAACCACGAGTATACGTATAAGTTGTATGAGTACGACGAGGCCACCGATACTTATCCGGTCATTTTTGAAAACAACAACCCTTGGCGGGAGCGTGCCATGGACCACGTAGAAGAAATGACTTCCAACGTACAGTTAAACTACAACAAGGCCTTTGGGGGCCATACGATTGCCGTAGTTGGGGGCTTAGAAACCATTCTTCGTAAAACGCCGACCACGTGGCTGCACTCCATTCCCACCGCCAATGCCTTGGAGCTGATCGATTATGAAACAATGGATACCTATGATGATGAAGGAGACAACCCACAGGCACGGTTGGGGTACATCGGTAAGATCAATTACGACTACGAAGGGAAATACCTCGTTGAGTTGCTAGGGCGCTATGATGGTTCATGGAAGTTCCCGCCTAATGACCGTTGGGGCTTCTTCCCGGCAGCATCTGTAGGGTGGCGGATTTCGCAAGAATCGTTCTGGCAGAACAGCACGCTTGCAACGGTTGTCAACGACCTCAAAATCAGAGGGTCGTTCGGGCTGGTTGGCGATGACAATACCGCTGGGTATAACCCGTTCGATTACATGAGCGGCTATAATTACAAAAGGTACAGAAATGCGGAAGGCGATTGGGTAAACGTCGCCTCTTCGGTAATTGATGGTGCATATATAGTCGGTACACAGCCTAGGGGTATCCCGGTTACCACGTTATCTTGGATGCGTGCCGAGATGACCAATATTGGTATCGATGCTGCGTTTCTCAATAACCGATTGACGACGACCGTTGAATTCTTCCAACGTAAACGCACGGGTATTCCGGCGTCGCGGTATGATGTGTTGTTACCAAGCGAAGTCGGTTTCGATTTGCCCAACGAAAACCTGAACTCCGACATGCACCGTGGTTACGAAGGGGTGGTGCGGTGGAGTGATCGCGCCGGCGAACTCAATTATTCACTGGCCGGAAATATTACTTTTTCCCGTTTCTACGATTGGGGTCGCTACAAACCCCGCTTCAGTAATTCGTGGGACTTCTATCGAAACTCGCTCGTAGAGCGGTTTGGCTATCTTAACTGGGGGCTGGAGTCTGACGGTCAATTCCAAAGTTGGGACGAAATTGCCAATTGGCCAATAGACAACGACCGTCAAGGTAACCGTACATTGCGCCCGGGCGACGTGAAATACATTGATCAGAATGGCGATGGCGTAATCAATGACTTGGATGAGCGGCCAATCGGGTATCGCCAAGATGCTACGCCTGCCTTGAATTTTGGGTTCAACTTCACATTTGCTTACAAAGGCTTCGATTTGGCATTGGATTTCTCTGGCGGTGGTATGTATACCTTCTACAAAGAGTGGGAAATGCGCACCCCGTTCCAGAATGGAGGCAACATGCCGCAGTACTACATCGATGGTGCTTGGAAACTGTCCGACATCTGGGATGCCAACAGCGAGCTGATTCCGGGTGAGTACCCGATGCTTTTGATTGGTAATGGTGAGCATAGCAACTACTGGAACAGTGATTTCTGGAAGCAAAAGATCCGGTATATTAAACTGCGCAATGTGGACTTCGGTTATTCATTGCCCGCGCGGATTCTTGAACCACTATCCATAACCGGTGTCCGGGTATATTTCTCCGGACAGAATCTCCTTACGCTCACTAACCTGATTGGTATAGACCCCGAAATGCAGGATACAAATGGATTGGGCTATCCGACAATGCGGATTTTCAATTTTGGTTTGAACGTGAAGTTTTAACGGCTAGGTGCCTCTAATTAAAAAGTAAAATGAAGAATTTAAATAAATCAATAGCCAAGATGCTGGTGCTGGTCGGGATTACCTGCTTTGCCAGCTGTTCAGACTTCCTTGAGCGTGAGTCCGATACGATTTTGCCGGAAGAACAGATTTTCGAGGATGAGGTAATGATCCGCTCGGTGCTGGCCAACTATTATGGTCGGGTCAGTTGGGGACAACATATCGGTGATGATTATCAATACACCATATTGGATGAGGCAGGGAAGTCAGATGGCGGGCCTGATAATATCCAGAATTACGGTAATGACCTTTGGCGGGTGTACGATTACGGGCTGATACGTAATATCAATCAATTCCTACAAAGTTTGCGCGAGAGTACGGCGCTCGACGAAGAAGATAAACAAGTATACGAAGGAGAAGCCAGGTTCCTCCGCGCCTGGACCTATTTTAACATGGCCAAAGGGCTAGGCGGCATGCCAATCGTAGGCGATGAAGTGTTTGAATACGAACCCAGTATGGATGTCACGGTATTACAATACCCGCGCGCTACGGAAGCGGGTTTATACGATTATATCATTGCCGAGTGTGATGCGATTTCACCCTTGTTGTCTGACGAAACCAACACTCATTCCGCGCGTGCTAATAAATGGACCGCATTGATGCTGAAAGCGCGGGCAGCCATTTACGCAGGGTCGTTAGCCAATTATAACAACAAGATGCCCAGCCCTATCCGCACACCCGGAGGCGAAGTAGGGATTCCGGCTGATCGCGCTGCCGGATATTACGAGCAAGCATTGGCCGCTGCGGAAGATGTAATCGATAACAGTCCGTATGAGCTACAGTTAAAGAAGCCGGATGACCTGGAACGTAATTTCTATGAAGTGCTAAGTGTAAAGGATGGCAATACCGAGGTCATCTGGGCACAGGATCGCATCTATCCGGGTACGGGGCAGCAGACGGCCTTTACAACGAGAAACATCCCCGGTTCGCACGCCGAAGATATCGACCGTGCTTATGCCGGTCCTATCCTGAATTTGGTGGAAGATTACGAGTATACAGACGATCGCAACGGCGATATCCATATTCGGGATAATGAAGGAAATTATATTTTTTACGACGACCCGTTGGACGCGTTTGCCAACAAAGACGCCCGGTTGGGGGGGACGGTCATCCTGCCAAACGCGGAGTTCAAAGGAATACCGGTGGAATTGCAAGCCGGGCAAAAGGTGTGGAACAGTGGCTCTTGGCAGACGGTCATAGGCCAACCCGGTGAGCGTGACGCCGCAGGGCGGTTACTTACGTCTGATAACGGGCCAACCCGTTCCAATGACCAGTACATCAATAAAACCGGCTTCTTCTTCCGTAAGTTTCTGGATGAGGCTGCTGGGGCTTCCACCCGTGGGCGCAACAGCGAAATGTGGTTTCCCCGCTTCCGTTTTGCCGAAGCGGTGCTAATTGCCGCTGAAGCAGCGATGGAACTTGGCCAGCAGCCAGCAGCGGTTGGCTACATCAACCAAATTCGGGACCGTGCCGGCATTCAGCCATTGACGAGTGTTACACTGGATGACATCATTCAGGAACGCCGGGTAGAGTTTGCTTTTGAGAACCACCGGTATTGGGATTTGAAGCGATTCCGGCGGGCGCATATCGTATGGAACGGTGTGGTCAATAGTCCAACCGCCCAACAGTATGCCCTGTTTCCCTATTTGGTGGTGGCTCCAGGCACGCCGAACGATGGAAAATACGTGTTCGACCGATTGGTGTTCAGTGGCTCACTGCATCCACGCAATTTCGAGTTAAGGAACTATTATAATTTCATCGACTTAGATTGGCGAAATTCGAATCCCAAGATTGTATTGAATCCGTTTCAATAACTTTATATGATTACGACAATGAGAAAATATCTGAATATATTGTTGCTTCCTGCGATAGTTGCGGTAAGCAGTTGCGGACTGGATAACTACGACGCTCCGGAGTCCAAATTGGTTGGCCAGGTCGTTTACAACGGTGAGCCTGTGGGTGTCCGTGGCACGGGTGAGGCGGTACAGCTACAGCTTTACCAAGACGGGTATGAATTGCGGGATCCCATTCCGGTGTATGTGGGACAGGATGGTACATTTGAAGCGAAGTTGTTTGATGGTGAGTATAAATTGGTTACCCGGGATAACAACGGCCCTTGGGTAAACGATCGCGATACGACCGTAATTAATGTGAAAGGCACGGCGAATGTAGCTGTCGAGGTAACTCCATTCTATACGTTATCCAACGTGCAGCTTTCATTGAACGGAAGCAGCGCCGATGCCTCGTTTCAGATCAACGAAGTAGCAGGTGGCCGGGATATCGAGTATGTGATGATCTTAGTGGGCAAAACGTCTTTTGTTGATGACGTGTCGTATACGGTTCGAGTTGATATCGATGATGTTGCTGCCGGAAGTACGGTCACTGATGCGATTGATCTCTCAAACAACACCGATTTCCAATCGGGCAGGGCCCTATACGCTAGGGTTGGATTACGCCCGGTAGGTAAAGACCAGGCGATTTATTCACAGGTTGTGAAATTACGGTAATTCGTAGCAAATTTATCGTAAGCCGTCTCGCCTCAGGCGAGACGGCTATTTTTGTTTTCCGTAGTCTGGTTTGTCTCGCACGGATGCTTATTTTACGGTGGCCCATTTACGTACCAGTGCTTTGCTGTGGGCCCTAGCCTCTTCAACGGTAAATGTTTTTTCAGGTTTCCATTTGAGGGCAGCTTGTCAAGGCTTACGCCGAAAAGTTGGAATCTGCTCGTGAAATGAAGAAAGATGGTATTTCAAATGAGCGAATTGCTAAGTTTAATAAACTGCCTATTGAAGTAATCGAAAAACTGTAACGGTTGGCCGAGTCGTCAACAGTAACGATATCTCTTACGCATCCCTAAATTTATAGTAGTTTATTTTCCCTACTTTTCTGCTCGATAGTATACACTACCAGTATTTTACCAGTACTTGAAACGTGCTCATCTTTTCCTCGTACGTTCTTCTCCCTTTGTTCTAACTTCTCGCGTGCGGTATGCGGCGTGGATGCGAGCCGTATGCGGAAAATCCGTGCGTGTGGCGTGCGTACGGCCCGCGCACGGCATGCGAGATGGGAGAACACGGGAAGAAGAAAGGCAGGCATCAGTGTGCCCCGTCTCCGAAAAGCCCAGCCAATCCCATGCTTCAGCCCACCTTCCCTTATCCCTCATCCGTGCGATATCCGTATGATACCCATATATATCTCGGTAAAAAGGCCAAAAGACGGCGCTTTACCGAAGGGTATACGGCAAACCTACGGAAAAAACACACATTCGGGGCGGGAAAGGATAAGGCGGGGATCGGACCGGAGTCATGAGGCGAAGATGGGGTATGTCAGCAAAGAGAAGGCCGCATTGTTCGGCGCGTGGTACGCTGACTGTCGGTCCAGGCACGAGGTGGCTTAAGGTCGCTTAGGCCTGATTTGTTATTTGCTCGTTGCCTGAGCGGGGTATAATGATATAATTTGACTGCAAAGGGGTAACATATCGTGGTTTCAAACCAGTCCTTTGGTGTATCTTTGTGATACGGACAATTATAACCGATAAGGAACGCGTAACTTTTACTGGGATGAGGAAGAAGATAATAGCTGACCATTGTACACTGACTGCCTTGCTCGTTATGTTGTTTTTCTGTGGCGGCACAGTATTGGCCCAGTCGCCGGAAAAACCAAACATCATCGTCATCATGGCAGACGACCTGGATTCGCGGCAACTGAGTTGTTATGGCGGGCAGAACCTGAAAACAACCTATATCGACCAATTGGCCTCGGAAGGGATGAAATTCAATGCCATGATTGCTTCCGAAGCAATGTGTATACCCACCCGGGCATCGTTGCTGACCGGGTTGTATCCGGTGAAACACGGTGCATACCAGAACCACAAGCCGGTAGACCGTGATCTGAAAAGTGTGATCCATTACCTCAACGACCTGGGGTATCGGGTAGGGCTTACCGGAAAGGACCATATGACCAAACCGAGGTCTGTTTTTCCCTTTGATTTGGTAGACGGGTTTGAACCGAATTGTGTGGCCTCGACAGACGAATATTTCTTGGATAGCGTAAGGAACTACGTCCTCCAAAAAGAACCGTATTGCCTTTTTGTGATGAGCATCAATCCGCATACACCATGGACTGTTGGCGATCCCGGCGAATTTGATCCGGATGAACTGGTCTTACCTGCCCATTGGGTGGATACGGAACTCACGAGATCCGAATTCCAAAAGTACCTTGCGGAGGTACGGCGGCTAGACAATCAGGTGGGCGACATCATGAACCTGCTGGAAGAAACCGGTACGGCAGATCACACCATGGTCATTTTCCTGGGTGAACAGGGCCCCCAATTTCCCGGCGGCAAATGGACGTTATACGATAATGGACAAAAAAGCTCGATGATCGTGAAATGGCCTGGAATAGTGAAGTCGGGCACGGAAACTGATGCTATTGTACAGTATGAAGATATTACACCCACGTTAGTCGATATCGTGGGTGGGGAGCCGATTGCTGGATTGGACGGCCGCAGTTTCAAGCAGGTGCTGTCGATGGGAGAAACGCAACACCGGGATGTCGCCTACGGCATCCACAATAATATTCCCGAAGGGCCTGCTTATCCGATCCGGAGTGTACGTGATCTCCGATACAAGTTAATTTGGAACCTGACGCCCGATTCTACCTATTACATCAAGTACATGTTGAATACCAACAATAGCAAACTGGCATGGACGAGCTGGGTAGACCGTGCTGCGCATGATGATCATGCAAAAGCGCTGACCGAGCGTATTGTAACGAAGCCGGCACTGGAATTCTATGATATCGCCAATGACGCCGATGAACTGAAAAACCTGGCGGAGGAGCCTAAATACAGAGCACTGGTACAAAGTTACCTAGCGAAGTTGCAGGGATGGATGGAGACACAGGGAGATAAAGGAGCAGCGCTAGATGTACCAATAAAACGAGATTAAACACGCTCATGGATTTAACTAAATCAGTAACCAATTTTCAATTGAGCCTTTCGGTGTTGTGCGCCGTGAGTGTAGCGATATTAACCAGTGGTTCGTGTATAGCGATCGACAAGCCGAAGCGACCAAACGTCCTGCTGATTATGGTAGACGACCTCCGTCCGGCAATTGGCGCCTATGGAGACCCGGTGGCAATAACACCCAATATGGATAAATTGGCTGCTAATGGTGTGCTGTTTGAACAAGCGTATTCCAATCAGGCTGTATGTGCTCCTTCGCGGTTTAACCTGATGTTGGGTAGTCGATCATCTTCATCCGGTATTTACGGTTTTGGTCAGAATTTTCGCGATTATTATGCAGATGCAATTACCCTACCTCAGTTTTTCATGCAACAGGGTTATCATACCGAATCAATGGGTAAGGTGTTTCATATCGGCCATGGCACCTACCAAGATGAGGCATCTTGGAGTGTACCACATCACGGGGACTTGGTCATCGAGTATGTAGACCCGGTTAGTAAAAGCAATGGGTTTACGCGCGAAGAGGCGCTTTTTTCGAATCAAAGTGCCCAAGGGCTCTCTCGTGGGCTTGCATGGGAATCACCGGACGTGGAGGACGATGCCTATGCAGATGGCCGAGTAGCGAATCGCGCTGTTGAGCGGCTCAGGAGCTTAAAAGCACGGCCAGAACAACCCTTTTTCCTAGCCGTGGGTTTTGCCCGGCCGCACCTTCCGTTTTCAGTGCCCCAGCGATATTGGGACTTGTATGACGAGGATAAGCTGCCTTTGCCCACTAGGACCACCCGGCCGGACGGTGCACCGCCGTATGCTGTGAAATACGGAACCGAAATAGACCAATATGTTCCCATTCCCGCACAGGTTACCGAAGAACCTTTTCCGGATAGTCTCACCCGTAAATTGATCCATGGCTACTACGCAGGTGTAAGCTACGTAGATGTTCAGATCGGGAAAGTGCTGGACGAATTGGCAGCGCTCGGGCTCGATGATAATACCATTGTGGTGCTTTGGGGCGACCACGGCTACATGCTCGGGGACATGGGGATGTGGACGAAGCACGTCAATTACGAGCTGGCCAACCGCATACCGCTAATCATCGCCGCGCCGGGTATAGGACAGGCGGGCGCGCATACCGGTCAGCTTGCAGAAACGGTGGATATTTATCCTACGTTGGCCGCGCTTGCAGGTTTGCCCGCCCCACAGGTGCCGCAGCCGTTCGATGGCCTAAGCATGGCGCCTGTGTTGACTAACCCCGATGCACGCATCCGCAACCACGCTTACCATTGTTTCCCACGAGGTGGCCGGTTGGGCAGGGCCATTCGGACCGATCGCTATCGCTTGGTTGAGTGGCGGGATGTCGGCGATGCCACTGTGCCCGTGGAATACGAGTTGTACGATTACAAAAACGGATTGATGGAGGTAAAGAACATCGCTGATGAACAGCCGGCTGTACGCGATTCCCTCAAGGCCATCTTGGCGCAGCATCCCGATGCGGCACCTCCACGCCCCCGCAAGTAACCGGTAATCCATTTACCTTAACATAGAAAGCACGATGAGAACCGCGAAACAAATGATGAATAAGCTTTTGATGCTGGGGCTATTGGTGAGCACCTTAGCTGCTTCTGCGCAGGAACCGCCAAATATCATTATCATCCTCGCTGACGACATGGGTTTCAGTGACATCGGCGCGTTCGGCGGAAAAATCATCCCTACTCCCAGCTTTGACCGCTTGGCTGCGGAAGGAACCAAGTTTACGCAATACTACAGTGCTTCCCCGATTTGCAGCCCTTCCCGTACAAGCATCCTAACGGGTATGTTTCCCGCCGAATGGAATTTTACCACGTTCCTGAATGACCGCCAAAGTAACGGCCAGGCCGAACAGGCTAACTACCTGAACATACATGCGCCATCTATCGCCAAAGTATTGAAAGCAGCCGGATACGCCACGGGCCATTTCGGTAAATGGCATATGGGCGGCGGCCGCGACATCCAGAACGCTCCGGGATTCGACCTGTACGGCTTCGATGAACATGCCAGCACGTATGAAAGCCCCGAGCCTGACCCGGCATTGACCGCGACGGACTGGATATGGTCTGATGTGGACAGCATATCACGGTGGGACCGAACGGCTTATTTCATTGATAAGACGCTCGACTTCTTGCGCAGACACAAAGGGACGCCCTGCTTCGTCAACCTCTGGCCCGATGATATGCATACGCCCTGGGTGCCGGAAGAAAACCGACGCCAAGCCGGAGAATTCCCCATGAATCCCAATGAGGAGGCCGCCTTCAAACTGGTGCTTGCCGAGTTTGATAAACAGATGGGCAGGCTGCTTGATGGGCTCGCCGAGCTTGGAATTGCTGAAAACACGTTGATTATCTTTACCAGCGACAATGGGCCTTTGCCGAGTTTTAAAGGTAGTCGGGCTGGCGGGCTCCGCGGAACGAAGCTGTCGCTATACGAAGGTGGAATCCGGATGCCATTTATTGTGCGGTGGCCAGGGCATGTACCCGCAGGGGTTACCGACAGCGTTTCGGTGCTGAACTCCACCGACCTGTTCCCAACGCTGTCGTCGATCGCTTCCGCTGAGGTGCCGACTAATTATAAAGGCGATGGCGAAAACCGGGTAGGTGTACTGATGGGAAGTCCGGCACCGCGGAAAAAAGACATGTATTGGGAGTATGGGCGGAATGCCCATGCGTTTAATTATCCAAAAGGGCGCGATCGGAGTCCGAACCTAGCCATCCGGTCGGGCAAATGGAAACTGCTCATGGACTACCAACGCGGTAATGTAACATTGTACGATATGGAAAGCGACAAGTACGAAACGACCAACATTGCCGAAGCACATCCTGAAATCGTGGATGAATTACGCACTAAGCTTTACACGTGGCGATCGTATCTGCCAGATTTGACGCCGGAAAGGGCAAACCCGGCGAGGAAGTAATTTTCCATTTCCATCGGCATTATGTATTTTTAGCGATGAAGATTTAAAAGGTCTCGTAGTAACAAATAGGTTTTGATATGACCATCAGAAAAAAGTATGTAGTGATAGGCTGGTGTTTGATCGCATTCGTGATTACCGCTCATGCCCAGCAAGCCGCCAATTCGATAACCTACCAACTGGTCGAAAATATTGGGTACCGTGGCGACGGTGTCGAAGATGCTTATGCAAAGGAACGGTGTGTATTGGATGTATATTACCCCGAAAATAAAAAGGACTTTCCCACGGTTGTCTGGTTTCACGGTGGTGGTATCACCGGGGGGCAGAAGTTTATTCCCAGCGAACTTAAAGGAAAGGGGCTGGCGGTGGTGGCCGTTAATTATCGGTTAAGCCCTAAAGTGAGGGCTCCAGCTTATATTGATGATGCCGCGGCGGCCATTGCTTGGACATTCAAGCACATCGCGGATTTTGGTGGAGACCCGAAGAAGATCGTTGTTTCCGGCCACTCCGCCGGCGGATATCTGATTGCGATGGTGGGATTGGACAAATCGTGGCTGCAGAAATACGGTGAAGATGCGGATGAGCTGGCTGGTATTGTCGACTTCAGCGGGCATGCCATCACGCACATGACTGTCCGCGCCGAACGGGGGATAAAAGACACACAACCAATTGTCGACGAATATGCGCCGCTGTACCACGTACGGAACGACGCCCCACCATTGGTGCTCATCACTGGCGATCGGGAAATGGAGATGCTGGGCAGGTATGAGGAAAACGCATATTTCTACCGGATGATGAAGTTTGTGGGGCATACCAATGTGCACCTTTATGAACTGGACGGTTTTGACCATGGAGCCATGGCTACGCCGGCTTTTCATATCCTGCTCCACTATGTGGATGAATTGACAAAAACAACGAAATAATTGACCGATGAATTTAAATACTGTAATTGCTTTCCTTTTCGCAGCTGCGCTACCGTATGTGGCGGGCGCGCAACAAGATGATGCTGTCTCATTCAATAACCCGTTGGATGTGGCTTTTGGTGATCCGTATGTGATTTATGATAACGCCAGCGCGCGTTACTACATGTATGGCACCGGTGGTGGTGCCAAAAACGGCTTTGCAGCCTATTCCTCTACCGATCTGGTGAACTGGAAATCCGAAGGCCAAGTCTATTACGCCAGCAATGAGAACGGTTGGAGTGATTCCACCGCTGCCTGGGGCGGCGCATACTGGGCGCCTGAAGTGTATGCGCATGACGACAGATTTTATATGTTCTACAGCGCGCAATGGCGCGATAACCCCACCAACGAGTTGGAAAATTTCAAGATTGGCGTAGCCGTATCTGATAAGCCGACCGGTCCATTTATCGATATGTATGATAGGCCGCTGTTCGATCCCGGTTATCCGATTATTGATGCCAATGTTTATTTTGCGGAAGACGGCCGCATGTTTCTGTATTATTCGCGCTGCTGCTATAAACACCCCGTAGAAAGTGAGGTGGCTAGCTGGGCGCAGCAAAAAGGGTGGTTTGACGAGATTGAGGAGAGCTGGGTTTACGGGGTGGAGCTCCGGCCGGATTTTTCAGGAGTCATCGGCGAGCCGGTACTGTGTTTGCGGCCCCCGGTGGACATGGATAATGCACAGGCGGAATGGGAGAGCCGTTCGGTGACCAGCCGTGAAGTGAACCGTAGGTGGACGGAGGGTTCTTTCACGTTCAAACACAACGGCACATACTACATGATGTATTCAGCTAACCATTTTGCCGGAGAAAACTATGCCGTTGGCTATGCGACTGCAGAACATCCGTTGGGACCGTATATTAAAGCGGCCAACAACCCTGTGCTGGAAAAAAATACGGCGAATGGCGGCAACGTAACGGGTACTGGGCATAACAGTGTGGTGTTCTTACCGGATGGACGGATGTTGTGCGTATACCATGGCCGTACAACCAAGACTGGCGACGAACGGGTGGTTTTCATCGACGAGATGGAAATCGATGATAAGGGTGTGTTGAAGGTGATGGGGCCGACAACACAGCCCTGATGTTGCGTCGGTTGACTACTGATGAAGATGGTTGATTAAGGAACGGAATAAAGAGTTCCTGCAAGGGATAGTGCGGGTTGCTTCAGTACAGTGCGGGTTGCCGTTCCGGTTTATTGTACCGATTATAGCCACGTTATAATTCGCTAAATTGGATTACATAGGTGAAATACGGAAAGCACCGTACACGCTTTCATATTTTCTCAAAGCGCAGTTTTTTGACAGTGAGCAACGTGTGTAAGTGCTGTTGGGGATAATCGCTGGCTAAAGTGTATTTCGACTAACTAATTAAAAATGATGGTTTATACGCTGGGTCTTTTACCGCGCCGCCTCAGTAGGTGGAGTGCGATTGCATTACTGTTTGTGAGCACCTCTTTATTGGCGCAGGATGTCACTTCTACGGAGGCCCACGGCACGTACTATCGTGATATATATCCCGATACGTGGGTTGCTTCAGACGCTTTGGGTCGGACAATGCCCGATTTGGAAGAGGTAGGGCCGGTGAAAAGTGACCAGCGGAGGGTCGTCGGGATTTTTTACATCACCTGGCATGATGATGGAAAGGTCAAACTGCCGGCACCCTATAACGCCGATGTTTCTCGTATATTGGCGGCCAACCCGGAAGCCCGATTAGAAGCGAAACACCCGCTGTGGACAACAGGGGCCTACCACTGGGCGGAACCTGAAATGGGATATTTTTTGAGCAAAGACGAGTATGTGATCCGGAAAGACATGTCTATGTTGGCTGATGCTGGGGTGGATATGCTGGTGATGGATGTAACCAATGCGGTGCGTTATTGGGAAGAATGGGAGGTGCTTTTCACCACGATGCAAGCGATGAAAGCAGAAGGAAACAAAGTGCCGCAGTTTTGTTTTTGGGCGTTTAACGGAGATGTGATTACCGTAGTACAGGACCTCTATGATCGTATTTATAAAACCAAGCGTTTCGATGACCTATGGTTTTATTGGGATGGTAAGCCGTTGCTTTTGTATAATGGAAACCCAAAATACGATGCCAATGGACAAGATGCCAAACAACCCAATCCGCACTACACCCCTGAGGCTAAGACCAATGTCAACCATCCGCATTACGGAGATCCGGACTATTCATCCGAGTTTTACACCGACTATACGAAGGAGGTAAAAGATTTCTTTACCCTGCGAACGATGTGGTGGGGCTATCATATGTGGGCGGGTGAGCGATTTGTGGGTACCGAAGACAACTGGAGTTTTGGCTATGATCTCGGGAATGAAGCGGTACGTAATATGGATCCGGACAGCCTGCTTTCCCGGCATCAAGGGAAGAAAGAGCAAGCAGCGGTAACTCCTGCTCAACACTCGTCGACACTGATCGGAAAGTCGTGGAGCCGGCAGCACGGAGAACCTCCCTTGGATGCTCACGATATGCCCAAAGCCACGGAAGTGCCTTGGTTGAAGAAAACCGTTGACAATCCGGAAGGCTATGGAATCTATTTCCAGGAGCGGTGGGACGAAGCGCTTCAGGCCGATCCCCAATTTTTATATATTAATGATTGGAATGAATGGACCGCGGGCAAATACGATACGGAAGAAGGGAAAACGCAAAACTTCATGCGGCGCAAGAGCCCATTCGTTTTTATTGATCAATATAATGCTGAATTCAACCGAGGCATACAGCCCATGAAAGGAGGTTACTCCGATAATTACTATATGCAGATGGCACAGAATATTCGCCGCTATAAAGGCGTTCGCCCCATCCCCGCATTATTCGGAATTCATCGGGTGGTTATCGATGGGGATTTTACCGAGTGGAATCAGATCGATGTGGAGTACCGGGATACCAAGGCAGATGTCGCTCATCGTGATTATAATGGGTATGGGGGGCTTCATTATACGAATACGTCGGGCCGGAATGATATCGTCGTCAGTAAGGTCTCGTTCCAGCAGGAATCGATCGCTTTCTACGTGCAGACTGCCGGGGCGTTGTCGCCTCATACGGATAACAATTGGATGCTTTTATTGATTGACGCGGATCAAAATCCCGAAACCGGGTGGTTCGGCTATGATTTTCTAGTAAATAAACAGGTGAATGACGAGAATAAAACAACGCTCATGCGCTATGATGCGACTCGAAAAGAAAATCCCTGGGCTGAAGTTACCCTATTGGACTTTCGGTATGAGGGCAATGAGCTGGAGCTGGTTATTCCGAGAAAGCTGCTGGGACTGGAAGGTAACCACGCTAGCTTTGACTTCAAGTGGAGCGATAATGCCGCTGATTTGGTCAATCCGATTTCGTTATCTATGAATGGAGATACCGCGCCTAACCGAAGGTTTAACTATCGATGCATATGGCACCGGAAGCGATAATTACGCATTGCTATATTGTAAAGGATGATTTGCACGTACAGCCCGTTGATGTTTTTCTAAAGTACTTTGATGTTTTTCTGGGTAAAGGAACTCAATAGTTGGTCTGCGGGTTCCAGTTCGGTGATTAAGTAGTCAACCTGACTGGCTGAGCAGATATTGAGCCATTTTACGCTATTCAGTTTTTCGGAAATGCTGATGACTGCCACTTTTTTCGCTGACCGGATAAGCGCTTTCTTTACCTGTACAACTTCCCAATCAAGATCAGTGAGCCCCTCCTCCGAGGAAAAGGCATTCGCACCCAGGATGCAGAGGTCGGCTTTCAAGCCCGCTAGTTGATTAACGACGCTTGCTCCAATATGTAGATTTGCATTTTTTGCCAGTTTCCCGCCGATACTGATCACGTCGAGACTTTCATGTTGAGCAAGAGTAATGGCTACCTGCGGACTGATTGTAATAAAAGTGGCTTTCAAATTTGATGGGATGGCCTTAGCGAGTTCCAGCATGGTTGTCCCGCCTTCCGTGAGAATAACCATGTTATTTTTAATCAACGATAGTGTTTTGTGCGCGATTTGGGCCTTGGCGGTAGCGGCATAAACCACATTATCTGAATTGAACGGTGTGACGAACGACTTGCCGATAGCACCCCCATGCACCCTAATCAGCTTCCCCTCGCCCGCCAGTTCCTTGATATCACGGCGAATGGTGTCATCCGAAACATTCAATTGTTCACTCAGGTCGACTGAAAGCACCTTGTTATGCAGGTTGACCTCCTTTAAAATAAAGGCGTGCCTTTTATCTTTTCTCATCGTTTGCTTGTTTTAATGTGCGGGTTCCCGCAAATATATACTCATTAATACCGCAAACTTAGATAAAGTATTGATACTTTAATTGTTTTTTTTGGCATCAATGAGATCGCTACGCCGATCTCCTTGCTGCTGCTGAAAGAAACAACTTTTATAGCGGAATATATTAGGTATTTCAATTTCTTGATTTATGCGCGTTTCAAATTATTAAATCAGAAAAAATATTGCATTTGTTGATTTTGTATATATATTTGCTGGCATAATGCTGATTTGATGCGTTAATAGGAAAAATAGTAGCTAACCCAATACTTAATTTATGAATCGTGATTATACGCCAGTATTTTTAAATCAATCCGGTATCCGTTCGTTATGTCGCATCGTAAGTGCGATAGCGATATTGGTAATCATTGCCTGGTCTGCCACTGCACAAGACGGGCAGCAGATTTCCGGCAAAGTGACGGACGATACGGGGCAGGCAATTTCGGGAGCCACCGTATCTGTCAAGAAACGTGGAGAAGCGACCGTGACGACTGATGCGGAAGGACAGTTTTCAATTACGGCTTTACCAATTGATACACTGCTGCTGACACATGTCGGTTACGAACCCCAGGAAATCCCCGTGGGGAACCGTATTGTTTTTACCGTGGTCATGACGGTGTCTGCCAGCATGATGGATGAGATTGCGGTGGTGGGATATGGGACGCAACGGAAAATTACCGTAACGGGTGCACAGTCGACTATCTCGGTTAGAGACGTGGAGCGGGCGTCGACACCTTCCCTCTCGAATGCTATTGCCGGCAAGATGCCCGGTATTATTACACGACAGTCTAGCGGCGAACCTGGAGCCGATGCTGCACAGGTATTTATCCGCGGACTTTCCACGTTCGGAAACAATTCTCCCCTGATTCTCATCGATGGCGTGGAGCGCAACATGAATCAGATCAACGCGCAGGAAATCGAAAGCTTTACGATACTCAAAGATGCTTCGGCTACCGCGGTCTACGGTGTTCGAGGGGCAAATGGTGTGATTATTATCAATACAAAGCGGGGTGTGGTGGGCAAACCGGAAATCACTTTCCGTACCGAAACGGCTTCATTGACAGCATTGCGGCTGCCCGATTACATCAGTGGGGGAGAATACGCGCTCTTGATGAACGAAGCCCGTGATTTCCAAGGCTTGGATCCGCGATGGTCGGATGAAGAAATCGTAAAGTTTTTCGATCAAACGGATCCCTATCTCTATCCAGATGCTGATTGGACGGCATCTGTACTGAATAAAAAAACGTGGCAAACCATCAACAACCTGAGCGTAACAGGCGGATCGGAGATCATAAAATACTATACCAATGTGGGGTATACATTGCAAAATGGAATTTACAAACAGGATCCTGCGAATAAGTATAATACGAACGCCAATGTCAAACGTTATAATTTCCGGAGTAATGTAGATATCAACCTGGCCCAAAACTTGACCATGCAGCTGGGAATCGGCGGTATCATTCAAAACGGCAATTATCCCGGCGCCTCTTCAGGCCAGATATTTGATATGTTGAGGGTTATCTCGCCAATCGCCTACCCGGTGCTGAATCCGGATGGTACACCCGGTGGTGCATCCACGTATATCGGCGGCAACCCATGGGGGCTTGCAACGCAGTCGGGTTACTCGACACAAGATCACACCACACTTCAGGCGACATTCGGCGGTAGATGGGATCTTTCGTCGTTGCTATTGGAAGGACTGTCGGTACGTGGGCTTTTCTCTTATGATCGTTATGCGCTGACCAACAACGTCCGCACCAAAGAATTTGAAGTGAAAAGATACTTAGGCAAGGACCCGGAAACGGGTGAAGACCGTTACAGTACACCTTTCCGGGAAGAGAAGCCCCTAGGCTATGCAATAGCTAACGCGGGCAACCGTGCGATTTACATGGAGGGTCAGATCAACTTCGAACGGACGTTCGACGCACATTACCTAACGGCAATGTTGTTGTACAACCAACGCGATTATGTGGATCTCACTGCGGGAAGCTCCATCCAGAATCTGCCATTCCGGAAGCAAGGCGTTTCGGGAAGGCTGACTTATGCCTTCCACGATCGATACCTCGCCGAGGTAAACTTTGGATACAACGGTTCGGAGAACTTTCCCAAAGGTAAACGTTTCGGTTTCTTTCCAGCGTTTTCGGCAGGCTGGGTGGTTTCGAACGAATCGTTCTGGAACTGGGAACTGGTCAATCATTTCAAGATCCGCGGCTCGCACGGCAAGGTGGGCAATGACCAGATCGGCCAACGGTTTCTGTTCCTCAACACCATCAATACAGCCGGGCAGTCGTATCTGTTCGGCCCCGATCAACAGCTGTATTATGGGATGGAGGAAAACCAAATCGGAAACGACCGGATAACCTGGGAACGTGCAACGAAAAACAATCTTGGCATCGATGTAGGCTTGCTGAACGACAAGGTTACACTGCAGGTAGACGCGTTTAATGAACACAGGTCAGGCATCCTTATGCGGCGGTCTACGGTGCCGGATGTGGCCGGTTTCTTCCCTTGGTCCATTCCTTATGCCAATATCGGTGTAATGAAGAATAAGGGGGTAGACGCCCTGCTGGAGGTACGCAACGCGACTACTTCCGGCTGGATGTATACATTCCGCGGCAACTTCACTTTTGCAAAAAATGAGATTGTTGAAAATGACGAACCGGAACGCCGTTATCCCTATTTGTCATCGCGGGGGCTGGCGGTGGGCACACACCATACCTATATTGCGGAAGGATTCTTTGAAAGCGAGGAAGATATTAAGGCTTGGCCGCACCAAACGTTTTCGATAGCCCGTCCGGGAGATGTAAAGTATCGCGATATAAACGGCGACGGGATAGTTGATTCGTACGACCGTGTACCGGTTGGTTATCCGCGATTGCCACAAATGTCATTTGGTTTCGGGGGTACGGTGGCTTACAAGTGGTTGGATTTCAGTATGTATTTTACCGGGGCAGCACAATCGAGTATTTTCCTGAGCGGTTATTCCATGTGGCCTTTTTATGATGGGGAAGGAGTGAACAATGTACTGCGTGAATACTACGACAACCGTTGGACACCCGACCGTACGGATGCGCTTTACCCGGCGATTGACCGGGGAAATAATCCGAATAATTTTCTCAATTCGACGATCTGGCTGCGGAATGGCAACTACCTCCGGTTGCGGAATGCCGAAATCGGCTTCAATTTACCGGAAGACGTGGTCCGTCGGCTACATGTGAAGGATCTGCGTTTGTTCATCAATGGAATGAACCTATATACATGGGACCATGTCAAGATCATTGACCCGGAGTCTAACGATGGGACCGGCGGATATCCGCTACAGCGGTCCTTCAACTTCGGCGTGCAAATTAACTTTAATTAACCACTACCAACCAGATAATGATGAAAAAACTTGTTATACTTGGGTTTGTTGCCATCGTTCAATTGATGATGGCATCCTGCCAGAAGGGCTTTTTGGATAAAGCGCCCGAGGAAGATATTACCATTGAAGAGGCTTTCCTGCAACGTCGGTATGCAGAAGCTTTCCTGACAGATATTTATGCCGGAGTTCCGAATGAAATCTATTTTACGGATATGGCCGAAATACAACCATTTGTCATTGCATCCGACGAGTTGAATGTGCCGTGGCCGGAGAAGTTTGCCAAGCTGGTGAATCGCGGTTCTTGGAATGCATTCAATGTGGCGGGACAGATATGGAAGAACATGTACGAGGGGATACGGAAAGCCAATATATTTCTGAAATACATCGAGCTCACGCCGCTGGATAACACCTTTACCCAAGCAGATAAAGACCGCTGGATTGGCGAAGCACTGTTTTTGCGGGCATTCTACCATTTCATGCTGATGCGGATCTACGGACCCGTGCCCATCATGGATTACGCTGCGAGTCTGGATGAAGATTTCCATCAGATTAAGCGGCGGCCACTGGACGAATGTGTCACGTTTGTCGTCAGCCAGTGTGACGAAGCAATCCAGCGGCTACCTATGAAAGTTGTTGAAAGCCGCCATCTCGGCCGCCCTACTGCCGCTTCGGCACTGGCTTTGAAGGCGCGCGTACTACTTTACCACGCCAGCCCACTGTGGAACGGGAACCCCGACTACGCTGATTTTACCGACAAGGATGGAACGGCCCTGTTTTCCACTTCTTACGCATCGGAGCGGTGGGCAATCGCCGCCGAAGCAAACAAGCAATGCATCGATCAATGCGAGCAGGCCGGCTATCGTTTATTCCGGTCGGCAAGCAACGATCCCATCGCAAATTATCAACAGTTGTTCATCACCAACCACAATGAGGAAGTGTTGTTTGCCCGCAACAGTGGTCGCGACGCATGGATGGAACGTTGCGCATTCCCAGGCAGCTTGGGTGGATGGAACGGCTGGAACCCTACACAGTACATCGTCGATGCGTACGAAATGGCCAACGGCGAAATGCCGATAACTAACTACACAGGTAGCGGTAGTCCCGTTATCAATACGGCATCGGGCTACCTGGAAGCCGGCTATGCGGCGGAAGACGACCCGCAGGGTAGATGGCAGGCGGGCGTAAGAAACATGTATGTGAACCGCGACCCGCGGTTCTATGCAACGATCAATTTCAACGGTGCGTCCTTTGCTGGGCACCGGATGGAGTTCTGGCAAACCGGTGCCGACGGCCGTGGTAATGCTGGCCGAGATTATAACACCACCGGTTATTTGCTAAAGAAGTTCCTGGACCCGTCGGTGAACCTTTCGAAGGGTGAAATTTCGTTAAAGACCTGGATTTTTTTCCGGCTGGGTGAGATTTACCTCAATTATGCCGAAGCATTGAATGAGGCAAGTGGCCCCGTTGCCGACGTATACCAATATGTAGATGCCATCCGTGAGCGGGCAGGTATGCCGCTATTGCCCAAGGGCTTGTCTAAGGAGCAGATGCGGGAACGCATCCGACACGAACGACGTATTGAGCTAGCCTTTGAAACACATCGTTATTTTGATTGCCACCGTTGGAAAATCGCCAATCAAACGGAGAGCGGTCCGTTTTATGGAATGAATATAGCGGCAGGGACACACCTGCAGGACGATGCCTTCTATCAGCGGACTGAGTTTGAAAAACGTGTTTTTCAGGCACCCAAGCACTATCTTTTCCCTATACCGCAAGCGGAAATCGACAAAAATCCCAGTTTCGTGCAGAACCCGGGATGGTAAGGAATAATGGCTAAAAAGTAACAAAGATGAAAATAATAAATTACTATATGGCTGCGGTTTTTGTACTGCTGCTGATGGGATGCAGCAGTAATATCGCAATCGATGAAGATATGGCCACATTAAAGGGGTTCGGAAAGGTGTACATACCGCAGGCTAATGATCAGCCGCTTACTTTGGGCGTTACCCTGACGGATGAAGATTTCCGCATCGGATACAGCGCCTATTATGCAGGCATTAAAAATGCCGAACAGCCTATTTCAGTTTCATTTACCCCCGACGAAAGCTTGGTGGAGGCCTATAACTTGGAAAACGAAGTGGATTACGAGTTTCTGCCCCCTACCAGTTTTTCCCTGTCGCAGACAACCGCGACAATCGATCCCGGGCAACGTTCCACTCCCGTGTTCGATGTGGTGGTGAACCCAAAGGACCAACTGGAGCCCTTTAAACCTTACTTGTTGCCAATAAGACTGACGGCGGAAGGTACGCCCGTAAATGAGGCGCTGCAAACATTGTATGTGGAAGTAATCGCGTCGTTCGGACCCGGTGAAGTGCCCCGCCAAAAGGTATTGTCACTTGGTAGTGGGCAGGAATTGCTGATACCTTTTACGGAAGAACAACTCATCGTACGGGACGCTACGGGTGCCTTACAGCTTTATTCCGCCGATGAAGGTCGCTTCGGCGATGCAAAGGCGATCGGCCAGGGATGGGGTGGTTTTAACCACATCTTCTACTTCACACCTAATCGGATCGTGGCAATCGCGACCGATGTGTTTCAATATCAAGTGGACGCGGCGGGCAATTTTGGGGACAGCCGTACGATTGGTTGGGGCTGGAATATTTTTGACCGTGTTATACCGTATCAGCATTATTTAATCGGCGTCCGGCCCGATGGGTTGACGACTGCTTATCCATATAGCGAGTTTGGTGACCTGGACGGTGGGAACATCCGTGATTTGGCTGCCGATTGGAATCGGTATATCCATTTGTTTGCTTATGGGGATTCGCTGCTTGGCATCCAAGAAGATGGTACCTTATGGCAAATACCGATGGGAGAAACAGGCATGCCGCAGCAGCGCGTACAGCTTGGGAGCGGCTGGGATATGTATGAGTCGGTCGTTGCGTTGGGTGATGATTTGTTGGCGATGGATGCCGCAGGTGACGTGTGGCGTTATGAATTTGATGTTCGTGGGCTCTGGCCACTCAAGGCGAACCAATAATTTAGCCATAGTTTTAACACACTCCATTTTTTTTGTAGGTTTAGTTTAATTTTAATAGCGTATATGAAACAGAAATTTAACAGAAGGGCATTTATCGGCATGACCGCCGCTGCCGGTGCAGGGTTGACCCTTAGTGGCCCACAGTTTGTTTGGGCGCAACAGTCAGCGAAGCCAGCCATCTTGGGTGGTAGTAAAGCATACACTAGTGGTTTTAGTGCATGGCCTATTTTTGATGATACGGAAGAGAAAGCGCTGATTTCGGTATTAAAAAGCGGAAGTTGGGGCCGGCTTAACGGTCCCGTTGTGGCGAGGTTTGAAGAAGCATATGCCGGACTGAACGGCGTTGGTCATTGCTTGGGCGTATCCAGCGGTACGGCGGCACTGACTACCATCTTGGGGGCATTGGATGTCGGCCCAGGGGATGAAATCATCATCCCGGTGTATACGTTTATTGCCACTTATAATGTCGTAGTGTTAAACTATGCATTGCCGATCCTGGTGGATACAGATATAGAAACCTTTCAAATTGACGTAAAAAAAGCGGAAGCTGCAGTGACTGCCCAAACGAAAGCCATTATGCCGGTGCATATCGGCGGCACACCGGCGGATATCGACGCGTTGATGCGGCTAAGTGAAAAAGCCGGTATACCGATCATCGAAGATGCCTGCCAAGCCCACCTTGCTGAATGGAAGGGTAAAAAGGTTGGCAACTTCGGTCTGGCGGGAGCCTTCAGTTTCCAGTCGTCTAAAAACCTCAACTGCGCCGAAGGCGGGGCTATTTTGACCAACGATGCAGACTTTGCTCGGGCCTGCTATACCTTTCACAACCAAGGACAGGGAGGGACGGGTACGTCTTATGGTACGGGCACGGGCACGCGGGCTACAAATTTGAGGTTGACCGAGTTTCAAGGTAATTTGCTGTTGGCACAGATGACACGTTTGCAGCAGCAGGTTAACACGCGTTCGGAAAACGCCAAATACCTGACTGAACTATTGGCCGATATCCCCGGTATCGAACCGGCGAAATGGTACCCGGGGACTACACAGAGCGCCTACCATTTGTATATGTTTCGATACTTGAAGGAACATTTTGGCGGGCTTAGCCGCGACAAATTTGTGGAAGCGCTCAATGCGGAAGGAATACCATGCGACCGGGGTTATGGCCAGATGAACCGTGATGCTTACGTCACCGGCTTGGCCTCCAATCCGCATTACCTGCGGATTTATGGGAAGAAGACCATGCAAGAATGGCTGGAGCGCAATCAATGCCCGCAAAATGATAAATTGACCGGTGAGCAATCACTTTGGTTCTTCCAGACCATGCTGCTGGGCACACGTGAAAATATGGAACAGATTGCGGAAGCGATACGAAAAATCCAAAAATATGCCAGTCAAATCGCGAAGATTTAGTCGAGGGAGTGGAGTTTGGTCGTGGTTGTATTAATAGGGAGCAAAAGGAAAAATACATGAAACCTGCCATGTCAGCGTCTGGCACCAAAGGCGATGTAACCTGCGGAAGCGCAAGCTTCATTGCCGTTGAGGTCAAATAGTGCCAATGAAAATGCAGGTTCCATGAGGCAATTAAAGAACAAATTATTTTCGAATGAATTTGAGAATTACGGAAAGCCAGTCTGCGTACAGGCATTTGGAACAGAAATCAGTCGATGAGCTTATTGGGTTGATTAATCAGGAGGATCAATCGGTTGCAATCCAGGTAAAGGAGGCGCTGCCCCAACTCAGCGGGCTGATTAAAGCGATTGTGGAAAAAGTTAGCACTGGCGGTCGCCTGTTTTATGTGGGTGCTGGTAGTGGTGGTAGGCTTTCCGTATTAGACGTTATCGAGCTTCCGACAACGTATGGGTTACCTAAGGGGGTATTTAACGTCATTTTGGCCGGAGGTGTCGATCGGCTGGCAGATGCATTGGAAGAAAAGGAGGATGATACAGCGGAGGCTTGGGCGCGGTTGCAGGAGGCCGGGGTAACTTCCAACGATGTCGTTGTGGGTATTTCGGCCAGCGGCACCACGCCTTTTGTGTTGGCCGCCCTCCATCAGTGCAAACAACACGGCATCCCCACAGGCTGTATCGTTAGTAACCCCGATTCGCCCATTGCTGCTGCGGCTATGTTCCCTGTGGAAGTTGTCACGGGACCGGAATTTGTTACCGGTAGCACCCGGATGAAGTGCGGTACGGCCCAAAAGATGATATTTGACATGATCAGTACCACCACAATGATTCAATTAGGGCGCGTAGAAGACAACAGCATGGTCAACGTGGCACTGATCAACGACAAAATCACAGACCGGGCCGTACGGATGCTCATGGAAAAGACCGGTATTGCGGATTATGAGGAAGCCAAAACCATACTATTGAGGCATGGTAGTGTAAAGCAAGCGCTGGAAAATGTATCAAAAATCGTTTAGTATGGTGAACTATCGGAAATGGAGCGGCTTTGGTTGTCTCATCGGGCTTGTGGCACTTGTGGCCTTCCCGCCACCCGCATTCGCACAATACGAATACCGCATCGGCAAAGGACAGGCATCCATCGAACCGGATCATGCCATTCTTTCCGTGGCACTAGCCGGCTATGGCGCACCCCGTGAAGGACGCTTTTCGCTCGAATGGAAAGCATGCGCAAACCCAGGTAAGGCAGACGATGCCACAGCGGTAGCTGACCGATTATACATGCTGCGTGAGGGCGGGGTTTGGCAGATCGATTTGAACGAGCTGAAACGCGAAGCGATCGCAGTTGCACAATCGACGAATATCCGCATGATTGCCGGGAGTGAAAATCGGTTATTCGCGTTGGATGTCGATAATGAATTGCTGGAGGCCAAGATACCCAGCCGCGGTGAGTTGCGTTGGAGGCGCAAAGGGGTATTGCAACAAACGCCAAGGGCGTTAACGTATTGGAAGGACCAATTGGTTATGCTGGATACGGCGGGAAGGCTTTGGACTGCGGAAGACCGTCGCGGTCCGTTGACTTGGAACCCTATGTGGGAATGTGACGATGTGATCGATATCATGGGCGACCGGCATGACCTCTATGTACTCACCGCCGAGCAGGAAATCCTGCGGTATGATGAGCCCACCGGCTGGCTACGGGTAGCAATCCACAATGGGATTACCTACAATCAGGATATGCAGTTATTGATGGCGTCTGATAAGGGGTTTTGGGCGTTGGATCGGTCAGGCACACTGTATCAAGGGCAGCACAGTAGCACGCGCCAGCTTGCGGTGAATGCGTTGGTGATTCAAAAAGGGAAAGACCGGGTCGCTGTTTTGGGGGCGGATGTCTGTGGCTTTGATGCCAGCTTTGTGGACGCCGTGAAGCAGGATGTGCAACGAACGCTCGGCATAGCACCCAATGCCGTGATGGTGAATGCGTCGCATACGCATTATGCCCCCGTTACGCAAAAATGGCATACCTGGGGGCCGCATTGCCAAAAACCGGACAGTGCATACCTGTACACGGTGGTTAAATCTGCTGTCATGGACGCGATGAGACAAGCAACACAGACCCTGCAGCCGGCAAACCTATATATCGGGAAGTCGGAAGTTGAAATTGGACATAATCGGAGTCTGCCGGGTACCGACTTACCCTATGACAAGGCGCTTGATGTAATCCGTATCGATTACCAAAACCTGCATAAGGACGATATCGTATTTCTGGCGGGTTGCCATCCCGTGTTCCAAAATGCAGGTCGCGAAGGTGTAACCATTAGCCCGAATTACCCCGGTGTCGCTAGGGAAATGCTGTTGCACCACTCGAATGTAAAATCCGCTATGTTCTTGCAGGGCTGTGGTGGTGATATCAATCCCGTGGATGCGGATCATCGAGTGACAGCGGAAAAATTAGTATCCGCCGTAACGGAAGTGCTTGACGGCGATGCGATGCAACCTATCGAAGGTGACATTACTTTTCACCTGGATACCGTAAAGTTTGACAGCCGTCCCTGGCCGGAAGATAAAATCAGGGAATTCCGGACAGCAAATGCAGGAAGGGAAGGCGACGTTGGTGCAGAGAAGAACGTGCGATGGGCGGATTTGATGCTTAACTATATCAACAGCGATGAAATGCCAGCGACCATGCCGGTGATTGTGCAGACATTTAATATCGGGAACTGGAAACTGATAGGGATTTCAAGGGAAACAACAACCGAATACAGCTTGGGCATCAAGGCACTATGGCCTGACAAATTAGTCACTGTAGCCGGTTATTGCAACGATGTCTCCAGTTATCTCCCCACCAGCAGGCATATTCAAGCCGGCACTTATGAAGGGGCTGATTCATTCTTTTGGTACGGCCAACCGAATATATTTCCCGAGAACGTCTATGAAACGATTATGGAATCTATCAAGTCAAGAAATCGGTAGTAGCTGATGGAGCCACTTCTTCATACCATAACGCAGGGAAAAAGAGGTTCCCTGCAACCACTGGTGATTATCGGTGTTCTATTTTTCATCTTCGGATTCATCACTTGGCTGAGTTCGGTGTTGATTCCCTACCTGCAGATTGCCTGTGAGCTGAATAACTTTCAGTCCTATTTGGTCGCTTTTGCATTTTATATTTCTTATTTCGTGATGGCCGTGCCCTCCGGGTGGCTCCTGAAGTTTACTGGATTCAAAAAGGGAATGTCGGTGGGATTACTCGCGGTAGCGGTTGGGTCCCTGATTTTTGTGCCAGCAGCCAGTTATCGTTCTTATCCACTGTTTCTGTTTGGCCTATTTATTCAGGGAGCCGGGCTCGCTGTATTGCAGACTGCATCAAATCCCTATGTAACGATTCTTGGGCCGATCGAAAGCGCGGCCAAGCGGATCAGCATCATGGGCATCTGCAATGGCATAGCCGGTATTCTCGCACCCGCGATTCTCGGTGCGGTGGTATTGGACAACGCAGACGGTATACAAAATCAGTTGCTTGCATTGACGGATACCGAAAAGGTGGCAGTGTTGGATAAACTCGCCGGCAAAGTGATTATACCTTATTTGATTATCACGGGCATGTTGCTGGTGCTTTCGTTATTGGTTTATCGCTCCAGTTTGCCGGAAATTGATGAATCGACGCTGGAAGCAGAATCGGGTGGAGTGGAAACAAAGGGGAAAACCAGTGTGTTCCAATTCCCACAGCTGCTTTTCGGTGTGCTTGCCCTTTTTGTTTATACAGGTGTTGAGGTTATAGCAGGCAATACCATCATCAGTTACGGTGCTTTTCTAGGTATCCCGTTGTCTACCGCAAAGTTTTTTACTTCCTTTACCCTTGTTGGTATGCTAATCGGTTACTTGATCGGCATAATATGCATACCCCGATTCGTAAGCCAGCGTACCGCACTCAAATGGTCGGCTGGATTAGGAATTATTTTTGGCTTATTTGCTGTATTTACCGACGGTGTGGCATCGGTGGTTTTCGTTGCATTACTCGGTTTGGCCAATTCGCTCGTTTGGCCGTCGGTATGGCCCTTGGCAATCGATGGGTTGGGGAAATTTACCAAGATCGGTTCTTCCCTGCTAGTGATGGCGATTTCCGGGGCAGCGGTTATACCGCTGTTTTATGGTTGGCTTGCCGATCAGTTTGATCCCCATCAGGCTTATTGGGTGGTCATTCCCTGTTACCTCATCATTGGTTGGTATGCGACAGTCGGCTACCGGCTGGGCAAGAAGCAGGAAGGAGGATATCGATTATGATGTTAGTCGCGGACAGCGGATCTACAAAAACCGATTGGGGAATAATTTCGGCTGATGGTTTGACGACCTATTTCTCGACTTCTGGCTATAATCCGTTTTTTATGGATATCGATTCCATTCGGGCCGCCATCTCGTCTGAGGTAGGCGTACACTTGGCCCCACTTGAAGTACATTGTGTTTTTTTCTATGGTGCTGGGTGCCAAGGCAGCCAAGTTTCCAACATGGAGCGGGCGCTGAGACAGGTATTTACAGCAGCTGTTACGGTCGAAGTGTCTGTGGACCTGCTTGCCGCTGCGAAAGCATTGCTTGGTGATCATCCGGGCTTTGCGGCTATTTTGGGTACCGGTACCAATACGTGCCTATACGACGGCAGTGCAATTACCTACCACATCGATTCGCTGGGGTTTCTGCTGGGCGACGAGGGGAGCGGTGCCGCTATCGGGAAACGTATATTAACGGATTTCCTAAGAAACCAGATGGATAGCCCGATACGTGATGCGTTTAAACGCAAATATGGGTTACATGAGGCTGAAATCATGGAGCAGGTATATGCTTCGAATTACCCTAACCGATATTGTGCGTCATTCACACGGTTCCTGGATGAGCCCGAAGCGGAGGGAAAATACCGTGAACGGATTGTCGGGGAGGCTTTTCGGGTTTTCTTCGAAAAATTAGTGTGTTTATATCCCGCATATCGAACGTTGACGTTCAATTGCGTGGGATCTGTCGGTTACCATTTCAGTGATCTGTTAAAAATTGAGGCTGAAAACCGTGGCATGGAGGTAGGATTGATTCTCCCCACAGTTATTGAAAAACTTACCTTGTATCACCATTCTTGATGTAATAAGGTATGGAGATGAATTAAGGGTGAAATTGCAAACCTTTGGTTTGGAATTATATTCCGAAGTGTGTAGCTTCACCCCTGATTTGCTACATACGTTATGGGAGACCAATCCAGTTTTATCGAAAAAGTAACCGCCTCCTACAACCCTAAAGGGGCTTTTATTTTCTTAGGCGCAGGACTGCTCGATGGTGAGGTCATTGCTAGGGCCAAAGTGAACTTGCCATTGAAGATGATGAATCGCCATGGCTTGATTGCTGGCGCTACGGGAACCGGAAAGACCCGTACGTTGCAGTTGATAGCCGAACAGCTTTCGGATGTAGGTGTGCCGGTTTTCTTGCTGGATGTGAAGGGGGATCTCTCGGGGCTGCATCAGCCCGGCGAATCCAATCCGGCGTTGGTGGAGCGCGGTGAAGCACTGGAATGGCCATTTGTGCCCTCCGGGTTTCCGATCGAGCTTTTTTCACTCAGCGGAAAAGTAGGCAACCCGATGCGACTTACCGTGGAGGATTTCGGTCCGGTAATGCTTAGCCGGATTTTAGATCTGAATGATACACAGACAGGGGTGCTGGCTGCCGTGTTCAAGTATGCCGAAGACACTGCCTTGCCCTTGGTGGATTTTGCCGATTTGAAGAAGCTGCTTAGCTATCTCACCGATGGATCGGGAGCGGAAGAGATCAAGGACAGTTATGGGCGAATAAGTGGGAGCACATCCGGGACGATATTGCGCAAACTGGTGGCGCTAGAGCAGCAGGGCGTATCTGATATTTTCGGAGAAAAGGAGTTTGACATTGACGACCTGTTCGGAAGGGTCGACGGTAAAGGGGTAATCAGTCTACTGAATATCTCGGATATCCAGGACCAGCCAATCCTATTTTCCACTTTCCTGTTGAGTCTATTGGCCCAGCTATTTAAAAACCTACCGGAAGTAGGCGACCTCGACAAGCCGAAACTGGTTTTCTTTTTCGAGGAAGCGCACCTGCTCTTCAAAGATGCACCGAAGGCATTTCTCACCCAAGTGGAACAGATCGTGCGGCTTATCCGCTCCAAAGGAGTGGGTGTTTTTTTCTGTACCCAATCGCCGACCGATATACCCGAAAGTGTATTGGGACAACTGGGTAACCGCGTGCAGCATGCCCTACGCGCGTTTACACCCAATGATGCGGAAGCGTTGCGCAAAACGGTAAAAACTTATCCGCGATCCGATTTTTATGAAATAGACCGAGTACTCACGTCGCTCGGGACAGGACAGGCACTGATCACCGTACTTAATGATAAAGGTATCCCGACGGAGGTAGTGGCTACGCACCTCATACCTCCGCGGGCCGTTATGGGACCGGTGGACACCCAAACATATGACCGATTGGTCAAGGCTTCACCCATGTATACGAAATATCACGAAGCAGTGGATCGCCGGAGTGCTTCGGAAATCCTAGAAGAGAAAATGCAGGCACACGCCGCCGAAGAGGCCCGCGAAGCCGAAATCAAGCAGACTGCAAAGAAATCCACAAGTCGGCGAAGTACGCGGCAGACTCCGTTGGAAGCAGCACAGAAAGCGGCGACAACGACATTGGCTAGGGAAGCAACCAAACTACTGGCCCGGCTAGCTAACGGTTTAGTGACGGCAATGTTCCGGAAAAGGCGTTGAGGCGATAGCAACGGTGGATATTTTTATATCAGTAGGAATTTAGCTAAGTTTGGCCATTTGAAGAACACAATTCATCATAATTAAGTTAAAACAATGAGTAAACCCACCTTGTTAATTCTCGCGGCCGGTATGGCCAGCCGCTATGGAAGCATGAAACAGATAGACCCATTCGGGCCTAACGGAGAAACGATTATCGACTATTCCATCTATGATGCCATCCGGGCTGGGTTTGGAAAAGTGAGTTTCATCATCCGGGAGGAATTTGCGGATAAATTCAAGGAGATATTCGAGTCGAAGCTAGCTGGAAAGATTGCGACGGACTACGTTTACCAAAGTTATGATTTGACACCGTTTGGCATCGATAAGCAAATCGAGCGTTCGAAACCCTGGGGAACTGCCCATGCGGTACTTTCTGCTCGTAATCAAATCAACGAACCATTCTGCGTCATTAATGCCGACGATTTCTATGGCTATGAAGCGTTTGAAAAGATGGCCAAATTCCTTACCCATGAGGTGACTGACAATAAGTTTTCGTTGATGGGCTACCAGATAGATAAGACCTTGTCTGATTATGGTTCTGTTTCGCGCGGGGTATGCAAGGTGGATGATGAAGGTAACATGACGGAAATCGATGAGCGGCTGAAGGTTTATTTTAAGGAAGTGGATGGCGAAAAGCGCATTTTCTTTGAGGAAGATGGTGTGGAAACCGAACTGCCCAGGAGCAGCAGGGTGTCGATGAATTTCTGGGGTTTTACGCCTGCCATTTTCAAGGTAAGCGAGGAGTTGTTCAAAGCATTTGTGCCGGCCAATGAAGATAATCCGAAGTCGGAGTTTTTGATTCCGAAGGTGGCCGATGAATTGATTAAGCAAGGCAAAGCAACCTTTAAGGTGCTTCCCACCTCGCAAAAGTGGTTCGGAGTTACCTATCCCGAAGATAAGCCCATTGTGCAGGAAAGTATTGCCAAATTGGTGAATAGTGGTGCATATCCCGAAAAGCTGTTTTAAGAACTAGAAAAATAACTAATAAAAAACCTCGCAGGTCTATCCCGCGAGGTTTTTTGTTAGTTATGATGACTAACGACTAGCGACTTAAAACTTATTTCTTGTCGTCGTCTTTGACTTCTTCGAATTCGACATCGGTCACGTCGTCGTTGCCCGCTGCCTGCTCTGCACCACCTTCTGCACCAGCTTGCCCGTTGGCTGCCGCTGCTTCCTGAGAAGCCTTGTACATCTCCTCGGAGGCCGCATTCCATGCATTTTGCAATTCAGCTTGAGCCGCATCGATTGCAGCGAAGTCTTTAGCCGCGTGCGCATCTTTTAACTTCTTCAGACCATCTTCAATGGGTGCTTTTTTATCCGCACCGATTTTATCGCCGTATTCCTTCAGCTGTTTTTCCGTAGAGAAGATGAGGGCATCAGCAGCATTCAGCTTGTCGATTTCCTCTTTTGCTTTCTTGTCTGCCTCGGCATTGGCTTCGGCTTCCTGCTTCATCTTTTGGATTTCGTCGTCGGTCAACCCGGAAGATGCCTCTATGCGGATTTTTTGTTCCTTTCCGGTGGCTTTGTCTTTCGCCGAAACATGCAGAATACCGTTGGCGTCGATGTCGAATGTCACTTCGACCTGCGGTACACCGCGCGGTGCGGGTGGGATGCCATCCAAGTGGAACCGCCCGATGGTGCGATTTTGCGCCGCCATAGGCCGTTCGCCCTGTAAGATGTGGATTTCCACGGAAGGCTGGTTATCCGATGCCGTAGAAAACACTTCCGATTTCTTGCTCGGGATGGTGGTATTCGACTCGATGAGCTTGGTCATGACGCCACCCATGGTTTCGATACCCAACGACAGCGGGGTCACGTCGAGCAACAGTACATCTTTCACTTCGCCGGTCAATACACCGCCTTGGATAGCAGCACCGAGTGCAACCACTTCGTCCGGATTTACACCTTTAGAAGGCTCCTTGCCGAAGAATTTCTTCACTGCTTCCTGGATGGCCGGAATCCGGGTTGATCCACCGACGAGGATGATTTCATCGATATCGGAGGCCGAGTAACCTGCATTTTTCAGTGCTGATTTACAAGGATCGATCGTCCGCTTAATCAGGCTATCAGCCAACTGCTCAAACTTAGCACGGCTTAGGGTGCGTACCAAGTGCTTGGGGCCAGTTTGGTCTGCCGTGATGTAGGGCAGGTTAATCTCGGTGGAAGAAGAACTTGACAATTCCACTTTGGCTTTTTCCGCCGCTTCTTTCAAGCGTTGCAGTGCCATCGGGTCTTTGCTCAAGTCGAAACCGTTGTTGTCGTTCTTGAACTCGTCATTCAACCAATCGATGATAACCTGGTCAAAGTCGTCACCACCCAAATGGGTATCTCCATCGGTTGATTTTACTTCAAATACACCGTCGCCCAGTTCCAAGATGGATACGTCGTGCGTGCCGCCACCGCAGTCGAATACGGCGATTTTCATGTCCTTGCTGGATTTATCCAATCCATAAGCAAGCGCTGCCGCCGTCGGCTCGTTGATGATCCGCTTTACAGTTAACCCTGCAATCTCGCCCGCTTCTTTGGTTGCTTGGCGCTGTGCGTCGTTAAAATAAGCAGGCACCGTAATTACGGCTTCCGATACCTCCTGGCCTAGGAAATCCTCTGCGGTTTTTTTCATTTTCTGCAGAACCATTGCAGAAATTTCCTGAGGGGTGTATTTGCGATCGTCTATTTCCACACGGGGTGTGTTATTATCGCCCTTCACAATGCTGTAAGGTACACGTTTGGCCTCCTTGGCGGCCTCGTCATAAGTTGTACCCATAAACCGCTTGATGGAAGAGACGGTTTTTTTTGGGTTGGTAATGGCTTGGCGCTTAGCAGGGTCACCCACCTTGCGTTCACCATTCTCTACGAATGCCACAATCGAAGGGGTGGTGCGTTTACCTTCGTTGTTGGTGATGACTACCGGCTCATTACCCTCCATCACAGCTACGCAAGAGTTGGTAGTTCCTAAGTCGATTCCAATAATTTTTGCCATATCTTTATTTCTTTTTTCTACTTGATAAAATCACTTGTGCTATTCAAGTAACAAGCCTTGTGCCAATTGCACTTTCGATGCCAATTGTCTCCGGATAGCAATTAAAGCGTCATTATCAGTAATTGCATCATGACATTGTGTCATTTTGTCCGGGGATATGAGACATGAGATATGAGATTTCCGTTTTGCGATTTGATTGAATAATGTCGATGTTTGATCCGAAGTAATCAGTAAACGTAAGATTAGCGACGTAAGACTATCGACATAAGACTATCGACCAACGACTAAAACATGCATATCGAACAATTACGTGAATATTGCCTAGCCAAACCCGCGGTAACGGAAAGCTGTCCGTTCGGTCCGGATGCACTCGTATTCAAGGTAGCCGGTAAAATGTTTCTCCTCGCCGGGCTGGATAGCCAGCCACTGTCGTTCAGCGCCAAGTGTGACCCCGAATTTGCGCTGGAGTTGCGTGATCAGCACCCGCACACGATCCAAGGAGCCTACCACATGAATAAACGCCATTGGAACCAGGTGGCTTGTGATGGCGAATTAAGCGATCAACAGTTGGCCGAGCTTGTTGACCATAGTTATGAGCTGGTGGTAGCCGGATTGCCTAAGCGCATCCGGGAGAACTTGCAATAGGGGAATCTGACACTGCCGCGACGTATCGCCGGTACGCATTGCCTACCTTTACACGCAAAATAGTTAACAGTTTTGCATCGATGAATTTTCAATCTTATCGGGCTGAATTCAGCCGAATATTAGACGATCCTATGCCGCAACCCCCATACGATAATGCGGTATATCTCGATTACACCAAGCTCAACTGGTCGCGGATGAATCGATGGTTGAAGAAAGGCGAGTTGTCCGCAACGTTTGGCGAAACGATTAGGGCGATTTCACAGCCCCAGCAATGGATTGTGATTACCGAGCCTTGGTGCGGCGATGCCGCACACTCCGTGCCTTTTATACAACTGGCTGCCGAACTGAACCCGCTGATTTCCGTGGACTACGAGTTGCGCGATGCTGAGCCGTTCCGTATCAACGAATACTTGACTGGTGGAAGTAAGTCCATTCCCAAATTGATCATCCGGGATGGCCAAGGTACTGATCTCGCCACATGGGGGCCGCGCCCGGCGGAATGCCAAAAGCTGTTTGATCGGCTTAAGGCGGAGAACGCCGACTTCGAACAACAGAAAATCGCTACGCAGCAATGGTATAATGCCGATAAAGGGCAGTCTGTACAGGCTGAGTTGGAAGCAATTTTCACGGCGTTTTAAGTCGTTAGGAATAGGTTAGTCGGCCGTGTACCTGCTGGTGGACCGTTGTCTGACTGCTGCGCGTGGCTTAGCGGTTTGCGTGCGGTGAGCTGGTAGTTTGCCGGCTGTTTTGCGCACCCTTATGGCAAGAAGACCACAAGCAAACCCCCAGCAAACCCCTCCATAAGGCGAGGCCTTCCAGTCGCGGGTTTCCAACGTGTCTACATTACATCTTTAATCCGATTTCACGGAGCCGTTCGTCCAAATACTCGCCTGCCGTCACATCCGGATAGGCCTTCGGGTGTTCGGCATCGATACATGATCCCAGTGCTGCCAAACTCATATCGGCTTTCGGGTGAAGAAAGAACGGTACGGAGAACCGGGAGGTCGTCATCAGTTCACGTGGCGGATTGACTACGCGGTGTGTGGTCGATTTCAGTTTGTTGTTGGTGAGCCGTTGAAGCATGTCGCCCACGTTTACCACGATGTCCTCACCGTGGGCTTTCACCGGATACCACGTACCGTCCCGGGTGAGTACTTCCAACCCATCAGCACTAGCGCCAATAAGTAACGTGATGAGATTGATGTCTTCATGGGCGCCGGCGCGTACGGCGTCGTCGGGTAAGCTGTCCGGGTCTTCGATCGGAAAATAATGGATGGCACGTAGGATGGAATTGCCTTGTATGACCTTGGGTTCGAAATAGTCCTCTTCCAAGCCCAGGTATACGGCGATCGCTTTGAGCAATGCACGGCCCGCGGTTTCCAGCCGCCGGAACACGTCACCGGTTACTTGGTCGAAACGCGGCAATTCATCCACAACGGGGTTATCCTCCTGCCCGCGTTGCCAAAACTCTTTCAGGTCCGGAACCTTTGCATCTTTCGCTTTTTCTTTCCCTTTCGATGTATAACCCCGCTGCCCAGCAAGGCCGGGGATTTCGTATTTTGATTTCGTATTTTCAGGCATGGAGAAAAAGGCTTGGACAACCTGGTACAATTCATCGATCAATGCCTTATCCATGCCATGGTTGGCGATGGTGACAAACCCCGTCTCATTGAACGCCTTGCCAACGGCCTGTGAAAATTGATGGCGCTGCTCCGCCGATCCGTGGGTGTAGTCATGCAGGTCGAGCCTTGGGATGTGTATGTTTGCCATGCTTTTTTAAAGTAAAGGTACAAGTTTTTGACGATTTACAAGGGTTGTATCCGACTTAGCGGGCTTCAAATTCCTTCGGGTATTCAGTTGCACAATCCTTTCGCCAATGGATAATTAGTCGGAGCGCAATTAATCGCCAAGGTACCTTATTGAAGGTCTACCATCTTCAGATTGAAATGGGCTCCTAATTTCTACAAAAATTTGCAATCCAAGATTATTCCACTTAAATTTGCTATGCATGCATAATAAATTGAATGCAAAACCGTATGAGCGACGACAATACAATAGACTATTACCTGAAGGCTGCCTGGCAGTCAGCAGCCAATAAATATAACCAGATTGCCTCGCGTTTCGGGATTACCCAAGCTACGGGGTATGTGCTCATCAATATCCATAAAGAAGGCACGCCGGTTTCGCAGATTGCCAATCTGTTGGGGGTCAAGACCACGAGCTTGTCGCGTATTCTCAACAATCTGGAAAGGTTAGGGTTGATTTACAGGGAGACCAATAGTGCCGATAAGCGCTCTGTAAAAGTTTTCCTGACGGAATTGGGCAAAGAGAAACGGGAGCAAGCCAAAGATGTGGTGCGAAAATTCAACGCTTACCTCGACGAACACCTCTCTGATGAAGAACGGTCGTCGGCAATTCACACGTTGAAGCGTATCAACCAGTTGGCCACACAGTATAAACCGGAGTGAGGTTTGAGACATTAGACATTAGACACTAGACATCAGACACTAGATATGAGACGAATTAAGAAAGTAGCTGTATTAGGCTCGGGGGTGATGGGTTCGCGCATCGCCTGCCATTTCGCCAATATCGGTGTGGAAGTATTGCTGCTCGATATTGTACCCAATGAATTGACCAAACCGGAAGCGGCCAAAGGCCTCACGCTCGACAGCAAGGCGGTACGTAACCGCATCGTGAACCAGTCGCTGGAGAGCGCCATCAAAGGTAATCCCTCGCCTGTATTTAGCAAACGTAGCGCAAAGCTAATCACCACCGGTAATTTCGACGATGATTTCGCCGATATTGCATCTGCCGACTGGGTCATCGAGGTGGTGGTTGAGCGGTTGGATATCAAAAAACAGGTGTTCGACCGGGTGGAACAGCACCGCAAGGCCGGGACATTAATTACTTCCAATACCTCGGGTATTCCTATCCATCTCATGACCGAAGGGCGGAGCGATGACTTCAAAGCGCACTTCTGTGGCACACACTTCTTCAACCCACCCCGTTACCTGCGGCTGCTCGAAATTATTCCGACACCGGATACCAAGCCGGAGGTCGTCGATTTCCTGATGCATTATGGCGACAAGTTCCTCGGTAAAACCACCGTGCTCTGCAAAGATACGCCGGCATTCATTGGGAACCGCATTGGGGTGTATTCCATGCTGGCACTTACCCATTTGGTCGAACAACTTGGTCTAACGGTCGTAGAAGTGGATAAGTTTACCGGTCCGGCAATGGGACATCCCAAGTCGGCGACATTCCGTACTGCCGATGTGGTGGGCCTCGATACACTGGTGAACGTGGCTAACGGATTGGCGGAGAATGCTCCCGAGGATGAAGCCAACGGTGTTTTCCAGTTGCCTGACTATATCCGGCAGATGGTCGACAAAAAATGGCTCGGCGAGAAGAGCGGACAGGGGTTCTACAAAAAAATAAAGGACGACAAAGGAAACAGCGTAATTTTGGCGCTCGATCTGAAAACGCTGGAATACCGCCAGCAGGATAAGGTGAAGTCGGCGACGCTAGATGCTACGAAAGCAGCGGATGACATCCGCAAACGGATGAAAGTGTACGAACAGGGAACTGATAAAGCAGGCGCGTTTTTTCGCGCCATGCATTACCCATTGTTCGAATACGTTTCCCGGCGGGTACCCGAAATTACCGACGAATTTTTCCGTATCGATGATGCCATGCGTGCCGGATTCGGATGGGAGCTCGGTCCGTTTGAAGTGTGGGATGCGCTAGGCGTGAAGGAAACCATTGAGAAGATAAAATCAGAAGAAAAGCGCGTGCCGGGTCACAGTGGTGAAGTGGCTGGATGGGTACAGGATATGCTGGCTGCTGGCCACGATTCCTTTTACAAGGTGGAGAATGGGGTACGGCACTTTTACGATATTGGGAGTAAGTCGTATAAATCCATCCCGGGTACGGAAGGCTTCATTATCCTGGATAATATCCGCGGACAAAAGACCATCTGGAAGAATAATGGCCTTACCATCACCGACCTCGGCGACGGCATCCTCAACGCTGAGTTCCACACCAAGATGAATACGATAGGGGGCGACGTAATCCAGGGACTACATAGAGCGATCGACCTCGCGGAAAAGGACTTTCGTGGACTCGTGGTGGGTAATGATGGTGCCAATTTCTCGGCTGGGGCAAACATCGGCATGATTTTCATGATGGCTGTAGAACAGGATTACGACGAGCTGAACATGGCGGTGAAGACCTTTCAGGATACTGCGATGCGATTGCGGTACTCCGCGATACCCGTGGTAGCGGCACCATTTAATCTTGCATTGGGCGGAGGCTGTGAGTTTTCGATGCACGCTGACTTCGTACAGTTGCACGCCGAGACCTATATGGGGCTGGTGGAATTTGGAGTGGGAGTTATACCCGGGGGAGGTGGCTCCAAGGAGTTCGCCCTCCGCGCCTCAGACGAATTCAAAGAGGGGCAGATTGTGCAGCAGGTGTTGCGGGATCGGTTCCTCACCATTGGGCAGGCTAAAGTGTCTACCTCGGCCGTAGAAGCCTTTGAGCTTGGGTATTTGGAAGCCGGTAAGTATGCCATCAGCATGAACCGTAGCCGGTTGCTGGCGGACGCTAAGGCAAAGGCGATTGAATTGGCGGAAGCTGGGTACACGCAACCGGTACGGCGTACGGACATCACGGTGCTGGGCAAGCAGGGACTGGGCATCGTGTATGCCGGGGCGAACTCCATGCGTGCCGGCAACTACATCTCCGAACACGACCAGAAGATTTCCGAAAAGTTGGGCTGGGTGATGTGTGGCGGCGACCTGTCGTCGCCTACCGAAGTATCGGAACAATACCTGCTGGATCTCGAGCGGGAAGCCTTCTTATCGCTATGCGGTGAGCGGAAAACGTTGGAGCGGATCCAGCATATGTTAACCACAGGTAAACCACTAAGAAATTAACTATGGAAGCGTACATTATAGCAGGGTATCGAACTGCCGTAGGAAAAGCACCACGTGGCGTATTCCGTTTCACGCGGGCAGATGACCTTGCGGCGGATGTCATCAAGCACCTTATCGCATCGGTACCTAATCTCGATAAAGAACAAATCGATGACGTAATCGTAGGCAATGCCACGCCGGAGGCGGAGCAGGGACTTAACATCGGCCGGATGATTTCCCTGATGGGGCTCGATACGGAAAAAGTACCGGGTGTGACGGTGAACCGCTATTGTGCTTCCGGCTTAGAAACCATCGCCACGGCCGTGGCTAAAATCAAGTCGGGCATGGTGGATGCCATTATCGCAGGCGGCGTAGAAGTCATGTCGGGTATGCCGTTTGGCGGTTGGAAACTAGTGCCCAACCCGGAAGTGGCAAAGCAGCATCCCGACTGGTACTGGGGGATGGGGCTTACTGCGGAAGCTGTGGCAAAGGAATATAAGGTAAGCAGGGAGGACCAAGATGCGTTTTCGCTGAAATCGCACCAGAAAGCCGTGGCTGCTATCGCGAATGGGCACCTGAAAGATGGCATTGTGCCGATTACGGTTCATGAACGTTATCTGGAAGACGGCAAAAAGATCAAAAGCCGCGAGTATGTTGTGGATACCGATGAAGGGCCTCGGGCAGATACGAGCTTGGAAGCCTTGGCCAAGCTGAAACCGGTCTTTGCGGCGGGGGGAACGGTGACCGCCGGAAATTCGTCGCAGACATCGGATGGTGCTGCGTTCGTGCTGGTCGTTTCCGAAAAGAAAATGAAGGAACTAAAAGCCGAACCCGTCGCTCGGTTGGTGAGTTATGGCGTAGCCGGTGTGCCACCCCGCATCATGGGCATCGGACCTATTGAAGCCATCCCCAAAGCATTGAAGATGGCGGGAATGAAGTTGGAAGATATGAGTCTCATTGAGCTGAACGAGGCATTTGCTGCCCAATCATTGGCAGTAATCCGCGAGCTCGGAATCAATGAGGACATCCTAAATGTAAACGGCGGAGCTATCGCATTGGGACACCCGTTGGGTTGCTCGGGAGCCAAACTTTCCGTGCAGTTGTTCCACGAATTAAAGCGCCGGGACCAAAAGTATGGTATGGTAACGATGTGCGTGGGTACCGGCCAAGGCGCCGCGGGTATCTTTGAGATGCTTTGATTGAGGAACAAGGAACAAGGATTTAAGGATAGGTATGCATAATTTTAGGCAGTTAGCTATTTGGAAAGAATCGATGAAGTTAGCTAAAGAAATATACACCGTAACTACTGAATTTCCCGATAGTGAGAAGTATGGTATCATAAGTCAAATGCGACGTTGTAGTGTATCCATACCGTCTAATATAGCTGAAGGGTCATCGCGGAACTCCAATAAAGAATTCTCTTATTTTCTTCGCATAGCACTCGGATCCTCGTTTGAGTTAGACACCCAGTTAATGCTTGCCGGCGATTTGGGTTTCATCTCGTTAAATAATCAAACGCAATTGAGTGAACAGATTGTTTTGATACAAAAGAAAATAACGAATTTTTTGAAAACATTGAATAAATAGGCTGGAAAGGAAGGAGTCTTTTATCCTTGCTCTTTTCATCCTTAATCAATTAAAGACATGACAAGTGAAAAAAAATCAACGATAAAAGGCGGTGAATTCGTTATTCGCGAAACATCCTTTAAAGAGGTGTTCATTCCGGAGGAATTTGACGAAGAGCAGGTGATGATCCGGCAGACGTGCGAGGATTTCCTGGAGGCGGAGGTTTTACCCAACCTGGATCGTATCGATGCACAGGAGGAGGGACTGATGGAAAGCCTGCTTGACAAAGCCGGCGAGCTGGGGCTGCTGGGTGTCTCCGTTCCGGAGGCCTACGGCGGATTCGGGAAGAATTTCAATACTTCCATGCTGGTAGCCGATGTAATCGGTGCGGGCCATTCCTTCGCTGTGGCACTTTCGGCACATACCGGTATTGGCACGTTGCCCATCCTTTATTATGGCAACGATACCCAAAAGGAAAAGTACCTGCCCAAACTGGCGACGGGTGAATGGAAAGCAGCCTACTGCCTCACAGAACCGAATTCGGGATCTGACGCCAATTCAGGGCGCACTAGTGCTAAACTAAACGCCGAGGGAACACACTACCTCCTCAACGGACAGAAGATGTGGATCACCAATGGTGGCTTTGCCGATGTATTCATCGTATTTGCGAAAATTGACGATGATAAGAACCTCACGGCGTTTATTGTGGAGCGTGGCTTCGGCGGCATTACCATGAATCCCGAAGAGCACAAGCTAGGTATCAAGGGATCGTCTACCCGGCAGCTGTTTTTCAACGACTGCCCCGTGCCGGTCGAAAATAGGCTCTCCGAGCGGGAAAACGGGTTCAAGATTGCCGTGAATATCCTCAACGTGGGGCGCATCAAGCTTGGTGCCGCTACCATTGGCTCTTCTAGACGGGTGATCAACCAAGCCGTGAACTACGCCAATGAACGCATGCAGTTTGGTTTGCCGATTTCCAAATTCGGTGCCATCCGCTATAAGCTTGCTGAGATGGCCGTACGGAACTATGCGGTGGAAAGTGCCGCGTACCGCGCTGGCCAAAACATCGACGATGCGTATGATGCATTGGTGGCAGAGGGTATGGATGCGGCCAAAGCCAAGCTGAAGGCGACCGAACAATTTGCCATCGAGTGTGCCGTACTGAAAGTGTGGGGCTCGGAAATGCTCGACTACGTGGTGGATGAAGGGGTACAGATTTACGGCGGTATGGGCTATTCGGCCGATGCGCCGATGGAACGTGCCTACCGCGATTCGCGCATCAACCGCATTTTTGAAGGCACCAATGAAGTGAACCGTTTGCTCATTGTGGATATGCTGCTGAAACGCGCACTTAAAGGGGAGCTTGACCTCATGGGGCCGGCGCAGGCGGTGGCCGGTGAATTGATGGCCATTCCCGATTTTAGCGAGATAGACGATGCTCCCTTCGTGTATGAAAAGAAGCTGCTTGCCAACCTCAAGAAAGCGGGTCTGCTGGTGGCGGGTGCTGCTGTGCAAAAGCTGATGATGACGTTGCAAAAGGAACAGGAGATATTGATGAATATCGCCGATATTATCGGTTATGTGTATTTAGCGGAATCGACCCTGCTTCGTGCCGAGAAACTGGTGCAACAGCGGGGTGAAGGAACGGCACAACGGCAGGTGGATATCGCACGGATCTACTTGCACACCGCGATCGACCGCGTGTACCTCGCCGGCAAGGAGGCGCTTCATTCCTTTGCCGAAGGCGATGAATTGAAAATGATGTTGGTCGGCATACGGCGCTTCACCAAGGCCGAACCCTATAACATCAAGGAAGCCCGGCAACGGGTGGCCCAAGCATTAATTGAAGCAAATGGCTGGTGCTTTTAGAGCCGAATTTAAACAGACTCTAAACGACTCACAAACACATGAAACGGAACCGGGACAACAGATGTTGTTCCGGTTTTTTTGATGCCTACCTTTATTTACAGCTATCGAGGATTAATGTAAAAGCAACATCAAAATCATCTTTTACTTTCACCAGGCCACCGATTTTTTTGGGAGGACTAAGGTCGAAATCAGCGAATGTAAACGCCTTGCTACCCTCAAGTTTATAACCAGTGGTAGTCTTTGAAAAAGCATATTTCAGGTAAAATGATTTGCGCTGGCCCGCAAGTTCGATAAGGACCCTCCCGGTAATGAGATCGTCGCCGCCGTCGCATACAGGCATCCGGTCTAGCCATACGAAATGGATGGTCATTTGCGGATGCTGGTCAGCGTTTAGCGTTTTCCGGAGATCGCTGGTGAGCATCCGGTTACCACAGTCAAATTGGTTGATGTCAATACGGATGAAACCCTCCATGTTTACACCTTTGCCATTTTTTGGGATCATACCTTTCAATGCTTGGGTGCTGAGTGCGCCGGAAGCCATACATCCAAAGGTATTGACATTGGAGCTGCCTTTAATGGAAATGAAACTGCTGGGCAGTACACGCCAATGCAACATAGAACTTCCGTTTTCGTATATGCTATCTGCTTTGAATGAAACCAACAGGCAGAACATACCCAACCAGAAAAACATTGAAAGGAGCGATAAGTATGGGGATGTTTTCATGACATTGTGTGTTTAATGGGAAGTCCAAAAAGTCTCGCGTTTTGTTTTGCGATTGGAATGCCGTATGTCGGATTGTTTCGCACTGTTGGAGACTTTTTGGACAACTTCTTCATAGCTTTCAACGCATGTGGCTAAAACGCGATGATGGCTTCGAGGACGGCCCCGTTGAATTTGCCGCTGTGGCGGTAATCGGTGGTGGGGAAGTCGTTGTATTTTTGAATGACATACTCGCCTTTCATCAGGATGTTTTTGGTGATGAACCAGCCCGCACCTGAGGCGAAGCGATTGACATTCACGTCGGTGAGGTTGCCGGAAAGCAACAACTCCGAGTTTACCACATTATACCGTAAACCGATATATAAGTTTTCATAGCTCCCAAACCGGTATAATCCCTCCAAGGCGTACTGCGTGGTCACCCGGTTGTCGGCATCAGCGGTGGCTTTCGCCCGGCCACTCGCATATTCGTAGGTGCCGAAGAATTCGAGGCCTTGCATTTTTGCGAAGCCGTTGATCATTATCGCATTCAGCTTGCCGTTGTAGCCGGGGTTGAAGCGCCCCGAGCTGTACATGGCCGTAGCTGCCTTAGCGGTGCCATTGGTATAATACTGCTCCATGACGTTTTGGTAGTTGGATCCGGTACGGTCGCCGGCATATAAAGTCAGTCCCGACCCACCGGTGCCACTGTTGTGATACAAGCTGCCGGTCAACCGTAGCCTGAGATCGTCATTGACCTGTTTATCAATACCGGTCTTCAGATATATGGAGGGGTTAGCTGCACCGAATTGATTGCCGGCAGTCTCTTCGATTTCCTGTGCTGCACCACGGATCATCCCGTTGCTAATGCCTACCATACCAAAGATTCCGTTTTTCTGGATATAGACCTCTCCGGCAATTTCTGTGGCGAACGCATCCATGATATTGCCTTCCATAAAGGGGCTGTAAAGGGTATGTCCGCCATCTGGCCTACGGAAGTGGGCATCACCATAATTGATTTCCATATGGCCGGCCTTTACCGTGACCAGCTCGGAAAGGTTATCCCAGAATTTTCCATCAAAAGGGAACTTATCGATCTGGAGGTAACCACCTTTTACCCAAAATTCGTTATGGTGGCGAGATGACATGTAGTTGGCCAAATGCAGCCGGATACCTTCGCCTAGTTGGGCATCGATATAGAGGTTGGCCTGGGCAGTCATGAATCCGGGTGCTAGGGGAAAGAGCGCATTGTCCGATGTCCCGGTGTTATTTTCGGCGCCGGGGTTTTCATTTTTCAACGACTGGAATTGCTGGGTAAAGCCCGCTCCGAAGCTGATTTTCCGGCCGGTATAACGCGTGTTCAGGTCGGCTTTTGTTGTCTCGAATACATGGAGGCCGCGCTTGTCATAAGGGCGAAAAAAATCGGGCTCGCCATATTGGATGATGGGGCCACGGTCGACATCCCTTTCTTCCTGGGCGAGGGTAATTGCCGGTATCGTGGCGACCGCAAGGGCCGCAAAAATGGCGAGGGCTGCTGATGAAGTTTTCATGATTTTTAGCTGTTGAGGTAATTTATGTGTATGAATCCGTTTATTGTGCCGTTAATTTTCCATTGTAGCTTACGGTAATCTCGTCGCCGGTCTTGATGGTACCCATCATCACGGTCGGTGGCTTTACATCGTAGACAGTCATCTTGAACGTTGTGCTTCCATTGAAGGTGACGCTCTTGTCCGATGGATTGAATTGACCAGTCGCCGCGATGGTCGTTTGTCGGGTAACGCCGGCGATGGTCAGCCTGCCCGTCGCCTTCACTTGGAAGGCATTGCTCCCCGTGGCGGTTACTGTACCTGAAGTCATCGTAAACGTGATGTTTTTGTGTTTGTCCGTATCCAGTGCTTTGTAAGCGTTTTTATCCAAAGCGCTCTTGTCGCTTTTCAATGATTCGGCAGCAACGGTGAATGTCAATGTGTTTATTTTTTTTACCTGGTTACCTTCGATTGTAAATGAAGCCGTAGTTTGGCCACTGGATGAACCCATATTCCAATCGTGCAGCGTGGAAGTCCCGTTTATGGTAACGTGGGTGGTAGCCGATCGGTAAGTATCCTGCGCGTTTCCCGTTAACCAGGGGATAAAAAGCAGCATGACTGCGGTAGCGAGGGTGGTTCGTTTAATTCGTGTTTCCATGGTCACCTATGTTTTAATTGTTTACATGTAGGTTCGAAGCCTTTCTTCTTACCTTCTCATGACAAAACTAGCGGTTCACAAGGCTCGCTGTGATGCGGATGCACAGGTAAAAAAGTAATCGTCATTAAGTTTTTTGTGGTTGCCAAATGATTGTAATCCTGTTAGATCGATGGCTTGAGAAACGATTAGAGAATCCGTATGTCCGAAGGAATTTTTTTTTCTGACAAAGGTCAGCTTTTTGGTTAGGTTATTTCGGGATATTTCGTACGTTTGGCTAACGTGTCATCGATGGTATCAGCACTTGAAGAAACGAAACTGTTAGCAAAATACCGGGAAACTGGCGATTTGCATTTGCTGGGCAAGCTATATGAGCCATACATGCCACTCATATATGGATTGTGCCTCAAATATTACAAAGATGAGGCAAAGAGTGAGGATGCGGTGATGGAGATTTTTGAATCGCTCATCACGAAGCTACGTGCCCATGAGGTGAGCAATTTCAAAAGTTGGTTATACACATTGGCACGAAACCACTGTCTCATGGATTTGCGGTCGGCCAATCGGATCACCACCATAGACATCGATGACCACCTTGTGGAAAGTGACGCTTTTCTGCATCCATATGATGGAACAGAAGGCATCCCTGAGGAACAGCTTGCATTGATGGAATCTTGTTTAGAAACGCTCAATCGTGAACAGCAAATGTGCGTTCGGTTATTTTACCTCGAACAGAAATGTTATAGGGAAGTTGCCGACATCACTGGCTTCGACCTCAACAAGGTGAAGAGCCACATACAAAACGGCAAACGCAATCTGAAAATCTGCATGGAGAAAAATAGACATGAATAGCAGTTACCAAATTGTCCGTATACAGCGATATCTCAACGGTGAACTCAACAGGGATGAGATGTATGAGCTAGAGCGTGAAGCACTTGACGACCCGTTGTTGCAGGATGCTATTGATGGCTACCGGATGCAGAAGAATGTCAGTCACCGGCAGCTAAGCCTGTTGCAGCAACGACTAGCCAACCGCATTGCTGGGCAAGCAAGAGAGCGTGACGCGTTTTTCTTCGGGTGGCAGCGCCTCGGCGTGGCAGCCACCGCTTGCGTGTTAATGGTGCTTGTACTGGTGCTGTTGTGGATGCGCAACCAACCGGCCCAACAGCAGGCCGAGAAGGAAGTACGCGTGGAATTGGCATCTCCTGAATCGTTGGTTAGGGCCCATGCGGCTGCCGCGACAGGCCCCGGATTGGACGCTCGCCCGGCGGAGGGGTGGGACGCCTTCAATGTGTATCTTAATGACAAGCTTGCCGGTACCACCTTGAAGGGAAAAACAATACTAACCTTTGATATCGATGCGCAGGGGGTGCCAATTAATATCCAGGCAGCCGATGATGCTGATGCTACCTTGCTCAGCGAGGCCCGTCAGGTGCTAGAGCAGGGGCCGCCGTGGACCGGCAGTAAGGGGCAAATGGAGATTACATTCGAATAGGTGCGGCGCAGCACAACGGTTTCGCTATTCTTCCCACCGTACTTTTTCGCCGAGCGGCCGGCGGTTTGCTATCCGGGGTGGCTCGTTATGATACCCCATGTAAAAGAAGCCAAGGCATTCTTCATTCTCCGCAAGACCTAAGAAATCACCGATATGCTTGATGGTGCCCGGGCTACTCCAATAGCCGCCGATATCAGCTGCGGAAGCTGCGAGCCAGAGGTTCTGTACGGCGCAAGCCGTGGCCGCAAGTTCTTCCCATTGCGGTATAAGGCCGCTGTATGATACAACGATAGCCATGACCGCTCCCGACCGTAACACTTTGTCGCGGGTGCTTTCCAACTTTTTCTGGAGGAATTGCTCCGGTGATGTGTGTGCCTTGTAGAGCGATGCCAATTGGTCCGCCAACCGGGACAACCCCTGTTCCCGAAATACAACAAACTGCCACGGCTGGGTGAGTTTGTGTGTAGGTGCCGCGTCGGCACAATCCAGCAGCTCCGTCAGCAATTCCTTGGGGATCACTTGTCCGGTATAGCTTGGTGGGAACACCGCCCGACGATGGTTGATTATGTGTTTTATGGTCTCGAAATGAGTTGATGGCATGCTGTTAAGATTTTAGATATGAGATATCGGGGCTTCGCGATGCTCAGCTTACGACTAATGACTAACGACTAAACAAACTACGTGCAAAATAGTCCGTACGGCCTTTTCCATGTCCTGTACAGATACCCACTCCTCTTTGCCATGGAAGGCATGCCCCCCGGCAAAGATATTGGGGCAGGGCAGGCCCATGAACGAAAGCCGCGAGCCATCGGTCCCGCCGCGGATACTCCGGCGGATAGGCTCCATGCCCGCGCGCCGGATCGCCTCCAGACCAATTTCCATGATTTGTGGGTAGCGGTCGAGTACCTGTTTCATGTTGCGGTACTGTTCCGTCACGTCAAACCGGTAATGGCAACCGGTATGCCGGGATACCATCGACTTGACAATACCTTCCAATTCCTGTTCGTGGCGCCGGAGGTTGTCGTCATCGAAATCGCGGACAATAAATTCAATGGAGGCCTGTTCGACGCCGCCCTTGATGGCCACCGGATGTACAAAGCCTTCGCGCTTGCTGGTCGTCTCGGGCGATAGCCGCTCTTTAGGTAACGCATCGACGATACTGGCAGCAATTTTTAGTGCACTTTGGAGCTTGCCTTTTGCAAAGCCGGGGTGCACGCTGATACCATCGATGGTGACGATTACGCCATCGGCCGAAAAGGTTTCGTCTTCGATGGATCCCGCAGTTTCGCCATCCACGGTGTAGGCGAAATCAGCACCCAGTTTCGCCAGATCCACTTTATCCACCCCACGCCCGATCTCTTCATCGGGCGTAAACAAGATTTTGATCATGCCGTGTTTGATTTCTGGGTGTGCCATCAGCAGTTCCGCGGCGGCCATGATTTCCGCTACACCGGCTTTGTCGTCCGCACCCAGCAAGGTGGTGCCGCTGGCCGTAATGATGTCGTTGCCTAGTTGATTGGCCAGATCGGGGTGGTCGCTAGGTCTGATGACCACAGTAGGATCATCGGGCAATGCGATGTCGCCACCCTCATAGTTGCGGTGTACAAGTGGCTTCACAGCGGTACCCGAGCAGTCGGGTGATGTGTCCATGTGGGAGCAGAAGCAGATAACCGGCGTGAGTTTGTCGATATTGGCCGGAATGGTTGCGTACACATAGCCGTGTTCGTCGAGGTGCGCATCGTTGATACCCAAGGCCAACAGCTCGTCGACGAGTATCCGGCCGAGGTTTTTCTGCTTTTCGGTGGAAGGATAGCTCGGAGACGTTGGGTCGGATTGGGTGTCTACCTGCACATAGCGGAGGAAGCGCTCTTCGGCGCTGGATGCAGGTAAATTATTGATGGTCGACTCATTCATGATAGCGCCAAAGATAGGAAATGATTGGGTAATTCTGAGAATTACCCAACGCAGCAACTGCCTAAACAGGATATACCTTACCCCATCTCATCGGCGCTCGGCCCGTAGCTGCCCGGTATCGGAATATCCAGCAGGCGCAAGAAAACACCCAGCTGGGCGCGGTGGTGGATCGTTTGGGCGAATGCATGGCGGACCATGCCGTATTTGGTAGTGTCCAGATACACGGCCTCACCGCCCCGCATGATCCACGGCTTATCCAGCAAAGCTTCCGGCAAGCGCTCCAACGCCGATTTACCGATCTGGTACGATTTTTCGAACAGGGCCAGCAGGTCGGCATTACTTTCAATGGGGGTCGGTGTGTAATTCGCCTCGTTGAAGTCTAAAACATCCTGATCCACGGCTATTGAAAACCACGATGGGATTTCAGCCAGATGCGTGGCCAACTGTTTCAAAGTCATACTTTTCGGATGCGGCGACCAGTCGAACCGATCTTCCGGCACCAGTGCCAGCATTTTACGAGTAATTGTCGCTTCGCTTTCCAATTCTGTCAATAGTTCTTTGATGATGTCCATTTTCTCTCTATTTTAATTTCTACAGCAAAACTAGTTGCAGTTAATGACAGCCTTTTGTCAGGATAAGAAAGATAAGGTTATTTTGTTTTCTCCAACGACTTGATGCGCTGTATCAAGGTATCGATGGTGACCGGCTCACGGCAATAGAACCGACATACAATGCCTAGGACAATCTTGATACAGGATATAAGTCTGCCGCTAATCGGGCATGCGACCGCCATTGATGCGAAGTATCCTCCTCGTCAAAAGCGTGGCCCTGCCGTCCGGATTGATACGGCAAACAATCCCCATGTATTGGTAACGACGGTGCAGGCGGCTATCCCACTCCCACTCTCTGTGCCAGACAGCTCCAAGGGATTGCAATTTGGACCCGATCACGTCGGAGACTTCCGAAGGAATCCCCGTGCTCATCCGAAAATCGACCAACAAGCCATCTTCCGAAATAGCGCCACCGAAATTAAAAACAGAGTCGTTCGCCGCATGCCCGTCGGGCAATTGATACTTCTGGTCCAGAAAGGTGTTCAGGTCAAGGTCGTTTCCTGCAAAACGGGCAATGGGATTTGAACGGGTATGAAGATAGGCGGTGTTTGCTACATCCGGCCTACACCAATGGTAAAAACCATAATGTATGGAATCAACGGTAACCACGGCCTGGATAGTATAGTAATTGTTGCTGTCCTGCAGTCCTGTGATATCGGCTCCATAATCGATGGCGACTTTCGGTAGTGAGGGCAAATCGATATAACCCAACGAACTGCTGTACCTTCCGGCGTTCTCTCGGCCCAACGTTTCGACCTGTTCTTTTTCGGAATGCCGTACAAATGCCACGGAAGTCGGCATTTCCGACTCGTAATCGACAACAATACGTACAATACCCGGATGTGCTGCAAAAAACGCTTGGTTTGACGTGCTTGGAAAGCCTAGCTTAAACATGGCCAGGAGGTTTCCTTGCCCCATGACGCTGACCGCAAGGGCGTTGAAAAGAAAAGCGAGGCACCATTTTTTGTCCATATACAGTCGCTGAGGTTAATCACTTGCCGATGACAGGGCAGATGGTGTGGGAATGATTGTTACCGTCCCATCGGCTTCCAATTGCACATACAATTTTATGGGGACACGCACCGGTCTGCCTGACGAATAGTAGATTCCTGGCGTCCATTTGGCTTGTTCGACAACGATGTTCTCGGATACGAATACTGTTTCGAGTTGGGACTTTATCCATTCGGAAAAGGAGGTCGCCTCACCGGACAGCAGGTCCAATCTCGGCAAATACCCCGTTCGGTTGACGACACCGCCAAAGACCAAAATCGAATCCCCCGATGCTTTGACACCACTTGCCTGGTATGCGTTCGTAATCGTGTGACTTACCGCATCTATTTCGCCTTTAAATCGTGGCGTAAACATATCAAAATTGCCATCGGATTTACCGATTAACTGGTACGATTCATATCCATAATACACGACGGAATCGCTATGGATGACCATCCATGTACTTCTGCTTGTTTTTCCGGGATCGTTGTCCCCATCAACATAAACAGCCGTAAAAGAAGGCGTTACAAAATTGATTGGGCTATATAGTTTCCTGAATAGGTAGGCATCGCCTTCAAATTCCATATCAAACGGCTCGCCGTGTTTCCCGTCGGTCAGCGTCGTGTCAAATTGCAAATAGAAAGTGGTTGGCGGATTCGCCCCGAATCTTGCCCGGATCGATTTCACGAACGGGTACTTTTCGAAGAAAGCGTTATTAGACGTATCCGGCTGCACGATATTCCAGGAAAGGCGGGGGAACGAACCGACCGCATGCGGCTCCCTGTTTCGCTGCGCCGTTGCCGTAAATAGGACGGAAACACTCAATAACAACGTAATGATAGCATATTTCGTCATGGTCAGTGTTAGCTGAGTGTTTTCAATAATCTTGTTACAAGTTTAATAAAAGCTGTTGTAACGTGCAAACGTACAACGGGATGCAACGGAAAAGATTGTTTGATGAAATCAATACATTTGATTTCAATATGATTTAATCCTTCATCCGCTACGGCAGGAAATGACCGATATTGATATTCTGGTTGACTTTAGTGGCTCAGTTGGTATTGGCTTTTTAAACTTGCCAACGAATTGGCAGAAGCATTTCAAGCCAGTTGCGGTTGAGTCTATATATTCAAAATGTCCAAGGCCTATTTCTGCCGGTTGAAATCAAGGACGAGTAACTCGCCGGGTAACCCGTCAAAATCCCGGAAAGCTTCTGAGACGAATCCGTTGTTTGTCAAAATCTTTCTCGACGGGATGTTATTTGGATCGATGATGGCGAAGAGCCGTTCCAGTCCCGGTAATTTCCGGGCGCGGTGGACCAATTGCTTTGCCACACGGTTTCCAATGCCCTGTCCCCAATATTCCGGAAGGAGGATGTAGCCCAGCTCCGCTTCCCCGCTATTCGCTTGCTCAACTTCCAGCTTGGCCAAGCCGATGAAAGCGCCCGATGCCGTGTCCGTAATTTTATAATAACCATATTCCTTCGCTATCGAATTGCGGGCCAGCCGATCGTTGAAATCGTCCATCGCTTCGTCCTTAGGCAATGCCCGCTCGGTAATCATCGCCATTACCCGGGCATTGCCGACCAGCAGGAAGTAGTCTTCGAAATCGTGGGGTGTGAATTTGCGGAGTGTCAGCGCGGTTGTCGTCATCCCGCAAAAATAGCCTGTTTTTCCTTATCTTTGTTCGCTCCGGTGAAACAATCCACGTCTCGCTTGGTTTCTTAAAAAGTCCGTACTGCATGAAATTCAAACTCACATCCGAATATATGCCCACGGGCGACCAGCCCGAAGCCATCCGCCAATTGGTCGACGGCGTCAATGCGGGCGAAACATACCAAACCCTGCTTGGCGTAACCGGGTCGGGAAAGACCTTCACCGTGGCCAACCTCATCCAGCAGACCCAGCGGCCCACACTGATATTGAGCCATAACAAGACGTTGGCGGCACAGCTATATGGTGAATTTAAGCAGTTTTTTCCCGAAAATGCCGTCAATTACTTCGTTTCCTATTACGATTATTACCAACCGGAAGCGTACATTGCTTCATCCAATACCTATATCGAAAAAGATTTGGCCATCAATGACGAGATCGAGAAACTCCGGCTTCGTACCACATCGGCACTGATGTCGGGCAGGCGCGATGTGATTGTGGTTTCGTCGGTATCGTGTATCTATGGTATGGGTAATCCAGAGGATTTTTCGCGCTCGGTGTTCCGCTTTGCCGTGGGTACCGTCATTAGCCGGAATGCTTTTTTGCATCGGTTGGTTGAAATATTATATTCACGCACCACCACAGATTTCAAACGAGGCACTTTCCGTGTGAAAGGCGATACGGTCGATATTTTCCCCGCTTACATGGATGAAGCCTACCGTATTTCCTTTTTCGGCGACGAAATAGACGAACTCAGTGTCATCGATCCCATTTCGGGCAAAACGCTGGAAAAAATGGAAGACATGGCACTGTTTCCGGCGAACCTGTTCGTCACGCCAAAAGAAAAATTCACCCAATCGCTGTGGGCGATAGGCGAGGAGCTCGAATTACGCAAAGAGCAATTGTTGCTGGATGGGAAACCGTTGGAAGCCAAGCGGCTTGAAGAGCGGGTTAATTATGATCTGGAGATGATGCGCGAACTGGGCTATTGCAGCGGCATCGAGAATTATTCGCGTTTTTTTGATGGACGGCAGCCGGGTATGCGCCCGTTCTGCTTGCTGGACTATTTCCCCGATGATTACTTGACGGTCATCGACGAAAGTCATGTCACGATTCCGCAAATACGAGCCATGTATGGCGGCGACCGCTCGCGGAAATTGTCGTTGGTAGAATACGGGTTCCGCCTGCCGGCAGCATTGGATAACCGTCCGCTGAATTTCCCCGAATTCGAATCAGTCGTCGGTCAAACCGTATACGTGAGCGCCACACCGGGCGATTATGAACTGCAACAAACGGAAGGCGTGGTGGTCGAACAGGTGATCCGGCCGACGGGGCTGCTCGATCCGATGATTGAAATACGTCCGGTCATCAACCAGGTGGATGACCTATTGGATGAAGTGGACCGGGTAACCAAAGAAGGTGGAAGGATATTGGTGACCACACTTACCAAGCGCATGTCCGAGGAGCTCACGAAGTACATGGCCAAGTTGGGAATCCGCGTACGATACATCCATTCGGAAATCAAGACGCTGGAACGGGTGGAGATTTTGCGTGGATTGCGGCTCGGCGAATTTGATGTATTAGTAGGCATCAACTTGCTACGGGAAGGACTGGACCTGCCAGAAGTAACGCTGGTAGCCATATTAGATGCCGATAAGGAAGGATTCCTACGTTCGGAGCGGTCGCTAATCCAAACCATCGGCCGTGCCGCCCGTAACGATAAAGGTCGTGTAATTATGTATGCCGATACCATTACGGAAAGCATGCGGGTTACGATCGATGAAACCAACCGGCGCCGCGATAAGCAGATCAGGTATAATGAGGAGCATGGCATAACACCTCGGACGGTCGGCAAATCGCGCGAGGCGATCCTAGAACAGACATCGGTGGCCGATTTTAAAGGCGGAGATGCCAAGATTTATGTGGAGCCCGAGCCGACGAGCAGTATCGCCGCCGATCCGCTGGTGCAATACATGAGCAAGCCACAGTTGCAGCAGGCTATCGAAAAGGTGCGTCGAGACATGAACAAAGCAGCTAAGGAGATGGATTTCCTGCAAGCGGCCAAACTACGCGATGAGCTGTTTGCGCTGGAGAAGACGTTTGCCGAGTTGTTCGGTGAGGGGTGAGGGGATCAATTAAACCGTTCCGGGTCGAACAATTGAATGCTGGTGGATGGTTTTGCTTGCCGGGCAACTTCGGATACGATTTTGCCGGCCGCCGGCCCAAGGCTGAGACCCATCATGCCCATTCCACCCGCAACAATCAGATTGGAAATTGACTTCGAGCGGCCGAGATAGGGAAGTCCATCCGGTGAACATGGCCGGAATCCATGCCAAATGTTTTTTTCGTCAGGCATCTGTAGCCTGTATTCCGAATAATACTGCGGCACGGCGCTCACGATACCTTCTACCCGTTTCCTGTTGATGCGGTGATTAATCGGAGCAAGTTCCATGGTTCCGCCGATACGCACTTGGCCACCCATGGGGGTCAGCGCCACACGAGCTTCGATTAACAGCGCCGGATGTTTCAGTTTCCCCTCAAACGCCGACGTCATGAACGAGTAGCCTTTGCCCGGCATCATCGGGATGGTTATGCCCGCTTTTCTTGCCAACTGGCCCAACCACGCACCACCGGTAAGTACCACTGTGTCTGCCGAATATTCGCCGTTATTAGTGAGCAATTTTGTGATTTTGCCACTATGACGAACAAAGCCGGTCACTTCCGTATGGGGGATGAGCGTCACGCCCAACTGCTTGAGCCGCTGGAGGAGAAGGGACATCAATGCCGGTGGATAGAGATGGGAATCGCTGAGAAAGTGGGTGGCCCCAAAAACATCCAGCATGACGTTGGGTTCAACGGTCTGCATCTGTTCCCGGTTCAATACGTCTACCTTAAGGCCCAATGCCCTAGCTTTTTCGGCCAGATGAACTTCTTCTTCAAACGCCTTTTCCGTCTTGCAGAGCATAAGGATACCTCGGTGTTCTAGGCCGAAATCGTTGCCCAATTTGGCTGCTAGGCCGTCGTAAAGGTCTCTGCTGAGGTTGTTCAGTGCCAGGATGTGGGGCGCCGACCGCGTTACATGCTTTTCGTTGGCATGCCCCATGAATTTCAGTCCCCATGAAATCATCGAAAGGCTGGGGGAAGGCCTTAGAAGAAATGGACTCCGGCTATCGAATAACCATTTAATGCCTTGCATTACAATGCCTGGTGCTGCCAGTGGCGTAAAATGGCTAGGCACGATCATGCCGGCACTGCCGTAGGAGCAATTACCGGTAAAGTCGCCACGATCTACCACGGTCACTTTCCAGCCATCTTTGGCCAGGTAATAAGCGGATGCGAGTCCAACAATACCGCCACCCACCACGAGGACACTTCCTAGGGGCGGAGTTGCAGTGGATTGATTATGAGCGGACATTCCTTATTGTGAGGTTTTAAAAACTAACAGCATTGACTGATGACAACTGACAACTGATGACTTACGACTAGATGACTTGAAACCCATGCGCATACGGGTCATCGTCGTCTATAATGATGGTATTGTATCCCGTCACCATGGCCCAGCCTTCGATTCCTGGAACGATGGCCGGCTTTCCGTCGCCGAAAGCGTCGGCTATTTCTTCTTCGACCGTGCCGACAAATTTGGAACCAATGATGCTTTCATGTACGAATTTGTCGCCTGCCCTAAGCTTGCCCTTGGCATGCCATTGCGCCATCCGCGCGGAAGTGCCGGTACCGCAGGGCGATCGATCGATAGCCTTGTCGCCGTAAAATACCGCATTTCGAGCTGTGGATGTGGGGTCGAGTGTTGCTCCCGTCCACTGGATATGGCTCAATCCGTTGATGTTTTCATTTTCCGGGTGTACGAATGTGTATTGGTCGTTGAGTTGACTACGCAATATCCGGCTCCAACCGATCAGTTGATCGGCCGAGTAATGTTCCAGTCCCGGGAAGTTCGCCTGGGGATCGATAATGGCATAGAAATTCCCACCATACGCTACATCAACGGCTAACGTGCCCAGTCCGGGGCATTCCACGGTCAATCCTTCGGCGGCCAGAAAAGACCTGATGTTGGTTAGTTTCACCGACTTAACCTTTTTACCTTCCTGCACATATTCAATTAATACCAGTCCCGCTGGTGTTTCTAGCCGCAGTTTGCCCGGCGTTCTCGGAATAATCAATCCTTCTTCAATGGCGATGGTAACTGTGCCGATGGTGCCATGGCCGCACATGGGTAAGCATCCACTCGTTTCGATATACAGAACGCCTATGTCGTTGGCTGGGTCGGCGGGGGGGGTAGAGGATACTGCCGCTCATCATGTCGTGGCCACGTGGCTCGAACATCAGTCCCTTCCGTATCCAATCGTATTCGGCTAGGAAATGTAATCGGCGCTCCATCATGCTATTGCCACTCAATTGTGGGCCGCCCCCAGCTACGAGTCGTACCGGATTTCCACAGGTGTGGGCGTCGATACAGAAGAATGTTTTTCTCACAAGCTGTCTTTTGCTCTTTGTTTTTTATTCGTTGAACGTTTATCCTACCTCGCCTTCCATCCTTCCATCTTTGCTCCCTCTGGTCAACTCACCATTCACCGTACGCCAGATGCCCAGCGGGTTGCCGTTTTTGAGTTCATCGGGCAACGTTCCGTCGGGCCAGTTCTGGTAACTGATGGGCCGGGCGAAGCGCTTGATGGCATCGGGCCCCACCGAAGTGAATCGGCTGTCTGTAGAAGCCGGGTAGGGACCACCATGTTGCATTGCACCGCAAACTTCCACGCCTGTGGGGAAGCCGTTGAGCAGCAAGCGGCCACATTTTTCGGTTAGCGCTTCAATCAACGCTGTATGTTGATCCAGTTCTGCGGGGTCTCCTAATACCGTTGCGGTTAGTTGTCCTTCGAGTTGATTGGCGATGGCTACGGCTTCTGCTTGGTTCTCATAGGTAACCACGAGGCCAAAAGGTCCGAATACTTCGTCACCCAGTTTCGGGTTGGCTAAGAAAGCCTGTGCTGAAACCGTGGCCACCGTGGCGTTACCGTGGGTTTCGGGGTTGTCCTCGTCTACCGCAACCAATACGTCGACACCTGCCTGGCCCAACAAATCGGCCTTGTTTTTATGGTATGATGCCGCGATGCCTTGGTGTAGCATCTGGGCCGGAGCCACTTGGCCGATCTGTGTCTTTAAGGTGTTGAGGAAACGCGGCAGCTCCGCATTCTTTGGAGCTACAAGGATGCCGGGGTTAGTACAGAACTGGCCTACGCCCAACGTGAGGGAACCGGCATACTGCGTGGCAACTTCTTCGGCTGCGGCAGCTAAGCGCCCAGGTAGCAGGAAGACGGGGTTTACGCTTCCCATTTCGGCAAATACCGGTATCGGCTCCGGCCGTTGGCTGGCGAGGTCGAACAGTGTCCTGCCCCCATAGAGTGAGCCCGTAAAGCCGACGGCTTTGACGAGTGGGTGTTTCACCAAGTATTGGCCGCCTGTGGCACCATCGGTAGCGATTGCCACAAAAAGACCGCGTGGCATCCCTGCCTTCTCCACTGCCCGTTCAATCGCACCGGCCATGATGGCTGAGGTTGTGGGGTGGCCGGAATGGCTTTTGAAGATAACCGAACATCCAGCGGCGATGGCCGACGCTGTGTCGCCACCGGCGGTCGAAAATGCGAATGGGAAATTGCTCGCCCCAAATACAACCACCACACCGAGTCCGGTATAGGTCTTGCGGATGTCGGGTTTGGGAGGCGTACGGTCGGGAATCGCTGTGTCAATCTGTACGGGTAGTACGTTGCTGTTCACCAGCGCATCCGCATAGGCCCGCCACTGGTTAACGGTACGCGCCTTCTCACCAACAAGGCGTGCTTCCGGAAGACTAGTTTCCGATTGGGCGGCAGCAATCAATTCGGTACCGAGCGCTTCGATTTCGTCGGCAACGGCATGCATGAATGCTGCCCGCTCCTTGATGTTTAATTTCTTGAAGCCTAAAAATGCCTCCTGTGCCCGCAATATGTAGGGATCGATTTCCTGAATGGGGATGTTTTCGCTCATGACGCTTGTTCAATTGTTGTCCGGGTCGGTAAATTTAAGTAATCTGGCAATACCGGGCGAGTCGCAATAGCATCTTTAATGATTTTTTGTACGCGGGCCAACTCTTCGCCGGCTAATGGCAGGCGCGGTGCGCGTACGTATTCATTGCTCAGTCCTTCAGCGGTTGCCGCGAGTTTAATGTATTGCACCAGCCGTGGATGGATATCAAGTTCCAATAACGGCATAAACCAACGGTATATCGCCAACGCCTCATCTAGACGGCCCGCTTCAGCTAGCCGGTAAATAGCCACTGTCTCACGCGGAAACGCATCGACTAAACCCGCTACCGAGCCATGTGCACCCACCAGCTGGCTCTCCAGTGCAATGGTATCCACGCCGCCCAATATTTTGAACCGGTCACCAAAGCGGTTGATCATCCGCGTGATGTTGGTCAGGTCGCGCGTGGATTCTTTAACGGCGTCGATATTCGGGCATACTTCGAGTTGCTCAAACATTTCCACGGTTACGTGGGTGGCATAGTCTACCGGATTATTATAGATCATAATGGATAGGTTGGTAGCCGTCGCTACAGTTTTGAAATACACCACCACTTCCCGGTCTGACGCCTTGTAACGCATGGGGGGGAGAAGCATTAGCCCATCCGCTCCGAGCCGCTCTGCCTCCTTTGCAGCCTGTACCGCATCGGCGGTGGTCTGTTCCGCAATGTTGAGGATCACGGGTATGTGCTCCGGCACATGTTCTTTGGCAAACACCAGCAGGTCGTACTTCTCTTGTGTGCTCAGTGTGCTCACCTCGCCCAACGATCCAGCGATGATCAAACCGGCGACCCCGGCATCGATCTGTGCTAGGAAATTCTTTTTAAACATGTCATAGTCGATCGTCCCTTCCGCGGTGAAAGGCGTCAGTAATGCGGGATAAATGCCACGCCAAAGTTCAGTTTTGCTCATATCCTTGTTGTATGTTTTTTTTAGTTAATGATCGGCTGTGACGCCGTTGTTTCCCATTGGCGGATAGTTGCGCAGACTATTCCGGAATGATTGGCACAAATATAAAGCTAACCGACAGGTCTAACCACCCGCTAATTAATCAATGCTATGCAGATATTAACAATCTGGCTTATTTCATATTACTGAGGTATTTGGATAGGTATTCTTTTGGGGAGGTGCCAGCGACACTTTTAAATACGCGGTTGAAATTGGTGATACTATTAAACCCACAATTGTAGGCCACCATCGCGATGCTATCAAATTCGCCTGATGTGAGCCTTTTGCAGGCTTGGTTGATGCGCATTTCGTTAAGGAATGTCACAAACGTGATGCCTGTATGTTTCTTGAAATATCGACAAAAAGCCTGTGGAGTGAGATGGGTTTCGGTGGCGACCTCCTCTAGTGTGAGGGCATTTTGGTAGCGCTGCAGCACATAATTATAGATTTTACCCATACGCATCCCTTCGCCATCGGTAACGGGTTCCCTGCTAAACGTCGATAGGTGCTTTGGCTTTGGGTTCATCCGGCAGAAAGTGTGTAGGAGATGCAAAAAATGGAGCATCTGATCCATATCGTTGGACTCTTTGAGCTTGCCGATGTGCTTGGAGACCGACCGGAAATGTGCATCGGGGAGCTTGAACCCGCCTTTGTATTCTTTAAGGAACATATTCAATTGACTCAACTCGGGCAATTGGAGAAAATTGGCGAGGGGTCCGTTCGGGTCGTAGAAAACAGAAATGGTATGAATCCCTCCCACCTCGGTGGTTTGCCGTCTGCCTTTGAATACATGCGATTGGTTTGGAGCAATCATAAAGATGTCATTCGGTCGGAACGAATGCATGGTATTTTCGGCAATCAATGTGCCTTCCCCTTTGATAATCCAAATCAATTGTGCCTCTTTATGCCGATGCAAATGGGGATAGAATTGAGGGAGCGTATCTTCCTGTACAATGACAGTCTTATCGGGCGTCACCGGAACGGTAAATTGGAGTGTCCTCATAACAATATTATAATTGAACCGTATCATAAATGTACGGATATTAACCTGATTTTCCCAACTGTTTAAATAAAAGTGGTTAAAATACGGTTGGTTACAGATAGTAAGTTGGACGCGTTAACGTTTTGCTTAGGTAATCCATACTTCTCGATTTTTTATTTTTTTAGTTGAAAATTTATCGAAAATGCTAGCTTTGTCAATCGATTAACTGATTGTTTCTACCAATACTAAAATATTTGATTAGATAGCTACCCCGCCGCGTGCTTACCATTAAATTGACCTGTTTGATTCCATCTTTCAACCTTAATTAAGTGTCTATGGATTTAGTAACGATAATTATACCCGTTTTCAACTACGGATTTTATTTGCCGGAAACCATCGATTCCTTGCAACAACAGACGTATTCCCATTGGGAAGCACTTATTATCGACGATGGGTCTAATGATGATACGCAGGCGGTTGTCAAACGGCTATCCCAACACGACAGACGGATAAAATATCACTGTCAGCCCCGCCGTGGGGTATCTGCGGCGAGAAATCGGGGAATTGATCATGCTGAAGGTGCTTACATACTTTTCTTAGATGGCGATGATCTGATTACTCCCAACAAATTGGCTGAGCATGTATCGCTTTTGAAGTGCTATGATGAAGTAGATATGTGCTATTCGGACGTGTATTACTTTCGTAATGATAATAAAAGTAAACTGTTTTTTGGCAGGGCGGGAAATCGAAAATGGACGATTAAGTTGAATGGCAAGGGGTTTGAAATAATCAGTCAATTTGTTGCCAAAAATCGATTCACGACACATTGCCCGCTAATCCGCACGCAATTTTTGAAAAGCAATAAACTGCGGTTCGACGAATCAATATGTTATAAAGAAGACTGGGATTTCTGGCTTAGATGCGTGTTTAGTGGAGCGAATATCCACTATCTGGCCAGTTCCGAGGTGTACGCTTTGGTGCGGGTGCATTCCAAAAGTGTAAGCCAGAAGTCTATAAATATGGACATCGCTACGATACGGATACGGGAGTCTATTGAACAGTATATCCACTCAAATACGCAACTTTCGCCCACGCAAAAGACGTATTTGTTGAAGATTAATAATCTGAAAAAGCGAGCTCCTTTAAAAAAAATGATCTATTATAATCTTAATTCGTTGGCAAACCTGCGGAAAATTTACCAGACAGAGCCTTCAAAGGAGTTTTTTATCTGCTTCATAAAAGCGTTGAACGAGAAAAGAAAGGATTTCTTCTAGTTAATAACAGTAGTGTCGATTTCCTCTCCAAGCCGGGCGACCTGTCGACGACTTGTTGTGGTGGGCATTTTCTTTTTTTGCCGAGGAGTAGCACAAACAATGGGATTCTCGTTATAAATAGGGAGCCCAGCGAAAAGCTGGCAGGTTAATTGAAGCGATTAAATGATTAAAGTATATCACTAATTGAGGTAATTGCGGAGTTACATGGCGATATTTAACGGAAAGAAGATTGTTTTGGGAGCACCGACCGCTTATGGCTTTTCTGATATTATTGAGCAGGAATTGCGATATCAAGGTTTTGAAGTGTTCAATTTATCGTTGTCTTCTCAGGGATATTTCAAATACCGGAGCGTAGGCGAGCGACTTAAGGCATATGTATATAGAAATTTTCTTGGACAACCGGATTATAAAACCTACCTCAAGTTTAAGCGGGTAGAGGGTGAGATGTTGGATCGCTTGGCCGAAATTCCCCGTGTAGATTATGCCTTGTTGATCCGCCCAGACCAATATTCGGAAGACATCATTAATATGATTAGTCTTAAGGCCGATAAAACCATTGGTTACCAATGGGATGGATTAAATCGCTTTCCTGAAGTATACAAACGGATTGGTCTTTTCGATCGGTTTTTTGTCTTTGATCCGAAAGATGTCAGGTATCCGTCCATGTTGCCGATTACGAACTTTTATACCAATTCGTTTAACGTCGGCCATAGCAAGAAACACGAATCGGATGTCTACTATGTGGGAACATATATGAAACGGCGAGCCTCTCAGTTAGAGGAAATCATTACGAAACTTCAGGAGTACGGACTTTCCGTCAAATATCATATTTGTAAATTCAGAAAGCGAAAGCCAAGTTTTAAGTATTTGGATACTACGCCCTGCGATTTGACCTACCATGAAAATCTTCGGTTTGCATTCAACAGCAAGATTTTGTTGGATGTTCCCACCACCCATCATAATGGATTATCCTTTCGGGTGTTTGAAGCCATCGGGTTTAACAAAAAGTTAATAACGACTAACAAGGAAATTAAACAGTATGATTTTTATCATCCAAACAATATTTTTGTTTGGGAAGGTCAGCCATTTGAAAAGCTTAGGGCGTTCTTGAGCACGCCATATGTTAAACTGAATCCCTATATTAAAGAAAAATACAGCTTCAATCATTGGATAAGCTACTTGCTTGAGGAGGCTCAAGTAGAACGCTCGATAATGCCGGATATTGGATTTAAGCCCGTTTTAGCATATTGAGTGCCTTATATTGATATCACTGACGTATTAAATGTGTTTCGTCGCCGTATGACGATAATTTGAGCCTGAACAGATGCGCGCTAATAAAATTACCCGATGGATTGATGACAGAAATCGTACGGTAAGCCTCATCATTGCCCGTAAATATTATAGAAATAAGGCTTTGGGTAAGTTTCCCCCAATCCTGAAGCCGTCGTTTTTATTCGCGGTTATTCAACGCTTTTTTTTAATACTACTTAGTTTATTCCGCTTTAATAGATCATTATTTGCTGCTTACAAAGGGCTTAAGTTTACATCATTCATTAAAAGGTTGGTAGGCGTGAGCAAATTTGAGGTACAAGGATTGTTGGCCGATCGTTCGTCGTTCGATGTTTTTACGTTTCCCAAGTGGGATGCTCCTCAGGTGAGTATCGTCATCTGTGCGCACAATCATATTGCATTTACTTATAACTGCTTGTTGTCGATCTTAAATAACACAAAGGGGGTTACCTATGAAGTCATCGTCGTCAATGACCTATCAACTGACCAGACCGCTGGTGTATTGGGTGCCCTCGGTAATGTACGCGTTATTGAAAACAAGGAAAATATTGGTTTTTTAAGATCGTGTAACAAAGCACTGGACTATTGTAAAGGTAAATATGTTTGTTTTCTTAATAATGACGTTCAAGTACAAGCAGATTGGTTAAAAAATTTACTGGTTCCGTTTGATCAGTTTTCTGATACTGGGTTGGTTGGTGCCAAGTTGATCTATCCTTTTGGGCTGCTTCAAGAAGCTGGCGGGATTGTCAATCACTTGGGCGAGCCGGGGAACTACGGTAAATTTAGAGACCCGCAGGATATTTATTTTAATTACTTGAGGGAGGTAGACTATTGTTCGGGAGCCTGCCTGTTAGCACTGAAAGCCGATCTGGTTGAATTGGGCGGTTTTGATGAGATATTTGCCCCTGCTTATTATGAAGATACCGATTTAGCGTTTCGAATGAGGTACCAATTAGATAAAAAGGTTTTTTATCAACCTTTAGCGCATGTGGTACATTATGAGGGTATTAGTTCGGGTAAAATTTCAGACGGTAAAAATACAAAGCATTATCAGTTTGTGAACGCTGGGAAATTCAAAGAACGGTGGCATTCTGTTTTTGAGGTGTTCCCCGAAACGACCGATTCGACCGCTATCGCGAGGAAGTTTACGCATAGTGGCAATTCTATTCTGATTGTGGAACCGATATTGCCAACTCACGACCAAGATTCCGGGTCTCGTCGAATGTTCGAACTGATTAAGCTGTTTCAGCAATTAGACTGGTATGTTATTTTTTGTGCCGAAAGGAATACCCAGCAAGAACCTTATTATTCCACGTTGGTTAACATGGGAGTTTGGGTGCTCAATAAACCCAACTTTCAGAAATCGTGTAAGAATGTTATAAGACGCGTCATGCCTTGGGTAGACATTGCGTGGGTCTGTCGCCCCGGTACAAACCGGCGCTATGGACGGTTTATTAAAAAGTTCGGTGTCCGATGGATCAATGATACCGTAGACGTTCATTTTCTACGGGAAGAGCGAGCACTGAAAATGGGGATTATGGAAGCGAGCCAATCACAGAAGGTGGCACGTCGGAAGAGACGTGAATTGTCACTAATACGAGACGCTGATACAGTTGTCGCTATTACCGATGTAGAGGCTGATCTTTTAGCTGAGTATGGTGTTTCCAATGTTGCAGTTATTCCAAATATTCACCAATCAGTACACGTTGGACATACCGTGTTTGGGGGCAGGAAAGGAATTTGTTTTATCGGCAGTTATCATCACTTGCCTAACGTTGATGCTGCGAAATGGTTGATTAACGACATTATGCCGTTGGTATGGGAAAAGCTTCCGTTAGTTCCCGTATACCTGTTGGGAAACCAACCTCCAAAGGAAGTTACAGGTCTTTGGTCAGATAACGTGCATGTGCCCGGTTACGTTGCGGATGTGTCACCTTATTTCATGTCAAGTCGTGTTTTTGTGGCGCCACTTCGCTTTGGAGCTGGAATGAAAGGCAAAATCGGGCAGAGTCTGGAATTTGGCCTTCCCGTAGTAACCACAGATATTGGTGCTGAGGGTATGGGGCTGGTCGATCGGAAACATTATCTGCGGGCAAACACAGCAGATGAATTCGCAAGTGCTATTCTTACTCTATATAATGATGAGCAATTATGGTCCGAACTTTCGCAAGGAGCACAAGAGGCCCTTGTGCCCTTTGCGCCTGAGCGTGTTAAAAACCTATTAATTGACGTGTTGCAGCAATGAGTGTAAAACCCATCGCCCTGTACCTTCCACAATATCACCCGATTCCCGAGAACGATTTGTGGTGGGGAGAAGGCTTTACTGAATGGACCAATGTACGCAAAGCCACTCCTCAGTTTAGTGGACACTACCAACCCCATATCCCGAGAGAATTGGGGTATTATGACCTTCGGCAACTCAGTGTCATGGAAGCCCAGGCAGAACTAGCGCAAGCCCACGGAGTGTATGGGTTCTGCTATTATCACTATTGGTTCAATGGTAAGCTGCTTTTGCAACAACCCTTGGAACAGATGTTGGCCGCGAAAAAGCCCGACATGCCGTTTTGTCTTTGCTGGGCAAACGAGAATTGGAGCCGCAGGTGGGATGGGCGTGAACAAGATCTCCTTATGAAGCAGCACTACTCGGCAGACGATGACCGCGAACACATCCGTTACCTGATTCGATATTTTCGCGACGATCGGTATATCAAAATCCATGGAAAACCGGTTCTTATCATGTACCGGCCTGAGCTGCACCCAACAATAAAAAACGCAGCGGAAGTTTGGAGAGAAGAGGTAAGACGAGCCGGTTTCGATGGTTTGTATTTGATCAATGTGGAGAATTTTACGAACGGGGTGGACCCAGATGCGTATGGATTCGATGCCGCAATGGAATTCGCACCTGATTTTCGCTGCCACGGCCCAAAATATCTCAAAAGATTTCCCGCCAGCTACCTAATTATGAAATTTTTGCACAAATTGAGTTTGTGTAAAAGTGGTTTTTTTGATAATCAGGTATATAGCTATGATGCTTTGGTGGAGAATATGCTGAAAAAGGCAACCGCTACTTACAAGCAGTTCCGAACCGTATGTCCGTCGTGGGATAATTCTGCTAGAAGAAAGCAAAACGCAACGATCTTTCATGGCGCTACCCCGCAGGAATTTGAAGAATGGGTGCGCAAAATTGCTTGTTATACGGCCGAACGATTCGAAAGCGATGAGCAATTTCTTTTTGTAAACGCTTGGAATGAATGGGGCGAAGGTTGCCATTTGGAACCGGATCAGCGATTTGGACTGGATTTTTTGCAGGCATTAAAAAACGGATTGGATATACAAATATAGTATATGCGTTAACGCCTTTTTCTGGCAGCATTGAGCTCCTTAAGATAAAGTTTAGCAGCCCTACCCAAGCCTATTAATTCAGCTAGCGAACGAAAACTGGTAATACTACTTAATCCGCTTTGTTTGATAAATAAACGCCCTCTGCTAGCTATCAATTTAGTGGGAGAGGAACATGGTAGTTTTAAACGATGGATATTCCGTTCCATTTCACGCAAAACTTTCATGTGGTGCCAAGTTAACTTTTCACCTTTATAGCTCATACTGTCTGTATGCACGCGTACTTTTGCGTAAGCATCGTGATCACCGCAATAAGAAAAGCGCACCCCGTGTACTGCGGCCACCGAAAAGAAGTGCCAATCCTCAAGAAGCGTGAATGACTCGTCAAATCCCCCAACACGGTCAAATACATCCCTGTTGATTAACATGCTATTTACCGGAGCAATATTCCGTGTAAATAGATATTCAATAAGATCGCATTGATTCGTCCAATCTACCTGAGGTATCCATTGGGTATCGTTCAGCTCAAATTCACCATCTTTTATGTATTCGAAGTTTCGAAAGTATTCATTGGGGTTGCCGTGATGAAAGTAAACGGCGTCTGTATAAGAGATGCCGATTTCAGGATGATTTTCCATCAACGCAACCTGTCGCTCAATTTTGTGAGGGGAGAGGAGGTCGTCCGAATCCAATAATTGGATGAATTTGCCAGAGGCTAAGCGAAATGCACTGTTTCTGGCGGCGGAAAGCCCTTTGTTGGATTGTCTATTATATCGAATCCGACGATCTCTTTCACTGTATTGATGTACTATTTTAGGTGTCTCATCCGTTGAACCGTCATCCATTACGATACACTCCCACTTATCATAGGATTGGGCGAGAACATTGGTCAAGGTTTCGCCAATGTAATCTCCGTAATTGAAGGTTGGAATTAGAATCGATACCAGAGGCTCCATCATGGTCAAAGGTAATTTTTTTCTTTGTATCTATGTAAAGTAACCCCGTTTCAACCTCCATCATAACGCGGTTTGGACTGAAATGGCTATTTTTGGCAATCAGGTAAAAAAAGACGCGATGTTAAAGAGCATATTCGACTATCGATTAAGAAAAAAAGAGATGAATTCCTTTAGCGAATTTATGGCCAATAAGGCTGCCTTTCACCAATATCAGGAATATATCAGTTTTCACACAGACTTACCGTCACTACATATCATCAAACAGAACAATGTACACAAGTACCGCGAAAAATATGGGTTCAAAATTTTCATAGAAACCGGCACTTATTTGGGTGATATGGTTGATGCGCAGAAAAGTTATTTTAAAACAGTCTATTCCATAGAGCTGGGGGAATCACTTTATAGCGGGGCGGTTGAAAGATTTAAAAATTTCCCGCACGTGAAAATTTTGTTGGGAGACAGTGGCGTGGTACTTAAAAGTCTATTGGCGGAAAAAATTGATCAGCCTGCACTTTTTTGGCTTGACGGGCATTATTCATCGGGTGTAACAGCAAAAGGTTCAAAAAACACACCTATTATGGAGGAGCTAGCAGTCATTTTGCAATCGCCTTTCAATCATGGTATCCTGATAGACGACGCCCGCTTGTTTACCGGGGAAGCCGATTACCCTAGTATCGATGAGCTCGCCTCTTTTGTAAAGGCGCGAGATCCGCAACGAAAAATTTCCGTTGCCGATGATATCATTCGTATTTTTCATGATTAAAGTCCCTGAGTCCCCCACTATTTCTGTACTCATGACCGCATATAATGCGGCCCTATTTATCCGCGAAGCCATACAGAGTATATTAAACCAGACCTTCAGTGACTTTGAGCTAATCGTATACGATGATGGTTCTACCGATCATACAGCAGCTGTAGTTAACGAATTTAATGATCGCCGTATCCAGCTAATCCACAGTGAGCAAAACAAAGGGATAGCATATGCCCGCCAAGCAACATTGAATGCAGCCCGCGGAAAATATGTAGCGATTTTAGACAGTGATGATATCGCTTTTCCAGGACGCTTGGAAAAACAATTTGCTTTTTTGGAAACGCACTTGGACGTGGTATTGTGCGGCGGAAACGCCGTCGTAATTGATGAAGATGGAAATACGACGATTAAGGTACTTATTCCTCCTTATAAACCTGAAGAATTAAAGGTAAAACACTTTTTTAATAATATTTTCGTCAATTCAACGGTCATGTTTCGCAGGGAAGAAGCATTGCTGTTGGGCGGATACCGGGATAAGGTGCCGGCCGAAGATTATGACCTTTTTGTCCGTTTGGCTGCGTATTACCGGATTCACGTTTTCACGGAGGAAGCATTTGTCTATTATCGATTACACAACAATAACATTACCCGGGTAAAACACCGTGAGGTGATGAGCCGCGTGCGTGAAATCAAAAAAGATCAATTGGCACTAATTGGCATAACAAACAGCGAAGTTTATCTTTCTACTTTTGAAGCACTTATATGGGGGCAGTTTAAAGATCACCCTATTGATGATTTCTATAAGTTATTGGTTGAGCTCAAGTCGGCAAACCTAAAATCCGGAGCGTTACCGCAGACCATATTTGAAAAAGAACTATTCAATCGATGGTATTTGATTGTGACCTCTACGATCCCTAAAAAGAAAGCCGCGTCTTATCTGCTTAGGAGAGGTCTTTTTAAGGTTTCATTAACCTCATTCAAGCAGAAGCGCCGTATTTTCAAATTTTGGTTGAGATCATTACTTAGTTAACTATGCGATTTAATCGATTTTGGCGAAAAGGAGCCATAAGAAAAAGCAAAGATTTACCACTGCACTTCATTTCACAATATGAAAATTTATTAGTGCAGGAGCAAGCTACAAATGCTCGTTTTCGATTATCCCGCGATTCGTTTTTCCCCTGTTTGGATGACGCCACCGGAGAAACAGCTTTCGATAGGCATTATATCTACCATCCTGCTTGGGCGATGCGTATCATTAAATCCATCAACCCCGAGCGCCATATCGATATTTCTTCTACGCTGCATTTTTGCACCATGCTCTCCGCAGTCGTGCCAACTGATTTCTATGATTATCGTCCTGCAGATGTGATACTGGATAACCTAACCTCGTCGTTTGCTGACCTGACGAGGCTGCCTTTCCAAGATAGTAGTGTGCCATCGCTGTCATGTATGCACACCGTGGAACATATCGGGCTAGGTCGATATGGCGATGTTTTGGATTATGACGGTGATTTAAAGGCTATAGCCGAACTAAAGCGAGTCATTGCGCCGGGAGGGTCATTACTGTTTGTGGTTCCGCTGGGCCGGGAGAGTGTTATTTGTTTTAACGCTCATCGGATCTATGATAAGCGTCAGGTGTTGACCTTGTTCAACGATATGGAGCTAGTCAATTTTACGTTGATTCCCGAAGATGGCAAAGATGGCGGACTGGTGTCCGATCCACCTGACGAGCTCTTGAAAAGGCAGTTCTATGGCTGTGGTTGTTTTTGGTTTAAAAAAATGGATACTACGCAATGAAGGTTGTAAAATTCCTCGGGGGCTTGGGTAACCAGCTTTTCCAGTACGCATTTTTCCGTGCATTACAGCAAACATTTCCAAAGGTAAAAGCGGACCTGTCCGGTTATGACGCTTATGGATTGCATAATGGGTTTGAACTTGAACGGATTTTCGGTATTCAGTTGCCTCAGCTTACGCCTTTTGAGCGGCGGCTTTTTAACTGGCAGGATCGTAGATGGCTACAGCGCAAGCTCCGCCGGGTATATGGGACAAAAAAAGCATATCGCGAAGAAAAAGAGCCATTTGGATATGATGGAGCAATATTTGGCGAGCGACGGCACCGTTACTATTGGGGATACTGGCAGCACATTGGCTATATTGAACCAGTTGCGGATCAACTACGCATTGACCTCCGTTTTCCAATATTTACTGATCAGCGAAATATCGAACTGGCTGAGGCACTTTCAGTCGGCAATACAGTCAGTGTGCATGTACGACGAGGCGATTACCTTGGCGATCCCCTATTGGGTGGGATTTGTGACGTTGAGTATTACCGTCGGGCCCTCGCTTTTATCGAACAGCATGTCGACCATCCCCGATTTATCTTTTTTTCCGATGATATCCCTTGGTGCAGAATAGCCTTCCCAATGGCTAATGCCGTTTTTGTGGATTGGAATACAGGCTTGGAAAGTTTTCGGGATATGCAATTGATGAGCCTATGCAAACATCATATTATCGCTAATAGCAGTTTCAGTTGGTGGGCAGTATGGCTAAATACATATTCCGATAAAATTGTCGTATCGCCGAGCCGATGGGTGACGATTGATGGGTTGGATCTATCCGGAATTATTTTGTCCGGATTCCGTGTTTGCTAGGCTGCAATCTCCATTGGGAAGCACCCACAGATTATGTCGCAATATATTTAGTAACCAAAGAGTATTAAGTGAAGCTAGATGTATACTCTGCTTGGAATAAATTTTGCCTCGCTACGAACATTAAATTTACAGTTAAAAATTTATAATATTTTGATATTGCATGTAAAATAATTGGTACAATTCAGGGTTTGATGGTTTTAGGGGTAACTTCCTTAAAATTTTAGAACGAATGTTCGCTCAACAGCTAGGTGAACATTTTTTTTCAAACCACTTTTTTAAGCTATTAAATTATGAAAATTATGAAAAGATCATGCTTATTCTTCTTGTCCATTGTCTTTTTTGCTACCTGTAATAAATCCGAACCCGTATTGGAAGATGGGCGGGTTGATGGGGAAAATCATTCGGTAATTGAATACATCAAAAGACTAGGTTATCATGAATCTGAAATCAGAGACATCGATGATAATTATTACTTAGTAGATGGCGACATTTTGTTTGTTAAGGATGCGAAACCCAGTTTCTCAATTTTTGGTGACGGACCTAAAACAAAACAATCTGGAACGAGTAATTACGTAGGATACAATATCCAACCCAATGTCACGGTTAGAATAGATCCTTCGTTGTCCGCATATACAGCCGAAATCACCGCTGCTCTTGCAATTTGGAATAGTGTGATAAATACCCGGCTGAAATTTAGTCTTACTACATCTACTAATCAACATATCCTTATTTCTCATTTAAATCTCGGGACAGGTGGATGTGGAGCGGCAACTTTCCCCATGAATGGACTACCCGGAACCAGAGTTTATTTAAATGCTAATGAAATGGCTGGAATGTCTGTCGCGCAGCGCCAAGGTTTGGCTGCGCACGAATTGGGGCATGCCATAGGTTTTAGGCATACAAATTGGCAGGCTGATGGTGAAAATCAAACGGGTACTGACCCAGGTACTGGAGCTAAATTTCATGCTGTGAATATTTTAGGAACTCCTGGTGGAAGTAATCCTGATCCTAATTCTATTATGAATAGCGGATCCGGAATTGTATCGTGCAGTGATATGGTTAATACGACACTTTCAAGTTATGATATAGTCGCTTTTCAATTTCTGTATCCCTCAAGTGGGTCTGTACTTGGAGCGTCGCCAGTGTTCAGGTATTTTCATGTAAACACAGACGATCATTTTTTTACCACGAATATCAACGAGCTAGGAAACGGTTCGAATAATGGATGGATTTTTGAAGGGGTTGGTTTTTTCGCTCCCTCGATGATAGCCTATCCAAACACTATTCCTATTTATCGTTACTATAGTGCTAGTAAAGGGGATCATTTTTATACTCGAACTCCAGGAAGCTATAATAAGTTTGTGTCTGAAGGAATCGCATTTTACGCCTTTTATCCAGGGTCAAGCGGAGCCATGCCGGTATATCGGTACTTTAATGGAAATAAAAGTGACCATCATTATACAAAGAATCCTAGTGAGGGTTCGATGGGTGGTTATTCGTATGAAGGAATAGAATTTTACGCTTTTTGACGCTTACATATCGGCTTTAGAAAAAGGATGCTCTAATGGATATTTACTGATTTTTAGTATGGTTAATAGCAGGAGCTGGTTAATTGTTTTGGCCGTAATAATATGGATGTACGGATGTGAAAAAGGTCGCGAAAGCGAACTTGAGTTCAATGATCAAATGGTATTGATATATATTGCGGCCAATAACGACCTTAAGCCGGAAGCTCTAGCTAGTGTAAATGAATTAGAACGTGGGTATCGGGACGGACTCAATTTATTGGTATATCTAAAAACCAGTTCGGAAGTTTCCGTTATTCTAAAAATCAAAGCCGACGATACGCCGGATATCGGAAGTGATACCATTGCGATATATGGAAATGAAAACTCCTCCGATCCTTATTTCTTGTCTAGAGTGGTTAACGATGCCAGAAAACTGAGTCCTGCTTCCTCTTACGGATTGGTTCTTTGGTCGCACGCGAGTTCATGGGCACCTCCCTTGGAAATAAGATTAAAATCATTTGGTCAAGACAATGGTTTGGAGATGGATATTGTCGACTTAAAACAAGCGTTACCGTCCGATTTCCGGTACATTATTTTCGACGCCTGTTCTATGGCCAGTATCGAAGCGATCTACGAAATGAAAAATAATGCTCGTTACATATTGGCGTCTCCAACCGAGGTTTTATCGTCGAGTTATCCCTATGGGCAAATCGTACAGTATCTATTTGGTGGAAAAGAGGAGCTGATAAAGATTGGACAATCATTTATAAGTTATTATCAGTCGCTAGGAGGAGAATATGCATCTGCGACGGTTTCGTTGATTGACACAGATTCTTTGTCGTTGTTGGCTCGAAAGATGAAGGTTTTGTTGAGTTCAAAAAGTTTAAAAGTAGGGTTTGACAAGTCGGTACTTCAGCGATTGGACTTCGACCCAAACTCGCGGGTTAAAGCTTATGATTATTTAGATTTTCTTAGAAAAGGCTTTGAACCAGAAGACTACGATGTTATTATGAAACAACTAAATGCTACCATTCTATACAAAAATAGTACGACAGCATTTTTGAACAATCCAATTACTGAATTCAGCGGTTTAAGTATTTATTTGCCCGACGCGCGGGACCCGCTTCACCCATATTATAGTATGCTACAATGGTATGGCGACGGCGGAATGTCAGCCCTGTTTAATTAACAGTTTCGAATATTCTTCGAACTAGGCCGGTCTTTTGTATGATTGTAATATAGGTTGTTTTTTTAAACTATAAGTATAGTTGAAGGCAATCGCGGGATTCTCAATCACTATTATCTGACTATACTAAATTATATAAGCTAGAAGTTCTTCTCGTAGGAAGGCGAGACGGTGATCATATTTATTTTAGTAGGGCGCACAACTTGTGAAAAAGATCAAGTGGGCAGTAGGTAGTATGTCCGGTGCAAAGTTCTCACTACACCTTCATGTCTAACCGGACGGGACGAGGGCAATAAGCGGTAATGTTATGGCGCTCAAGTTTGGGCAAAATAGAATTGGGGGGTAAGGCGTCGTCATTCAATATACAGTGCTGTATCTGTGTATCTACCTAATCAAGTCATCTTTTCCGATTAATTGATAGACAGTAGCTTTATGCTCAAAAATAATCGCCATCCCCAAAGCGTTAATGGAACTAGTATTAAGTACTAATTTATAGGGGGAATTTGCCTAAATTTAGCCGGTTTCTAGAGTCAGCGGTTATGTGTAACAATATTAAAAAAGCAATTGTCCGTTTTTTCAATGCATATGGCCTGAAAGAATACTATATGGTGCTGAAGCACTATCGCTTTTCTGCCAACCGGGTAGAAAAGCCAATGCTGATTTCGGTCGTGGATAGTCGACGCAAAACCAAAGGCTTGACTGACAGATTTAAGGGGATTGTCAGTGTTTACGCGTTAGCCAAGGCGAACGACGTGCCTTTTCGATGCATCTTTAATTATCCGATGGAGTTGATGCATTTTTTGATGCCCAATACGTATAATTGGGTGGCCGAATCGGGCGAATTGAGTGAATCGGTTTGGGACGTCCGTTTCCGCATCATGAGCAAGCAACCGCCGCTACGGCGACTGACCAACCTGTTTCCATTGAAAAAACAGGTGTTTGTGTACGCTAAGGTCGATTATTTGGATAAAATCAATAAGAAGTATAACAGGCAATATGAATGGGGACAGCTTTTCAACGAACTATTCAAACCGACAAAGCTATTGGATGACCGTTTGCAAGAGCATCTTAATAATATTGGGAATTCAGCTTTTATCGCATGTGTATTTCGCTTCCAGAATCTTTTGGGCGACTTTAAAGAGTATCGTTTTAAGCCGCTGCCCGAGGTCGATCAACGGGAACTGCTAACGAAGAACATAAATGCGCTGAAACAGATTTCCGAACAAAGTAAAGTACCCGTATTGGTGACCTCGGACAGCACTACATTCATTGCCGCCGCGAAAGATCTCGAAAACATATACACTATACCTGGTAAGGTCGTCCACATCGATAATGTGGTGGATGCAGGCAGCGAGGTCTATCTGAAATCTTTTGTTGATTTCTTTATGCTGTCGCGGGCGCAGAAGATATATAGTTTAGGGACCGGCGTGATGTATAAGACCGATTTCCCGAAATATGCGGCGAAAATTCATAATATCCCGTTTGAGCGGATTTTGATTGAATAATGCGCTGCAAAAATAAAATCCCTAATTTTGCACGTTTAACGGGCCGGTATGGATATCGATTTTGTAATTACCTGGGTTGATATGAACGACCCGAAGTGGAAGCAGGACTTTGCTGCCTATTCGGGTAAGATAGACAACAAGAAAAATGAAGTGACCGAGGCCCGTTTTCGGGATCATGGGCTATTGCGGTATTGGTTCCGTGGGGTGGAAAAATTCGCGCCTTGGGTACGTAACATTCACTTTGTAACCTGTGGCCAGCAACCGGAGTGGCTAAATACGAGCCATCCGAAACTACGGATGGTCAATCATGAAGATTATATTCCAAAGCGATTTTTACCCTGTTTTAATTCCAGCCTGATAGAAATTTACCTGCACCGCATACCGGGGTTGGCCGAACACTTCGTCTATTTCAACGACGACTTTTTTATCATCAATGACCTTCCGCAATCGCGATTTTTTACGGACGGCGTACCTAATGATATCGCTGCTTTCCGGATGAATATGGGATTGTCGCTTTGGAGTAAATGTTTGAAAAACAACATCGAGATCATCAACCGGCGCTTTGACAAACGGGAAGTGATGGCGCGTGACCACGACAAGTGGTTCCATGAGAGCTATGGCAAAAAGGCGCGCCTTACACGACTCCTTAAACCGTATGGAAAGTTCGTGACACTACGGACGCCGCACAATGCGCAGCCTTACACCAAAACAACGTTCGAAGAAGTATGGGACTATGCGGGTAAAGAGTTGACCGAGATGTCATCGCACCGCTTCCGGAGCCCCGAGGATTATACGCAAGAGCTTTTCCGTACGTGGCAGATCTGCCGCTCCAATTTTGTACCATATAATACGTACGCGGACACCAAGATGTTTCCACTCGTTTTCAGGGCACCAAAAGCAATCAGAGCCATACGCGAACAAGCCTATAAACTGGTCTGCGTCAATGATAGCGAACATATTGTCAATTACGACAAGACCATGCAAGCGGTTAACGATGCATTCAACCATATATTACCTGAAAAGTCAAGTTTTGAACGATGAATATTTTAGTGACCGGTGCAGCAGGTTTCATTGGCTTCCACTTGGTAAACGCGTTGCTAGAGAGAGGCGACCAAGTGGTGGGCATCGACAACATAAATGATTATTACGATGTGAACCTGAAATACGGGCGTTTGGCGGCGTGTGGGATAGATCAGCACACCATAAACGATAACATACCCATTCGAAGCCGTACCCAACCAACTTATACGTTTCAAAAAACCGACATTACCGATTTGGATCGGCTTACCGAACTGTTCGCTGCCCATAAGTTTGATCAGGTTTTCCATCTCGCCGCACAGCCGGGAGTACGTTACTCGATGGAAAACCCCCATGCATATGTACAATCCAACGTTGTTGGATTTGTCAACATGCTGGAATGTAGTCGCCATCATCAGGTCGACCATTTCGTTTACGCCTCCAGTTCATCGGTATATGGTACCAACAGTAAAGTACCCTTTCATGAAGACGACCGCGTAGACCACCCCGTAAGCTTGTATGCTGCCACCAAGCGAAGCAACGAATTGTTGGCACACACCTATAGTCATCTGTATCGATTACCTACCACCGGATTGCGGTTTTTTACCGTATACGGTCCTTGGGGCCGGCCAGATATGGCACCCATGCTGTTTGCTGACGCTATTAGCTCCGGTAAACCTATCAAGGTGTTTAATGAGGGAGATATGCACCGGGATTTTACATATATCGACGACATCATTGAGGGCGTAATGCGGGCAGGTAATCATACCCCTACGGCTACCGATAAGCCTCCATACTACCAGATTTTCAATATAGGCAACTCACAACCTATTCACTTGATGGAGTTTATTCGCATTATGGAAGCTGCTTTCGGCCGTACGGCCGAATTAGCGATGTATCCAATGCAGCCCGGAGATCTGAAAACAACGTATGCGGATACGTCTGCGTTGGCAGAAGCGGCCCATTATCACCCCGATACCGTGTTGGCTGATGGCGTGCGGCGTTTTGTGGCTTGGTACAAGGATCTGTATCGCTAGCTATTTCTCGAATGCTGATTTGTCTGGGAATAGGGATTCCAAGAAAGGTTTTATTTTTTTTCGGTCGTCATCCGTTACACGTTGGTTGTCGTTCAGACAGAAGAGCTTAGGTCTGTAACGACTGATGTATGCCATGAAATCGTGCTTGTAAACCAAGATGCGGCTGGCCTCCCTGCGGTCTACATATTTCAGGTGACCATGATCAATGGCCAGTGCATAGTATGAAAAGGCGGAGCGGTGGATATCTCCAAAAGTACGAATATGATGCGACTGTGATTTCTTTATTCGATCAGCAAACACGTCTTCTACGGCGTTCCGATAATCGGATTTAAGGAATGCATCGATATTGTGATGCGGTACTCCAGAGTAATATACCCCGAATTTCTTCTCCACTGTACGCGCGGAGTCGGCTAATTTCTGCGCATATTGGCCAAGCTGTTGGCCCATCAACCCCTTAAATAAGGCTGTCAATCGAGCATGCCACCTGCCGAAAAGCTTTCTTTTTAGACGAACAATGGGGTACCCTTCTTCCCCAAAGAAGAAATGCGGCGTAAGGTCAGCGTTGAAAAACATGTCATCGTTGGCAAATAAAAAATGCTCGGACAGGTTCGGAATCCGATACAGAAAATATTCGATAACAGTTGAGTTAAAACACGGTAACGCTTCTGGCGGCATGATGTCTTTATGGCTCACCAGCTGTATGCGGGGATGATTGGTATTTAACCATGCCGGTTGCTGGTCGTCCGTGACGATAAAAATACGCCGTATCCACGGGGCGTGCTTTTCTACCGATCGCAACGCATACCGCAGTTCGTCGTTGCTGATGTAGCGCCCTTTGTTATTGGTCTCGGAATTGTCGCTCACCACGCCGGTAAATGCCCGTTTTTTGGCTTGCCATTTGGGGTCATTACCATCTACCCACAGGTATATCAAATCTATTTCCACAAAAGAATTGACTATCTTCTTGATATGATTCTCAAATTTGAAACGCACTGGCTACAAATACGGAGAAGATTGCAAAAATATAATAATTGTCGCATATTCGCTATTTTCTTTCCGTCGCTTCGATAGCTATCGTTCACCAAGTGTAATATTAACGTAGCGAAACGGCACAAGGTATTGCAATGGAGCCAAATTAGCGGTAGCATTCGTAAAGAAAAGGTTGACTAAGCGGTTTTTAGGGTTTTCGGTACGACGGTTGCTATAAGTACTTGATAGGTAAATAAAGGGAGGGGTGAGCATTATGGCTAAGCATTTATTCATTATTAGGCACGCAAAGTCAGATTGGAGTTTCGATGTGAGTGACTTCGACCGACCGCTCAACTCACGTGGGTTCAAAAATGCACCTATAATGGCTAAACGAATGGCCGAATATCCCGTTAAGCCCCAACAATTGATAAGTAGTCCGGCCAAAAGGGCCATTACCACCGCTCAGATATTTGCCGAGCACCTGGCTATTCCCGTAAATGACATAAAGATCGAGCAGCGGATTTACGAAGCCTTGCCCAATACGTTATTGCAGTTAATCAGCGAACTGGATGATGGTCTGCATAGTGTAGCTTTTTTTGGACATAATCCGGGCCTTACGCTGTTGGTTAATTACCTGGCTGATGAAAATATTTACAACCTCCCAACTTGCGGCATTGTGCACCTCCGATTCGATGACATAGCCGACTGGGCATCGATATCGGGCGGGATGGGAACTAATGTTTGGTTCGCTGAGCCGAACAAAGAATATTAAGTAAGTCAAACCACCGTTCTCCATGTTCGGTAGAAAAACCTTACCTTTACCGCCAGATGCCGAATAAACTCCATAGTGAGACCTCGCCCTATCTGAGGCAGCACCAGTTTAATCCCGTTGAGTGGTATCCTTGGGGAGAAGAAGCCCTGCAAAAAGCCAAAACCGAAAATAAGCTCCTCATTGTTAGTATAGGGTACTCCGCATGCCATTGGTGCCATGTGATGGAACATGAGAGTTTCGAAGATGAAACCATCGCAGCGTTTATGAACGCGCATTTCGTTTCCATCAAAGTGGACCGGGAAGAGCGGCCCGATATCGACCAGATTTACATGGTTGCCGTGCAGTTGATGACTGGGCAGGGGGGCTGGCCGCTCAATTGCATTTGCCTGCCTGATGGCCGGCCGATTTATGGAGGTACCTATTTCCCGCCCGCGCATTGGAAGCAATTCTTACAGAAACTGGTTGCTATGTGGGACGAGAATCCCCAGCTAGCGAACGAATATGCGGAACGGCTGACCGCTGGTATCCAGCAGAGCGAGCGACTTCCCTTTGTGCAGATTCCGGATACTTATTCCAAGGAAGATTTAGTACGTATCGTTACACCCTGGAAAGATCGTTTTGATAAAAACGAGGGTGGGCACCGAGGGGCACCGAAATTTCCGTTGCCGAACAACTGGTTGTTTCTGCTGCGCTACGGCGCGCTGATGGACGATCCCCAAGTGGTGGACCATGTGCATTTTACACTCCAGAAAATTGCCTCGGGAGGGATATACGATCACATTGGGGGCGGTTTTGCTCGATATTCGGTAGATGCCCGTTGGCACATTCCGCATTTTGAGAAAATGCTGTACGACAACGCACAGTTGGTCAGCCTTTATGCCGAAGCGTGGCAGCAACGACCAATAGCGCAGTATAAGCGTGTGGTCAGCGAAACACTGCAATGGGTTCAGCGCGAAATGACCAGCCCGGAGGGGGGCTTTTACTGTGCGCTGGATGCCGATAGCGAGGGCGTGGAGGGAAAGTTCTATACTTTCCAACAACGTGAAATCGAAAATGTGCTCGGTGATGATGCCGAGCTATTTACCCGTTATTTCGGTGTCACGGAAGAAGGGAATTGGGAGGAAGAACGCACGAACGTGCTGAAAATAGACGTCGATGCGGACAAGATGGCCCAAGAGGCTGGCTTTTCCGCGTCGGAATGGGAAATGTGCCTCACCGATGCCAAACGTAAACTAATCAACTACCGAAATGGGCGGGTACACCCAGGCTTGGACGGTAAATTATTAACTGCCTGGAACGCGATGATGCTCAAAGCATTTGTCGATGCGTATCGGGTTTTTGGTGTTTCCGAATACCTTGAAGTGGCGCTGGCTAATGCGGCATTCATCAAGGCACGGCTATACGCTGAAGATGGTGGCTTGTGGCGGCAACCACCAAAAAATGGTAAAACCATCGGTGGCTTCCTGGATGACTATGCATTTACCATCGAGGCCTACATCGCGTTGTACGAAGCTACCTTCAACGAAGACTGGTTAGCTGAGGCGAAACGGCTTGTAGCATATGTATTGGCCCACTTCTATAATGACGAGGCTTCGGCGTTTTATTTTACATCAGCACATGCCGAGCCGCTCATCGCCCGGAAGACGGAAACCATGGACAATGTGATCTCTTCTTCCACCTCAACCATAGCTAGGCAGCTTCGTTGGTTGGGGTTGGCCTTCGATGAGCCACATTACACAGTCATAGCCGATCAACAATTAGCGAATGTAGTGCCGCATATCGCTTCGTATGGATCGGCATATGCCAACTGGGCAATCCAGTTGCTCGACGAGGTCAGCGGAAGCCTCGAAATCGTGTTGACCGGGCCCGGATGGCTGGCTTTGCGCCAAGAACTGGACCGACATTACGTACCGAACAAAATGATATTGGGCGGAACAAAAGGAAGCCTCCCCTTGTTAGTAGGGCGGATAGGTGGTGCAACACGAGCGTATGTGTGCCGCAACAAAACATGTAGCTTGCCGGTGGAACAGGCGGACGGATTAATGCAATTAATTACAAATTGATAAACCGGTTACGCCTGACGCGTGACCATAACTTTAAACACAATGACGATAGCACCCAACAGCGTAGTAACGCTGACTTACAAACTACACACCGTCGAGAATGGTGAGAAAACCTTTGTAGAAGAAGCCGGTAAGGACAATCCCTTGGACTTCTTATTCGGTGTGGGCATGATGTTGCCGAAGTTCGAAGAAAATATCGCTGGTTTGGGAGCTGGGGATACTAAAGATTTTGAATTGGTTGCCGAAGATGCATACGGCGAAATCAATGAGCAAGCCATTGCACCGCTGCCCGCTGACATGTTTAAGGAAAGCGGCCTTCCCACCGTGGGTGAAATCCTGCCGCTCCAAGATAACCAAGGCAACCAGTTCCGTGGTAAGGTCACCGAGGTGAGCCCGGAAACTGTCGTGGTAGACCTCAATCATCCGATGGCCGGCCAAAACTTGCATTTCGCCATCGAAGTGCTGTCTGTTCGCGAAGCCACTGCGGATGAGCTTTCCCATGGACATTCCCATGGACCTGACGGCACGCACGAGCACTAAATTATAGAATTTTATTGTTTCATTGCCCGGAGCATCTCCCTTTTACCGGGTGCTCCGGGCACTTTTTCGATGGTAAATCCAAAAGATTTCAGCGTTCGCTTGAGGTGGCCGGTGATGGCATATGTAACAAAAATTCCACTGGGCTTTAAAAGGGCACAAACGTGTTGCAATGTTTCTTCCGTCCACATCTCCGGCTGGTGAACGGCTGCGAAGGCATCGAAATATAGTACATCAAACCGTTTTTCAGTGCTGTATTCCAGTGCCCGGCAATGAGCCATTTCAAGCGAGCACCCGTTGAAAATAACCTGTGGTGCCGTCAGGCTGTTTGTGTAGCGGGCGAGGAAAGACGTCCATACCGCCGGAGATACGTAGTTGCCGTATCCGGTTTGTGATAAGGTGGCAACGGGAAGTGGGTAAGCTTCCACACCCGTATAATCAAGCGCAATACCTCTGGCGCGGCAGTCTTCCGCGGTGAGAAGAAAATTAAGCCCCGTGCCGAATCCGATTTCGAGCACGCTAACTATTTGTGGGTGGTGTTTCGCCACGAAATGGCCTAAACCCATGCCGAGAAACACATGTTTACTTTCTTGCACCGCCCCATGGCGCGAATGATAGTGCTCGCCAATAACAGGGTGGTATAGTGTTTTAGAACCGTCTAAGGTGACAACAAATTCGACCATGTCATGCAAACTTAAAATAAATCCATTACTTTAGTAACCTAAAATATGGAAAGGCGACTATCCGGTTTTTTGGAGAATTATGGCAGCATTTTGTTGCTATTGCTCGGTATTGTGTTAGGGAGCGTCGTTGGTGGTTTTTTCCCAAATTCGGTAATTTGGCTTAAGCCGTTGGGTGATATTTTCCTCAACCTGTTATTCGCTGCGGTTATCCCACTGTTGTTTTTCGCCATTGCTTCTGCGGTGGCAAACATCGATGGATCACAGAAACTTGGGCGTATCATTTCAGTAATGGCTGGCGTATTTCTTGGTACAATCGTCATCGCAGCGGTATGTACCATCATTGCGCTATGGTTTTTTCCAGTAGAAGCGCCTCAGGCCGTACAGGAGACTAGCAGTGAACTTCTTCAAGGCAATCCGGGTGACACGTGGGGTGATAAGCTGGTGCGGTTTATCACGGTGGATGAGTTCTATAAATTGCTATCGCGGGAAAACATGCTCGCTTTCGTGATTTTCTCCTTTCTTGTCGGTATTGCTGCGATGAGGGCGGGCGAGGCAGGTCGATCATTCCGTAAATTCCTTAGTTCGGGTAATGAAGTGATGAAGCACGTGCTCATCATGATTATGAAAATCGCTCCCGTTGGCTTGGGTGCGTATTTTGCCTACCAGGTTGGCACCATCGGTCCGGAGCTCTTCGGTTTTTATGCGAAGCCCTTGGGTTTGTATTATGTTCTTGGGGCTTTTTACTTCATTGTATTTTTCAGCATCTACGCATACATTGCCGGTGGTAAGTCCGGTGTCAGCCGGTTCTGGAGAAACAATATCTTACCCTCCGCCACCGCCGTGGGCACCTGCAGCAGTATTGCCACCATGCCGGTCAATCTGTCGGTAGCTTCCAAGATGGGGATTCCACCCGCCGTGGCCAATGTGGTCATTCCATTGGGGGCAACCTTGCATAAGGACGGGTCGTCGATATCCAGTATCGTAAAGATTTATGTCGCGTTCGTGCTTATCGGTTGGAACTTCTTCGATCCGATGACCCTACTTACCGCCATTGGCATTACCGTATTGGTCAGTATCGTAGCGGGGGGGATTCCGAATGGTGGCTATATTGGTGAGATGTTGATGATTTCGGTATACGGGCTTCCAGCAGAGGCCATTCCGGCGGTGATGATTATCGGTACGTTGGTCGACCCCATGGCGACGTTGCTCAATGCCACGGGCGATAACGTGGCAGCTATGCTGGTGGGGCGGTTTACAGGTGGGCGGAACGGAGTGGAGACCGATAGCGGATTGAATGTGGATGGCACGGATTGAACAGATTAACGCGGAATTACTTTTACCCTTTGTGCGGTTTCAGACATCGCGAAGTGGCGGTGCCGGTGGGCAACACGTCAACAAGGTGGAAACCAAGGTTATGCTGCTCTTCGATATTGCAGCAGCTACGGTGTTTTCCGAAGAGGAGAAAGCACGTTTACGGAAACGATTATCCAATCGGTTGCAAGCCGAAGGCCTCTTGCAAGTTACCAATCAGGAAACCCGCAGCCAATTGCGCAACAAGGAACTTGCGCTCCAAAAGTTGGTCGAGTTGGTTTCAAATGCGCTGAAGACCGAAAAGCCACGTAAGGCCACCAAGCCCTCCAAAGCTGCTGTGCAGCGACGTCTAGACACCAAACGGCAGCAAGCGCTACGAAAGATCAATAGGCGGAAGGATTGGTTTTAAAACCGATATCCCATCCCTACCGAACCATATCGGTGACGGAAAAACATCCCTGGAACTTCCTTGGTGTAGAAAATGTATTGGAAATGCAGCGAGAGTGCGTTCTTGGCATACATCATGCCGACCTGATTGTACCATACCCACCGGGCTGGGGTATGCGTTACCGGGCCTTTATCACGTAAGAACATTCCTCCTTGGAGCGTGGCATCGTAGCCGACGAAATGTAGCCGCGGGCTGTAATAGAGGAACAGCTCTTTAGCAACCGTATTGCCGCGTACCTGTAGCCGACTGGACGTATATACGGATTGGTGGAGCGGATTGATACGACCAAACCGGAAGCTGGGCGCAATGGCAAAGCCAGTATGATTAAGACCTAATGTTGCTGCCACCTGCCCCGATATGTCAAACCATTGCGTCGGGTTCCGGTAAAGCAACCCCCCATAGCGCGTTGTAGCGTCTATGCCAAATGCATTTTTCAGCTGGTATTGCCAGCCAGCGATGTCATAGAGCCGGAAAGCCTTGTGGATACTTTCTTGGAACTGCTTGCCAAGAGCCCGTTGCCCAATTGTCCCGATTTCCGCGGTAACCGAAAAGAGCCGCTCGCGCTCAAAATAGCGATCAAGATTGGCGGCAAGGAACAGATATGCCGTAATAGGTCGGTCTACTTCTTCAATGTAGCGGATGTTCGCCGTATAGGCATTGTACATTTTTTGCCCGATGGTGACACCCCATATCCGGTTGGCTTCGTTGGTCGATAGCGAGGTGCTGTCTACCGTTTTGCGGATACTGAAGAAAACCCCATTGGTATAATATTGGTCTTGTTTGTTGAATAAATAAAGGTCATTGTCATTCCGGAAGTTAAACTCCGTGTGGGAAAGATGTTGTGCCAAACATACGGAATAGCTAAATAGCAGTGCGAATACTACGCAGGCTTTGCCAACGCGATATAGGGGGCTGCTGGTCATTATTCAGTTAGTGGCTTCATCAATCTTCTAGAAAGCAAACATACGGATTTTTCCCTATGTTCTGTTTAGAACGATTCTAAAAGAGCTCAATCACTTGCATTATTCGTACCTTCATTTTCCAATTCGTAATTTTGCATTCCGGTATTAATCCGTTGGGGGATAACGACATGAAGAAAAGTTCAGTAATAGGTATCATTGTTATCGCGATTGCCATTGCCATGATTATCGTGATATACGCAGATTCGAGTACCTACTCCAGCTTCACTGAAGCCAAGGAGAAGCAAACCGAGTTATACGTAGTGGGTGTGCTCAACAAAGAGAAAGAGTTACATTATGATCCGAAGGTTGATGCCAATCATTTTTCGTTCTATATGTACGACAATGACAGTACGGAGTGCCGTGTTGTTTTCCGTGGTGCGAAGCCGCAGGATATCGAGCGTTCCGAGCAAATCGTATTGACGGGCAAGATGGTGGGAGAAGATTTCCATGCAAGTAAGATTTTGATGAAATGCCCGTCCAAGTACAACGAGGACGAGGTAGAAGTGATAGAGGCGTCGACGGCCAGTACCATGGGTACTGTTGCACCGCCAACCGCTAATCGTTAGTGTACGTAGATGGATATAACTTATGTAGGCGAGAGCCTGTTGCCCGGTAAAATTGGGCAGTTCTTTGTCATCCTTTCTTTTGGATCCGCATTGTTGGCCTGCGCGGCCTATTATTTTGCAACAAAAAGTAAAGAAGACCGCTCGTGGCTGCAGATCGCACGTGCTTCCTTTTGGGTCAATGTAGTGTCTGTAGTGGCCATCGGAAGCTGCCTTTTCTATATAATTTACAACCACTTATTTGAGTACCATTACGCTTGGGCACACTCGTCCAGATCGCTACCCACCCATTATATCATCTCGAGTTTCTGGGAAGGACAGGAGGGCAGTTTCTGGCTCTGGATGTTCTGGCAAGCACTATTGGGTGCTGTATTGTTGTTTAAGGCCAAAAGCTGGGAAAGCCCTGTGATGGCGGTAGTGATGCTCTGTCAGGCTGTACTGGGCTCCATGCTCATCGGCATAGCCGTCTTCGGCGAGCGCGTGGGCAGCTCACCCTTTATTCTGTTGCGGGATGCCGTGGAGGCGCCGATTTTTTCCGACCCTAATTACTTGGGGATGATTGCGGACGGCCGTGGCCTTAATGCGCTGTTGCAGAACTACTGGATGGTCATCCACCCACCCACACTGTTCCTGGGGTTTGCTGCCATGATTGTACCCTTTGCCTATGCAACTGCCGGCTTATGGACGCGGCGTTACAAGGAATGGATTACGCCAGGCCTGCCTTGGGCGCTTTTCGCCGTGATGACCTTGGGGGCTGGTATCATCATGGGTTCTTTTTGGGCCTATGAAGCGCTTAACTTCGGTGGATTCTGGGCCTGGGATCCGGTAGAAAATGCATCGATTATCCCTTGGTTCACGCTCATCGCGGCGGTTCACGTCATGGTAGCCTATAAGAATTCCGGACATTCCTATTTCACTGCCACGTTTCTTGCCATGGTGAGTTTTGTACTGGTCATCTACGCTTCGTTTCTCACTCGCAGTGGCGTGCTTGGTGAGACATCGGTGCATTCATTCACCGACTTGGGGCTGTATTGGCAACTGGTCGCATTCAATTTGATTTTCCTCGGCGTGATGGTCTACTTCCTGGTAGCCCGCAAACGTGAGATGCCGTCGCATCAAAAGGAGGAAGACATCTATTCACGTGAGTTCTGGTTGTTTATCGGTGCTTTGGTGCTAACAGTGGCCTGCGTACAGATCATTGCATCCACTTCGGTGCCGGTTTTCAATGCCATCTTCGGTACCGACGTGGCGCCCCCTATCGATCCCGTGCAGCATTACAATAAGTGGCAAGCGGGATTTGCCGTTGTGGTGGGGCTGCTATCGGCGTTCACGCAGTTTATGAAATACAAACGGACCGATATCCGTAAATTTTTCGGGGTAGCCATTGCCTCATTGGTGGCGGCGGCGGTGCTAACGGCCATCGTCGTTTACATCACAGGCGTATATACCAATTTCATGTACATCCTGCTTGTGTTTTCGGCGGCCTACACCATCGTGGCAAACGGGCGGATCTTGGGCGAAGCCATCCGCGGTAAGTGGAAGCTTACCGGGTCTGCTGTGGCTCATATCGGTTTTGGATTATTGCTTATCGGTGCACTTGTGGCAGCAGCAACCAACGAGGTGATTTCGGTAAACAATGCCAACTACATTGCGGTAGCGGGTTTTGATCAAGTGGAAAATCCCGGCGATAACCTGTTCCTTACCGAAGGCGAACCCGTGCAGATGGGCGATTACCGCATCACATACGTAGGCGATAGCGTGGCCCCGCCCAACGTATATTACAAGATAAATTACGAGAAGGTTGATGAGGAAACAGGCCGGGTAACCGAAAGTTTCCAGCTGCGGCCATTTGCCCAGAATAACCCGGATATGGGCGGGCTGATCGGCACGCCAGATACACGCCATTACCTTACCCATGATATTTATACGCTTATTACCGCCGCCATGTCAGATTCGCATACGCAGGCGCAGGGCGACGGTGCGCAGACCGGCTTCGAAAATTTCGAAGAACCGGCTGTGTACGAGACTAATATCGGCGACACCTTACGGTACCGCAATGGATATATCGTGGTAGAAGGCATCAATCGGAATGCGACGGTGCAGAATATTCCGCGTAGAGATAACGATGTCATCGTCGGATTGAAAGTCAGGGTACATGCCGCGGATGGTGAAACGTATGATGCCGAGCCGGTTTTCCTTATCCGCGATGGAAACACGTTCGATCTCTTCAAAGATGTGGAAGAGCAAGGCCTCCGGTTCCGGTTCAGCAACATCATGCCACAGAAAGACAAGCTGGAGCTGATGGTGTACCAAAAGCCCATGCCCGAGAAGCGGTGGGTGGTATTCAAAGCCATCAAATTTCCATATATCAATTTCTTCTGGTGCGGTGCTATCGTGATGACAATCGGCTTTCTACTGTCAATCATCCGCCGCAACAAAGAAGTTAAACCACAGCGGACCTGATGGATGTCGTGCTGCTTGGTAGCGGCAATGTAGCGACCCACTTGGGCCGTGCGCTGGTGACGGCAGGTCATCGCATCAAGCAGGTCTATAGCCGTACCGAGGAACATGCGCAGGCGCTTGCTGCTATACTGGATGCCGTTGTGACCACGGATCTGGCAGCCATCGACGCACAAGCTGACGTTTACATCATTTCGGTAAAAGATGACGCCCTAGCGGGCGTGGCCGCACAATTGCCTCCCACATTACGGGGCGTAGTTGTCCATACGGCTGGAAGTGTTGATATGGATGTGTTTGCCGGTTATGCGGTGGACTACGGCGTTTTGTATCCGCTGCAGACCTTTTCAAAATCAACGCCTGTGGATTTTTCCAGCGTCCCCATTGCCGTGGAAGCATCGGGAGAAGCGGTTTTGCTAAGGTTGGAGGCATTGGCGGGCAATCTATCCAACCGTGTTTTTCGATGTGATTCGAAACAGCGGCTTTCGCTGCATACCGCCGCCGTATTTGCCTGCAATTTCACCAACCATTTCTACGCGATTGCCGCTGATATCCTTAACAAACATGATCTGGATTTCGACCTCATCCGGCCCCTTGTCCTCGAAACCGCCCAAAAGGTAATGAAACATCCGCCCAAGGAGGTGCAGACCGGTCCAGCAGTACGGAATGATGCGCGCACCATGGAGAAACATTTGGAGTTGTTGGAGACAAACCCTACATTGGCACAGCTTTATCTGCTCATCAGTGAGCGGATAAAAAAAATGTAAATTTACCGATCATGGCAGCTATATTGACCGCGAAAGCAACTATCCAGATTCTGAAACCAGTGGCCGAGGTGTTCGAGGGAATCGTTTCGCCGGATAAGATGAAGCACTATTTCATCGAACGCTCCACCGGTAGGCTGGAGACGGGTAAGGAAGTGTATTGGAAATTTCCGGAGTTTGATGATCAGTTTCCGGTAATGGGAAAGGAAATCAGACCCCACGGGTACATTTCGTTCGACTGGTCCGGTGGCGTCGAAGGTATGCTCGTGGAAATCACACTGGAACCCGCCGGCGACTCCACGGTCGTGCGCGTTACCGAACGGCAGATGAAAAAGGACGACGAAGGCATCCAGCAAGCCATTGGCCAATCCGAGGGCTGGGCGAATTTCCTCGCCTGCTTAAAAGCCTTTTTGGAATATGGCATCAACTTACGCACGGGTGCATTTGATTTTATGAAGAAAAACGCCCCTGGCAGCGAATGAGCGGTTAACCGTTCAGAAACGCCTCTTCAAGCGCTAATGGAGTAATGTAGACGCCATCTTTATAAACCCGCATATTTCCGCCCGAGATCTCGTCGATCAGCATGATTTCGCCAGTTTCGGCATCGCGGCCGAATTCAAGTTTGATGTCATACAGTTCGAGGCCTTTCTTTGCAAGCTCGTTTTTGATGATGCCACATATTTTCTTGGTTTGGACGGTCAGTACATCGTATTCCTGCGGCGATAGGATGCCGAGCAACTGTAACGCGTCGGCAGATATGGTGGGGTCACCCCGCTCGTCATCCTTAATGGTGATTTCCACAAACGCGTCAAGCGGTTGTCCCGATTCGCAATACGCGCCGTAGCGGCGGAGAAAACTGCCGACCGCCCGGTAACGGCAAATGACCTCCAATCCCTTGCCAAAAACCCGGGCTTCGCGGACCGTCATGGTAGCCTGCTCCACATCGGCTTGTATATAATGGGTATGGATGCCCTGGGCATTCAGCGATTCGAAGAAATGCTTGGTCATTTTGAGTCCCGACTTGCCCGCACCCTCAATAGTGAGGCCCACGGTATTCGCGCCAGGGTCGAACACACCGTTTTCGCCTGTCACATCGTCTTTGAATTGAAGCAACACCTGGTATGCATCAGCCCGGTAAACGTTTTTTGTTTTACCCGTATACAGTAATTCCATGGAATAAAATATGATTTTTGGCAAAAGTACGATAACTTGTCATAAAAGCAGAAGGGACATGTATTTTTACAGTTCCGTATTTTCGTTGAACTGCCCCTTGATCCGCTCCAGATTGTCAATCATCTCCGCAATTCGTGTATTTTCGTTGCGGATGTATTGCTTCATGAATACAACGTGGCAAATCACGAACCAAAAGATCACGAATACGACCAATCCGATGAATGTCCACAACGGTAATGCGAAATACATCTCAACGCCATACAACGCGAATGCAACGGCTATGCAGACTTCGTAGACGGCATAATTTCGCGTATTGAAGCGATTGCGTTTCTGTTGGAAGGTCTTGAGGTATTGGATGTAATCTTGGGGTTTAGACAGCAGGTCGTGGCTCCTGCTAAGGGCACGGTAGTCGTTGAGCTGGCTCACAAAATAATAGCAGATACAGGCAACCATGATGGCGATAGCCAAGTAGGTGGTCCATGTCGAAAAATCGACGGTTAAGCACATCCAGAGTAAAATCGCTACGGCCACTGCCGTCGAAATGCTCTGCCAAAAGAGCTTTTTGGCAAACGCAGAACGGCTGTTTTTGATGCGTTTCAACACGGTATCAAAGCTAACGTTTGGATCGGGGTCTTGCCCGTGCCAAAGCTGTTGTATCTCTTCAAACCCTTTCATTGCTATTGTATATTTCTGTTAGCTTATGTTTTATCCGATGTATTTTCACCCGCAGGTTGCCCTCGGAGATGCCGGCCACTTCAGCAATCTCGGGGTATGGCACTTCGTCCAACACCATCGTGATGATAATCCGCTCGTTTTCTTCCAACTGTGCGATGGATTTGTACAGCAACGCAACCTGTTCCTGTTTTTCCGAAGGTTCCTCCGTATAGTTTTCGATGATACTGTCGTTCAGCTCTTCGGTGACCCGCCGTTTCGCGGTGCGCAGGTAGGACAGGCAGGTGTTTATGGCAATGCGGTATATCCACGTCGAGAATTGCGACTGGTTGCGGAACCTATCCAGGTTTTGCCATACTTTGATGAACGTTTCCTGCATCAGATCGTTTGCCGAGTCGCTGTCGCCGGTATAGCCATAACACAGGTGGTAAACCCGCTTGGAGTTCTCTTCAAATAATTGCTGGAACAGTTGTCGTTGGTTACTCATGAACGGCAGTTACATCAGTTAGACGCCTAAGGGTAGCACGTGTTACAAAAATAGCGAATATCGGCAAGCATGATGTCAGTATCGAAATTATTCCTTAACTTTATGTCGATGGAAACGTTTATTCCCATACTAATAGCGATTGTCGTTTTTGCCTTTCAGGCGTATGCCAACTACCAAAAGGAGCAGGATAAAGCGCGTAAGCGCAATCCGGCCCAACCACCATTGCCGGAAGACAACGCTAAACACATCAAGCCTGTTGCTGTTCCCGCCGACACACCGGTATCTTCCCCTACCGTGAGTTCGGAGTATGCGTATTATTCGGGTGTTGTAAATCCCGTGGAATCTACACGCAGTTCCCGTCAACGCCCGCTAATACCGCAACGGTTGGCGGTGGATACGGGAGTTGATGTACAATCCGCGGTTGATTCGGAAGAATTTGATCTGCGCGATGCCGTAATCAAGTCCATCATTCTCGAACGGCCGTATAAATAAACCTACCTAACTATAGACTAACGGCAAAAGACTTACGACTTGCGATTTACGACTAAATTAAACGTATCCATATCTTTCAGGAAAGGCAATTCCTTACGCGTATCGTCCAAATCTCTCCGGTAGATGGTAAATGTATAGAGGTCTTCGTATTCAGGCTTGTAGTATACCACGTCGCCGGCTGGTGAGATACACATCGACCCGCCGGAATAATAAATTTCGTTGCCATCGTGTCCCACTCGGTTTACACCGATTACGAACGATTGGTTTTCGATGGCCCGGGCGGGAATGAGGCTTCGCCAGTGGCCGGAACGCTTGTCGGGCCAATTCGCGATATAGAGTAATATATCATAAGCACCGTCGAGGTTGCGCGTCCAGACCGGAAAGCGGAGGTCATAGCAAATCATGGGGCATATCTTCCACCCGTTAAGATCTACAATAACCCGTTGCGTTCCCGCCGTGAACACCTGATCTTCTCCTGCCATGCCAAATAGGTGCCGCTTGTCGTATGTCACATAATTGCCGTCTTTCGTCATCCAGACAAACCGGTTGTAATAGTTGCCCTCTTCTTCGATGATGAGGCTTCCGGCCACCACGCAGTCGTACTTTTGCGCCATCTCCAGCATCCAATGCATCGTCTTCCCGTCGGGTTTTTCGGCGCAGTGCTCCACATTCATTGTAAATCCGGTATTAAACATCTCGGGCAGGACGATCAGATCGGTCTTTTCACGAATCGCCGAAAGCTTCAATGCAAGATTACTTAGGTTCTTGTCGATATTTTCCCAAAAAAGGTACGCTTGAAAAGTCGTGATTTTTAGTGCATCCATATCGGTAAGCGAAGGGTCCCTATTCGTTGCCAGTGCAAAAAGCACAAGTTAGTAATAAATCGATAAACATAGAAACTGATAGCAATTTCCCGTGCAATTATACTGCCAGTTATTGCCCCCGGTTGAGTAGCCTGTAGGCGAGCTCCCGCAAAGGGGTTTTGCGGGCAACTTCTACGGGGAGGGCATCCAGAGCCGTATAAGCTTGCTTAACGTGAAGCTGCTTGGCAGCTTCCACTTCACTCCGAATGCCAAGTGCATCATATATGGCGGTTACGTTACGGATTTTATCCAACGGGTTTGAATGATCGGCCAGCCAATCATTCAGCGTCGACCGCGTCGCGGTATCTGCCATTTCCAATGCTTTCACCAGGAGGTAGGTTTTTTTGTTGGCGAGGATGTCGCCACCGCGCTGCTTGCCGAATTGCTCGGGATCGCCATAAACGTCTAAAATATCGTCTTGCAATTGGAAGGCGATGCCCACGCCGACACCGAAGTCGTAAATAAGTTGTGCGTCGGCTTTGTTGGCTCCGGCCAAAAGCGCACCCATTTTTAATGCGGCACCCAGCAATACGGATGTTTTAAGCCGGATCATGTGGAGATAGTCGTCAATGCCGACTGTCGCCGACCGCTCGAAATCCATATCCAACTGCTGCCCTTCGCATACCTGGGCAGCCATCGTGTTGAACGTTTCGAGAATGGCCGGAAGGTTATTGGCAGGGCATTTCGCCAGCTGCGCATAAGCCATGATGAGTAGGTTGTCGCCCGAGAGAATGCCAATATTCGGATTCCATTTCTCGTGAACGGTGCGGTGCCCACGCCGAAGTGGTGCATTGTCCATGATGTCGTCATGCACCAATGAGAAATTGTGAAACAATTCGACAGCTACGGCAGCTGGTACGGCCGCCTCCATGTCGCTGATGGAAAATAAATCAGCAGCCATCAGGGTGAGTAACGGGCGGATACGCTTGCCCCCTATTTGCAGCATGTACCGGACAGGCTCGTATAGGTTGGCCGGTTGTTCCGGAATGCGGAGTTCCGCCAATTCGTCGGCAATCCGTTCCTGCAATGTGTGGGTATGGTACATGGATGTTAAATTTGCGGCTAAGATAGGAATATCCGTGCCAATTTGCCACATCCGCCCGCGGGCCGCTCCGTAAGGCTGCCCATTTCAAAATCAAAAAAAATAGCTTAGGTTTGGAGGAAATATATGGGTTACTATTTGGACAAAATCGTATTAACCAGTGAGTGAAAGGAGCAGATCTGTTGTGTCAGAAGCGGATGCCGTAATCCTCGAGGGCGTGGCGCGCGGTGATGCGGGGAGTCTGGAGCGGTTGTACCGCGATTACTTCCCGATGATTTTGAACATGATCGTCCAGAATAATGGCACTGAAGAGGAGGCGAAGGATGTTTTTCAAGAAGCTGTTATCGTGCTTTATGACAAAGTCAAACAGCACGATTTTGAGTTGACCAGCAGGCTGAAAACCTACATTTACTCGGTATGCCGACGGCTTTGGCTCAAGCAATTGGGAAGCAAAGATCGCACGTTCCGCGATGTGGCGGCATACGAAGACATCATTGTGGTGGAGGAGGATTTGGCAATGCATGAAGAGAAAGACCTCCAGTTGACGATGATGGAGCAGGCACTGGATGAATTGGGAGAGCCGTGCAGGACGATTATCCGAGACTTCTACATAGCTAATCTGTCTATGCAGGAGATTTGTGACAAATTCGGATATACGAATGCGGATAACGCTAAAACCCAAAAATACAAATGCCTGCAACGGTTAAAGAAGTTGTTTTTTACAGCGACAACAAAGTAAGTTGATACGGATATGATGGAGAATGAGCAAGAATTTATAATGCAGGCCGACAAGTACTTGAATGGCGAGATGGAGGATAGGGAGCGGGTGGCCTTTGAACGGTATTGTGAAGAAAACGCCGCCGCCGAACAGCTAGCAACACATCGGTTGTTCTTGCAGCAATTGAAAGAACACGCCGACCGTGTGGCTTTTAAAAATACGTTATCCGCGGCCGCAGCCCGATACCATGCAGGTGATAGCTTAGCAGCGGAGCAAAGGGAACCGCTGATTGTAACCCTGTGGAACAAATTCAAGGTAAATTCACTAGTGGCCGCAAGTGTGGCCATAGTGGCCGTGTTTTCCACTTTGTGGATGTCCGGTTATTACAAAACCATCGAGAAGACTTCCACCAATTACAGTGCATTGCGGCGGGATATGAATGACGTGAAGAAAAATGTGAATGCGCAAAATGCGGTTATCCGGAATATCAATAATGATAAACAGCGCGATGACCGGTCCGCAAGCAACTTTGGAGGTACCGGGTTTATCATTTCGGCAAACGGCTATGTTGTTACCAATTATCACGTGGTAAGGGGAGCTGATTCGGTCCACCTCCAAAGCACGAAAGGTGAGTCCTTTAAGGCGAAGGTCATCTATATCGACCCCACACACGATCTAGCAATGCTGCGCATCAATGATAGCACATTTGCACCATTGAAAAACGCGCCTTATACATTTAAAGAGACTCCGTCGGAACTTGGCGAGGATGTATACACCATTGGTTATCCAAGAGACGAAGTGGTTTACGGGCAGGGGTATCTTAGCTCGCGGACCGGCTATGCTGGTGATACCACTGCGTATCAGATATCTATTCCGGTTAATCCAGGCAACAGCGGCGGACCTGTGCTCGACAGCAAAGGTAACGTGGTTGGCATCATCAGCGGTAAGCAAACCGGCATCGACGGAGCGTCGTTTGCTATCAAAACCGAGGCCCTGCTGAATTCGATCGCAGCGATACCAGTGGATTCATTGGAAAGTGAGTTGGTGATCAACAAAAAGAATGCACTTGGTGGATTGAAGCGTACCGAGCAGGTGAAGAAAATACAGGATTACGTGTACTTGGTTAAAGTATACTAAGGTTGTGGCATAGGTGAAATAAATGAAAAAAAGCGGTTGATAAACATCAATCGCTTTTTTTGTAGGGCCGACCATGCGGTCCCTTGTTCCTATTGGCCCTTTTAGATATTTGGCTGTGGGGTGGTACGAAGGTAAGGCTTGATGACCTTGTGGCCTTTCGGGAATTTCGCCGGTATATCTTCCGTTGCAATGGCCGGTGATACAATGACATCCTGTCCATGTTCCCAATCGGCCGGTGTGGCTACGCTGTGATTAGCAGTGAGCTGAAGAGAATCAATTACCCGTAAGATTTCAAGGAAATTCCGCCCGGTTGAAGCCGGGTAGGTAAGCGTAAGTTTAATTTTCCGGTCCGGTCCGATAACGAACACCGAGCGTACGGTGGCGGTCGCCGATGCGTTGGGATGGATCATGTCATACAACTCGGCCACCTTGCGGTCATCATCGGCGATGATCGGGAATTCAACGTTGGTGTTCTGCGTTTCATTGATGTCCTTTACCCACCCGTGGTGGCTATCGATAGGGTCTACGCTCACAGCAAGCACCACAGTATTACGCTTGTCAAACTCGCTTTTCAACTGTGCCGTACGCCCCAATTCCGTGGTGCATACCGGTGTGTAGTCCGCTGGGTGTGAAAACAATACTACCCATTTACCTTCCGTGTAATCATAGAAGTCGATTTCTCCTATCGTCGTTACCGCTTGGAAATTCGGTGCGGTATCGCCTAATCTTAAACTCATATATTATTCCTCCTATTTTAGTGAATGAATTTGTAGTCTACAAAGTTAATAGATTTTCTGGCAATACAAAGGTTGTCCGTTATTTTTTGCCTTTCGTTCGTTAAAAAGTGATGTAACAATGCCGCTTTATCGCCGTCCAATTTAGGATGGAACAGGATTGGGGTGCGGATATGTCGCCGCTGTACCGGAAAAAGGTGATGATTGAGTTGGTTTTCTGGAAGCATAAAATGACCAAGAAGCAGCCGACGGGGGCGGTATGGGCTAAAAATATACAGTCCAGACTGAATGACCTCATTCCGGAAAAGGTTCACCAAGCGATTACGTTTACGATTGAGAAAATGGTGAAGGGTGTGTTGTTTGGCGCCACGTACACCGTTGCGCCGCCCCGTGCATATGGGAGTTTCCAACTGCGCGAAGCTTACGTGAAGAAATTGATCGACACCTACAGAAAAACTGCTTCCATTGAGGGTGCCGTAACAGGTGCCGGCGGAATACTGATGGGCATAGCTGATTTTCCTGCACTGCTGGCCATCAAGGTTAAAATGCTGTTCGATATCGCAGCAACCTACGGCTATGACGTACGGCAATACAAGGAACGCCTTTTTTTGCTTACCGTCTTCCAATTGGCGTTTTCGAGCCACAAACACCGTGCTGCCGTGTATAACCGGCTTTGCAATTGGGATGCTTATGCCGAAAGCCTACCCGACAATATCGACAGCTTCGATTGGCGCACGTTTCAGCTGGAATACCGCGATTATATCGATCTGGCCAAAATGGCGCAGCTGATTCCGGTAATCGGTGCTGCTGTGGGGGCCGTGGTCAACTACCGCTTAGTGCAGCAGCTCGGTGCCACTGCGATGAATTGCTATCGCATGCGGATGTTGGAGACAAGCTAAAAAAAGGGGACCTTTGCCGCATGGCGTTTTCTAACGATATCATTGCGTGGTATAATCGGCATAAACGAGATTTGCCCTGGCGTCACACCACCGATCCGTATGTCATCTGGCTATCGGAAATCATCCTGCAGCAAACGCGGGTAGAGCAGGGACGGCCTTATTTTGACAGATTTCTTTCGCATTACCCTGATGTCGCGTTGTTCGCGGCGGCTCCCGAGGGCGAGATACTGATGCACTGGCAGGGGCTGGGCTACTATTCGAGGGCACGCAACATGCACAATGCTGCCAAAACCGTCGTAGCGGAGTACGCCGGTATATTTCCAAATCGCTACGACGATCTTATCAAGCTCAAAGGTGTGGGCGAATATACGGCGGCGGCGATTGCTTCTTTTTCGGCTGATGAAGCACGCGCGGTGGTGGATGGCAATGTATTCCGTGTGCTGGCCAGGTATTTCGGTATCGATGAACCCATCAATTCCACGGGGGGTAAAAGAACTTTTCTGCAGCTGGCGCAAGAATTATTGGAAGGCACACGCCCGAGCCTTTACAACCAAGCAATCATGGAATTCGGTGCCTTGCAATGCAAACCCAAAAACCCCGACTGCGGGAACTGCGTATTGCGGTTGGATTGCCGGGCCTTGCAGGAAGGGCGGGTTAACCAGCTGCCGGTCAAGCTGAAAGGAAAAGCCAGCCGTAACCGTTATTTCAATTATTTCGTAGTAGCAGACGGCGACCGTATCTTGATGAACAAACGGGGGCAGGGTGATATTTGGGAGAGCCTCTATGAGTTGCCCCTGATCGAGACGCCCCGTCACATGGACCTTCACGAATTGGCCGCGTACGAAGCGGTCGTTGCTCACTTCGGATCAGATCCTGATTTAAGGTTGTTAGGCAGCCCAGTGAAGCATGTGCTGAGTCACCAAAACCTATTTGCCCAATTCATTGCCGTAGAACCGCCCGTCGGCTTCAATAGCAAAAAAATGGGATGGGATTATGTATTTATCAAAGATTTAGGTACATTAGCTAAACCGAAACTAATTTATTCTTTTTTAAAAGGATTATATGGTTAACCAAAAGTACCTAAATTATGTCAGGCATTAACAAAGCTATTTTAGTTGGCCATTTAGGCAAAGACCCCGAAATCCGCCATTTGGAAGGGAATGTTACCGTAGCGAGCTTCCCCTTGGCAACTTCCGAAATGTACAATAAGGATGGTCGCAGGGTTGAGCAAACGGAGTGGCACAACATCGTTATGTGGCGCGGATTGGCCGAAGTCGCCGCCAAGTACCTTTTTAAGGGAAAGCTGGTGTACATCGAGGGGAAACTACGTACCCGGACTTACGAAGACAAAGAGGGGATAAGGCGGTATACGACGGAAGTAGTGGCAGATAATTTCACGCTGTTGGGTCGCAGGAGCGATTTTGATCCCCCTAGTAATCCAAATACAACGCAGACAGCGGGTGAGCAGATCCCAAAAAAGGACGATGCTGGAAACGCGACGGTGGATTTCAAGGAGAATGATGGCGACGATGATTCGCTGTTTTAAACATTTTATTTTTTTCCTGTATCTTTGGCGTCATGTTGGACGAGAAGATAGCACAGTACGCACAGGAGATTGAGCAGTTTACGCCGCAATCCCAGGAAGATGTAGAAGCTTTCCGGTTGCGGTTTTTGGTGGCCAAGGGCGTAATACGCGACTTGTTTGACGCCTTTAAATCCGTTTCACCCGAGCAGAAGCGTTCACTTGGCAAAAGCCTGAATGAACTTAAGCAGGCTGCCGAATTGAAATATCGAACCATACAGGAACAATTTGCGGCGATTGCGGCGGTCCACAAGCGTGACATCGAAGACCTGACCTTACCCGGTGAGGGGTTTGTGATGGGGTCTAGGCATCCACTTGCGCTCGTACGCAAAGAAATCGTGGAGATATTCCGGAAATTGGGTTTTGTAGTAGCCGAAGGGCCCGAGATCGAGGACGATTGGCACAATTTTACCGCACTTAACTTTCCGCCGGAACATCCCGCACGGGATATGCAAGATACGTTCTTCATCAAGAAGCAAGAGGGCAATGATATCGCGCTACGTACGCATACATCGTCCGTGCAGGTGCGGATGATGGAGAATGGCCAACCCCCGTTCCGGGCCATTATGCCTGGCCGGGTGTATCGCAACGAAGCTATATCTGCCCGGGCGCATTGTTTTTTCCATCAGGTCGAAGGGTTGTATATCGATGAAAATGTTTCTTTCGCCGATTTGAAACAGACCCTATATTATTTTGTACAGGAACTGTTTGGCGAAGACACGAAAGTACGCTTCCGTCCGTCATATTTCCCGTTTACGGAGCCATCTGCGGAGATGGATATCAGTTGCACCATTTGCAAGGGAGCAGGATGTACACTGTGCAAGAAAACAGGGTGGGTTGAGATCTTGGGTTGTGGAATGGTGGACCCCAATGTGCTCGAAAATTGCAATATCGACTCGAGAAAGTATAGTGGCTTTGCGTTCGGTATGGGCATCGAACGCATCACCAACCTTAAATACGAGATTAAAGACCTGCGACTGTTTTCCGAAAACGATGTACGCTTCCTCAGCCAGTTTGAGACGGAGTTGATTTAATCATAATCGCATGACCAAAGGTCACGTGTTCTTGTTGTGCGTCGCATGTTTGTTGCTTTCTGCCTGCAAAAAGGGCGGCTGTAATGTAGTGCCGTATGTGCCGGTGAACCGGGTTCCGTTTTCGCCGGTACAATATCCGGCATTAGCCGCAACGTACGGCACGGTCACATTGCCTGGCGGCGTAGCCGGTATCCTCGTGGTTAATACGCCAAATGGCTTTTTTGCTTACGACAGGTGTAGCACGGTAAGCCCAGAGAAGCAATGTGCTGTTGATGTGTCAGCGGAAAATCCACTCGTGGCGGTAGACCCCTGTAGTGGCGCCGAATATGTGCTGCTGAACGGGTCGCCATCAAAGATTGCCGAATGCCCGCTAAGGCCATATACCATACAACAAGTTGGATCGGGTGCCAGTGCCGTTTATTATGTCGTTAACTAATGGAAGCTGATAAAGTAAAAGAATCGATAAAAAAAGCCGCCCGGGAACTTTTCAGGCGTTATGGTTATAAAAAAACCAGCGTCAATGAAATCGCCCGGCGGGCAAAAATCGCCAAGGCGACCATCTACAAATATTTCGACAGCAAAGAACTGGTGCTGCACGCCATCCTGATGGACTATATCCGCGAAAGTGTGGCCGACTTGTTGAGCAAGTATAATAAGCAAGCCGACCTTGAAACCTATTTGGGTAACACAATTCTACGTGTGAGCCGCCTTACCTATGCGATATGCAACGAATTTTTAGGATGGGATTTTATCCGCGAGTCGACCAACACACAAGAATACCTGCGTACATTGTCGGACGACCTTGAATTTCTGCTCATCAGTTCATTTATCAATAATGCGGAGATCGGCGAGTCCGTTACACCCGAAAAATTGACATTCCTCATCAAGGCGAGTAAGAATATCGTTTTCTCATTTGCATTTACATCGGTAAGCGAGGCGGACGTTCGAAAGAACTTCGTTTCTTTTCAGAAAGAAATCCTGCCCTATTTGGTTAAAGCAACGGTAGACGGCGACTGAAAATCGGTGCAAAACCCTTACCTTTGTACGTTTTATGAGTAGAAGAAGATTTACGGCTGAACAACGATTGCTAGCAGGTATTTCAATTGTGGACATTGCCGAAGGGGGCAAAGGTGTAGCAAAAGTCGATGACCTGGTGGTGTTTGTCGACAAGGCGATACCGGGCGACGTGGTGGATGTGGAACTGACCCGCAAGAAAAAAAAATTTGCAGAAGCACGCGTCCGTCAACTCAACGAATCGTCGGTACATCGTGTGGCGCCATTCTGTGATCATTTCGGTGTATGCGGGGGGTGCAAATGGCAGCACATGGATTATCCGGCGCAGCTCACCTATAAACAGAAAGGCGTAGACGAAGCGCTTACTCGCCTAGGGAAAGTGGATACTTCGATGATGGAGGATATACTTGCTGCGCCGCAAACGCGGTATTACCGCAATAAATTGGAATATACGTTTTCCAATAAACGCTGGCTTACCGACCTAGACGATGCCCAGGAAGGCCTGGAGATGCGCGCACTGGGGTTTCACGTGCCATCCCGCTTTGACAAAATCCTAGATATTGAACACTGTTATTTGCAGCAGGATCCGTCGAACGCCATCCGCAATAGACTTCGATTGTTCGCCTTGGAAAATGACATCTCTTTTTACGACCTGCGACTACATGAAGGAGCATTGCGTAACCTGATTATCCGTACGGCATCCACCGGTGAATTGATGGTGATCGTCGTTTTTGCCTATGTCGATTCGGAGACCATAGAAGCAGCGATGGCGTTTCTCCAATCAGAATTTCCGGCAATTACTTCGCTGCTTTATGTGGTAAACCAAAAGAAAAACGATACCATCTTTGACCAAGATATCCACCTGTATGCCGGCCGCGATCATATTTTCGAGGAAATGGAGGGGCTGCGCTTTAAAGTAGGCGCCAAATCCTTTTATCAGACCAACTCCGCGCAAGCCTACGAACTTTATAAAATAACCCGCGATTTTGCGGATTTTGAAGGATGGGAGCGTGTTTATGATTTATATACCGGTGCGGGGACAATCGCGAATTTCGTTGCGCGGCATGTCGCTGAGGTAATCGGCGTGGAATATGTGCCGTCAGCTATTGAAGATGCGAAGCTGAATTCGGCAATCAATGGGGTTCAGAACACGAAATTCTATGCCGGGGATATGAAAGATGTGCTCACCGCCGATTTCGTAGCCACCAACGGCAAGCCCGACGTGGTGATCGTGGATCCGCCACGGGCGGGAATGCATACGGATGTGGTAGCAAGGTTACTGGAAATCGGTGCATCCAAAATTGTATACGTAAGTTGCAATGCTGCCACACAAGCTCGTGATTTAGCACTGCTTGCCGAGCGATATGTTGTTCGGCGTATTCGGCCGGTAGACATGTTTCCACACACACAACACGTGGAAAATGTGGTATTGCTTACACTGGCGCACTGAATGGATTACCCTGTGAATTACGTTTAACTGTTATGGACTTAAAAGATTTGCTTGCTGCACAAGCCGGCGACGATGGGCAGCCGAAAAAGGAGAGCCCGCTGAAAAGCTTGCAGTTGGATTTAGACTTCTACAGTGAGTCCATCAAGGAAATTGCGGTGGAAATCATGGCCGAAGGTCTATCAGCATACCCCATTTTCATTGCCCACCAGCACGAGGTTGCATTGGGGGAACTGATATTGGATAAGGATGAGTTGGGAACCGATTGGTCTATCCATGCGGCTACCCTCGAAGAGTTTGTGGAGCGGGGTGTAATCAAGGAGGAGCGGAAGGCACATTTTATCAAGAAATACAAAAGACCGGAAGATTTCATGTGCTTATTTGTCATCGTACCGGAAGGAGCCAATTTCGTTTTTTATCCCTATAAAAAATGATAACGCTATACATTACAATTGTTGTCATTAAACGTTTAGCACGATAAGCAGTCCAATGTACTTATGAATTGCCGAAGTCTATTTGCACTGTTTGTTGCCATGTGGGTGTTGCCGATGTGGTTGGTGGCACAAGAATCCGGGCTAATTCGGGGTATCGTGGTCGAAGCGGGTTCGAGTAAGCGGTTGGGCAGCGCCACGATTTCCAATATAAATACGGGCCAGTCTACCGTGTCCAACAGCTTGGGTACCTTCGAGATCAAGGCTACTGTGGGCGATTCCATCGAAGTCTCACTGATGGGATATGAGCCGGTGCGTACGGAGATTAAAACGCTAAGCGATATCCTCATCGATATGCGGCTGGCAAGCATCCTCTTGGAACAGGTAGACGTAAACCGTATGAGTAAGGAAGCCGAGCTGCGCGATGCTATGCGCGGCTACCGCAAACAAGGCGTCTATTTCGATGGCAAGCCGCCGGCGTTGGCTTACATCTTTAATCCAATTACTTCGCTTTATGAGTTGTTTGGCCGCACCCCCCGGAATGCGCGCCGCTTTCACAATTTCATGGAACGGGAGTTGGCCGAAACGGACGTGGACCGTAAATTCAGCCGGACCAAGATCGAGGAACTTACCGGTCTCAGCGGCGATGACGTGACGAATTTTATGTTCTGGTACCGGCCATCGTATGAAAAAATGCAGTATTGGGGTGATTATGACTTAACTGCCTATATTATGCAGTCGTTCAAGCAATTTGATCGCGACGGCCGCCCAGCCACGCCCAAACTCCCTAAGCTGGAGGCTGAACCTAATCAGTAGGCAGCTGGTAAGGTCACCACGGAATTTATATGCTGTGGTCAGTTCGAACTGCATTTTGGCATCCGGTTTGCACCTAATTCTATAAATAACACATTAATATTATGATTACGAATCGAAAAATAGTGCTATTTGGACTGTCCGTCGCCACGTCGGCAATGCTGTTGAGCAGCTGTGGAACCATCCAGTCCATGAGTAATACCCAAAAAGGGGCTGCTACAGGAGCTGTAGCCGGTGGCGCATTAGGTGCCCTTATCGGTAATAAGGCGGGTAATACCGCGGTAGGTGCAATTGCGGGCGCCGCCATCGGTGGCGTAGCGGGTGGACTTATCGGCAAAAAAATGGATAAGCAGGCGGCCGAAATCGAACGTACTGTGGCTGGGGCCGAAGTGATTAAAGCAGATGAGGGCATTATCGTCAAGTTTGATTCAGGGATCCTCTTCGATTTCGACAAAACCGATCTGAAGCCTGCTGCTCAGGAGAATATTGCGAAATTGGTGGAATCACTGAACAGCAATCCCGATACGGATATCCTGGTTATCGGTCACACTGATAATAAAGGTGCAGATAAGTATAACCAGGGACTATCCGAGCGCCGGGCAAGGTCGGTAAAAAGCTTTGCGGTTTCCGAAGGATTAGCCGGACGGCGAATTAAAACGGAAGGACGTAGTTTCCATGAGCCCATTGCTGATAATGACACTGATTCGGGCCGGGCACAGAACCGCCGTGTAGAAATCGTGATCGTCGCCAACGACAAGATGAAAGAAGAAGCAATGGATCAAGCAGGTTCCTAACACAAGCTGCTTTTTTTAGCTACCCCATGCGGTGATTAACAGCCGGCGGTTACCGCCACGGTTGCGGTGCTCACAGAGGTATATACCTTGCCACGTACCCAATGCCAACCGTCCGTTACGTATGGGAATAATGACCGAAGCACCCATCAACGATGATTTGATATGGGCAGGCATGTCGTCAGCCCCTTCATAATCGTGGCGGTAGTCGGGATCATTTTCAGGCACCGCTTTATTGAAATAGGTTTCGAAATCCATACGGACCGTGGGGTCTGCATTTTCGTTTAAGGTCAGTGAAGCCGAGGTGTGCTGGATAAATATCTGACATATTCCCGCATTCCATTCGGCAATGGCAGAAAGGCAGTCTTCAATTTCTGTCGTAATGAGGTGGAAACCCCGTGGCCGGGCCCGCAGGGTTACCTGTTGCTGAACGATTTCCATACGTGTGGCAAGATACGGAATATCGGAAATATTGCATTTCATATCCGGTTTCACTAAGTTTGTGATATGAATGGCGACTACACGATTCCTGCCAGCACACGCATTGGCCACGTCCACTTAAAAGTGTCTGACCTGGAGCGTTCATTGGAGTTTTATTGCGGACTGCTGGGCTTCGAACTGACCACCCGCTATGGTAGCCAGGCGGCATTCGTATCCGCCGGGGGATACCACCATCACATTGGCTTAAACACGTGGCACAGCGAAGGCGCGCCACCTGCACCCGTGGACGGAGTAGGCCTGTATCACACGGCCATTGTTTATCCAACCCGAAAGGACCTCGCTGCTATCCTTAACCGCCTGGTACAAGCACAATATCCCTTAACAGGAGCAAGTGATCACGGTGTTTCAGAAGCACTTTACCTGGATGATCCAGACAAGCATGGTGTTGAACTCTATTGGGATAGACCCAGGGCACTGTGGCCATCCAAGCCTGACGGCTCATTGGAAATGTACACTCGTGTATTGGATTTGCAGGGGCTGTTGCGTGAATTGGAATGACGCATGATATGAATACTATGCTTGCATAGTATTTTTTTCTATCTTTGCGTACAAAGACCTACTGATTATGATATTCGAACTCACCGAAGAACACCGGATGGTAAGGGACGCTGCCCGTGATTTTGCACAACAGGAGTTGAAACCGGGTGTCATCGAGCGCGACGAGCATCAACAATTTCCCGCCGAACAGGTAAAAAAGCTCGGTGAGCTGGGTTTTCTCGGGATGATGGTCGACCCGAAATATAGCGGTGCCGGACTTGACGCCATATCGTATGTGCTGGTCATGGAAGAACTATCCAAGATCGATGCGTCGGCTTCGGTGGTGGTTTCGGTCAATAATTCGCTGGTATGCTATGGTCTGGAGGCTTACGGCACGGAGGAACAGAAGGAGAAATACCTCAAACCCTTAGCTGCCGGCATACAAATCGGTGCATTTTGCCTCTCGGAACCCGAAGCAGGTTCGGATGCTACGTCCCAGCGTACCACGGCCGAAGATAAAGGCGACCATTATGTACTCAACGGTACGAAAAACTGGATTACCAACGGCAATACCGCATCTACCTATCTGGTGATCGCACAAACGGACCTCCAAAAAGGGCATCGCGGTATCAATGCGCTCATCGTGGAGAAAGGAATGGAAGGCTTTACAGTGGGCCCCAAAGAGAATAAACTGGGCATCCGGGGGTCAGATACTCATTCCCTGCTATTTGACGATGTAAAAGTACCAAAGGAAAACCGGATCGGCGAAGACGGGTTCGGTTTCCGGTTTGCAATGAAAACCCTGGAAGGGGGGCGTATCGGCATTGCGGCGCAGGCGCTCGGCATTGCATCGGGTGCATATGAGCTCGCTCGCGATTACGCTAAAGAACGCCAGACATTTGGCAAACCTATCGCCAATCATCAAGCCATACAATTCAAGTTGGCCGACATGGCTACCCAGATTGAGGCTGCGCGGCTATTGTGCCTCAAAGCAGCCTGGCTCAAGGACCACGGCCAACCGTATACCCAAGCGGCATCCATGGCAAAACTATATGCGTCTGAAGTGGCCATGAAAACCACGGTGGAGGCTGTACAGATACACGGCGGCTATGGATATGTGAAGGAATACCACGTTGAGCGGTTGATGCGCGATGCCAAAATCACCCAAATCTATGAGGGGACCTCCGAAATCCAGCGGATGGTCATCGCACGGGAGTTGCTGGCGGACTGAACTACTATCGCTAGGCGTGTTGGCCGTACTGTCTATTAACGAATTAAGACTGCTTATATGAAACCATCATGATTTTCAAAATCACACAGCGGAATGACTAAACGGCTTCAGCCATCTTGAATGCCATTGAAGTCAAACACAAATGAAAAATCATGATAGCTTCATCACCGTTAAAAAACAAATTTAGATAGATGAAAATATCGCTACCGTACCTCAGTATTGTCGTTTTTTGTCTGGCGAGTATCAGCCAAGTCCAGGGGCAAGGAACCGCCGCGGATTACAAACGTGCTGCCGACCTCGGGAAGACGACCCGTAACACCGTTTTCTATTCGCCCAATAGCTTTTCGTGGTTGGAGGGAGAACATCGGCTTTGGTACGTCAACAACACCCCCGAAGGCCGCCGTTTCGTACTGGTCGATGCTGATAAGCAAACGAAAAAGGAGGCTTTTGACCATGCAAAGATTGCCGCCACGCTGTCATTAGCTACTGGTAAACAAGTCAATCCGGATAGCCTGCCTTTCAATCGTATCGCATTCAAATCGACGGATACCATCGAATTCGAGTCTTTTGGTAAGATATGGTACGCCAACCTGGTCGACTACACCGTCGAGGACACCGGAAGGAAACCCGAACAGCGTCAGTGGGGGCGGCGTGGGTATTGGGGCGATTCGAACGACGGTGAAAGCCGAGAAATCCCATCGCCCGATAACAATTGGGTAGCCTATATAAAGAATTACAACGTGTTTGTCCGGCCCGCCGAAGCCGATGCGGACGAAATTCAACTGAGCTATGACGGTGCACTGGGCCATCATTATTCATCGCGGATTGCCTGGTCGCCCGATTCGAAAAAGCTAGCCGTTACGAAAGTACGACCCAATACCCCGCGGAAAATCTATTTTGTCGAGTCGTCGCCGAGCACGCAATTGCAACCCATCCTCCAAGAGCGCAATTACCTGAAACCCGGCGATGCCCTGCCCCAGTATCAGCCCGTGCTTTTCCATGTAGAGAATAAGAAATCTTTTGCCGTTGACCCCACGTTGATCGCCGACCAGTACAGCTTGTCGCGCCTCGAATGGCGCGCGGATAGCCGGGCGTTCACGTTTGAATACAACCGGCGCGGGCATCAGCGTTACGAGGTTTTCTCGATGGATGCGGCCACTGGCGACGTGAAGTCGCTGATCGTTGAAACCAGCAAGACCTTTATCGATTACAGCGGGAAGCGCTTCCGTAAAGATATTGGTGATGGGAAGGAAATCATCTGGACATCGGAGCGCGACGGATGGAACCACCTCTACCTGTACGATGGTCATACGGGCAAGGTGAAAAACCAGATTACCAAAGGGGAGTGGGTGGTGCGCGAGGTCGTGCATGTGGATGAAGCGGAACGTTATTTGATTTTCACCGGAAGTGGTCGAACGATTGGCCAGGACCCTTATTTCATTCAGTACTATCGGGTCAACTTCGACGGCTCAGACTTTACGCCGCTTACTACGGAAGACGGTAATCACCAAGCGACGTTTTCGTCCGACCATTCGGTGTTTGTGGATACCTACTCGCGAGTAGATGCCCCGCCGGTCTCGGTGTTGCGCGATGCCAAAAACGGCAAGGTATTGATGGAATTGGAGCAAGCAGACGCCACTACTCTGCTGGCTACCGGATGGAATTATCCCGAAGTATTCCATGCCAAGGGGCGCGATGGGGTTACCGACATCTGGGGTGTCATCATTAGGCCCTCCAACTTTGATCCCAACAAATCTTATCCCGTTATCGAAAATATTTACGCCGGACCGCAAGGGTCGTTCGTACCCAAGAATTTCAGTACGCAGCAAGGTATGGCAGCACTTGCGGAATTGGGCTTTATCGTGGTTCAAATAGACGGTATGGGTACGTCTAATCGCTCCAAAGCTTTCCATGACGTGTGTTGGAAGAACCTGAAGGACGCCGGCTTCCCTGACCGAATTGGCTGGATGCAGGCCGCGGCTGCCAAATACCCGTACATGGATTTGGACCGGGTGGGCATATACGGCACGTCGGCCGGAGGCCAAAACGCGGCTGGCGCGGTGTTGTTCCATCCCGAGTTCTATAAGGTCGCGGTATCATCATGCGGCTGCCACGACAACCGCATGGATAAGATGTGGTGGAACGAACAGTGGATGGGTTACCCCATCGGACCGCAATACGCCGAGTGTTCCAATGTGGTCAATGCCCACAGGCTGGAAGGCAAGCTAATGCTCATTGTGGGTGAGGTAGACGATAACGTCGACCCGGCATCGACTATGCAGGTGGTGGACGCGCTAGTTAAGGCCAATAAGGAGCACGAATTGGTGGTGATACCCGGTGCAGGCCACACGTCTGGCGGCGAATACGGAGAAAAGAAACGGCGCGACTTTTTCGTGAAACACTTGTTGGCTGTGGAGCCTCCGGTTTGGCAATGAACTGCTGACGATTGTCATTTTGAAGTCGATAGGAACTTATATACCAATCCCAGCATAAAATATTGGCGCAGGGTCAATTGCTCGCTATAATAGTTGGAATTTCCATAACCCCCTATAAAAATGTTTTGATTTTGATTGAGGATGTCGAAAGCGGTGAATTTCAATTCCCCTTTGCGCTGCATGATAGGATAGTACAGCGACGCATTCACGAGGTGCAGGTTGGTGCGGTCATTACCTAAGCTTCGGGGTTGGTTTCTTACCGTGTAGGAAGTTTCCAAACGGAATTTATAGATGTCATCCAGTCGGAATACGCCACCAAGGCTATGATTCACATTCTCGATATCACGGAAATTGCTGGTTTGCCGCTGATTCTTGCTCCTGTTAAAGTTAAGTCCATACGTAGGTATCACCGTCACCTTGTTTTTGTAGGTCAATGTAAGGCTGTTGTTCAGATTACCGTACAGATGCTGTGTTTTATTTTCCTCGCTATTCACAATGGTGTACGATTCGCTCGTCGATCCATTCCCTGAGATATTCCAATGGATATTCCATGTCTTATTCTGCGCGATACGTTTCGTAATACCGATATTACCGTACAGACGCTCTGTTCCGGGTGCTTCATAGTATGTTCGCGTGTTTTCGGAGCTGCTTACATCATACGTGCTGTTCGATCCGATTGATGAACCATATACCGTATAGTTTAGCGAGGCGTTTAGGTTGAGGTGGGCATTCGCGAACCGTTTGTAATAGCTTATGCGCCCCGTTTGTTCCAGTTGGCTGTTAAAATACGGACTGGCGATGGTCAACGAGGTGGGGTATAGGTCTGAGTTTACCGCCACAATCTGGTAAAAGGAGGGTAGCCGTACCTGTTTATTGTACGATAGTTGCAAGCCAGCATAGCTCAGCGAGGCACTGGGCAACCAATAACGGTGCCGATCGTCCAAATCGGCGACCTTTCCATAATAATGATAATTGCGGCTTAAATCCAGCCTTTCGATTCCGGCGGTAATCCGTAGCTTTTTGTTGAATAGCGATGCATTTGCGCGTGTACCGATATATGTAAAGTTAAATCGCCCTTGCTTGTTGTTTGCTACATCATTCCGGTTCGAATACGTGTCCGCATTGATTTTGCTGTCTATCTCTTCGGTATTCCGGTTCAGTTCCCAATCGTAGCGGGCGTAGACGTCCCAGTTCAGGTGCTCACGAATGGGCACCTGTACATTGAACGTGTTGGCAATAGATGCATTGTTCCCGTTGGTTAGCTGCAATATACCTTGGTTAACCGTACTGTCGTTAAATAAGTAGTATCGGTTAAAGGTATTCCGGCTATTGTTGTTTTCCGATTGCTGGGCGCTTGCATTTTGGCGGAATGATAAAAGGATCTTGGATGGGATCAGCTTTTTTTCGGCGTAGAAGTTATAACGGAGGTTGCGGCTACTCGACGAGCTGTTACTGTTGTTTTCGCTTTCCTGCACATTTGTCCCCTCGTCACGGCGCCTGTTTGAACTACCGTGATTATCGTTTGCGTTTCGGCGTAAGCCGATATTGACGTCTAATGAGATTGTAGCGGTCGTGTCTGGCGCATACCTTGCAAAAGCCCGCACGTTATGTCCATAATTTTTATGCGTAGAATTGTTATGGTTGTTTGCTATTTCAGTTATGGACTCATAGAAGTTTGAATTCATGCCTCTATTGTCTACGTAGTCGTTCTGTTGCTCAAACGTATACATTAAATTGGCTTTCAGTTTTTTGGCGATGTCGTAATTTGCATTGATGCCAAGAGAAATCTTATTCTGTAATCCGCCGTAACTCATGTAACTGTACGAGTTATTCTCCGCACGGTTCATCCCACCATATTGCGCCAATTCACTGTAGTCGAAGCCCTGGCGGCTGAGGTTATTGGCATAGCCGATGAAACTGACCTGTAAGGTGTCCCGAAAGGTGTTGATCAGCGCGCCCGACTCATAACGGTCACGTGTACCGCCGCTAGCATAAAATTTTCCGAAATCAGCCTTTACAAAATCCTTTTTTGTCTTCAGGTTGAGGATGATGGGTAGGTCCGTGTCGTCCAGAATCTCCCGTTTTGAATCGCCTTTATCTTTCACCACCTGCACGGCGTCGATCAGCGAAGCATCCAAGTTGCGGGTCGCTATCGTGAGGTCGTGCGAAAAGAAGTCTTTGTTGTTTACCCGCACCCCGGAAACGGCCTTTCCTTGATAGTAGATCGAGCCATCTACGTTGACCTGGAGTCCGGGCAACAGCTGGAGTAATTCTTCCACATTGGCATTGGGGCGTGTCTTGAAATAATCAGCTTTGAATTCCAACGTGTCCCCAACCAATCGGATAGGCGCGACCTGTGTGATCACCACCTCATCCAGGTTAACACCCGCCATCACCACCGTATCAAGTGTTAGCGTTTCATTCGGCTTTAAGTTGAATTCGTGACGATAAGGCGAACTGCTAACATGCGTGATATGTACCATTAACTGTCGCCCTGTCGGTATCCTTATCAGGTTGAACTTGCCCTTATCATCTGTTAATGTGTAGGAGACTACAAGCGAATCTTTCACTGAAACAATCGCTATCGTCGCCTTTTCCAGGGGTTGTTTGGTGGCATCTACCACGATTCCATTGATCGTGCCGTTGTTTTGTGCAGTAAGCAAAAAAGGTAGCAAGAAAAAGCAAATACTTAGAAGGGGAAGTCGCATAACGGTTTTAAAATGACTAGTAGCGGTTTATCACGCCACTAATGTATAAAAAATATCGAAGAATGCACCCAACTGTCATAAAATCGCAATAGTGCCTACCACGCGATTGGGCTGCTTGCATTTATGGGAAGAATAATAGTAATTTCGCCGCATCTCAAAGCAAGAAAGATGATACGGATAGCTAGGTTTGAAGCGCCAGTGCGCAGTGTATTTTTATTGATGGTGTGTGTAATGTTGGCTACGACGTCCACGCTGGCCCAGCATGTGGTCAGCGGAAAGGTGCTGTCGCCGGATAATACGGGGCTGCCGAAGGCCAGTGTACAGGTACTGAATTCCAACTTGGCTACTGCCACCGATGAACAAGGGAATTTCGTGCTTGAGCACATTCCGTCGGGCAGTCACGTGCTGCGCGTTAGTGCACTGGGTTACGCCACCGAAAACCATACGGTGATTGTCGAAGGTAACCTGTCGATCGATATTCAGTTGAACAGCGTCGAAAACCGCCTAGACGAGGCAGTAGTGACCGCACAGAAAATGGAAAGTGATCCACATGACGTGCCGGCAAGCTTATCGGTAATCAGCAGTAGAGCGATTGAACAGCAGTATATCTGGAACGTCATGGATGTGACCGCCGTGGTGCCGAACCTCAATATGGCCAATCCGGGCGATGGCCGGAATGTAGCCTCGCTCCGTGGTATCACTACCACTTCCTATAATCAAGCGGTGGCCACCTATGTGGACGGCGTGAACCAATTCGGTTTGGATACGTACATCCCCTATTTGTTGGATGTGGAACGCATCGAAGTGCTGCGGGGGCCCCAAGGTACGCTCTATGGCCGGAACGCGATGGCTGGCGTAATCAACATCGTCACCAAGCGTCCTACCAACCAAACCACCGGGCTTGCCGAAATCAACTTGGGCAACCGCGGCCAGCAGCGATACGTGCTGGGGTTGCGCACGCCGATCGTCAAGGATAAGTTATTCTTTGGTGCGTCGCTGCTATATAATGGTTTGGATGGGTTTTATACCAACGATTTCGATAGTTCGGACTACGACAGGCAACAGGCGGTGTTTGGCAATTATTACCTGAAGTACCTGCTAAACACCCAGTGGGCAATGACGCTTAATTTCAAACACGTGTCTAACCGGAATGATGGCTCATTTGCGTTGATCATGGGGTTGGAGGATGCATTTGAAAACCCGTTCCACTTAAACCAAAATGCGAAGACAACCATGGTTGACGAGTCGCGTAACGTGTCGCTATCCATCAATCACTTTGGCAACACGATCAGTTTCAGCTCGCAGACGGCATTCCAGTCCAACTACCGGTACTATCGTACGCCGATAGACGCTGACTTTATGCCGCTGGATGCGATGTCGGTCGTTAACAACTACGGGCGCGATTGGAACAATGTAAAGGTATTTACACAGGAGTTCAAGCTCTCATCTGCGCCCAGTAAGGATAGTCCCTTCAACTGGACGGTGGGAACATTCCTTTTCCACCAGGATGCCCCCACAAAACAGGGTACGCATTTCGGTACAGATGCACCATTGCTCGGTGACGACTACCCCGCTAACGCCACAAGTATACTGACCAATTCGGCCGTTAACCAAGGGGCGGCAGTCTTTGGGCAATTGGGGTACCGGTTTGAAAATGGGTGGGAACTCCAGGCTGGACTGCGGTATGATTATGAGCATGCCAATTTAGATGCCCGCGGTGAGTTCCAGCCCGATGGCGGTGACCTGATGGTGCTACAACCGGATACCGCAACTTCGGCGGATTTCCATGCTTTGAGCCCGAGCCTTAGCGCCAAATATGCCTTCCATGACCGTAGCCAGGTATATGCTAGCTATACCCGCGGTTTCCGCGCCGGCGGCATTTCGCAGCTTTCGTCCGACCCCAGTGAAGCGTTGTTGCAGCCGTTCGATCCGGAGTATAGTGACAATGTAGAAGTTGGCAGCAAGAATATGTTGTTGAATCGGCAGCTTGAAGTAAATGTAGCTGCCTTTTATACGCGTGTACATGATGCGCAGGTACCTACCTTGGTGCTGCCCGATGCCATCACCGTTACACAGAATACCGGCCGTATGGAAAGTATGGGCTTGGAACTGGAAGCCACCGCGCGTGTAATCCGTAATTTCAGCCTCTGGGGCAATGCGGCATTTACCCATGCCCGTTACCTCGATTTAAACACGGCAGGCGAAGAAGGAAACGTGCAGTTGAAAGGTAACCGCCCGGTATTCACACCGGAGTGGACCGGCTTTTTGGGTGCGCACTATACGCTGCCGATCGGCACATCGCAACGGCAGCAATTCCAGTTGGGTGTCTACGGTAAATTTATCGGACAACAATATTTCACCGTGGAGAATACGCTAGGGCAAGGTGCGTACAGTTTGCTAAATGCCAATATTGGCTATTCATTTCAAGGATACGAGCTCATGGTATGGGGGCAAAACCTGGCCGACAAGCGCTATGCGGATTATGCGTACAACTTTGGATTTGCAGCTGTACATTTGGGGAGGCCGGCTACCTATGGGGTAACGTTGAGGAAGCATTTTGGGCTATAGATCAAAGCGTTAAGAATTTCTGTCGATATGCGGTAGGCGTCATCCCGATGAACGTTTTGAACTGCTTGTTGAAATTGGATAGCGTATTGAACCCCGATTCGTAACATATCTGTGCGATCGTTTTCGCTTCTTCTGTAGAAAGCTGTTTGCAGGCATTGCGAATACGGAGTTCCGTCAGGAAGTAGGAAAACGATTTGCTGGTTTTCATTGTAAAATACCGGCTAAACGAGGTGGGTGTCATATTCAGCAACGCAGCAACCTCTTCTAAGGTAATCTTGTATTTGAAATGCTTGGCTACGTAATTATAGACGATATTAATCCGGTTTGTTTCAACATCTTTTAGCTTGTATTGCACCATGTCATCGTGCAACAGGCGATACTCCTTGCTTTTGGCAAGCAAATCGAGTATACGGAATAAATGGATAATGCTTTCCATGCCGTGCAAATGCACGAGTTCATGCATCAATACCGACGTTTGCTGGGCGGTTTCCCCATGGATTTCCATTCCGCGCCGAACTTTTTCCAATAGGATTTTCAATTGGTCAAATTCCTGCTTCTCAATGAGCTGACCAAGGGCCGCCCCATTAAAATAAATAACCAAGCCCCCGCTGACTTTTTCGCTGTGTGGGTCGAAGTAACGTTCATCGCTACGCCAAAGGTGAGGGATGTTCGGTCCGAGGAAGGTCAGATCGCCGCCGTCGAAAGGCTTAACCGTATTGCCGATGAATTTGGTGCCGGTACCTTCCACAACTAAAAAAAGCTGGTACTCCGAGTGCGCATGCCACGTAGGGTCGAAATGCCGGTCATGCAACTCCCGGACAAAAAAAATGTTGGATTCCGGAATCCTTGTTTTTTGGATGGCTGTTTTTTTCAGCGCAACATTCATAATAATTCCTCGTTTGGCCTATTGGTACTCCAAAAATACTAAACGTCTGGCATTTCCATTTATTGTAAAGAAAATGTTAGCTAGTTATCCATTAATCGTGTTGTGTTGACGTTAATTAGATAAAATACAGTCAGCATTTGTTAATTAATAGGTGTGCTGAAGCACTGTAAACTACTACCTTAGCGGATACAATTAGCCGTATAATCAATTAATCTATATATTAAAATGCTATTGCGAAACGGTTGACTAACTATGAAGGTGTAAATAACTTAAAATCAAATATATATCAACGGCATTGTTTGAACATGACATTAAACGTTAAAATAGGTGTAAGCACATGGTTGTGGACCTCCCCTTTCCGCGCCGAAGAGGCACTTGGATTGTTCGGTAAAATTGCCGCGCTTGGGTATGACGCGGTGGAAATTGCCGTGGAAGACCCCACGTTGATCGATATCCCTACGGTAAAGGCGGCATTAGCAGCAAACCAGTTGGAGGCGATTATTTGTGGAGCGTTTGGTCCATCACGCGACTTGACTAGCGATGACAAGCAATTGCAACGCAACGGGTTGGACTATATCGAAGCATGTCTGGATATTGCCAATGCACTGGGTTCCCGATTCTTCGCCGGGCCGATGTACTCGGCGGTGGGAAAGGCTCGGATGGTGGCTCCGGAACAGCGGACCATCGAGTGGGAGCGGGCGGTATCCAACCTACAAACCGTTTGTGAAAGCGCCGCAAGCAGAGGGCTGGAAATTGCGTTGGAACCGTTGAATCGTTTTGAATCGGACTTGATAAATAACGTGGATGATTTGCTGCGCCTCATCGGTGACATTAGCCACCCCGCAGCAAAAATATGCCTGGATATGTTTCATATGAATATTGAAGAACCTGATCCCGAGGCTGCCATCATCAAAGCGGGCAAACAGCTGATCCATGTGCAGGTATCCGAAAATTATAGGGGAACACCAGGCACCGGCAACGCCAGTTGGGATGCCTACCGGCGTGGACTGGAGGCAATCGGCTACCAAGGGGTGGTGTCGATAGAGAGTTTTACACCGGCGAATAAAGAATTGGCTGCGGCTGTATGCATCTGGCGTAGCCTTGCGGAAAGCCAGGACGCGTTTGCCCGCGAAGGGCATGCGTTTTTGAGGAAGTGGGCAACAGGGGATTGATTGAACGCGGATGAAACAGATTATTTGGATAGCTACTGATCCGCGCAAATCCGTTTAATCCGTGTCATCGTGGTCCCTTAAATAAATACGCAAACAGCAAATAGCAAACAACACAAAAGCAAAAGAACATAACAGCAAAGAGCATGACCAAAAGACCAATCAATGTGGCCATCATCGGCCTGGGATTCGGAGCGGAGTTCATCCCAATTTACCAGCAGCATCCCGATGCCAATATGTATGCCATCTGCCAACGCAATGAAGAAAGTCTGAATAAAATCGGCGATGCCTTCGGTATCAAAAAGCGGTACCGCGATTACGATGAGCTACTCAGAGACGATCAGGTCGACGCGGTGCATATCAATACACCCATACCTAACCATGCAGAGCAGTCGCTCAAAGCATTGCGGGCGGGCAAACACGTGGCATGCACGGTACCTATGGCCACCACGGTAGAAGAATGCCGACAGTTGGTGGAGGCCGTAGAGGAGACGGGCTTGACCTACATGATGATGGAAACCGTGGTCTATGCCCGGGAGTTCCTCTTTATGAAGGAACTTTATGAAAAAGGCGAGTTGGGGAAAATCCAATTCCTTAAAGCCAGCCACCAACAAGATATGGATGGATGGCCAAATTACTGGCCGGGTTTGCCGCCCATGCATTATGCGACGCATTGCGTGGGGCCGGTGTTGGGCCTTACGCGCAGCGAGGCCGAGTACGTATCGTGCTTCGGGTCTGGAACAATCCGCGAAGAACTACATCACCATTATGGCGCTACGTTTGCCGTGGAGACCGCTCATATTAAATTTCGGGATTCGGACCTGAGCGCACATGTCTATCGCTCGTTGTTTGACACCGCCCGCCAATACCGAGAGAGTTTTGAAGTGTACGGCTCCAAAAAAGCAGTGGAGTGGCCATTGATAGAAGGGAACCCATTGGTAGTCCACACCGCTAAAAAAGCGGAACATGAGATTCCCGAAGAGGTGGAGTGCCCGGACTATGCCCACCTGCTGCCCAAGCCAATCCAGCATTTCACGACAGGGGGTGTGTATGACGAGGGCGATAACCAGCACCTTTCCTTTATCCAGGGGGCTGGGCATGGGGGCTCACATCCACATTTGGTGAATGAATTTGTGAGCGCACTGACTGAAGGCCGACAGCCTTTCCCCAATGCACGGCAGTCTGCCAATATCACCTGCGTAGGTATCTTGGCGCACGAGTCGGCCCTGAAAGGTGGTGAATTGATCCCCCTGCCTGATTTTACCTTGGCAGGTCGCTGAAGGCCGGCATCCTGGTAAACGAATACTGCTCCTACGGGAGCATATATACATTTATACATTAATAAACGTCGTTTGAACAATAATGAAGAGATTAATTAACGTGTCTATCTTAGCTATGCTACCACTGTTCTTTTTGGGCTGTGGTGGCCAGCGTAGCGATGACGGACCACGGCGGCTGGAACTGTTTTTTCTTGGTCATGCCAGTAAACATCACGATTCGGAGTTATTAGCCGGTATATTGGCTCAGGAGTATTTTCCGGAAGGGATAAATATCACCTATTCGGTAGACCCGGAGGATTTGACGCGCAAGGACCTCTGGCGGTACGATGGACTGATTCTGTATGCCAATCATGATTCCATCAGCCCGGGACAGGAAAAAGCATTGCTGGACTATATAGCATCGGGCAAAGGGTTTATTCCCCTGCATTCTGCTTCCTATTGTTTCCGCAATTCACCAGAAGTCGTAGCACTCATTGGCGGTCAATTTAAAAGCCATGGTGGCGGCCCTTTTTCAGCTGAAATTGTCAAGCCGGATCATCCAGCCCTGGAAGGGGTGACGGCTTTCGAAACGGAATGGGACGAAACATACGTACACGACCATATTGTCGACGATATCGAGGTGTTGATGGAGCGGGTAGACAGCACAGGCCGCGAGCCCTATACTTGGGTAAAGGAATACGGTAAAGGTCGGGTGTTTTATACCGCCTTCGGCCATGATGAACGCACATTCCGTAATCCCGGATTTCTCCAACTGGTCAAGAGCGGAATCCGCTGGGCGGTCGGTGAAGAAGCGGTGAAGAAGATGGAGGCTTATACCATCGCCCAGCCGCAATACGAGGAGGGGCGCATGCCGAACTATGAACGCCGCAATCCGCCGCCACGCTATCAACTGCCACTCAGCGCTGAAGAATCACAAACGTTGATTCAGGTACCGGTTGGCTTCAAGTTGGAACTTTTTGCCAGTGAGCCCGACATCAGAAAACCCATTGCCATGGAATGGGATGAGAAGGGAAGGCTGTGGATCGTGGAGACAGTCGATTATCCCAATACGGTACGGAATGACAACAGTAAAGGGGACGATCGCATCACGATCTGTGAGGATACCAACGGCGATGGCAAAGCCGATAAATTCACGGTTTTTGCCGACGGGTTGAATATCCCTACATCATTCATCTTTGCCAATGGTGGCATCATCGTGGCGCAGGCTCCTGAGTTCCTGTTTCTCAAAGACACCGATGGCGATGACAAGGCAGACGTACGTGAGGTGTTGATGGATGGCTGGGGTACGTTTGACACCCATGCAGGCCCGTCGCATCTACAGTACGGGTTAGACAACAAGATATGGGGCACCGTGGGTTATTCCGGATTTGAAGGAACCATCGGCGGTCATCCGTTCAGGTTCGGCGCAGGGGTATACCGGTTCGATTCCGGGGCAAAGCACTTCGAGTTTTTGGGCAACACCACCAATAATACCTGGGGGCTTGGTTTTTCGGAAGAATTTGATGTGTTTATATCCACGGCCAATAATGAACATAGCGACTTCTTTGCTATCCCGGCACGGTACTACGAAAAGGCGAACCTTCGCGAGCGGGGCATCGAAAAAATCGATGGGCATTATGGCATGCATGTACTTACCAAGGAGTTGAGGCAGGTAGATGTGCATGGCGGGTTTACCGCTGCCGCGGGGCATGCCTTGTACACTGCACGGGCGTTTCCACAGGAATACTGGAACCGGGTGGCATTTATCTCGGAGCCTACGGGCAGGTTGGTACACCGCCATGTGCTGGAGCAGGTGGGGGCCGGGTTCAAGGAAAAAGGCGACGGTTGGAATATGGTAGCGAGCTCCGACAACTGGTTCGGTCCGGTCGCTGCCAAAGTAGGGCCGGATGGGGCTGTATGGATATTGGATTGGTATAATTTCATCATCCAGCACAACCCTACACCGGATGGCTTTGAAAACGGCGAAGGGAACGCTTATATCGACCCCTTGCGCGACAATACCAAGGGGCGTATTTACCGGTTGGTTCATGAGGATGCCAAGCGGTATAAGCCCGTGAAGCTGAATCCCAAGCGTCCGGGTACGCTGGTTGACGCGTTGGAAAACGATAACATGTTCTGGCGGCTTACTGCCCAGCGGCTGTTGGTCGAGGCTGGCGATACGGAAGTGGCGGGTGACCTGCATCGGTTGATCCGCGACACCTCGCTGGATGAGGTGGGTACAAACGGACCGGCGATACATGCGGTATGGGCCTTGCACGGCTTGGGCCTGCTGGATGGAACAGATGAGAAAAGCCTGACGGTGGTTATCGACGCATTGAAGCATCCCGCTGCCGGTGTGCGGCGGGCTGCGGTACAGACCCTCCCGATCAATCACGAGGGCATGGTGCAGCAGTTGATCGCGTCGGGTGTGACCAAAGACGCCGACCTACGTGTACGCCTTGCTGCGTTTCTGGCACTGTCGGATGCAGCGCCGTCGGTCGAAATCGGTAAGTCGATCTTCGAAGCCGTCCAGCAACCTGAAAATATCGAAGATAAATGGATTTCACATGCCCTGCTTATCGCCGGTGCAGTGCACCGGCAAGCATTTCTCGGCGAATATCACCAACAAGTCGGTCACCCCGATCTCTCGAATACCGATGGTTCGCTGGCAGAACGGATCGTCGCCGGTAAAAGCATGACGGTGCTTCCGTTGGAAACCGGAGGTACGATTGGCGGACGGCAAATCCCCGATTTTTCCAATCAGGAAATCAGTTTTGTCACCGATGTGCGGCCACCGGCAATGCAACGCGTGCTGGTAGAAGGTGTACTGGTATCGCATGGGGACGGAAGGAACGGGTATGCAGTATACATGAAGGATGGCAAGGTAACTTTCCAGGTAAACCAGAACGGACGCCAAACGGTTATCCGTTCAACCGATGCGTTGCCTAATGCCTTTAAACTGAAAGCTTCGTTGCTTACGGGTGGAAAGATGACCTTGTCTATCGATGGGAAACAGGCTGCCGAAGGTCAGGCTTCCGGCCTATTCACAAATGTGCCCGAAAGGGTTATCCGGATAGGCCATAATCGGCGACAGCAATGGGGTACGAATGAGTTGCTTCCCAACGTTGGCGATTACCCCGACGATTTCCATTTCACGGGTGGACTGGCGAATACCCGGCTTGTCGCGGTTAACCTGCATGCGGCTGAGGCGGGCGAAGTGGTCGTGGCTGACAATACGATAACAATTAAGGCTGTCATTGGCGAAATGAAATACGACGTTACCAACTTCACCGCCAAGGCGGGACAAACGTTGAAAATCATTTTTGAAAACCCCGATCACATGCAGCATAACATGCTGATATTGAAGCCGGGCAGCTTGGAAAAAGTCGGTGAAGCCGCCGATGAGTTGGCCAAGCAACCTACGGGTGTCGAAATGCAGTATATTCCTGCCACACCGGATGTCTTGTTCAGTACACCACTGGTAAATCCCGAGGAGCGCTATGAACTGACATTAACGGTGCCGGATACACCGGGCGATTACCCGTACGTGTGTACCTTTCCGGGCCATTGGCGCATTATGCATGGGGTAATGAAGGTAACGAAATGACGCTTGTCCGGTCTTACCCATATTTTGTAGGTTCGCGTACCCGTAAAAAAATAGGGCGTGATTATAATTGCATATAAAAGCAAATCTTAGCGTAGCAATTTCATTGATACGAAAAAAAAATAATTAAAATATCAATAACTTAGCGCAGCGATCTCATTGATGCAAAAAAAAACAATAAAAGTATCAATACTTTATCTAAGTTTGCGGAGATAGTATTAGTAAACCTGATTTGAATACGATGACAAAAAAAGCAAACAAGTCGATCGCTGTTGTCCTAGCTGTAGCAAGTGTGTGGGCCTGTAATCCACCCCAAGAGCAGTCGACAGCTGCCGCCACGTCCTCTGTTTTGACGGTATCGCCAGCTGACTTCGCAGGAGAAATTGATGGCGACTCAGTTAAACTCTATACACTGACCAATGGGGACGTAGTGGCCGCAATCACTAATTACGGTGCCCGTATCATAAGTTTACACGTCCCCGACCAGAACGGCGACCTTGTTGATGTGGTGTTAGGTTATAGCGATTTGGCTTCTTACCGGCAGCCCGATGAAGGATTTTACGGCGCCGTTGTGGGTCGCTACGGTAATCGGATTGCCAAGGGGCAGTTTGCGCTTGAAGGTCAACCCTACCAATTGGAAATCAACAATGGGCCAAACTCGCTGCATGGCGGAACCAATGGCTTTTTTTCTAAGCTATGGGAAGTGAAACATGTAACAGATAGTAGCCTCGAACTGCAATACGTATCGCCCGATGGTGATGCAGGTTATCCCGGCACGTTAGAAGCAACGGTAGTTTATACAGTGACGGCGGCCAATGGACTTGAAATCGCCTATCATGCTACTACTGACAAAGCTACGGTGGTAAACCTGACCAACCACGCGTATTTCAACCTGAATGGGGAGGGGGACAGCACGATTCTGGATCACCTGCTGACTATCCGCGCAGACGGGTATACGCCGGTAGATGAAACCCTTATCCCTACCGGTGAAATCACACCCGTGGAAGGCACACCGTTTGATTTCCGCCAAGCTACCACTATCGGCGCGCGTATTGATACGACGGATGCGCAGTTATTGCTTGGCAAGGGTTACGACCACAATTTTGTGTTGAAGAAAGAACCCGGTTTGCAGCTAGTGGCCACGGTGGAAAGCCCCAAAACCGGCATCGTGATGGACATCTTGACGGAAGAACCAGGCTTACAGTTCTATAGCGGTAATTTCATGGATAAGGTGCAGCACGCCAAGGGTGGAAAAACATACGGTTACCGCTCGGCGTTCTGTTTGGAAACACAGCATTTTCCCGATGCACCAAACCACCCGGACTTTCCGTCTACCGTATTGGAACCGGGCGGCGAATATACCACGAAGACCGTTTATCAGTTTAGGTAGGCGACCAAAGGTCGCCTATACTTTCTTTTTTATTGCCTACCGTACTTCAGGTGGCAGCTGGTGGGACGCCCTGTCGATCCGATTTCGCCAACTATTTGGCCAACTTCTACGTTGTCACCTTTTTTAATAAGGCTTTTCGATAGGTGGACATACCACGTTTCATATCCATTTTTGTGTTTGATTTGCACACAGATTCCGTAGCCGCCGTGCCTCCCGGCATAAACCACTTCCCCATTCGCCGTGCTCCGCATGAGGTCACCCTTTTTTCCCCTGAAATCAATTCCTGAATGGAATTCGCTTGCTCCCAAATGGAATAGATTGGTCCGGTATCCATAAGCGGAGGTGAGTTCGGGCTTGGCCGGGAAGTCCGTGGGGATGTACATAAGCCCCTCGAATATTCGCTTCAGGTGTCGATCATATAGGCTATAGTATTCCAGCAGGCTAAGCTTCGGTTCCATAGGATCACCTCCACTCGCATCTTGCGTGAAACCCTTTACACCTCTTTTTTTAAGTATTCGTTGATAGCTATGAGCTTGGCATCGATTAGCTTCGCATAGTCTTGGGTTTGGGTATTTGGTGTTGTAGGTCCGTTATCAGGGAAGTTAATAAATGTCTTTCCTGCCGTTGCTCTTGCGTGGTACTGTATAATACCGTTAAACCTAACGCCATCGTACTGAGCAATGTTAACGCACCCAAGACATAATTTATAATATTTTCTATATCAATAATAATTTTTAATAATCTGCCCGAAATAATGATTTTTATGGTTATTTCAATAAGATATTCTAGTGTCATAGACACCAGAATATGATTTGCTGAATTAGTATATTCTCTAATACCATCTTAACAAACGTGCACGCGCACGTTTTACCGATAGTTGACGACACGGGTTGAAAAAAGAAAAAGCGATTCAGTGGCGGTGCGGCTCTTAATGGTAAGCATTGGCTTACAACAACGTTTCCTTTACGTACTTGTAGCTCTTGGTGATGCTTTCAAATGGATCAATCGTGATAAAATCCTGTTCTACAAAGGCATATTGTAAGCCTGCTGTCTTTTCTGCCGCCATGATTTTCTCGAAATCGATGCTTCCTGTTCCGACCTCGGCGTACGTGATGTTTTCGGTGATCTCCATGAATGGTCTCTGGTCATAGTCGCCGCCCACAATGGTTCCGGAATTGTTTTTGTCCATGTCTTTGATGTGCCAAAGAGGGAAACGGCCGGGATGCTTTTCGAAATAGGCAGCGCTGTCCGTACCTGATTTTTCGCACCAGAATAAATCCAATTCAAACGCCACGAGGCCCTCGTCGGTGTTTTCAATAAGGATATCCAAGCCCTTACGGCCGTCTGCCAAGGTGCGGAATTCCCAGAAGTGGTTGTGATAACCGATTGTCAGGCCAGACTCTGCCGCCAGCTCGCCCCCCTTATTGAGCTGGTCTGCTATGAAACGGTAATCATCTGCTGTCAGCTTGTCGATAAGCGCGATTGGGGGCACGGGTACGACTAGGTAATGCTGGCCCAATGCCGCGGCCGTATCTATCGCGATTTTCAATGTGTCTTGATTGCCATCGCCCGGTGTGAGGAATTCGGCCAAATCATAATGCCCGCTATAGGTTTTTAGTTTATTGTCAGTAAGCACGGTCGACAGGGACGGAATATCCATGCCCCAAAATGTGATTTTTCCGTCGTCACCTACTTCCAACCCGAAAGTTTCTACATGGTCATATCCGATTTCGGCCACCCGGGCGAGGGTTGCAACAGCGTTGTCAGCGAGCTGGTCGCGGAGTGTGAAGAGTTGCAGACCGATTTCGGTTAAGCTTACCGTTGGTTTTCCTGTTGGCGAGCAGGAGAAAAGTAAGGGGCCAAAATAAGCCGAGGCCATACCTATCCCTGCGTGCTTCAGGAATTTACGTCTGTTGTGCATCGTTAGTTTTTTTATACAGCTAATGTAAACGTTTGAGGTGGAAAATGCAAAAACGCAAAAATGGAATGCTGAAACGCTTTATAAAGAGGTTATGGCTAATTGATGTACGTTTAATACTCGGGGTTTGAAACGAAATTTAAAAATTTGGTAAACTTTTCCTTGTAAGTGGCTTTATCCAGTTTATAATAGAAAGCGCCTTTCTTTGAATTCTCCTTGTCTTTATCTTGTTGTTTGATGAGTAGCCCGGTTGAACGCAGCTTTCTGGTGAAGTTACGTTTATCCAACTCCACGTCGTAGACTTGCTCGTAAAGCGTCATGATTTGCGGAATAGTAAACTTTTCCGGTAGCAGCTCGAACAAGATGGGATGCAATGCGGCTTTGTAACGCAGTTTATTCTTCGCGTTTTGCACCATTTTATGGTGGTCAAAAATGAGCTTAGGTACACGATTGAGGGGAAACCATTCCGCACGGTAGTCATCGTTGAGTGGGGTTTCGTATCTTTTGATATCGATAAGTGCGAAATAATTGATGCTGATTGTCCGTTCTATGGGGTCCCGGCGGGGTTCCCCGAATACCTGTAACTGTTCCATATAGACGTCCTTCAATCCGGTAAGTTGCTTCAGTACACGTGAAGCGGCATCTTTGGGTCGTTCGTCGGATTGGACAAACCCACCCATCAGGCTCCATTTGTCTTTCTCTGGCTCGAACCCCCTCTTTATCAACAATAGCTTCAAGTCATAGCCATCGAAGCCAAAGATGATACAGTCTACGGCGACTAAAATGCGGCTCTGTTTTGTGTACTCGATCATAATGTAGGCATTTTTGTTATTCGACAAGTGCAATAATAGCAGATAAAAACGGAATTCGTAAATTATAGCGGCATGTTGTTACGAAACAAGCTAATTTATCATAAGGCGTAATCGGTTGTATGTTGCCATAAAGGCATGTTCGTTAGAACCCCAGGGCACATATTGGCTTTTATTTTTTTGTTGAAAACAATAAATCAGCACAAGTGTTAAATTAACGATAAAAGCAATTATAGTGTTCATCTGCTTTGGGCCGAAACGGTCCGTAATGCCTTATTAAAATAAAAGAACCGAAATTATGAGTCACATTGATAAAGGTGTGTCGCCAATCCGATTGCCACAAACAAGTAGGGGGTTTGCTTATTAAAATAACCAAGTTTTTTCTTTTATATCATTAAAACACACAATTATGAATCAAATGCGATCGCAGCAGGCACTTAACCGGCTAGGATACTGGTTAAGGACACACGGGTACATGTCGATCGGCATCTTGTGGATGTTGATTGCCTTTTCTGGACATTCGCTTACGGCCCAGGAAAGCACCGTCACGGTGCAAGGCAAAATTACGGATGTACAGGGTGCGCCCATTGCTGGAGCCAGTGTTTCAGTAGCCGGTAGTACAACCGGCACAATGACCAATGACGACGGAAACTACAGCATCGAAGTAACGGAAGGCATATCGCTGGTTTACTCGTATGTTGGCTATGTTCCCCAAACCATCGTCGTCGATCGACAGCGAATCGATGTGCAGCTGGAATTGGATGCCGCCATGTCGAATTTGGAAGAGGTCGTCGTAGTGGGGTACGGCACCCAGCGACGTGAAACGATTACCGGGTCCGTAGCCTCTGTAAAGAGTGCCGAACTGATGAAATCACCCACCGTCAATGTATCCAATGCACTCGCGGGCCGGCTGCCGGGGGTTGTGGCCACCCAAGGGAGTGCAGAGCCCGGATATGATGGCGCTGCGGTACGGATACGTGGTACTAACACGCTGGGAAATAGCGGCCCACTGATTGTAATCGATGGCATACCGGCACGTGCGGGCGGTTTTGAACGCCTGAACCCGGCTGATATCGACAACATTTCGGTGCTGAAGGACGCCTCGGCGGCTATTTATGGCGCACGGGCGGCAAATGGGGTTATCCTCATTACCACTAAGCGCGGCCAAACGGGCAAGCCGTCATTGTCGTATACATTTAACCAGGCGTTTTCACAGCCAACGGTAATTCCAGAACTAGCCGATGCGGTGCAATATGCCGAAATGCGCAACGAGCTCGAAGTGTTTAAACTGCCCGTGAATGAATGGCAGGATGCGCAAACGGCATTCCGCGAAACGGGATCATATACCCGGCCAGATAACAGCGTGTTGACGGCACCTTACCTTCCGGAAGATTTCCAGTTGTTTGCTGATGGGTCGGATCCGTGGGGTCATCCGAATACGGACTGGTATGGTGCCACCCTCAAAAACTGGTCGCCCCAATCGCAACATAATCTACAAATAAGCGGCGGCACGGAAGATATCAAATACCTTACCTCCTTAGGCTACCAGAACCAGGATGCATATTATAAAAACTCAGCCACGGGTTACTCGCAGTACGACATCCGTGTGAACCTAGACGCAAATATCAACGAGTATATCAGCACCAAAATCGGCATTTTAGGCCGGCAGGAAAACCGGCAATTCCCTACAAAATCGGCTGCAGCTATCTTCCGCATGTTGATGCGGGGGATACCGACCGAGCCCGCTTACTGGCCGAACGGAATGCCCGGCCCCGACATTGAGTATGGAGAAAACCCGGTTGTGATTACGACAGATCAAACCGGTTATGATCGGGATAAACGGTATTATTTCCAGACCAATGGACAAGTAGATGTTACCGTACCTTGGGTGGAAGGACTGAAGTTCAGCGGCACGGCGTCCATAGACAAGTATATGCGGAAAACGAAACGGTGGGAAATCCCCTGGTATCTATACACGTGGCAGGGTGATTACGAAGAAGATGGTGTGACCCCACTGTTGGTGCGCGGACAGCGCGGACCGGCAGACCCGCGTCTAAACCAAGAGGATGAAGATCAGATGAACATCTTGTTGGGGGGCGTGCTTACTTACGATCGGACATTCGGTGATCATACGATCAACCTGTTGGCGGGGGTTAACCGTGAGACGATTAGCAACGACAATTTCAGCGCATTTAGGCGGTATTTTATTTCTACGAACATTGATTACTTGTTCGCCGGTGGCGATGCCGAGAAAAACAATAGCGGCGGCGCTTGGGAACGCGCCCGGCTCAATTATTTCGGTCGGGTAGGCTATAATTACCAAAGCAAATATATTGCAGAGTTCCTCTGGCGTTATGATGGCTCCTACATGTTTCCGGAGAATAGCCGGTACGGTTTTTTCCCCGGAATCATGGCTGGCTGGATGATTTCTCAAGAGAATTTTTGGAAAGACGCCGTACCGTTAGTAAACTACCTGAAACTGCGCGGCTCTTATGGGCAAATGGGTAATGATCAGATTTATTATGATCATGACAATAATGGCGAACAAACGTTGCAGGAGTATCAATATTTCTCCACCTACGGTTTTGGAACGTACGTTATTGGAAACAATCTCGTAAAGACATTATACGAGAGCCGGGTGCCCAATATGTTCGTTACGTGGGAGGTGGCCAATAACTACAACATCGGCCTTGATGGCCAGTTGATGGATGGCATGTTCAATTTTACGGTAGAATGGTTCAAAAACCGCCGTGAAAGTATCCTTTGGCGTAGGAATGCCTCTATACCACAAAGTACGGGCATGACGTTGCCTGCTGAAAATATCGGTATCGTAGAAAACGCAGGCTGGGATTTCTCCGCTGGCTACACCGATCAAATTGGTGCGCTCAACTTGGATGTCAGCTTAAATGGCGGATACGCCAAGAACGAAATCATCTTTTGGGACGAAGCACCGGGTGCACCCGAATGGCAGCATTCGACCGGCAGGACCATCAACTCCGGATTGTATTACATCTACGACGGTGTATTCCGCGATGAGGCCGATATCGCCGCCAATACACTCGACTATAGTGACGTGACCAACTCGCTTCGGCCGGGGGACATGAAGTTTGTGGACTACGATGGCAACGGCAAGATCGATCCCGATGATCGTGTACGGCGCGACAAAAACACCATTCCGACATTCCAGGGAGGGTTGAACATCGGTATGCAGTACAAAGGCTTCGATTTGACGATCCTTTTCCAAGGGGCTACCGGCGGAGAGTTGCGCGTGGGCACCGACGAGTCGGGTGCCATTGGTAACTATTTGCTGCATTTCTACGAAAATCGTTGGCGGGTCGATGCGCCCAGTAGCGAGCACCCTCGTATTACGGACCGCAGTGACCAGTATTACTCGTCGGGCAACACGTATTGGATGCGGAGTACAGACTACATCAGGCTGAAGAACCTTGAATTGGGATATACCTTCCCTGCGCAATGGATGCAGCCAGCCGGCATCAGCAACCTACGGATTTACCTGAGTGGATTTAACTTGTTTACATGGAGCAAGATTGAGGTATATGACCCGGAATCGCTCAACTCCACGGGGCAATACTATCCGCAAGCACGGTTGATCAACACAGGAATAGCGGTAACCTTTTAAGAAAAATGACGATGAGAACTTTAAAAAAATATAACTTCATAAGCGCGTTGTTACTCATGGCGTGCATAACTGGATGTAACGACGATTTCGTAAGTACTGCACCGCTTGGAGAAGTGCCGGAAGAAGTCGCTTGGGGAGATGCCGCATTGGCGGAGGCCTTTGTTGTCGAAATTTACAATGGATTCGGGCAGGGTGGGTTGGACGAGCAGATGCAGGCTTCGCTTACGGACGAGTCCATGTTTACCCATCCCGGCCGCGGTATCAATACCGTGACTGAAAGCCGGTCGAATGATGCGGACCCAGGATGGATCATTGGGTCTTACGCCTGGGCGAACGTCTACGGGCGCATCCGGGCGACGAATATCGCGTTGGCGAATCTTGCCGAGCCCCAGTTTGACAACTCAAGTGGCATTGCCGAACAGTTGATGGGTGAAGCCCACTTCCTCCGGGCGTTTTACTATCACCAACTGTTACGATATTATGGTGCGGTGCCGCTGATCGACCGTGTATATGAACTGGGCGAGGAGGATTACACGGCACCCCGCAACACCTACGAAGCGTGTGTGGCGTTTATCATAGCCGATTGCGACCGAGCCAGTGAGCTGTTGGCAGAGGCCCAGCCCGTAGATGGACGTGCAAGCGCCGTGGCTGCATTGGCGCTGAAGTCGCGCATGCTGACGTATGCCGCAAGCGATCTCCACGACATTCCTACGGCAACTGCAAATTCCGAAGTGATTGGCGGGTATGCAAATAAGGAATACCTAGGCTATACCACGGGAGATCAGCAAGCCCGTTGGTTATTGGCACGCGATGCGGCCAAGGCGATCCTGGATGCGCATGGGCCGGGTTATATGATGGACCTCACGACACCTGCCACCGCCGAAGAAGGCACGCAAAATTACCTGTCGATTGCCATGGGCGGGGGTAGCAAAGCCGTTCCTGCTGACGGCAAAGCGGATCTTATACTGGGCCGGTTTTTTATCGACCTCAAAGATGAAGGCGGTAACTATGTGGGCCGAAACAATGGCCCTAACGGCTACCACAACTGGGCAGGGAATACGCCGACGCAGCAATTGGTGGATGACTACGGGATGGCCGATGGATCTCCGTTCGATTGGGGTAACCCCCAGCACGCCATCACGCCTTATGAGAACCGCGATCCGCGTTTTTATGCGACGATTTTGTACGACGGTGCTGATTGGAAGCCACGTACTGCTGACGTGGCGGGCCGCGACCCCGCCAATCAGATCCAAACCGGCCAATATGAAGTGATGCAGGACGGGCGAAAAGTAATCCATTATGGTTTGGATACGCGAAATAGCAGTGTGGAAGATTGGAACGGCTCGTATACAGGGTACTACATGCGAAAATTCATCGATCCGGACCCCGCGGTGGTCGACCAAAATACCAGGCAGTTCGTGCCGTGGCCGGTATTGCGCTTTACTGAAGTCGTTTTGAATTATGTGGAAGCCTGCATCGAACTTGGCGAAGATGACGAAGCAAGGACCTGGCTTAACCGTATCCGGTTCCGTGCAGGCATGCCGGCAGTCACCGCGTCTGGCGATGATCTGCGAAATATTTACCGTAATGAACGGCGCATCGAACTGGCTTATGAGGAACATCGTTTCCATGACGCACGCCGATGGATGATCGCTGGTGAAACGCTGGGGCGTAAAGTGGGTATTATGCGGGTGTTCGGGCGGCTGAAGGCCGGCAGTTCGGTGTCGGTGTACCGCTATGACCCCGAAAATTACGATTATACCTATACGGTGGGAACCATTGACCCCGGCATCGAAAATCGGCAATGGCTGGATAAGATGTACTTCTTCCCGATCCACCGGGATGAAATGAACCGGAATGGCCAATTGGACCAAAATCCGGGCTACGGGGATTAGTCTCCGAAATCGGTAACTGAAGGAGGTCCTTGGCTACCAACCAAGGACCTTTTTTGGGTGAAGATAATCCAATATTTTCTTATCTTGGTCGGATAATTCGAACCGTTATAACGCTATTGATATGAATACGACTAGAAGAAAGTTCATTGGCACGATGGCAACGTTGGCAGCGACAGCCGGTGCCGCTTCGGCCTGGCCGAGTACATTCTCTGTCGGACGTGCCATTCAAGGTCCGGTCCGGGTGGGCCTTATCGGTGCCAATGGCATGGGATGGGCAAACCTCAACTCCATGCTGAACGTGCCGGGTGTACAGTGCACCGCACTTTGCGATGTGGATACCAACGTGTTGAATAAGCGTGCCGGCGAGCTTAAGACCCGCGGTATCGAACCCAAATTGTATGGCAAGCATGAGGAATTGCTAGCTGATCCGAACGTCGACGCCGTGATTATCGGTACGCCCGACCACTGGCACTGCCTGCAACTGGTGGATGCTTGTGCGGCTGGAAAGGATGTGTACGTCGAAAAGCCGTTGGGCAACTCCATTGCCGAATGCCGGGCCATGGTGGCCGCAGCCACTAAATACGGCCGCGCGGTGCAGGTCGGGCAATGGCAGCGAAGCCAACAGCACTTCCGCGACGCCATGGATTTTGTGCATTCGGGTAAGCTCGGCAAGATCCGGCTGGTAAAGGCTTGGGCTTACCAAGGATGGATGAAAAGTATTCCCGTAAAGCCCGACAGCCCGGTGCCCGAGGGCGTGGATTATACGCGGTGGCTGGGGCCTGCTAAGCAACGGCCGTTTAACCCGAACCGCTTCCACTTCGAGTTCCGGTGGTTTTGGGATTATGCCGGTGGGCTGATGACCGATTGGGGCGTGCACATGCTCGATTTTGCATTGATCGGTATGAAGGCGACCACACCTAAATCCATCATGGCCACGGGTGGGAAGTTCGCCTATCCGGATGACGCCGCAGAAACACCCGATACGCTTACCACCGTTTACGAATTTGATGACTTCACCGTGCAATGGGAACATGCCAACGGCATCGACGGTGGCCCTTATGGGCGCAATCACGGCGTGGCCTTCATTGGTAACTTCGGCACATTGGTGCTTGACCGAGGCGGTTGGGAAGTAATCCCCGAAGGGAACCGTATGGAAGCCGTTCCTTTACAGAAAAGCTCGGATAATGGATTGGATAAGCATACGACCAATTTCATCGAAGTGGTGCGCTCAAGGAAGCTGGAGGATCTCCACGCACCCATCACTGCCGGAGCCCATATCGCTATCTTCTCACAGATGGGCAATATCGCTTACCGTACGGGAGAGAAAATTTATTGGGATGCACAAAGGGAACGTTTTACCAGCAAGGCGGCGAACAGGTTACTTGCAGCTGAATATCACAATGGCTACCGTATCCCTGCCATTGGATAACCCGGAAGAAATTACTCCAATTCCCTCGCGCTTTCCTCCACTTTTTTAGCCAATTCGGCTTTGTATGCCAACAGGTTTTGCGCCAGTTGCTCGTCTGAGACAGCAAGGATCTGAACGGCGAGTATGCCCGCATTTTTAGCGGCGTTGAGCGCTACGGTAGCTACAGGTATGCCATTGGGCATTTGCAGGATGGAGAGCACCGAATCCCATCCGTCAATGGAGTTGGATGATTTTACGGGTACACCGATAACCGGGAGATGCGTGATAGAGGCGACCATACCGGGGAGGTGGGCTGCGCCGCCGGCACCGGCAATGATGACCTTCAATCCGCGGGAAGCCGCACTTTTCGCATACGCATACATACGGTCGGGCGTGCGGTGTGCAGAAACAATGGATACTTCAACGCGTACGCCGAGCGCTTTCAAAATTTCCACAGCATCCTGCATTACCGGCAGGTCCGACTTGCTGCCCATGATGATGCCTACTTCCGGTATTATTGTTTTTGTTGCCATTCGTTATCCGTTGTTCGCTTTTTTGCTATTTGCTTTTTCCCGATTTCACTACACCAATCGGGTAGGGTATCAACTATCAACTAACTATCACGTCACCACTTTAAGTGTTTGTTGCACTTCCCTCGCAATCAAAATGGCACGCTCGCGGTCTTCATTGATGATACACACGTGGCCCATCTTGCGGAAGGGTTTGGTAAACTTCTTTCCATACAGGTGTAAATATACACCCTCCATGGCCAGAATCTCTTCGATTCCTTCATAACGGGCCAGCCCTTCATGACCGGCCTCGCCCAATAGATTTACCATAATGGCATTGCTGCGTATGGCTGTACTGCCGGGAGCGAGGTTGAAGATTGCCCGGAGGTGTTGTGCAAATTGGGAAGTAAAGTTCCCTTCAATGCTTTGGTGGCCGCTGTTGTGGGGGCGTGGGGCCAACTCGTTGACCAGCAGCTGCCCCTCTCGGGTGAGGAATAGCTCTACCGCAAGCAGGCCAACAATCTGCAAATCTTCTGCGATTTTTTTGGCCAAAAGTTCTGCCCGCTGCTGGGTTTCAAAGGGCAGGGTAGAAGGTGATATCAGAAATTCTACGAGGTTAGCCTCGGGGTTGAACTCCATCTCCACGCAAGGGAAAACGGCCACATCACCATTGTCGTTCCGCGACACGATAATCGCTAGCTCCTTTTCAAAATCAATCCACTGCTCAATGAGGCTTGGGGCCTCGAACGCTGTTCCGATATCGGATTGGTTCACGATTTTCTTCACCCCCCGACCGTCGTAGCCATCCTTACGGAGCTTTTGGATATAAGGGAGCGTAATTGCGGTATTTGCCAGGTTTTCTTTCGATGATATCAATTGGAAGGGTGCCGTGGGAATATCGTTTTGCTTGAAGAACTGCTTCTGCAGCCCCTTGTCTTGGATGAGGCGGATTACGCGCGACTGCGGATACACAACTACCCCTTCTTCTTCCAGTTTCTCGAGGGCGTCTACATTTACTTTCTCGATTTCGATGGTCACCATGTCGAGTCCTTTTCCGAATGCATAAACGGTGTCGAAATCATCCAGCGCGCCGTGCGCGAAGTGGTTGCATAGGTTGCGGCAAGGTGCATTCTTATCCGGATCGAGCACGTGTACATTCACGTTGAAGTTGATGGCTTCCTGGATCAGCATGCGGCCTAATTGTCCGCCGCCGAGGATTCCCAATTTCAGTTCGCCATAAAAATCTTTTGCCATGATGAAGATTGAAATATACGTTGAAGGTTATGCGTGTGTTGATCGCAGTTTATCGGCTACGATGTGTTCCGTTTCTATTTTTTTCTGTAACTCCAAGAAAGCACCGATGAGTGCCTCGGGCCGAGGCGGGCATCCTTGCACGTAAATGTCTACGGGAATGATGCGATCCACACCTTTGACCACATGATAACCATGCTGCCAATAGGGGCCGCCACAGTTGGCACACGAGCCCATGGAGATAACATATTTGGGATCGGGCATCTGCTCATACAGTCGGCGGATGCGGTCGGCCATCTTAAATGTTACCGTGCCGGCGATGATCATCACGTCCGATTGGCGTGGCGAGGGGCGCGGGAATACACCGAATCGATCCAAGTCGTAGGTGGACGCCATAGCGCCCATCATTTCGATGGCACAGCAAGCGATACCGAAGCTCATGGGCCACATGGACGAAAGCCGAGCCCAGTTGAGCAGGTCGTCCAATTTGGCGATGACAACGCCGTTGCTTTCCAATTGTTTATCGATGCTCATGATGGTGTTGTTCCGGGTTTCCTGAATACCGGCTTAAAAACCGGCTTTTTTTTCGGTTCACCGCCGGGAGATGTCGTTTTCGCGATAGCCGGGGCTGCGTTGTCCGGGCTGAATTCCCGCACACGGTAGCTGCCGCTGTTCAATCTGTCATAGGCCGATGTAGGTATATTCACCTGCACGTGCGGGGTGACCGGCTTGGGCTTTATCCATTCCAAATCGCCTTTTTTCCATACGTATACCAAACCGATAATCAATATCCCTACAAATAAGGCCATTTCCAGCAGTGCAAACCAGCCCCATCGGGCGTCAGCTGCCACCAACTCGGATTGGCCAAAGACGGTTGCCCACGGGAAGATGAAAAGCAGTTCGACATCAAACAGCAGAAATACAAGTGCAATAACGTAAAAACGTGGATTGAATTGTATCCAAGCATTTCCGACGGTCTCTTCTCCGCATTCGTAAGTACTTAGCTTTTCGGCAGTCGGTTTCTTGGGCGACAGCATGTTGCCCAGCAGTAAGGTGAATAATACCAACAAGATACCCGCCACTCCAATAAGGAGTATTTTTCCGAATTCGGTTAGCTGCGCCGGGTCATCCATATCTTGCAAAGATAAAAAAATTATTAATGGGATTTTTTTTACCTTGCGAAAGGTAAATGCGTCCCTATGAAAGCAAGTGGTTCTGCTTCCGCTTTTCTTCTTTTGGTTGCCACAGTATCGGTGTTGCCCCATGACGGGTATTCCCAGCAGCAGGGCGCTGTGGGTATCAGCATTACGTTGAAGCCAATCCAAACCATCCGTGTGGATGGGAGTGACTACCGGGGGTTGACGACACTGGATAGTGCCACGACTGGTTATCGAAAGGAACACGTAATGGGCTTCGGTACGAGCGTGTATGGCGTGTCGGTGAACCGTATTGCGGTTGATTCGCTGGTTATATTGAAAAATGAAGTAATGGGACAAATCGCTTCCGGCAACTGGTCAAAGATAGTTGGCCAGCCAGGTATACGCCGCGAAAAGGAGACGCCGGCAAATCCTGACCGCCAACTTCTGATTTACAGTATCAGTGTCCGTTAATGCACGCTTATTCTGCGTTTCGGTACCGAATAAGCCGAGTGGTATAATTGTTGCTTTTTTGATGTTATGGCTACTGATTTTGGTATTTACCGTGTACAAAAGCTACATGAACACCTTCCCGATATGTTCGATTCCGTAAGGCGAAACGTCTACACGATTATCTTTTCAGGCCCCAACGGAACGGTCCACCATATCGACGAACGTGCATTTCAATTACCTCCATATTCCGTTTTGTTCGTCGGCCAAGACCGGATAGCGAAGTTTGATGAGGATATGACCGAAGATACCTATGTGTTGCTTTTTTCGTCGCGCTTTTTCAGCCGGTCCGAGCGCGACTTACACTTTTTGCAGCACAGCCCGCTTTTCAATGATTATAGCCAAGTGTACTATATGGCGCTACCTGAAGAAGGGGTGGCCTATGGCAAGGTCATGGTATATTTGCTGTATCAGGCAAAGAACGGCCTCGACGAGCAAGTGAATAAGGATTTGGCGCACAACCTCGTTGAACAAATCCTCATCATGGGTTCCATGACGGTCAACCAGGTTTCTATGGGGAGTTACAAGGAGGACCAAGACAATTTCCTATCGATAAAATATAAGGAGCTTATCGCTAAGTATTTCGTGGAAGAGAAAACCGTTAAGTTTTACGCCGACCAATTGAATATTACCGAACGCCGTTTAACCAAGGCTACAGAACAAGTGCTTGGTATGGGCGCCAAAGAGGTCATCACCAATTACGTACTCAGAAAGGCGAAACGCCAGCTCATCTATACCAAGAAAAGTGTAAAAGAAATCAGTGTTTCCCTCGGCTTCAGTGGAGAGCAAAATTTTAGTGCATTTTTCATGAAAAACGCCGGATTAAGACCTTCCGAATTTCGTAAACAAGGCTATTCGTAGCGGTCTGTTTACAAAATGTAAGCAAACTACTACACACCTGCTGTAACGCATATTTCATATACTGTTTTTCATATTTTTCGGCGTTCCATCCCGCCATACCTTTGTACTATCCTTTAAGGGAATTGTAGAAAAAAGGAAAAATACAAAACATATTATTAGTAACAACATCATGAAAAACAGTGTAAAAAATCAGGTGAAAAATGTAGTTTTAGCGGTATTGGTTGCAGCGGGTAGCACCTTTGCAGGCGTGGCAAGCGCACAAACGACGGGGCTGGGTGGCGGCCAGGTAGGTCCTGTGGGAAATGGTAGTCCGGCGCAGGTTGCACTCAACGTGATTTTGAAGCCGGTGCGTACATTGACGGTAAGCCACGACCAAGTTAATCTCGTCTATGAAACCGCGGCCGACTATGAAAACGGTGTGAGCTTCACAACGACAAATGGCCACCTTCGGGTAACGAATATTGGCGGTGGTTATAAAATCTATGTGAAGTCCTCTTCGCCGAATTTGGTCGGTGAAAGCGGAAATACCAATACGATTGACGGTAGCACGGTTATGGTAACGGGATTAGCCCAATCAGGCGTAAATGCATATGCCCGGAAAATCAGCGAAATGAATAGCGGCACGTACGGTGCGGAGCTCTTTCATCACAGCAACAACGCCAATGTGGTTGACAAGGCCTACGATGTCGAATACAAAGCTGCCGGAAAAGGGGCCTATTTGGATAAGCTCTTTCAGAACAAGCAGACCAAGTATACGGTGAATGTGGTTTACACCATCGTAAGTGAATAAACGAGATTAAAACAAACACATGTTGGGGTTGTTTCCATTAGGGTTGCAACCCCATTGTTGTTATATTTACCCTATGAACCATCAAAGGCTCCAGCTAACCACGAAGAACAAAAAATAAACAGATGAAACATAAGTTGATTAAGCCGATGGCTGTTGCCTTTGTTATCCTCATGGGATTTGGGATGTTGGGAGTATATGCCCAGACGGGCATTTCCATCAGTCCGCCACGGGTATACTATGTCATCGGGCCGGGCCAGAGCCAAACAGAAAAGGTGGTGGTGAGTAACCCGAGTCGAGACTATCCGTTGGAGTTGGCGGTTTCATTTGAGGACTGGGCATATGATACCTATGGCGATAACCTGATGTACCCGGCGGGGACATTAGCTACATCTTGTGCGGCTTGGCTCTCGGTTCCAGAAGCTTATTTTTCACTCGCGCCGGGCGAAAGTAAGGAGATTGATGTGCAGATGACTGTTCCCGTAGGCTATCAAAATGACACTATACCCGTACATACGGCGATTTTGTACGTTACGCAGCTCAACCCGCGTGACGGTGTTGACCAGCAAGGTGCGAATATCCGCATTGCGGTTCGAACAGGAATTAAACTGTACCAGCGCCTGCCCGGCAGTTTCAGTCCGAACCTGGAAATAACCAATTTCAGGTATCAAAAAGAAGACGTGCCGGTACTTATATTGCATGTTGACAACGACGGCGACGTATGGGCCGACGGCCGGATCAGTTTGGAGTTACTTAATCAAACCACCGGTGGCAAGCGTGTACTCCCCGATGAGTCGTTCTATTCCATGCCGGGCGACCGGCGGCAAAAGTACGTGGTAGTGCCGAAAGATCTGGAAACCGGAAAGTACATCGCCACAGCGATTGTAAACTATGGAGAAGCAAATACGGTTAAGATTGCGGAACTGGAATTTACCCATGGAAATTAAGTGGTTTCTCGGCTGGGCAATCTGGTGTTTGTTGAGCTGCTGGCCATCGGCTACCTGGGCACAGCTACGGTTTAACGCGTACAGTGGGGGATACTTCAACGTAACCGACTACGCCGGATACACGGCGCCGGAGGGAAGCCATCGGTTTCATATCCAATATCAAGGAATGGAAATCAACGAGCCTAATTGGGGGGTCCGTGCGCGGATCAATGGTCAAATCAGGCCGGTGTCGGGGGAGAATGTTTCGGGCCTCCCTTTTCCGGCAGAGAAGCTGCGTTTCCAGTTCACCCACGATAGTGGCAACAGTCCTACTTTGGCGGATATCGGTGCCAGTATGGCATCCATTCCATTCAATGCGCTTGGGGAAACTGTTCTAATTGCCGAATCCAATGTGCCGATTGCCTATCAGAATCCGTATGGCGGAAGTATGCAGTTTCACTTGTATTTCACCATGCATGTGGCGGGCGGCTCGTACCTCGACCAGATGAAAAACCGTGCAGCCTACCAGATGATTGTGTATTCGGTGCCGATTACGTTTACCCTGTACGGCCAAGCAGGCGGTGTGTTGGGTTATCAAGACGTTGTTTACCATATCCAAGTAAACCAAACGTTATCGGGCGCACCCCAAGAAGAGCCCGTTTATGGCCTGGAAGTGCTCGGTGCGGCGCGTGAGGGCACGTTGGAGTTCGGGAACGTGAGCAATTATGTAGGCGGCGTAACGGCAACTTACCCAGATGGATTGAAAGTCAACGCAAACACTGGCTATTCGGTGGCGGTCAAGACCATTGGTCCGGAGCTGACTTCGCTGGCCGGTGGGCAGGCTACGTTGCCTGTTTCGGTAGTCAACCTACGGCTCGAGCCTGGGAGTAATCCTGCATCGTCGGGCCAGTATACGGAAATCGCCTTATCGGATGGCTACCAAGTGCTGTTTGCAGCCAATACAGGCAGGGAGGCGCCGCAATTTTTCACGATTGTATACCGTACGACCGGAAATGACGAACGCTTACTTAGGGCCAGGTCAGGCACGTATACCACCGTTGTACTTTACCAGTTGCTCCCCCAATAAAGCCGCGGTAGGATGTGGGTTGGCTACATACGTGCATTAGCGGTAACAAACGTACTCAGTTTGTTCGCCTTGCTGGCTATGGCCGTACAGCAGCAAACCGGCCTACAAGAACCGGGGTATAGCCTTACGGTCGACTCATTGGTGTCTGGCTCAAATGACGACATTGTCGGGCTCACTGTCGCTTTTGTGAATCGGACAACCGACTCCATAGGCGGACAGTTACGCATCATTTCGCCGACCGGCATCCACGTATTGGGAAGCGGTGGCGGAAGCGTGCACGTGGCGCCGGAAAGCAGGCAGTATGTGCCGATTAAATTACAGTTATCAAAAAGCATAGCGGCGGGGGAGTATCCAATCACCATGCAATGTTTGGGTACCGACGGTCATGTATTGGCAAGTGCCCTGACGATATTGGTTGTCAAGCCCAAACAACTCATGTGGCTACATGCCATCAATACCAACGCGCTGATGCGGCAGGTAGGTGATTCGTTGCCTGTCCGCGTGGTCATTCGGAATGGCGGCAATACAACCGAACGGGTCCGCGTGGTTGTTTCCCTGCCCAGTCAGCACGGGCCCCGTCGATTTTCCGCTGCGGAAGCGGAGGTGCTGCCGTCAGCCGATACGACAATCGCTTTCGGGTATATCATAGATCGTGAGTTGATGCGGATGGAACGCTTTACGATTACCATCGCAGGGATGTATGCGAATGGCGACGTTTTCGGGAATACGTCCGTCAACGTGCAGAACGCTTCCGCAACCCGGCGATATGAAGACCCTACCCATGCGGCAACCAATCTGTGGTCTTACCAGCCTAACCGCGTCACGTTCATCGCCCGCAATCCATTCTCCGAAAGCCGTTCTTGGCAGCTCGCTGCCCGGGGCAATTATCCACTTGCTGGCGGGAAACTCGATTTCAATACGCTGGCATACCAATGGGGCGCTTGGAACCACCGTCCGTTCCTGAGCAATACATGGTTGAACTATGAGCGTGGTAATATGGGGATTACCGTTGGGAATATTGCGGAAAGCCTGGAAACATTCGTAAATGGACGTGGTGTAAAGGTCTATTTTTCCGATTCTTTGAAGTCGGAGCATGTGGAAATTGGTGTAGTGGAACATACATTCGATTTACTTGGATCCGATTACCGTCCGGATTTCCGAAATGGTTTCACTACATATTTTCGGACTCGGTTGGGCGAGGGTATTCCGGAAAAAAAGCGGTATATCGGTACCGCCGTTTACGAACGGCTACCCTTGGGCAACAGCGAAAGTTTTCTGTACATGAGTACCTTTGACCTGTTCCGGCAAGCGTTGAAGGATCGCATCCGATTGGTGGCTGATTTCGGCCCCGCGCTTACACGGCCGCTTTACGGAACCGATAAGGGCGATGACTATCGGCCAGCTTTGGCTGCCGGCCTCCAATTGCACGCAAGCGTGGCACAATACACCATTAGTAGCACCAACTATTACAGTACCGGTTATTATCCCGGTGTGAGGCGGGGTGCGTTGCAGCTCAACCAACGCATTAACCGGGCCGTTAACCGGGCCAATGTTTGGCTAGCCTATAGCCTATATGAATATGCACCGGAATATTTCGGGGAACAGCTTTCTTATCGAAATGATTTCCTCATATCCCGAGCGGAACTCGGTGCGTCTTTCCCGTTGACCGACTTTGTTAACCTCTCGTTGGCCCCGCTGCATGAATATGAACAAGGAAATTACTATGCGGGAGGCGTGGATAATGCCGATCCGGTAATGGATCTCCGTGCTTATCGATTGAGTAGTGCAATCAATTGGCGGAGCCGAAATTACCGGCAGTTCGCGTATGTGCAGCTGGAGGGTGGCCACATGCAATCGTCCGTTGCGACGGATGGGGAATGGCAGTTGCGGGCTAATCTTGCCTACAATTACAGTTGGTTTAATTTCAATGCCAACCTGCAGCGTGGGAATTTTTCAGTCATTGAGGCTGCAAATAACCGGTATTTTAACCGGGGCACAGGTTACCGGCTCGGTGCATCGGCTTCGGTACAACGTGATTTTATGCATAAACGCTTGCAAGTAACGGGCGGTTTGAGCTATTATGACGATAGTTTCTCCGGCCAAAACTGGATGGGCAACGCACGGATTCAATATGCGGCGACAAAAAAGACAGCGCTCTTTCTTTTGGGCCAACTGTATCAGTATAGCACACCCTACTACGCGGGCTCAGCGATGGCTAATATCCAAATGGGTATTCACCAATCGTTACCTCGGGGAGGCAGCGCTACTCTCCCAAAAAGGGGGAACATGGAGCTTTTCCTTTATCAAGATAAAAACAACAACGGTGTTTTTGACCAAGGTGACACACCGGCAACCAACACGATGGTCATGATCAATAATTCGGTTTTCGTTACCGGAAACGACGGCAAAATTGCCTATAACCGCGTTCCCTACGGTACACAGCAGATCAATATCCCTATGCAGCAAGGGTGGTATGCTCCGAGTGAAGTCTTCCAACTTGCCTCCAAACGACTTCAGGCATCGATCGGCCTCCGACAGGCGGGTACGATGGAGGGTAGCGTGCGGTACGAATACGACGAGCGTATCAGTTTTGAAGTTGATGCGGTGTTGGCGGGATTTACGGTAATTGCGAAAAACACCAGTGGCTATGTTGGGCGTACGGTTACGGACAGCCAGGGCAAGTATGTGCTTTTCCTGCCTGCAGGGAGTTATGAAATCAGTATACTGGATAGTAATATGCCACCCCATGTGTATGTGCAGGTGCCTGCACAGCATATGGTTGTGGAGGCCAATGAAATCAACACCGGTCCGGTATTCGTGCTTAAGGTAGAAGAAAAGAAAGTGGAGATCAAGCGGTTTTCGTCGCCTTAATCTTATCTACCCATCGGCATTTTCGGTGCGCCCCGCATCATGCGGGCCATGGCCGCAGGATTAGACATCTGTTTCATCACCTTGCGCATATCGCCAAATTGCTTCATCAGTTTATTCACTTCCACGAGCTCGGTACCCGATCCTTTGGCAATCCGTGCACGGCGTTTCTGGTCGATGACATCGGGGTTTTCTCGCTCATAGGGCGTCATGGAATTGATGATGGCTTCGATGGGCTTGAACGCATCGTCGTCGATTTCCACGTCCTTCATAGCCTTGCCCACACCGGGTATCATCCCCATGAGGTCCTTCATGTTGCCCATCTTTTTGATTTGCTGGATTTGGCTCTTGAAGTCGTTGAAATCGAACTTGTTTTTGCGTATTTTACGTTGCAGTTCGGCTGCTTCCTTCTCGTCAAACTGCTGCTGTGCGCGCTCCACGAGCGATACCACGTCGCCCATACCGAGTATACGCGAGGCCATCCGGTCAGGGTGAAACACGTCGAGCGCTTCCATTTTCTCGCCGGTACCGATGAATTTGATGGGTTTGTTGACGACCGATTTGATCGATAGGGCTGCCCCTCCGCGCGTGTCGCCGTCGAGCTTGGTAAGCACGGCTCCCGTAAAGTCGAGCCGGTCGTTAAAAGCTTTGGCCGTATTCACGGCATCCTGCCCGGTCATGGCATCCACCACGAAGAGGATTTCATGCGGCCGGGTCGCATCTTTTACCGCGGATATCTCATTCATCAACGCTTCATCGATAGCAAGACGGCCAGCGGTATCCACGATGACCACGTTATAACCTTTCAGCTTGGCTTCGGCCACACCTGCTTGGGCGATACCAATGGGGTCGTTGGATTCCCGATCGGTATATACCGGTACACCCACTTGCTGGCTAAGCACTTCGAGCTGGTCGATCGCTGCCGGACGGTACACGTCGCCCGCCACCAGTAATGGTTTCTTGCCTTTGGTTTCCTTGAGGTATTTGGCCAGTTTGCCCGAGAAGGTGGTTTTACCGGCACCGTTTAGACCCGCAATGAGGATGACCGTCGGGTTGTTACTAATGTCCAGTTCGGTGGTGGAACCACCCATCAGTTCGGTCAGCTCGTCATTCATGATTTTGGTGAGCAACTGGCCCGGGGAGATGCTGGTCAGCACGTTCTGTCCCAGTGCCTTCTGTTTCACCTCATCGGTAAACGCCTTGGCGGTTTTGTAGTTCACGTCGGCATCGAGCAATGCCTTGCGGATTTCCTTCATGGTCTCCGCTACGTTTATTTCGGTAATATTTCCCTGGCCTTTTAATACCTTGAAGGCTCTGTCTAGCTTATCCTGTAGGTTCTGAAACATCGTCAGTTGTAAAATAAAATTGAACGAGGTGCAAAGGTACGAAATCTGTTATAAAAATAGTCCGCCCACCCCGAGGGGAAGGCGGACTCACCTATTTAATTATAGAAGGAACGTTACTCCCTTCTGCCCAGCAGCATGCTGGCGTAGTAGAGCAGGGTTACCAATGACGAGAGTGCTGCCACTACGTACGTCATTGCCGCCCACCATAGCGCGTCCTTTGCGCCTGCATGTTCTGCGCTGCTGTGGGTAATGTTGTTACTGTCGAGCCACGCCAATGCGCGCTTGGAGGCATCGAATTCTACGGGCAGCGTTACAAACGAGAATATGGTGGTGATGGCCAATGCCGCCACACCGATGGCCAGTATGTACGGATTGTGGGCGAATATCATCATCAGTACGCCAATCATCAGTACCCAAGTTACCAGGTTGGACGCCACACTTACGATGGGTACCATCGCCGAGCGAAACTGCAGCCAGGAGTATGCCCTGGCATGTTGCACGGCGTGGCCACATTCGTGCGCTGCAACGGCTGCTGCGGCAACACTGCGGCCGCTGTATACCTCGGGGCTCAGGTTAACCGTCCGGTTGGCTGGGTTGTAATGGTCGCTCAGCCGGCCCTGTGCCGAAATGATTTGTACATCGTAAATCCCGTTGTCGTGCAGCATTTTCTCTGCTACGTCTCTACCGGTCATCCCGCTACTCAGCGGGGTCTCCGAATACTTCTTGAATTTGCTTTTAAAGCGCCACTGCACAATCATGCTGACCAGCATGATACCGCCGAAAATAATCCAATAACCTATCATAATATCGTTGTTTTTTGCTGTTTGTTTATTCGCTATTTGCTCCCCCGATTCGTTGTAACGTATTGGGGGATTGCTTTATTCACTTGTTTCCAACCCAATTAGACAAAAAATATACCGAACGCATTTCGCTGACGATATGGCGTTTTCGGTCGTTACGAATATAAAAATTCCCTTTTCTGCCTGCAAATCCGTCGGACGTTTTACGTAATTATAATGACAAAGTTGCACGGCGCACTTAAATTTAGGGGTAGGCGGGTTCGTTCGTCTTTCGCTCGTAACTGCTTCGAGGCTGCTTCGAGGCTACTTCGGAATGAAACCGGGCTGTGGCTATGCTGAGTCCGGGGTGTATCCACGTTTTTACCGTAAAAACGTGGACTCAACGTGCACTTACCGTGCTCACAGGGTGCAGGCATAGCGAAGCAGTCTCGAACCACTGGCGAACAAGAGTCGAACCATTGTCGAGTCGCCTCATTGGCAAGGAGCAGGTACGAAGTTAATACGAATCAGGTACGAACAGAAAGTGGGGGCGGCACACTAAACCGTCATGATATCTTTTTCCTTAGCTTCGGCCAACTGGTCTACCTTGGCGATGTATTTGTCGGTGAGTTTCTGCACTTCGGCTTCGCCGGCTTTGATTTCATCTTCCGATACGCCGTCGGCTTTCATTTTCTTGATGGTGTCGTTGGCGTCTTTGCGGATGTTGCGTATGGCCACGCGCCCTTTTTCGGCTTCATCCTTTACTTTCCGTACGAGGTCGCGGCGGCGCTCTTCGGTAAGCGGTGGAATATTGAGGCGGATGATGCTGCCATCATTCTGTGGTGTCAAACCGATGTTGGCATCGAGGATTGCCTTTTCGATGGGAGTAAGCATGGTTTTTTCCCAAGGCTGCACCACCAGGGTACGCGCATCGGGTGTATTGATGTTGCTCACCTGCGCCAGTGGTGTGGCTGTGCCATAGTAATCCACGTGTATGCTATCGAGCATGGAAGGCATCGCCTTGCCTGCACGGATTTTGGTGAGCTCCGACTCGGTGTGCGCTACCGCCTTGGTCATCTGCTCGGTACTGTCTTCCAATTGTAGGGATATCAGTTCGTCCATGATTATGTGTTTATTATGGGTTGGTCACAAAGATAGTTATTCTCGTACTAACGTACCGACATGTTCGCCATTTGCTAACCGGGCTAGATTGCCGGGCTTGTTCATGTCGAAAACGATGATGGGCAGGTTGTTTTCCTGGCACAGTGTGAAGGCTGTCATATCCATCACACTGAGTCCGCGGTTGTACACGTCCTGGAATGTGATTTCGTCAAACCGGGTGGCCGACGCGTCTTTAAGCGGATCGGCCGTATAGATACCATCCACGCGGGTGCCTTTAAGCACCACATCCGCATTGATTTCGATGGCGCGGAGCGAGGCGGCTGTATCGGTGGTGAAATAAGGGTTTCCTGTACCGGCACCGAAAATAACCACCCGTCCCTTTTCGAGATGCCGGACGGCCCGCCGGCGGATAAAAGGTTCACAGATCTGTTCCATTTTGATAGCCGTGAGCAGGCGTGTCTTTATTGCGAGTTTTTCGAGTGCGTCCTGCAGGGCCATGCTGTTGATCACCGTAGCCAGCATACCCATGTAGTCGGCCTGCACACGGTCCATCCCAGCCTTTTCGGCACTTAGCCCACGATAGATATTACCCCCGCCGATAACGATGGCAATTTCCATCCCCTTGGCGTGGATTTCCTTAATGTCTTTGGCGTATTGGGCTACGCGGTTGATGTCGATACCGTATTGCTGGTCGCCCATGAGGGCCTCACCGCTGAGTTTGAGTAGGATACGCTTATATTTCATATTCTTGCTGTCTTGGAAGGAGGCTTCCAAGCGCCAAAGATAAAAGAAATTTTTTAACTGCCAGTGATGACTTCTCGGTAATACTGTTCGTATAGCGGCATGATGTTGGCCAACTGGAAATCCTTCGCCCTGTTCAATGCGGCTTCCTTGAACTGCTGCAATCGATCGCAATCTTCGAGGATGTGGATGGCATTGGCCGCCATTGAATCCACATCGCCTATATCGCTGAGGAAGCCGGTTATACCGTCTACGTTCAACTCGGGCAGTCCGCCTGAGTTTGACGAGATGACTGGTACCTTGCAGGCCATGGCTTCCAAGGCTGCTAAGCCGAAGCTCTCCGAGCCGGAGGGGATGAGGAACAGGTCGGATACCGAAAGGATTTCCTCAATGGCATCCTGCTTGCCAAGGAAGCGGATATCGTTAGCCACGCCCAGTTCCCGCGACAATTGTTCGGCCGCGGTACGTTCCGGTCCGTCGCCCACCATCAGCAACTTGCTTGGAATTTTCTCTTGCACTTTTTTAAAGATGCGGATGACGTCCGTGGTGCGCTTTACTTTCCGGAAATTGGATGTATGCACCAACACGCGTTCATCGCCCGGAGCGATGGCCTGTTTGAAATGCTGCCGTGGCTTGAGGTTGAAACGGTCAAGGTCAATAAAGTTGGGGATAACACGGATTTCGCGTTTGATGTCGAAATGATCCAACGTTTCGGCTTTGAGGTTTTCGGATACGGCAGTAACCCCGTCCGACTGGTTGATTGAGAATGTGACTACCGGGCTGTAGCTGGCGTCTTTGCCCACGAGCGTAATGTCCGTACCGTGCAATGTGGTAACCACCGGTATGTTGATGCCGTAAGTGGCCAGTATCTGCTTGGCCATAAATGCCGCGGAAGCATGAGGGATGGCGTAATGCACATGCAGCACATCCAGTTTCTCAAATCGAACCACATCTACCAGCTTGCTGGCCAATGCAAGCTCGTAAGGTGGAAAATCGAACAATGGATATTTGGATATCGTTACCTCATGGTAGTAAAGATTCTCCGAAAAGAAATCCAGCCGGGCAGGTTGGCTGTAGGTGATGAAGTGAATCTGATGCCCGTTGGCGGCTAAAGCCTTGCCCAGTTCTGTGGCGACTACACCACTTCCACCAAAGGTGGGATAACATACAATACCGATTTTCATGTACTCCCGTCTTATTTGTTGCCGGCAAAGTACGGATAAATTTCCCGATGGGATGTTCATCCGAACGTAAAAAGATTGATGATGTAGCGAGCACGCTAATAAAAAACTAATTAATTAGTTGCAAAACTAAAACATAAGTTTTAAATTTGTGCTTCATATGTTAATAATAGGTCGTTGACCACAATTAAAAAGGTAAAAATCAATGAAAGAACTCAAAGAATTGACCCGTGCGGAAGAACAGATCATGCAGGAGCTGTGGAATTTGGACAAGGCTTTTGTGAAAGAGATCATAGACAGGCTACCAGTCCCCAAGCCGGCCTATAATACGGTATCCACTATTGTGCGGATATTGGAAACCAAGGGTTTTGTGGGGCATGAGGCATTCGGTAAAAGCCATCGCTATTACCCGCTGGTTTCGAAAGAGGAATACCGAACGTTTGCCACAGGCAAGTTGCTCCATGGTTATTTCGACAATTCCGCGAGAAACATGCTCTCTTTCTTTTTGGAAGAGCAAAAACTCGACCTCAACGACGCGGATGAGCTATTGAAGTTGCTGGAGAGCGCGAAGACGAAAAAGAAGTGACGGCGTAACCTAATCGTTCACGATGAAACCTTAATGTTATGATGTACTTGATGCTAGCCAACCTATACCTCTGTATTTTTTATGGTTTTTACTACGTTTTTTTACGTAAACAAACATTCTTTCAAGGGAATCGGATATACCTGCTCGCCGGTTTACTATTGGCGTTTACATTGCCGCTGGCCGAACATGGTGAATTTGACAACACGGTAGTATACCACTACCACTTACCTGTAATCCAACTGGAAGATTCCACGCCCGAACAACTTGGGACGACGGCAACTACAGCCAAATCTCCAACCCTGATAAAAAAGTACGTATCTATCGGATACATGGTGGGTTGTATAATCGCGGCGATTTTTGCGGCCATGCAAGTTGTATATACGATTAGGGCGCTAAGAAGGCCGCATCGGGGGCAAGCGTGTTCTTTTTTTGGTATCGTCCGTATTGACCATACGGCCTATGGTAGCCATCGGATCGCCCATCATGAACAGGTTCACGTACGACAATGGCACAGTGCTGATATTGTAGTGATGCAAGTGGTGAAGATTCTCAACTGGTTTAATCCCGTCGTTTATCTTTATGAGCGGGCATTGAAGTTGCAACACGAATACATTGCCGACGGGGAAACAGCGGCCTACGACCAAGTAGCTTATGCCGAATTATTGGTGTCCCGTGCGATGGGTGTAAGCGGTCCTGTTTTGGCCAACTCGTTTTCAAACAAGAAACTGCTGAAGCGCCGGGTTGCTATGTTGTTACGAAACAAATCTTCAAGATACAGTTGGTTGCGTTACGCGATTCTCTTGCCTGTTATCATCGGCATGCTTATTTTTTCGATTGCCTGTAATAATCAAGGAAAGACGGGGGCAAATGAAACCACCGCCGGCGGGGCGGCAACGGCTGAAACCAACGCTGACGCATTTATGAAGGAGCTGAGCAAGTTTGTGGCTTATGGGGATGAGGCCCTGCGCAATGGTAAGCAGGGCATATTGGCATTTACTTTTGAAAAAAGGGAAGCTGGCCATATTGAGAACATCCGGTTTCTCAATGAATTTGGTAGCGGACAAGAAGCTGAAGTCATCAAGGCGCTTCAGCGGGAAAACGTAGCGCGTGTGGCTCCCGAAGGAAAGTATATGGTTTCCATCAATTTCCGGATCTTTGACGGGGAACCAGCCGATACACCACCGCCGCCACCACCGGTTTCCAATGAATATACGTCGCTGGGCGAGGTCACTATTTTGGCGGCAGCCCCTGATTTGCCGCCACCGCCACGCGTACGGCCTACCGATAAAAACGATAATGCCAACACCGCAAATGAGCAAGAACGATTTCCCGAGCCGACGGTGGTGAAGGTGCGGGTAAGTGAAAAACAACTGGAAGAAGAACCAACGGACCTCGTATTCCAGTCGGTTGAGATAGATCCCAAGCCGCCGGGAGGGATGCAGAAATTTATGGAATATATAGCGAAGAATTATGAATACCCACAAGAGGCCATCGAAGCGGGGGTGAACGGGCAGATTCAGGTGGCGTTTGTGGTGGAGCTTGACGGTAGCCTTACGGATATGAAGGTTGTCCGGGATTTAAAATATGGCACGGGTGAGGCCGCCATTCGCGTATTGCAGCGCAGCGAAAAATGGTCGCCGGGTATTCAAAACGGCCGGCCAGTGCGAGTGGCGTACACCTTGCCCATCCGGTTGAATCTGCAACAGTAAAGATGCATTAATACCTTATCCAATGAAATATATCCCCAACAGGCATACTCGGGCAGTGGTAACCAATCGTGTAAATCTATTCGCCGTATTCATCATGGTTTTCTCCCTTGGTTGCGGGTGCACTGGTCAGCAACGTTTTGACGACAGCATATTGTGGTCGGTAGAACACCCGGTTACCGGTGCCCGTTCCTATGTGATGGGCACGATACACGAGCTGGATACTAATTATATTACCTTACCCCTTGACCAGATTGCCGCATTAATTGCCGAAACAGATTTCCTTTGCTTGGAAGTGAAATTGTCTGAGACTCGGCAGCAGGCGGCTAAATTTGGTAAGGCTATGTTTCTAAGTGATACTGCACAGCATGTGATGAAGGCCTTAGATGAACCTTATCAGACAGAGCTTTTAGGGCTCCTGCAGTCGGGTAAGCTCGCTAACGCATTGCCGTGGGAGCTAGCGTTACCGCGACTTAAACCACAAGCCATAAGTTTTTTTCTCTTAATGGGAAACCAACAACGCAGCCCGTTATTTCAGGAAGCGAATTTTCAACCGGAGTCCCATTTCGAACAATACGCTGAAGCTAACGGGATCCGTGTCGTGGGGTTTGAAAAATCGGGAGACCAGTTAAGCTATATGATTAGAGACGACGGTACCTCATTCGAGGATGGGATTGAGCAATTGAAGGTAAGTATCGATTATTTCTCGGAAGATAATGCCGAGCGCATCGATATCTACGCAAACTACCGGCAACAGAACCTAAGCCTGCTTCCCCAGGAAGTGTATGAAGACTCGATTATGGTGATGCGAAATCGTAACATGGCGTTGAAGGCGGATAGTATGATGCAGGATAATACCATATTTCTTATGATTGGTGCTGCCCATTTACCTTTTTCGTCGGGCGTACTTCAATTATTGCAAGACAAGGGCTATCAGGTACGCCCCATCGAAGTCGTTATTCCGTTAAAGGAAAGTCGATAATCACTATTGAAGCTGCATCCATTTTTTTACCTTTGGTGCGTACCAACGAAGTTTGATCCACCAATTAACGACCATGGATAACATTTCAAATGCTTCCGCGCTGATTACCGACGATGCCGCCGTATTCGGGCTATTGATGGTCATCTTGGCCGTGATTTTCTATACATCTAATAGTAAAAACACGGGGTTCCGTAAGTTTTACACGGTGCTGCCGCCACTGTTGCTGTGCTACTTTGTACCGGGGCTGTTCAATTCGTTCGACGTCATCTCGGGCAGCGATTCTCAACTGTACAGCATGAGCTCCAATTACCTACTTCCGGCTTGCTTGGTCCTTTTTACGTTGAATATCAATTTCCGCGAGGTATGGAAACTACGCAAGAAAGCCGGGTTGTTGTTTTTTACGGGGATGATCGGCATTATCCTTGGCGGCCCATTTGCCGTATGGCTATTTTCGCTGTTTGCGCCCGACGTGGTGTCGGGTGAGGTATGGAAGGGGCTGGCTACGCTGGCTGGCTCATGGATAGGAGGTGGTGCGAACCAAGCGGCCCTGTTCCGTATATTCGAGCCGTCGCCGGAGATTTTCGCGGCGACCGTAGCCGTAGATGTGTTCGTAGCCTACGGCTGGATGGCCGTATTGCTGTACGGAGCCAGTAAGCAACGGCAGTTTGACGCTTATTTTAAGGCCGAGGGCAACGAGGTGGAAGAACTATCCAAGCGGATGGAGGCATACGGTGGCCAAGCCACGAAGGCAGCCGAGACCAAAGATTACATCATCATGCTGGGCATCGCCTTCGGTGTAACGGGAGTGGCGCATTTGCTGTCCGGTGTCATTGCTCAGTACATCGCAGCGCATGCACCGCAGCTCGATAAATTCAGTTTGACGTCGGGTTTTTTCTGGTTGATTCTGCTCGCCACCCTGATGGGTGTGGGGCTTTCGTTTACCCGTGCACGCCAAATGGAAAGCTTAGGGGCATCGCGCTTGGCAACCGTTTTTCTGTATGTGCTGATTGCCACCATCGGGATGCAGATGGATGTGTTTGCCATCCTGGATAATCCGGGACTTTTTTTGGTCGGCCTTACTTGGCTGGCGTTTCACGCGTTGCTATTGTTTATCGTGGCCAAACTTGTCAAAGCACCTTTTTTCTTTTTCGCCATCGGCAGCATGGGCAATATCGGTGGCGTGGCTTCCGCCTCGGTTACCGCGGGGGCTTTCCATCCGGCACTCGTGCCCGTAGGGGTATTCATCTCGGTGTTCAGCTACGCGATAGGTACGTATGCAGGCTATTTGTGTGGCATTCTGATGCAACTGGTAGCGCCTTGAGTGATGGAGATAAAAAGATAAACCAGGAAAAACCAAAAAACCCTACCTTTGTGCCATGACCAAAGAACAGATACAGGACTTGAGGGATCGAACAGCTTCCCTGAGGAGGCACCTTTGACATCGATGTGCGCAAGAACGAAATAGAAAGCGAACAGGCCACCACATTGGAACCCAGCTTTTGGGACGACTCCAAGGCAGCCGAGAAAGTCCTGCAATCCATAAAGAGCAAGAAAATCTGGACCGATCACTTCGATGAGGTTGCGGCAGCGGTGGATGACACAGTCGTGATGTTCGAGTTCTACCAAGCCGGTGACGCTTCGGAAGGGGAGGCACAAGAACAGTATGATGTAGCGGTGGGGAAAGTAGAAGCGCTGGAATTCAAGAACATGCTCAGTGCTGAAGAAGACCAGTTGGATGCCGTATTGCAGATTACGGCAGGTGCGGGTGGTACAGAGAGCTGCGACTGGGCGGGCATGCTGATGCGGATGTATATTATGTGGGGCGAAAGCAACGGTTACAAGGTGACCGAGCAGGATTACCAAGAAGGCGACGTGGCGGGTATTAAAACCGTGACGTTGCAGTTCTCGGGCGATTTTGCCTATGGCTATCTCAAAGGGGAAAATGGTGTACACCGGTTGGTGCGGATCTCGCCGTTCGATTCCAATGCCAAGCGTCACACGTCCTTCGCCTCCGTATATGTGTATCCGTTGGTGGATGACAACATCGAAATCGACGTGAAAGAGTCTGAAATCGACTGGGATACTTTCCGGTCCGGAGGGGCTGGTGGTCAGAATGTGAACAAGGTGGAAACTGCAGTGCGCCTGCACCATAAGCCTACGGGCATCATCATTAAAAACCAGGAATCGCGCTCGCAATTGCAGAATAAGGAAAATGCATTGCGCTTACTGAAATCGCAGCTTTACGAAATCGAGATGCGCAAGCGACAGGAAGCCACCGCAGCGATAGAGGGGAGCAAGAAAAAAATTGAGTGGGGCTCGCAAATCAGGAACTATGTGCTTCACCCTTATAAGCTGGTTAAAGACTTGCGTACCAATGTCGAAACTTCCAATACACAGGCTGTGCTCGATGGTGATATCGATGAGTTCCTGAAAGCTTATTTGATGGAGTTCGGAGGGTAATAAGTCGTAAGCAATCAGCTAAAACTCATTCTTCCACATCATGCTTTCTACGGGGCGTGTGGTTTTCCGGTTGTACTTGGCGTTGCCCTTGGTGTTGTAAAAAACCTCGATATCGCCTTCCACATGGAAATAAATCAACTGTCCGATCGGCATACCGGCGTAGATCCGTACGGGCTGTGCCACTGAAATCTCCAGGGTCCAGGTGTTGCAGAAACCGACATCACCTTTACCGGCGGTAGCATGGATGTCGATGCCTAACCGGCCAGTACTCGACTTCCCTTCCAAAAAAGGTACGTGGTGATGTGTTTCGGTATATTCAAGTGTTACACCGAGGTATAGCGTGTTCGGCTCTAGCACGAAGCCAGCCTTCGGGATTTCGAAGTGTACGATTTCGTTATGTTGCTTCGCATCCAGTACGCGGTCTTTGTATGTGGCCAGGTACTTGCCTAAGTGCACATCGTACGAGTTGGTGCCGAGGCATTCCCTGCGGAAAGGCTCAATAACGATGGAGCCGCTCTCCAGCTCCTCTAAAATGCGTTTGTCGGATAGAATCATTTTTTTAATAAGCTCGTGGCAAAAATACACTAATGAATCAGATTTTTAAGGAATTGGTTATAAATAACTATTTATAAATAGCTATTTTCCCCCCTATAAGTGTTGCTTCTTATTAGCAAAGGGGAAATCGATGAATTATTGATATTCTAATTGTTTTTTCGTACCAATAATTTATCTAAGTTTGACGCTATGGCTTTGGCATATTTACGGGAGTTGGACAATAACGTCCGGTTTGCCATTTGGCGGATCGAAGAATCGGCCGAAGACCTGATCAGTCGAATCCAACTGGATGACCGCGAAAAGGCGATCTTAAGTCGGTTGAATAAGGGTAAGCGCACACTGCACTGGCTGGCCACGCGTGTTTTATTGCGGACCATGTTGGATACGTCGGGTTTCATCGACTGCCCATCCGACGAAAACGGTAAACCTTACCTGGTGAATTTTCCGCAGCGCATTTCGCTGACGCATTCGTTCGACTATGCCGCGGTGATGATGAGCGATAATGGCGAGGTAGGCATCGACTTGGAACTGGTGAAGCCGAAGATTGTCCGTATTGCCGATAAGTTCATGAAAGCCGAGGAGCTCACAGCCATCGGCCGAGACCATATCGGGAAGCTCTACGCCTGCTGGTGTGCCAAGGAAGCGGTATATAAATTGCAGGGCAATAGAGGGGTTTCATTTAAAGATAACATGACTATTAAGCCATTTGATTTCCAAGACCAGGGGATCTTGTTCCTGGAGCTGGATGCACCGCACCGCAAGGAGCAATTCAAGGTATACTATGAAAAATTCCAGGAATATATGCTTGGCTATGTGATGGAAGGAGGAGTAGACTAAACGATGCTGAAAAGAGATTCATTAACGGCGCAGATGCAGCAATTGAGCCACACGCTGGCCAAGGTAAAACGGCTTATTGTGGAAGAACAACACACAGAAGCTTTATCGACCTTGGAAAGGGTGCTGGGTGAATATTTCGGTACATCGATTACCGACCTGCTGGAAACGCCGGCGAACGTTTTCCGCCAACACTTGGATAAAGCAGACTTTCTCCCTGAGGAGTTGAGTCTTCTAGCCGACTTTTTGGATACTGCTGCCGAGACGTGCGGGCAGGATGCCGACAGGGCCCGGCTGTGGGAAAAGGTACTGCTTATCTACGATATACTGGAGCAGGAGCATAAAGTTGTATCATTTGCCCATATTGCCCGTAGGGCCACAATAACGGCGGCTGGCGACGGCTGAGTGACCCAAGGATCATTGCTAGCCAAGCAATTCCCTGACCTGCTGGGATGCCCGGCGGTTATCCACCTTGTCTATGATGTGGCTGATGATGCCTTCTTCATCGATAATAAAAGTGATACGCAGTGTACCCATGTATTTCCTTCCAAACAATGTCTTCTGGGCCCAAACACCATAGTCGTTGACGATGCGTTGGTCGGTATCCACCAAAAGGGTGAATGGCAAATTATACTTGTTGGCAAAATTGCGATGGGATCGTTCGGAGTTGACACTGACGCCGATTACCTCGAAGCCATCCGCTAGTAGCGACTGATAGTTGTCGCGGTAATTGCACGCTTCGGTGGTACAGCCCGGCGTATTATCTTTGGGGTAAAAATAGAGGATGACCTTCTTGCCCTTGAAATCGCTTAAGGAGACAGTTTTGCCATGTTGATCTGTCGCTGTTATTGCGGGAGCCTTATCGCCCACTTTCAGTGTTGCCATATTCGTACGGATTTTCGATGTATTATTTCAAAAATGAAATTTCATAAACTTGCTCGTTGTCTTTCCAATCGACCACTTCCAGCCGGAAGCTATGTTTGCCGGTAGGTAAGTTTGGCTCAAACACGTGCCAAAGTGAGCGCGATTTCGGATCATATTCCATAAGTACCCACTTACCGTCTATGTAACCGCGGAATGATTGTATGCCCGACAGGTTGTCGGAGATTTTAAAGTTTACCTGGCGTACCGTGCCCATGTCTTTACCCGGACTGATGTTTTGCGGTTGGATGGTTGGCGGCACGGTGTCCACGGCGACGTGGAAGCTCCCGAAAGAACGGGTCTTGGTACGCACCCAACCATCGTCGAAATTTCCTCCGTGCGAGTTCCGCCGGTCATCGACGATAATGGCCTTCGGTTTTAGTGCGTCGGTCAGGGTGCTGTCCGGTTTGATTTTGAGCTCATAACTTTCAAAGAGCGGGATGAATCGGTTGTGTACGTGCTGCACCATCGAATAACCGTCTCTCGGGCGCGCACTTTGGTGATAGTTGAAGTGTAAATGGTCGTATAGGGCGCCCTCGGACATGATAATTTCGATATGATCTGCGGCAAAGTGGTTTTCGCGGTCGTACCGAAACATCGCTGTACCGGTGGTGCGCTGCCTTTCGGGTATATATAGGGGATCGCTTTTGACCTTTAATGTATGGGTGCTGGTATTCCCATGTGCATCGCGCACCCGGTACATCAGGGTATGTTCGAGGTTATCTGTCAATGTAATGCTCCCGTCGCCTTCGAGGAAATGGAAAATATTGATGGGATTGTTGGGATCCTTAAAGCTCTTCTGCACCCGTGTTTGCTTGAGGATGTAATAGGGATAATCGATGTAGGAGTGGATCGCTCGAGAAGTGGCAAATGATAATTCTTCGAAAAGAACGGTGCTGATCGGTTTATCGTCTAAGAAGAGCTCGATGGAGTAGACCCCGTTATTGAACGTGGTGCCGTTATGCCGATCGGTCGTGTTGATACCGATGCCAAATCGACCGTTTACGCGTGCGGTTTGCTTATCTGTCAACGAGAGATGCCTCCTCGGTGTATGTTCACTGAATGGCTCGTCTGCGAGGTCGTATAGGGTAATTCCCCGGATAGTAGGGGGCACATTGTCTGGGAATTTCAGCCCAAACAGTTGGGGATTGAGTGGGGCCTCGGTTTCGGTATCCCGCAGTTCAAAGTGGAGGTGTGGACCTTGCGAGCTGCCCGAATTGCCGGCAAGCCCAATCCGATCACCTTTTTTCAGCAAGACGGCGGCGGAGTCTAGTGTGACATCCACATCGAAGCGTTCCTGTTCGTATTGCTTAGCCTTTACGATAGCTGCAAGTTGAGCGTTGAATTCAAGCATGTGCAGGTATACGCTGGTATAGCCATTGGGGTGGTTGATATACACGGAATTGCCGCCGCCACCTATCTGTACACGTATGCGCGATACATAGCCTTCGGCTACAGCGAAGATCGGCAGCCCCACCCGTTGCTGGGTGCGGTAATCATCTCCGGCATGGAAGTGTGTGGAACGCAGTTCGCCGAACGTGCCGGATGCCTGCGGGGGGATATCTAAGGGGTTCCGGAAATAGTTTGCCGGGTATTCGCGGGTTTTTATAACTGCCGGCTGCGCCTCGGCGAGGAGGGCTGCAAAAAACAAACTTGTCCAGATACAGAGTGCCTTCATGTATGATTTGTTACTTCACGTGAAAATGAAACATCCGCTGGTCACCGATGAACCCTTCGAGGTAATCACCGATAGCCACGGCCCCCACGCCCGCTGGCGTACCCGTGAAAATGAGGTCGCCTTTGCGGAGGGTGATATACTGCGAGACGAACACGAGGAGGTACTCAAACGAAAAAATCAATTCGGCCGTGTTCCCCTGCTGTACCGTCTCGCCATTTTTGTCTAACCGGAAGGCCAGGTTATACAAGTCGCCGAACGTGTCTTTGGGGTGCAGCGTGCTAACCGGTGCCGACCCATCAAATGCTTTTGCAAGCTCCCAAGGCAGGGATTTCTCCTTGTGTTCCTGTTGGATGTCCCGTGCCGTAAAATCGATTCCCAAACCAACGGCATCATAGTAGGTATGTGCAAATTTTGCACCGATATGCTTCCCCTCTTTGCAGATGCGGAGAACGACCTCGACTTCGTGATGGATGTTCGCGGAAAAATCCGGATAATAGAAATCGCGGTTATCTTTTAATAATGCGGTATCGGGTTTTAAGAAAATAACCGGTTGCTCGGGCACCGGGTTGCGAAGCTCTTTGGCATGTTCGGTATAGTTGCGGCCGACGGCGACAATCTTCATATCTTATGCTGTTTGAGGCAAACTTAGTCAAATTCTGTTGCAATTGAGAAACTGCCTTATGCCACTGCGTTCGTGAATGAACCCGTTATAACAAGGCGTTCGTGCAAAGATTGCTGAAACCGTTGGCTTTTTTTCGCAAACTCTCCAAAAAAATGAGCCTAGCGACATTCGTGTAAAAAAATGTGTGTAAGGAGGTTTTAACGGTGAAAACAAATAGGCCAATGCCGTCGGGAAGTGCCGTACCATGCTGGTTTTGCTTGCAACTAAATCAATTATTACATACCTTAGCCCCGTTGTCGGGTAATTGCGCGACTAACAAACCAAAGAAAAAACAAACAAACAAAGTCGTTCACCTGTTAAAACATTTATAAACATGTCAGTAATTTTTTGCCTAGTTGTTGGCTAAAATATTTTAGCAAACCAATTGAAGAAGGTTGTTTTTAGCTATCAGTTATTTCGGGCGCGCTTGAAGCGATGGTCTGAAGTTGGAGCTATCCCGGCTTGGGATTGATGCTGGCGAACGCTGGGAATAAGGACCAGGAATTAATGATGAACCAATAATACAAAACAATGAACCAACAATTAATTAAAACACGACACGGGAGGGTGCGATTGTCATTTCTCCCGCTTGCTGCAGCATTGCTAACGGGACCCGCATTTGCGGGGAACAGTGGGCATACGACGCGACACGTGGTCGCCCCGGTTGCGCAGCAAACCATTACCGGCACGGTAACCAGTGCTGCGGACGATACACCTTTGACAGGAGTATCTGTGGCCGTGAAGGGTACCTCGCGCGGTGCGGCTACCAATGACGCCGGGCAATACACGATTTCCGCTGAAGCTGGCGAAACCTTGGTGTTTTCTTATTTGGGCTATACCCCGCAAGAGATTGTGATCGGGCAAACGGCCACCATCCATGTACAGTTGGAAGAAGATGCGGAGAGTCTGGACGAAGTGGTTGTAGTGGGGTATGGTACGCAGCGGAAATCCGACCTGACGGGATCGATAGGGGTGTTGTCGGCCGAGGACCTGCTGCAAGCCCCTGTTAACAATGCATTGCAAGGGATGAAGGGGCGCGTTGCTGGTGTTAACGTCTTTTTGAATTCAGGTTCCCCATCAGGAAGCCCGCGTATCCTGATTCGGGGGCTGGGCACCATCAATTCCTCTTCCAATCCGTTGTTCGTTGTGGATGGGGTCGCCATGGAGAGTATCCAGTTTCTTAATCCCAATGATATCGAGCGCATGGAGGTGTTGAAGGACGCTTCATCGACGGCGATTTATGGTGCTAGGGGAGCAAATGGCGTTATCCTTATTACCACGAAACGGGGAGCGAAAGTTGGTGGGACGGTTGTTAGCTATGACGGTTTCGTGAATGTGGGTACATTGCCCCGCAAAATTGATGTGCTTAATTCCGCCGAATGGTTGGAAGTTATTGAACGTGGTTTTGCGAATCATTCCAAATACAGTACGGACGATATTCCCGTGCTCACCCGAGATGACCCGAGGTTATTTGATGAACAGGGCAATCCATTGTATGATACCGACTGGCAGGAAGAAGCAACTCGTACGGCGTTGTCACATAACCACCAGTTTGCCGTGCAGACCAAGGCGGACAATTCGTCGTTTGGTGCTTTCATCAACTACGCCAACATGCAGGGAATCATGCTCCGTAACGATGTGGAGCGTATAAATGGTAAAATTGCCTACGATGCACAGCCGAAAGATTGGCTTTCTCTGGGCGTCAATCTGCTGGCCAATTACACGAAAGAAAATGAGTTTGAAGAAGGTGGTGGCCATCAGATGCCGCGCCGATCGATGCTCGAGATGGTGCCGATCTTTCCGGTGAAGTTCCCTGACGGTACGTGGGCGAATAGTAGTATGATTACCGATCCCTTTGGATTGGAAGCAATTCCGAATCCGGTGCATGTACTTGAGACCCAAGACCGGCTCCGTAAGCGGCAACAGTTGTTTGGCAACGCATACCTTACGTTCCATATCTTACCCGGGCTGGATCTACGTACGCAATTTGGTTTTGATAAGCATGATACCAATATCCAAGAGTACAGTCCTACCGACTTAATTAACATTTCACAGCCATTGGGCCGCGCTTACCTTGAAAACCAGCGGTCGTTTTACTGGCAGGAAGAAACTTATCTGAACTACAATAAAGAGCTGGGCGACCACCGTATCAACTCTGTATTGGGGTTGAGCTGGCAACAACGTGTTTACGCAAATAATTCGATTTCTGCTGAGGGGTTTGCTGACAACTTCTTCCGCTTCAATGCCATCCAATCGGCCAGCCAACCGGGGGCACCGGCGTCTTCGTACGACAAATGGGCGATGAACTCTTATTTTTTACGGGGGAGTTACAGCTACAAAGACCGATATTTGGTTACAGTAACGGGTAGGATCGACGGCTCTTCGCGGTTCGGTGAGAACAACAAGTATGGTATCTTCCCGTCGGCAGGCTTGGGCTGGGTACTTTCGGAGGAGTCATTCCTGAGTGATGCGCAGGCATTGGATGAACTTAAAATCCGTTCGAGTTACGGTGTAACCGGTAATACCGAAATCCCGACATACCAGTCGCTGGGGACGATATCTACCGGAACAACACTGATCAATGGAAGCCGGGTGGCATATAGCTACATCAATCGCCTGCCAAACCGTAATTTGGAGTGGGAGAAGACCAATCAATTCGATGTTGGGTTTGACCTAGCGATGTATAACCGCCGTCTTACGGTGGCATTTGATTATTACTATAAGCTTACGACAGACCTCCTGCTCGATAAGCCGGTGCCTTATTCCACGGGTTTCACCGGCGTGCGAGACAATATCGGCTCGGTATCCAACAGGGGGGTTGAGGTGCTGTTGAGTGGTGTACCGGTAGCAAATGATGTATTCAGCTGGCAGTCTACGCTCAATTTCAGTTTCAACAAGAACCGCATCGAGGAGTTGGGTGAGAATGGCGAGGACATTTTCCCCGGACCCAACTGGGTATCGGGAAGCCAAACGATATTGCGGGTTGGCGAGCCGCTGAGTTCGTATTGGGGTTATCGGCGATTAGGCACGTGGGGCACGGATGAAGCTGACGAGGCTGCGGCGGTAGGCGCCATTCCCGGTGTTGCCAAACGCAGCGCTGACCGGACCATCATCGGGAACGGACTCCCCGATTGGGTGGGGAGCTTCGTGAATAACGTAAGTTATAAGAACTTTGATCTTACCGTAGATCTACAGTTCGTTTGGGGAGTGGACATTCTGCAACAATTCACACACTCCATGGAGGACCGCACCGGCCTATCCAATGGCCTCGCAACGACGCTGTACGACAGTTGGACGGAAACGAACCAAAACACCATGGTACAACAGATTCGGAACGGTGCTTATTCTGGCCAAAATAGTGAAGTTGACGACCACTGGGTTGCCGATGGCTCGTATTTGCGTGGGAACCTTATTTCGCTCGGTTATAATTTCGGGAGCGTGTCTTTGGACAGGATGAACCTGAAAGGCCTGCGGGTTTACGCCAGTGTGCAGAATGCATTCCTTATTGACTCAAAGGAATTTAAAGGGTATGACCCGGAAGCTACGTCTTGGGGTGGGGATCAATGGGGACAGAATATTTTCTTTTTCCAGTACCCCAACCCACGCACTTTTACGATAGGTACCAGTTTCCAGTTTTAACCTACAAAACGATTGAAGATGAAAAAGTTAATAGCAATTATGGTTACAGCAGGAGTACTGGCGACCTCCTGTTCGGATTTTCTTACGGAAGTGCCGAAAGACGAAATCGCGCCGAACCAGTTTTTCAAAAATTCGGACCATGCGTATAATGCAGTGAATTCGTTATATCGGACCGGTGCGCCCTCGTTATTTGGCGCTAGCGTTTACGCTGGATCGAGGCTGATGTTTGGGCCTTATATGTCTGGGTTGGTAGACAACGATTATAAAGGACAGGAAGTGCACGTACAACACGCCCAAGAACTTACGCTAAACGGTGTTAATATGTCGGGATACCTCGGTGGTTTCTGGCGCGACATGTATTTGGGTATATCCCGGGCGAATAACGCCATCAAGTATATTCCCACGACACCGGGCCTGGCCGAATCGGAGGCCAATAAGCTGCTCGCGGAAGCCCGTTTCTTCCGGGCGATGAGCTACTATTACCTCGTTCGCTTTTTCGGGGACGTACCCTTGGTGACTGAGCCCTACGAAAGCCTGGAGAACCTATATGTCGAACGTACTCCGGTTGTGGATGTGTACGCGCTCATTATCGAAGACCTGACGTTTGCTGCCCAAGATGGTATGCTTGCGGAGACAACGATGAGTGGTAATGGGAACCGGATAACGCAGGGAGCTGCACAGTCGCTGCTCGCAGAGGCCTACCTTACCATGAGCGGCTATCCGTTGCAGGCAGACCGGTATGCCGACGCTGCCAGGGAAGCTCGCGATATTATTTCCAGCGGTGTATACAGCCTCACGCAGCATGATCGAAATGCACAAGGTGAAGTGGTTTTGACCAATAGTGCTTACAATAAAGCCCGAATTGCGGATAATCTCCCCAACGAGCAGATTTATTACTATGAGTATACTGCTGATATTTCGGATTTCCGCTCCGGCTATACACAGTATGCATTTCCGGTGAGCATGGCCCCCGAGCTGGCTTACGCGATTTTCAATAATGCCTATCGGCCCACAGCTGCCCTACTACGGGCGTACGATAGCGACGCGGACTTACGTATACAGGAAAAGCAATATTTCCATTCGTCACTCACCCGGGCCGACGGTACGGTGGCCAATTTCAATACAGCGCCGCACATCTGGTTCGACGAGGAAGCGTCATTGGAAACTGCAACATCGGGGAAAGATCTGCCGATTATGACCTATGCTAACATCCTGCTGGTGGCCGCCGAGGCGATTGCCCAATCCGAAGGTGTTACGGCCGAAGCGATAGACTATCTCGCACAGGTAAGAAGCCGGGCCTATTGGAAGCAAACAACGGCAGAAGTTGAGGCCGATTTGGCCGACCTCAGCCCGCAACAGTTCGTGGAAGAAGTGTGGAAGGAACGGTTGCGTGAACTACTGTTCGAGTTCCATATCTGGTTCGATATCCTGCGTACCCGGCAATTCCCGGTAACCGGGGATAATGGTGAGATCGATTTTGTCAATGTCATCGGTCACCAGAATAACTTTGGCGCCACTTACTCCGAAGACCACCTATTGTTTCCCATACCGGATGAGGAAATGCAGCGGAACCCTTCGTTGACACCAAACCCGATACGGTAATTAACCCTTAACTGCCAGCAAGTTGTTACATAACTTGCTGGCAATTTTAGTATATTAGCAGCGTACTATCGGCTATATGCAAGCCGTACGGAATCAGAAACGCTAAAACAATTTAATTTAAATTTTAAATGAAAAAAAGTAATCAAGTAAAGGCAACCCGTAGGGATTTCATCAAAACCGGGGCTGCCGCTGCAGCGGGCTTTATGGTAGTACCCCGGCATGTATTGGGGGGTACTGGTTTCATTGCGCCTAGCGACAAATTGGTCGTGGCGGGCATTGGTGTAGGCGGTAAAGGTGAATCGGATATCCGCAGTTTTCATGAAAGTGGAAAGGCGGAGATTGCCTTTCTCTGCGATGTTGACGACCGTCGTGCGGCGGGTTCTGTGAAGCGGTTCCCGAAAGCGAAATATTACAAAGATTACCGGGATATGCTCGATAAGGAACACCGTCATATTGATGCAGTATCGGTATCTACTCCCGATCATAACCACGCGATACAAGCACTGGCTGCGATGCAGTTGGGGAAACACGTATACGTGCAGAAGCCACTTACTCACGACGTGTTCGAGGCTCGCGCATTGACGCAGGCGGCAAAAAAATATAAGGTGGTAACCCAGATGGGTAACCAAGGCGCATCGGGCGATGGTGTCCGTATCATGCGTGAATGGTTTGACGCGGGGCTGATCGGCGACGTGCATACCATCTATACGTGGACGGATCGACCTGTATGGCCACAAGGCATCCAATGGCCAGCCCAAAAGGCTGAGGTACCTAAGGAACTTGACTGGGACCTTTGGTTGGGTACTGCTCCCTATAAGGAATATATCGATAAATTGGTGCCGTTCAACTGGCGTGGCTGGTGGGATTACGGTACCGGCGCATTGGGCGACATGGGGTGCCATATCATGGAAGCGCCCTTCAGTATCTTGGGGCTCCAATATGTAAAGGATGTCCAGGCCAGTGTCGGAAGCGTTTACGTGGATGAGTTCAAACGGGGTCACTTCCCCGAAAGCTGCCCGCCGTCCAGCTATGCGGTACTTACTTTCCCTAAATCTGCAAAAACGACTGGAGACGTGAAAATCCATTGGATGGACGGTGGTATACAACCGCAACGCCCAGAAGAATTGGGACCGAATGAAGTATTTGGTGACGGTGGCAACGGTATCCTCTTTGTAGGTACTAAAGGCAAAATGATGGCTGGTTGCTATGCCGAAAACCCCAGGTTGTTGCCTACCTCACTAACCGAGAAGCATCAACTACCTGTTAAATACGAACGGGTACCCAATGGGTCGGGTGGCCACTATGCACAATGGGTGGAGGCATGCATTGCCGGACACGGCAACAAAGAGGTAAGTTCGCCGTTCTCCATTGCCGGTCCGCTTACCGAAGCGCTGCTTATGGCCAACTTAGCCATCCGCGGCTCGGACCTGCGTATCGATAACAAATATCCCGGAAGAAACCTCAAGTTGATTTGGGATAACGATAACATGAAGGTGACCAACTTCGATGAGGTCAACCAATTCGTAAAGCGGCAATACCGCCAAGGTTGGAGTTTACCGACCGTTTAATAACGATTACCTTTAAGCAAACGGGGTGCACCAATCGGCGTACCCCGTTTTGCTTATCCGCCATCCGTATTGTAATTAATTTCAAATTATTTAGACTTATTATAAACTAGTGTCTATATTTGCCCTCGTAAATAAATAGGCCGTGCAGTTCGCACCTGCACGGCCGGTCCACCAAGGGTGGTCGCTTTTAACATATTGGTATACATTCAAAAGCTATGCAAAGTAGGCAAATTTTGTTTGCAGTGGCAATTAGCACCTGTAAAATTATTGCTATCTATGCCCAACGGGGCCTTCCAAGACCTTTCCACAATTTTTATCTCATCATTTCTAACACATTATCATTATGAAAGTTAAACACGTTATCGTTGTTTGTATTGTATGTCTATTTTCATTTTCTAGCGCGTGGGCACATGCGCTGTGGATAGATACGGCCCCGATTGGTAAATCGGGTACGGCGCACCATGTGCGAATTTATTACGGTGAACCGTCTGAGGGGGTATTGGAGAACGTTACCGATTGGTGGTCGGATGTCGGTTCCTTTGTGCTCACCATACATTTCCCCGATGGCAGCAAAAAGGAATTGGCCGTTACGCCGAAATCCGACCACTATACGGCTACATTTACCCCCGAAGGAAATGGCATATATGCCCTCACTATTACGAAGCCGGTTGCGGAGACCTTTGACGGTCACAAGTACCAATTCAATGGTGCCGCTTTTGTGCACGTAGGGGCAACGCCAGCCGGAAACGCTGACGGCCTCGGCGATTTCCGTTTATTGGCCCGTTCGTTGGGAACGGAGGCCGTTGGCAAGGCCATTTCTGTTGATGCGCATTTGGAAGGTCAACCGTTAGCCGATTTGGAAGTGACGGTATTCTCGCCAAATGGTTGGCAAAAAACTTTCCGCACGGACGATAAAGGTGCGATTTCATTCGTTCCCGATAGACCGGGGCATTATCTTGTTGAGGCCTTGTACAGCGTAGACGTAGCGAATGCAGACCATAAACACCTTCACCGCATTGCTACCTGGAGTTTTAACATTGACTAGCATTTTGATATCCAAACAATGAAGTTAATCAAACAGTTAACAATTTTATTTTTATTGACCATTTTCGGTTTTTATCCGGGATATACACAAAACGGCAAACATGCGGTGGTTACGGGGAAGATCACGACATCCAATGGATCTCCTGCGGGGCATGTGTCGGTTCGCATAAAAGGTACCCCATTTGGCAGCCAAACAGATGATGCGGGCATTTACCGGATCGAGCTTCCCAAAACAGGTGCGCTTACGTTGGAGATCAGTGCATTGGGCACGGCCAATCAGTCGAAAACCTTTACCGCTTATTCGGGCGAAACCTATACACTTGATTTTACCATCGATATGACCAGCCAGCAGCTGGAGGAAGTGTTAATCAGCGAAAAGCGCGGGAGTTATAATATCCTCACACCATCCCCTACATTGCGGTTGGATGCGCCGTTGATCGAGATTCCACAGAATGTGCAAGTGGTCTCCAGCAAATCCCTTTCGGACCAGCAGGTAGTCAGCATGAGCGACGGCTTGATCAGGAACGTTAGCGGAGCGGTCCGATTGGAGCACTGGGGCAATCTGTATACCAACATCAGCATGCGTGGCACCCAAATCCAGGCATTCCGGAATGGCTTCAACGTGGTGGCCTCTTATTGGGGGCCGCTTACCGAAGACATGAGTTTCGTTGACCACATCGAATTCGTAAAAGGTCCCGCTGGATTTATGCTATCCAACGGCGACCCGTCGGGCTCCTACAATGTGGTAACCAAGAAGCCGACCGGGGAAACAAAGGGCGAGGCTACGCTTACAATAGGGGAATACGACCTTTTCCGTGCCGCACTGGATTTGGATGGCAAGCTCAGCAAAAGCGGTAGGTTGTTATATCGTTTCAATGCATCAGCCCAAACCAAAGGCTCGCATCGCGCCAATGAATTTGATAACCGATATGCGGTGGCTCCGGTGGTTTCCTACCAAATGGACGCCAAAACTAAGGTAACGGCCGAATACACGTTGCAATATGCGAATATGTCCGATGTAGGCTCGTATTACGTGTTTGGCCCTACGCCCGACGGGTACGCCAGCCTTCCACGGGAATTTACGATGATGCCGGTAGGTTTGGAACCGACAAATATCAAAGACCAGACATTTCTGGTGAACCTCACGCACGATATCGATACGAACTGGCGATTGACGGCCCAGGGATACTACTTGTTGTATGACCAGGTGGGTTCTTCAATGTGGCCCGCTTCAAACATGACCGACGACGGTAAAATCATCCGCAGCGTTGGTGTGTGGGATGCACTCAGCGAGATGAGTTTGGCGCAGGTTTTCATCAACGGTAAGCTCACTACGGGCCCTGTTAGGCATCGTATCCTGTTAGGCATCGACGTAGGCAAGAAGAACTACCTGGCGGACTGGGGGCAGTCGCACGCACTGGATACGGCCGATGGCGGCGAGTTCGATGTGCATAATCCGTACCTCGGCGTGCCGGTAAACGGCTACCCATCATTTGATCGTGCCACCAGCTTGGAAGCTCGTGCGGCACTAGCAGGCGGCGCGATGACGCAACAATATAAAGGGATTTACCTGCAGGATGAACTCGGTTTCTTTGAGAACCAATTGCGGCTTACCCTTGCCGGACGTTTTACATCGGTAAGCCAGAGCGCATGGGGCGGTGCGCCCGACAAGGCCAGCCACTTTACGCCGCGGATTGGCTTGAGCTGGAGTATCGACAAACAAACGGCTCTCTATGGGCTATATGACCAAGCGTTCGTACCCCAATCGGGCCGTATTTTCGGCGGCGGGCGGGTAAAGCCCATCACCGGCAACAACCAAGAAGTAGGTTTGAAGCGGAATTGGGCGAATGGGGCATGGAATACGTCGGTTTCGGTGTACCGTATTCTGAAAGAGAATGAATTGACGGCCGATCCACTGCATAGCACCCCCACCGAAAGCTATAGTATCGTTCTCGGGCAGAAGGTAACGCGCGGTATCGAGTTCGATGTCCATGGCCGATTGGCACCAGGACTTGACCTTATCGCCAATTATGCATATACCGATGCGGAAGTGACCAAAGTGGCCGAGGGCGTTACCGATTACGAGGTGGGCGACGACCTGCTTGGCTATGTGGCGAATACGGCAAATACCTGGTTGACCTACCGTATCCAGCGTGGCGCATTGCGGAATTTGGGCGCGGCAGCCGGGTTTACCTGGTTATGGGATCGTAAAACGGACGACTGGGATACGAGTGATGTGCGGCTGCCTGATTATTTCAAGCTGGATGCAGGCCTATTTTGGGAAAATGATGACCTGCGCATTAGCGCTAACCTATTCAATGTATTGGATGATTACCTGTTTACGGGTTCATACTATTCCTGGAACAATGCATTCTATTGGCAGTCTGAAACGCCGCGTAACCTGCGCGTAAGTATTGGCTATAAATTCTGACGTTAAGGGAAAAGGTAGCGGGAAAAAGGGGGGCTGTGAAGCCCCCTTTTTCTCATTATATGGCTATCGACGTGTCCATCACGAAATCTTCGTCGCGAAGGTGTACGATTTCCGTTGCTTTTTCGTAGTTGGTGGATTTCTTGGAGAAGAAATCATGTTGGGTGGTTTCTACGCTGAGTCCGTTCAATACAATCGGGTTTACCCGCTTGACCTCAAAGATGGGTTCGAAGCCCAGGTTCATCAGCGCTTTATTCGCATTGTAGCGTACATATTCTTTCACTTCGGCCGTTAAGCCCACTTCGGTATAAATCTCTTCGGTATACTTGAGCTCATTCTCGTACAGTTCGTTGAGCAGTTCCAACAACTTTTCTTTCGTCTTTTCGGGGTGGGGGAGTGTTTTGTAAACATCCTGCGCCAGCAGCCCTACAAATACGCCGTGAATAGACTCGTCGGCTACAATTTTCTTGATAATGTCCGCGCTGGCCACCATATGTCCCTGTCCGCAAAGCCACAGCGGGATGAAGAAACCGCTATAGAACAGGAAGGATTCCAGGAATACCGAGGCGCATAAGCCCATGAACAGATCTTCCTTGCTGATATCGGCATCGGCCAATTTACGGTAATGTTTATCGATAGTTGATGCCTTAAACTGCAGGTATTTGTTGTTCTGTACCCATTGGAAGATGTCTTCGATATCGCGCGACGTAGCCACTGTGGTGAAGATGGTCGAGTATGACTTGGCGTGGATGGCTTCCATCATGCACATGTATGCTAGTACCGATTTGTTCTGCAATGAATCGATATGATCCATGATTTTCGGCATGCCTGTGTGACTTTGCAGCGTATCGAGTAGTGTAAGTCCACCCAATGCTTTTTTGTAACACTCCCGCATTTCGGGGGAAAGGGCCTTCCAACTGTCGATATCTTTAGAAGGAATGTATTCGGTGTCTATCCAGAATTGTTTGATGTTCTGTTCCCAAAACATCAATGCATAGTCATTTTCCGGTTCGTTCCAATTGACGGCTTTATATTGTTTCATGATGGTTTTGCTTTTTTGCTCCTTACTCTTTACTCTTTACTCTTTACTCGCAGAGCTACGCCGAGCACGATACACATTCGTTGATCGATGACTTCCGCGTACGCGTGTAATACAGCGATTTCAACCCCATTTTATGCCCATAGATATAGTATTTTGCCAAATCGCGGGTATTGTCTTTTGAGTTGGTATGCAGAATGGTGGAAATGCCCTGGTCCACGTGCCGTTGGATAACGGAAATCAACCGCAATACCTTCATCTGGTCCATATCGTATGCCGATTTGTAATAGAAGTAATTATCGTTGGTGAGGTAGGGCATGGGGTAATAAGTGGTGCTATCGCCATACTCCCGCACTTCAATGGTATCTACGATCGGCATAACCGAAGCGGTAGCGTTCATGATGTACGAGGTCGACTGGTTGGGTGCAATGGCTATCCGATAAGCGTGGTATATGCCATGCTCCTGCACTTGCTGTTTCAATGCTTTCCAATCTTCCATCGAAGGGATGTCGACACCAGCGAACAATTCGGTCACCTTAATGGTGGTGGGGAAGTAATCGCGATTAACGTATTTGTCGAAATACGACCCATCGGCATAAGCCGTTTTCTCGAAACCTTCGAACGTTTGCTTCCGCTCACGGGCTATTTCCATGGATGCCTGAAGCGAATAATAGTTGACCATCATGAAGAAGACGTTGGCAAAATCCAATGCTTCCTCACTTTCATACATGATGAAATTCTTCGCGAGGAAGCCGTGAAGGTTCATCGCACCTAAGCCTACGCTGTGCAGTTCGCGGTTAGCTTTTTGGATAGACGGCACCATAGCGATATCGGTCACATCGGTTACCATGGTGAGCGCGCGCATAGCCGTTTTTACAGACTCCTTAATCCGCTTGTTATCCATTACGGTCGCGATATTGAGTGAGCCTAGGTTACATGAGATGCCGTACCGGATGGTGTCTTCCTGTCCGTAGATGTTGATGTCGGATACCTCGGATACCTGCATGATCTCGGTACAGAGGTTAGAAAATTTAACCTTGCCGATACCGTTCAATGCATGTTGCTTATTGGCGTTCTCTTTAAAGAAGATGTATGGATAACCGCTTTCCTTCTGTGTTTGGGCAATCTTGACCAATAGGTGGCGGGCATTGATTTTACGTTTCTTTATCTTCGGATTGGTCACAAGCTCATCGTACATTTCGTCCATATCCAAGTTATCCAGCGGTTGGCCATATTCCTGCATCACCGTATGCGGATAAATTAAGTAACAGGGTTCGTCCTTGGTTGCCAGTTCCATGAACTTGTCGGGCACGATTACACCGATGGATAGCGACTTGATGCGGACCTTCTCATCCACGTTGATTTTCTTACAATCAAGGAATTCTTCGATATCCGAATGGAAGATGTTGAGGTACACCGCTCCCGCTCCCGGCCGCTGGCCCAACTGGTTGGCATAAGAGAAGGTATCTTCGAGGATTTTCATGATGGGCAGCACACCACCGGCACGTCCTTCCACGCCTTTTATGGCTTCGCCCCGGGCGCGGATTTTCGAAATATTGAATGAAACACCACCACCGATAGACGACAACTTCATCGCTGAATCGACCGCATAGCCGATGCCATTGAGGTTGTCGCCGATTTCGTCGAGAAAACAGGACACCAATTCACCCGAACGTTTTTTGCCTGCATTGAGGAATGTAGGGGTAGCGGGTTGGTATTCTTGGTTGATCAAGAGTTCGGCGTATTCCAAGGCCTGCTCTATTCCACCATGGCGGGCAAGGAACAACGATACCGCAGCAACGCGATCTTCGTAGCGTTCCAGGAATTTCTCGCCCGAGTCATCCCGCAGGGCATAGCTTTGGAAAAACTTGAACGCACTCATGAACGAGGCGAAGCGGAACTTTTTTGAAGCGATGAAATCGTATACCCGCTCCATCTCTTCAAAGGTAAACCACTCATAGAAATTGATGTAATAGTTGTTTTCGATGAGGTAGTCTATTTTTTCTTTGAGGGTATAAAAGAATACCGTGTTTTTATTGACATACTCAAGGAAATAAGCGCGCACAGCCTCTTTGTCCTTGTGCAGGCTAAATTCCTCATCGTTCTTGATCATGATTTCGTTATTGAGCAGTATCCAGCTCTTTGCTACCTCGTTTGTTACCATGGTTTTTCCTTGCTTTGATGATGGCGATAAATTCGTTAATGTCTTCGTTGGTTCCCGATAGCTCAAATTTCAAGGCCAATGGGATACCGTATTCGATGGCGATCTTGTTTCCGGCAACGGCGAAATTCTGTCCCCAATTCCGGTTTCCGCTCGACGATACAGATAGGATATATGGGCTTGCCTGCGCTAGAAAGTTTTTCGTGGTTTCGGGGATTTCTCCGAACCGCGTGGTGAACGTTACTAGATGACCTTCCTGAACGGCTACCGTATCCGGTTGGATTTTCTGTGTTTCCCAACCCGTCACTTCGGCCACCTTATGCATAAACCGTTCTACGTTGCCTGTTTTACTATCGTAATATATCCGCTCCATGTTGCGAACCTTTTTAGATGCCAAACCCCCACATACCGAGGGGGTCTTTATTTCGTGTTATGATGCCATACCGCACGTGCCTAATACAGGCTCGCTGGGCTCGGCGGGTTATTGTACGGTCAAGGCTGATAGTTCTTCCGGCTTGAATCCGATGATGCGTTGGGTTTCTTGATCTTGGTTCAGCACGATGACAGTGGGCACGGTGCGGACCTTGTATTGGATGGCTAGCTCCGGCTTGTCAAACGGATTCACTTTTTCATAGGAAATACCCCTGCGGTCGAGAAAATCCGACACTTGGTTGCAGGGCGCACAATCATTTTTTTCGAACTTAATAATCCGTGTCATACGCTATAAAATTTATTGTTCAACATCTACCGGAAGCCAAATGTTTATTGGGTTGCTTCCGATTATTTTCGCCGTGTGGTTGGTAAGTTGTAGCCTTTGAACAAATATCAGCTATTTAATTCCAGGTAGGTAGCAATTGTTATCAACAGATGTGGAATTATACACATTGTGGATAAATGCTGTTTGCTAGTGTAGGTTTAATGTGTTGGTTATTAGTATTATGTGTTCGTTGTGTTCCTTCCAGTAATAAGGACTGTGGAGAAATGCTTGCTGTTTTCGGTATATTTATTGATATGTTAATACGCTCAGCCGACCACGGTTCCCGTGTTATCAAATCAAGTATTCGAACAACGTCGGATCGTTATTTACTTCCTTAAAATCGAAGCGATGTTTGCGCATACGGTCGATCAGTGCTGTATAATCGGCGGCATGTTGCAACTCGATACCAACCAGTGCCGGTCCACGTTCACGCTGGGTTTTTTTAATGAATTCGAATCGGGTAATGTCATCGTGTTGGCCCAAGACTTCATTAACGAATAACTTCAGCGCACCCGGGCGCTGGGGGAAGCGGACAATGAAGTAGTGTTTGAGCCCTTCATACAGCAGGGATAACTCCTTAATTTCTGCCATACGGTCGATATCGTTATTACCACCGCTTATGACACATACCACGTTTTTACCCCTGATTTGTTCGGCATAAGCATCGAGTGCGGCGACGGCGAGCGCGCCTGCAGGTTCGGCCACAATCGCATCCTTGTTATACAGTTCGAGGATGGTGGTGCAGATTTTCCCCTCGGGAATAAGTTGTACATCGTCCAATAATGCGCTCCCGTACCGATAGGTAAGGTCACCGATTCGTTTTACCGCAGCACCATCTACAAAACGGTTGATTTCATTGAGGGTTATCGGTCCGCCATTTGCCAATGCGGCTTTCATGGAGGGAGCGCCTTCGGGTTCCACGCCAAGGAGGGCGATTTCCGGCTTCGTTTCTTTGAAATAATTCCCTATCCCTGAGATGAGGCCACCGCCGCCAATGGGAACGATAACCATATCGGTGGCGGGTAGGTCTTGCAGGATTTCGACACCCACGGTGCCCTGGCCCTCGATGATATCGGGGTCGTCAAAGGGATGGATGAAGGTGAGTCCGTGTTTGGTACAGTATGCCGTAGCAGCCTGTTGGCAGTCGTCGAAGGTGTCGCCAGTAAGAATAATTTCGATACGGTCGCCGCCAAACATCTCCGTTTGACTGATTTTTTGCCGTGGGGTAGGGCCGGGCATGAATATGACCCCTTTGATGCCTAGTCGCTTACATGAAAAAGCTACCCCCTGTGCATGGTTGCCGGCACTGGCACATACCACGCCGTTAGCGCGTTCGGCTTCCGTGAGTTTGCTGATTTTGTTGTAGGCTCCGCGTAGTTTGTATGAGCGGACTACCTGCAGGTCCTCCCGCTTGAGGTACACGGCAGCGGTGTACTTTTCCGATAACCGCTGGCTATACTGAAGCGGGGTGTGTGTTACCACCCCCGCCAAGCGTTCGGCCGCCGCTTCGGTACGGTTTTTCATGAAGCTGAAGTTTCCACAGCTTCATCCAGCCTCACTTGAGCTGCTAACCAATCACCTACTTCGCTGGTCTTATACGCCTTGTTTTTCCCCGACAGATCTTCGGTGACAACACCTTCAGCCAGCGATTTGTTGACAATTTCCCGGATGAGGGCCGCCTCATCATTGAGGCCAAATACATCTTCTAACAGCATGGCGGCCGAAAGGACCGTTGCTAGTGGGTTGGCGATGTCTTTACCCGCTGCCTGCGGGTAAGACCCGTGTATCGGCTCGAATAGGGAGGTATGTATACCAATGGAAGCCGAAGGCATCAACCCCATAGAGCCCGAAATGACGGAAGCTTCGTCCGTGAGGATGTCGCCGAAGAGGTTTTCGGTAATCAACACATCATAAGCACTGGGCCACTGGACCAAACGCATGGCTACGGCATCTACAAATTCATAGCTTACTTCCACTTCGGGAAAATCCTTTTCCATGTCTTGTACCGTTTCACGCCATAAGCGAGAACTTTCAAGTACGTTTGCCTTATCCACGCAGCAAAGCTTCTTGCGGCGGTTCATGGCCATCTCAAAGCCCAGCTTTGCCAAGCGCTGCACTTCTTCGCGGGTGTAGGTACAGGTATCGAATGCGGTATCGCCACCGTCTTTCCGCCCACGCTCGCCAAAGTAGATGCCGCCGGTAAGCTCGCGGAGAATGATCAGGTCCGTTCCTTCGATGCGTTCCCTTTTCAAAGGCGAGTTGTCAATCAGTGAAGGAAACGTAAACGTAGGCCGTACATTAGCAAATAGACCGAGTTTTTTGCGCATTTTCAAGAGACCCTGTTCAGGACGTACGGGGGCTTTGGGGTCGTTGTCATAACGGGGGTGGCCAATGGCACCAAACAGCACGGCATCAGCTGCCATGCAGATTTCGTGGGTAGCTTCCGGATAGGGGTCGCCTACGGCATCAATGGCCGCGGCCCCGGTCAAACCGGACGTCCAGTTCACTTGATGTCCGAATTTCTCGGCAACCGCATCAATTACTTTTACCGCTTGTGCAACAACTTCAGGCCCGATTCCGTCGCCGGGCAACTGCGCTATATTTAGTTCCATTTTTTTATAAAGTCAAAAGTTAAAAGTCAAAATTAAAAAAGTCTGAAGGCCCGAAGACCAATCCTTCATCCTTGTTCTCGTATCTAATATTTAAATCTAAAATTTAGTGTCCAATGTCTACTATCAAGAGTCTGATGTCTAATGTCTGGGAGGATATTCAGCATTTTCTGGGTCGCCTTGATGGCCGATACGGTTTGGTCCGAATCCAATCCGCGGGTTGAAAATGTCCGTTTGTCCGTTTGCCAAGTGATGGTGGTTTCACAGAGTGCATCCGAACTGCTTCCCGGTGCAATCCGCACATTATAATCTATCAATTCCGGTAGCCGGATATTATTTTTTGAATAAGCCATCGTCAGTGCGTTCATAAAGGCATCGAACTGACCATCCCCCTGCGCATGTTCTTCAAACAGTTTGCTATTTATCCGTACGGCGATGGTTGCCGATGGGCGGAGGCCCTTGGCATGTGTAAGTACGTACGATTCCACTAATATCTGCAGTTCCTGGGTGCCGGTGGTCAGCACGTCGGAAATGATGTAGGGGAGATCCTCCATGGTTACGGTCTCCTTTTTATCACCGAGTTCGATCACACGCTGGGTCACCTTTTTCAGATCTTCTTCATTCAGCTTGAGACCAAGCTCTTGCAGATTTCTTTCGATATTCGCTTTGCCTGAAGTCTTGCCCAATGCGTATTTGCGCTTGCGGCCGAAACGTTCGGGCAGCAGGTCGTTGAAATACAGGTTCTTCTTGTTGTCGCCATCGGCATGGATACCTGCCGTCTGCGTGAAGACATTATCGCCCACCACCGGTTTATTGGTGGGTATCCGTACGCCGGAAAAGTTTTCCACGAGCTTACTCACCGTATAAATGGCCGACTCGTTGATGCGTACCCTGGCATCGGTCAGTAGGTCATTGATTGCTGCTACTGCACTTGCCAATGGAGCATTGCCAGCGCGTTCGCCCATGCCGTTTACAGTGAGGTGTAATCCATTTATGCCGGCTTTTACGGCTTCCAATACATTGGCCGTACCGAGGTCGTAATCGTTGTGCGCATGGAAATCAAAACGTGTTTGGGGGTACCTTGTCCGTACGGACGAAACAAACGCAGCGGTTTCGCTTGGCGAAAGGATGCCGAGCGTATCGGGCAGCATAATCCGATCGATAGGCTGTGATGTCAGGAAATCGAGGTATTGCAGCACATAGTCGGGCGAATGGCGCATGCCATTGCTCCAGTCTTCGAGATACACGTTGGTACGGATGCCGCTTTCGGCGGCCGATTCGATAACGGCAGCAATCTCATCGAAGTGTTGCTGTGGACTTTTCCGCAGTTGATGCGTCAGGTGGTTCAGCGAACCTTTAGTAAGCAGGTTCTGCACGTTGATGCCAGCTTGCTGCATCCAAGTGAGCGATTTGCCACCATCTACAAACGAGAGGACCTCGATGCGGTCAAGATGACCATTGTCCGCTGCCCATTTGGCTACCGCTTTCACACAGTCAAATTCGCCTTGTGAAACACGCGCCGAAGCGATCTCCACCCGATCCACCTGCAGTTCCTCCAAGAGCAATTGCGCGATGGTCAGTTTTTCAGAAACCGAGAACGACACGCCCGATGTCTGTTCGCCATCGCGCAGCGTGGTGTCCATGATTTCAATTATCCTGCTGGCCATGCGATTACGATTACAGTGGGAGTGTCTTGGAAAACGCTTCGATGTCGGATTTTATATTGAGCAGGTAATCGATATCATCAAAGCCATTCATCATGTTGCCCTTCTTGTAGTTATTGATATCGAAAGATTCCTTTTCGCCGGTGGACTGTATCGTAACGGTCTGCTCGGGCAGGTTGACTTCCAACTTGGTATCTGGATCGGCATAAACCGCAGCAAATACCTTTTCAAGGAACGCTGCGCTTACCTGTACAGGTAGTACACCGATATTCAGGCAGTTATTGCGGAAGATATCAGCAAAGAAACTGGATATCACGCATCGGAAACCATAATCATAAATTGCCCATGCGGCGTGTTCGCGGGATGAGCCGGAGCCGAAGTTTTTGCCACCAACGAGGATTTTCCCGCTGTAAGTGGGATCATTCAGTACGAAATCCGCTTTTGGCGTATTATCGGGGTGGTACCGCCAATCGCGGAAGAGGTTATCCCCGAAACCTTTCCGTTCGGTTGCCTTCAGGAACCGTGCCGGGATAATCTGGTCGGTATCCACATTCTCGATAGGAAGTGGAACCGCTGTACTTGTCAATATGTTGAAACTGTCGTATGCCATGTCGTTATGAAATGAGGGTTCGTGGATCGGTTACTTTGCCGGTTACGGCAGCAGCTGCCGCTACCAATGGGCTGGCAAGTAAGGTACGGGCGCCCGGGCCCTGCCGGCCTTCGAAGTTACGGTTTGACGTACTCACGGCGTATTTCCCTGCTGGTATTTTATCGTCGTTCATCGCCAAGCAGGCCGAACAACCGGGCTGCCGCAAGGTAAAGCCGGCTTCGGTGAGCGTATCGAGGATGCCCTCCTCACGGATCTGTTTTTCGACAACGTGCGAGCCGGGCACCAGCCACACCGTCACATCATCGGCCTTCCGCCTACCCTTCACCAGGGATGCGAAGGCGCGGAAGTCTTCAATGCGGCCGTTGGTGCAGCTGCCTAAGAACACATAATCTATTTTCTTGCCAATCATGGCTTCGCCCTCATGGAAGCCCATGTAGCCGAGCGATTTCTCAAACGTTGCTTTCGCTGCTTCCACTTGCTCGGCATCGGGGATATCGTGGGTAATACCGATGCCCATGCCCGGGTTGGTACCATACGTGATCATCGGTTCGATTTCCGAACCGTCAAACGTGAGCTCTTTGTCGAATTGGGCGTCGGCATCGCTTTTGAGCGTTTTCCAATAAGCCATTGCTTTGTCCCAGTCTGCACCTTTCGGGCTGAACTCGCGGCCTTTGATGTAGTCAAACGTGGTTTGGTCGGGCGCGATCATCCCGCCACGGGCACCCATTTCGATACTGAGGTTACAGACGGTCATGCGGCCTTCCATACTCATCTGCTCGAATACCGAACCGGCGTATTCGACGAAGTAACCGGTGGCACCCGAGGTGGTGAGTTTGGAAATGATGAACAACGCCACGTCTTTGGGCAGCACACCACGGCCTAATGTACCGTTGATGGTGATGCGCATTTTTTTCGGTTTCGGCTGCATGATGCATTGCGTGGAAAGGACCATTTCCACTTCTGAGGTGCCGATCCCGAAGGCGATGGCGCCGAAAGCACCGTGGGTAGAGGTGTGCGAGTCGCCGCATACGATGGTGGCACCGGGTTGCGTAATCCCGTTCTCCGGACCAATCACGTGGACGATTCCGTTTTTATAATGGCCCAATCCCCAATGTGGGATGCCATATTCCTTCGTGTTCTCTTCCAATGCCCTCAATTGGTTGGCAGACAATGGGTCCGCCACGGGCTTATCCTGGTTTATTGTCGGCGTGTTGTGGTCTGCCGTTGCAAATGTGCGCTCCGGATACAATACACGGATTCCACGGTTCCTGAGCCCAAGAAACGCAACGGGGCTGGTTACCTCATGGATCAAATGCCGATCAATAAATAACACATCAGGCCCTCCTTCGATCTTATGCACGACGTGTGCATCCCACACTTTGTCAAATAATGTCTTACTCATTTTTATAGTTGTTTCGTTTTTTGCTGTTTGCTGTTTGCCGTTAGCGTAGCGACTTACGACTAATGACTTATCACTAATACCTAAATAAACTTGTTGAGCGCATCGAGGTACGCATTTGCGGAAGCCCGGACGATATCTGTACTGAACCCGTAGCCCATATAAGATTTGTCTTCGTACACCACGCGCATATCCACTTTGCTTACGTCATCACTGCCACCGTGGATCGAATGGATATTAAATTCCTTGATTTCGATGTGTTTGCCCGTGATTTCCTCGATAGCTTTGATGGTGGCGCTCACCGGACCATTGCCGGTGGCGGTGGTCGTAAACTCCTCCCCGTTGTGGGCCAATCTGATGGTCGCTATCGGGGTATCCTGATCACCGGTAGTTACCTGCAGGGCATTGATGGCTAACCCATTTTTAAAGTTCTCTTCGGTCTTTGCACCCATCAACTGGAGCAGATCGTCGTCTTTCAGCTCCTTTTTTGCATCCGCCAACTCCAAGAAGCGTTGGTAGATCTGGTCGAGGTCTATCCGATCACTGGCGTATCCTAAGCGCACCAAGTGATGTTTCAACGCATGCCTGCCGCTCCGGGCGGTCAATATGATTTCCGACTGGTCGATGCCGACATCCTCCGGGTTGATGATTTCGTAATTTTCACGGTGCTTAAGTACCCCGTCTTGGTGTATGCCTGAACTATGTGCAAACGCGTTGCGGCCTACGATCGCCTTGTTGGGCTGAACCGGCATGCGCATCATCCGGCTCACCGTCGTGCTAAGCGGGTACAGTTGTTTCGTGTTGATCTGGGTATGTAGCCCGAGTGATTGATGGGTTTTCAATGCCATAACAACCTCTTCGAGCGAGGTATTTCCTGCACGCTCACCGATGCCGTTGATGGTACACTCTACTTGCCTCGCGCCGTTTTGCAGACCAGCCAAACTATTTGCCGTAGCGAGCCCCAGGTCATTGTGGCAGTGGACGGATATAATGGCTTGGTCGATGTTTTTTACGTTGTCTTTGAGGTACTTGATTTTGGCGCCGTATTGTTCGGGAAGGCAGTAACCGTTGGTATCCGGTATGTTTACGACGGTTGCACCGGCTGCAATTACGGCCTCGATCATGCGGGCGAGGTATTCGTTGTCGGCCCGGCCGGCATCCTCCGCATAAAACTCGATATCTTCAACGAAACTTTTCGCATATTTCACCGCTTCGACGGCACGCTCCAAAATGGCTTCCCGCGTGCTGTTGAATTTGTATTTGATATGCATGTCTGAGGCACCGATACCCGTATGGATCCGGGGGTGCTTAGCGTGCTTCAGTGCTTCGGCCGCGCTGTCGATATCACCTTTGACAGCGCGCGTAAGCGCGCACACCGTGGGGTTTGTCACCAACTTGGATATTTCCACGACGCTCTTGAAGTCGCCGGGACTCGAAATCGGGAAACCAGCTTCGATAATATCCACGCCCAGCTCCTCCAGTGCTTCAGCGATGATGAGTTTCTCGGGGGTGGTCAGTTGTGAACCCGGCACTTGCTCGCCATCCCGGAGGGTGGTATCAAAAATATATATGCGGTTAGGATCGTGCAACATCATAAATTGTTTTTTTGTTTATGTTATGTGTTCTGGTAACCTGCTTAATAAACAAGCTCGCTCATCTCTTCTATTATTTTTACTTTACCTTTTTCAAGTACCATCTTCTTTTCCAAACAATTGGGCAGTTGGGTTTCGTAGTGACCAACATAGATCAGCGTTTTTCCAAAACCGCACAACTCATCGACTACCGCATTGAAAAAGGCCGTTTGCGTATGGTCAAGCCCTTGGCATGGCTCATCCAGTATCAGCAACGGCGGGTTTTTGATAATCGTTCTGGCCAGCAGTACCAAGCGCTGTTTTCCCAAGGGCAGTGTAGTGATCAGCCGGTCTTTGACATCGGTAAGTTCAAAGAAGGCTAGCAGTTGATCAATTTTCTGCTGTTTCTCATAGCTGACCTGCCTGAACAAACCGATGCTGTCATAGAAACCCGAAGCAATGGCTTCCCACACCCGGGCGGTTTTATCAAAATACCAATGCAGTTCAGGCGAGATGATGCCTACGCGTTCCTTGATTTCCCAAATGCTCTCGCCACTACCGCGCGGTTGACCGAAGAGGCTGATGTTGTTGGCATACGCTTGTGGGTGGTCGCCCGTTATCAGGCTCAGCAAGGTAGATTTTCCCGACCCGTTGTGCCCTTGAAGTAACCATTTTTCGCCTGCACGTACCGTCCAATCGATTCCGCTGAGCACCACCTTCTCGCCGTACCGGACCTGGATGTTTTCCATGTGCACCATGATCTCGGAAGGTGATGCCGGTGCTTCCCTAAGAAATGCGGGTAGTGTTTGTTTTGTGCGGCTTACATCCATCGAAATCGCGTGTGCATCGTCCACCTGGTTGAGTTTGCCTTGGTCAATTTCGGCAAACCGGTTGATGCAGTTTGGTACATCCCGTTCATTGGTAACGAGTACCAACTGCACCCCGCTGGCCGCAAGGTCGTCAAAAAAACCATTCAGCTTCTGGCGTGAAGCTTTGTCCAACCCGGTGTAGGGCTCATCGACAATTAACAGCTGGGGTTTCAGCCACAATGCTTTGATCAATTGCAGCTTCTTGTGTTCACCGCTGGAAAGCTCAATCAATTGGGTGCCCTTCAGATCAACGAATTCAAAAAGGGTAAGGTATTGTTCGAGGTCCGCAAATGAGAGGTCCTCGGACTCGGCGTAAGCAGCTAATTCGGCGTATACCGTGAGTGTATCGTTCTTCTGTTGTTTGTTATATCGTTGTTGATAATAAAAATTGCGATCACCTTCCAGGTTAGTAAACTGATACCAATTGGATACGTATAATGTGCGTGCGGGCAGTGCCGATTGGTCATCAAAATGGATCCGGATACTACCACTCGTTTTCTCAAGCCCCGCCAATGCTTTTGCCAGCGCACTTTTACCCGAACCGCTTTTGCCGCCGATGAGCCAATGTTCCCCACGGTGGATTTGCCAGTCCAATTGATCCAATACCAAACGATCCGCATACTGCAGATTCAATTGAGCGATATGGACGACCGGGTCAGTCATTATGGTACGACACAAATTTACTAAAAAATGCCAATAATATGCAATTATGCCCTTTCTTGGCCTATTAAACCGATCCGGATCGGCCTCAGCGTTTTACGGCTTTTACCGACCCGGATATAGGTTCTTAAACTGTTTTTATAGCCTTCATGGCTGTCATGGCCTTACGCAATACGGCACCCACTTTTTCTACGGGATGGGTACGTATGGCTTCGTTTACAGCAATCAATGTTTGGTTGTCAACCGCGAGGTCTTTGCCTTCATTGAAATCCCTGCCAATAATGTCCGTATCCACGGTTTTCATGAAATCGGCCAATAGCGGCTTGCACGCGTGGTCAAACAGGTAGCAACCGTATTCGGCGGTGTCGGAAATCACGCGGTTCATCTCGAAGAGCTTCTTACGCGCGATGGTATTGGCAATCAGTGGGGTTTCATGCAACGACTCATAGTATGCCGATTCCGGCTTGATACCGGCTTCAACCATGGTTTCAAAAGCCAGTTCAACCCCGGCTTTGATGTAAGCGACCATAAATACCGCATGGTCGAAATATTCCTGTTCACCGATTTTCACATCACCAGCGGGTGTTTTTTCAAAGGCGGTCTCGCCGGTGGCAGCACGCCATCCCAAGAGTTGCTTGTCGCCATTCGCCCAATCTTCCATCATCGTGCGGCTGAATTCGCCACTCATGATGTCGTCCTGGTGTTTTTGGAAGAGAGGACGCATGATTGCCTTTAGTTCTTCGGATACTTCAAAAGCCTTTATTTTGGCTATATTGCTGAGGCGGTCCATCATTGCGGTAACCCCACCTTGTTTCAGCGCTTCGGTAACGACCTCAACGCCATATTGCACCAGTTTAGAGGCGTAGCCGGGCTCGATGCCTTTTTCGATCATTTTGTCGAACGACAGGATGGATCCGGTTTGTAGCAATCCGCACAAAATGGTTTGTTCGCCCATCAAGTCGGATTTGACCTCCGCAACGAAAGACGAACGCAATACGCCCGCTTTGTGTCCGCCGGTTCCCACGCAATAGGCTTTCGCTTGCGCGAGGCCTTTTCCCTGCGGGTCGTTTTCCGGATGGACAGCGATGAGTGTGGGTACGCCGAAACCACGCAGATATTCCGCCCTCACCTCGGAGCCGGGGCATTTCGGAGCAATCATGATGACCGTAATGTCTTTGCGGATTTGCTTTCCTTCTTCGACGATATTGAAGCCGTGTGAATAGGAAAGCGTAGCGCCTTCTTTCATCAGCGGCATCACCGCATCGATTACCGACGAGTGCTGCTTGTCGGGTGTGAGGTTGCTGACCAAGTCGGCCGTAGGAATAAGCTCTTCATAGGTGCCTACGGTGAAATGATTATCGGTAGCATTCTTCCATGAATCGCGCTTTTGTTCGATAGCTTCCTTGCGGAGCGCGTAGGAGACATCCAGTCCACTGTCTCTTAAATTAAGGCCCTGGTTGAGGCCCTGAGCACCACAGCCCACAATGACGATTTTTTTGCCTTTTAACGCGCTAACGCCGTCAGCGAATTCGCTGATATCCATGAATTCAGCAACGCCTAATTGGTTCAATTGTTCTCTAAGGGGTAGGGTGTTGAAATAATTTGCCATTGTTCTATTTATGTAATTGACTTTTTTGTTTTCGTATTTATTTAGCTGTCATGTTGATGTTGCAGGTCACATCGTGAATACTTTATCCTGCTTGTTGAGGTAGCGATTCTCGATCACTTCCTCCGCCGGTTCGGCTTCTTCAAACTCTTTCAGTTTTTTATGGAAACCTTCACTATCCTTAATGATAGCAATGCGGGCACTCCGCACAAACTCGATGAGGTTGTATTCGGCCAACGCTTCCGTGAGCGCATCGATTTCTTCGCGGTGGCCAGCTGTTTCGAATACCGTGTAGTCATTGCGGATTACCACCGCGCTGGCACCGTATCGGCGTAACAGCCGCTCAACGGGCGCTTTTTCGGTAACGATGTTTGTAGGGACCTTGTAAAGCGCTTGCTCCTGCCAGATTACTTCATCATTGGTGTTGTAATATGCTTTCAGTACTTCCACCTGTTTTTCGATTTGCCGGCACAGCTTGCGCACCACGTCTTCCGTTTCATGGATGACGATGGTGAACCGATGGATGCCCTCAGCTTCCGAGGGTGACGTATTGAGGCTCTCGATATTAATCTTGCGCCGCGAGAAGATAATGGATATACGGCCGATCATCCCGATGCTGTTTTCCGTATAGAGCGTTATCGTATATTCTTGCTTGTCCATGTTTTGTTGTCAAAAGTTAAAAACCAAAAGTCAAAAATCAATTACTTTAACCTGATTTCACTTACACTGCTACCTTGGGGTACCATCGGAAAGACGTTGTTTTCTTTGCCTACCATCACTTCAAGGAAGTAAGATCCATCGTAGTCGATCATTTCCTTTACCGCCTGTTTCAGGTCTGTGCGGTCGCTGATGCTGCGGCCGGGTATGCCGTAGCCTTTCGCTACAGTCACGAAATCCGGACTGGTGATGTTTACAAACGAATACCGCCTATCATGGAAGAGTTGCTGCCATTGGCGCACCATCCCCAAAAACTCATTGTTGAGGACGAGGATTTTCACCTTGGCACCGAATTGCATGATGGTGCCGAACTCTTGGATGGTCATCTGGATGCCCCCATCGCCGATAACGGCAACCACTGTCCGCTCTGGCGCACCATACCAAGCCCCGATGGCGGCCGGTAGTCCAAATCCCATGGTGCCCAACCCACCGGAGGTGACATTGCTCTTGGATTGGTTGAATTTCGCGTAGCGGCAAGCTACCATTTGGTGCTGTCCGACGTCCGTAACGATTACCGCGTCGCCGCCTGTCAGTTCATTGACAGTCTTGATGACTTCGCCCATGGTCATGATTTCGGTAGTGGGGTTGAGTTCGTTTTGGATGACCTCCGTGATTTCCTCCTGTTCCAATTCGCGGAAACGTGCTACCCATTCCTTATGTTCACGTTGGGTTACCAATTCCGTGAGCAATGGCAGGGTCTCTTTGCAGTCTCCCCATACCGGGACCGTTGCTTTTACGTTTTTGTCGATTTCAGCAGGGTCGATGTCCAGATGGACCACCTGCGCCTGTTTAGCATATTTGTCTAACCTGCCCGTCACACGGTCGTCAAAGCGCATGCCGATGGCGATAAGCACATCGCAGTCATTGGTAAGTACGTTGGGTGCGTAATTGCCGTGCATGCCCAGCATACCTACGTGCAAGGGGTGGTCGGTTTCCAGTGCGCTAAGCCCCATGACCGTAGCTGCTGCGGGAATTCCCGCTTTTTCGATGAACGCTTTGAACTCGGCCTCTGCCTTACCGAGGATGATGCCCTGGCCGAATAAAATAAATGGCTTTTTAGCTGCATTGATCAGTTCGGCGGCCTGCTGTACATATTCCCGGCGGACAATGGGCTTCGGGCGATAGCTACGGATGTGGTTGCACACCTGATAGCCCGTATAGTCGAACGACTGGATCTGGGCATTCTTTGTGATGTCGATCAAGACAGGGCCCGGCCGGCCGGTACGTGCTACGTGGAATGCCTTGGCCAATGCCGTAGGGATTTCGCAAGCATCGGTAACCTGGTAGTTCCATTTGGTAATCGGAGCAGTAATGTTGATCACGTCGGTTTCTTGGAAAGCATCGGTGCCGAGGAGGTGTGCAAATACCTGGCCGGTAATGCAGACAATGGGATTGCTGTCGATCATGGCATCGGCAAGGCCGGTTACCAGATTAGTGGCTCCCGGGCCACTGGTAGCGAAGACCACCCCTACACGGCCGGAGGTGCGAGCATAGCCTTGCGCGGCGTGGATGCCACCTTGTTCGTGCCGCACCAAGATGTGCTTTAGGTTTTCGCTGTAATCATACAGCGCATCATAGATTGGCATGATGGCACCGCCGGGATAACCGAATATGGTGTCTACGCCTTCTGCCAGCAACGCTTCGAGCACAGCCTGTGAGCCACTCAACTGCGTGGTTTTAGCACCGCCCGTCAAATTGTCCTGCGAGTTGTCTTTTGTGATTTCCAACGTGTTCATAGTTTTTTGTTTTTTGCTTCCGTACTAACGACTTATGACTAACGACTTACAATCAACATTCATCCGTTACACAACCGGAGGCAGCGTCCGCTACCGTCTTTGCATACTTGTATAATACACCTTTGGTTACTTTCAATGTGGGTTGTTCCCATTTGGCCTTGCGCTCGGCGATGATATCGTCGGTAACCAGCAGGTTGATCGTATTATTAACCGCATCGATGACAATGACGTCATCGTCCTCAACCAGGCCGATCAATCCACCTTCGTACGCTTCCGGCGTAATATGGCCTACCACAAATCCATGGGTACCACCGCTAAAGCGGCCATCGGTGATTAATGCCACGCTTTTACCCAAGCCGGCACCAATGATGGCCGAGGTCGGTTTCAACATTTCGGGCATGCCCGGCGCTCCCTTTGGGCCTTCGTTTTTGATGACCACTACGTCGCCAGGTTTTACTCGTTTTGAAGCTAGTCCGGCAATCAGGTCTTTCTCACCGTCAAATACTCGGGCGGGGCCTTCGAAACGTTCCCCCTCTTTACCCGAAATCTTGGCGACACTGCCTTTCTCGGCGAGGTTGCCATACAGTATTTGGAGGTGACCCGTTTGCTTAATGGGATTGTCGAGTGTATGGACAATGGGTTGGTCTATTTCATTAACCGGTGTTACTTCGGCTAAGTTTTCGGCCAGCGTCTGCCCGGTTACGGTAAGGCAATCGCCATGCAGCAACCCTTCATTGAGCAGGTATTTCATCACTGCTGGCACACCGCCGTAGTTGTGCAGGTCTTGCATCAGGTATTTTCCACTCGGCTTGAAGTCGGCAAGTACCGGGGTGGTATCACTCATCCGCTGGAAATCGTCCTGTGTGATATTAATACCCACACTTTTGCCAATGGCGATGAAATGGAGCACGGCATTGGTACTGCCACCAAGGATGATGATGACACGCAGGGCATTTTCGAACGCTTTGCGCGTCATGATGTCAGACGGTTTGATGTCGCGCTCGAGGAGGATGCGGATGTATTTCCCCGCTTCGCGGCATTCTTGCTTCTTCTCTTCGCTTACGGCGGGGTTGGATGATGAGTAGGGTAGGCTCATGCCCAGTGCTTCGATGGCAGCTGCCATCGTGTTTGCTGTATACATGCCGCCGCATGCCCCTGCACCCGGACAGGTGTGTTTGACGATGCCTAGGAAATCCTCATCGGTGAGTTCGCCCGCTATCTTTTGTCCCAGTGCTTCGAAAGCGGAAACGATATTCAAATCCTGCCCTTTATAGTGACCCGGTGCGATGGTCCCTCCATACACCATGATGGATGGGCGGTCGAGCCGAGCCATGGCCATGATGGAGCCGGGCATGTTTTTATCGCAACCAGGGATGGTGATGACACCATCGTAATATTGGCCGCCACAAATGGCTTCGATGCTGTCAGCGATGATATCGCGGCTCACTAACGAGTACCGCATGCCGTCCGTACCGTTGCTCATGCCATCGCTCACACCGATGGTGTTGAAGACGAGACCTACAAGGTCATTCTCCCATACACCTTCTTTTACCACCTGGGCGAGGTCGTTGAGGTGCATGTTGCAGGTATTTCCGTCGTAGCCCATACTCGCAATACCAACCTGTGCCTTCTGCATGTCATCGTCCGTTAGCCCGATGCCGTAGAGCATGGCTTGGGCTGCAGGTTGGGTCTTGTCTTGTGTAAATACTTTGCTGTATTTGTTTAGTTCTGTTGTTTGATTAGTTGGCATAATTATATGATCACTTCGTAGTTTTCTTTTTCTAATGTTAAATTCTTGTACGCACGTTGTACCGTTGCGCCCATCGTATCGCTCCACGCTTCTGGGAACGTTGTGCCGTCTACAGCCGCGACTCCCACAATGCCGGTCGCCGTACCCGTGAGGAAAGCACTGTCGGCCCCTTTCAGTTCGTCGGGCGTCAACTGTTTCTCTACCACGCCGATGTTAAATATATTTGCGAGTTCGATGACAGCTTGTCTCGTAATTCCCGGAAAGATATGTCCCACCGGCGGTGTATATAACGTGGCGTCCTTTTCTATAAATAGGTTGTTGCTCGAAGCCTGTGCAACATATCCGTCGTGGTCCAATAGAATCGCCTCGTCAAAACCCCGTTTGGTAGCCTCGGTTGTCGCCACGATGGATGATACGTATTGGCCCGAAACCTTTGCGTCCATGGGCAGGGAATGCGGCGATGGCCGGCGGTAAGGAGACAAGGTAGTACGGATAAGGCCTGCACCTAAAAAGGGTCCCCACTCCCAAGCGGTGATGACGATACTAGAATCTGTTGCCGGTGTGAGGTACATGTTGCGTCCAGTAGTGACCAGCGGGCGGATGTATGCGCTCCGCAGGTTATTTCTGTCAAGCAGCTCATAAGTCTTGTCTACCAACACATCGGTTTCCCATCGGAAATCGATGCCAACCTGCTCACAGGAGTGACGGAGCCGCTCGTAGTGCTGTTCGGCCCTGAATAGTCGTGTGCCGTTGTGCGTGTTGTATGCGCGGATTCCTTCGATGGCCGACAATCCGTAATGTACCGACTGGCTAAACAGATCTGTTCCTGCGGTATCGGCTTTGACAAACCGACCGTCCAAATAAATCCATGCATTTCTATCGAAGTACTTCATCACTTCTAACCAACTTATACCAGTTACCCGAGCCTGTCTGAACGCTTTGGGTCTTTCTTAAATCAACATCCGAATAGGTGTTGATTTTCGACCTCATCAAGGTAAAACCTTTATTCATTATTGGCAATAGCAAAACGCCTATTTTTTAAAACAGAATATAATTCTGATATTATTGTAATTTCAAAATATTTGTCTATGATTAACAGTTATACACGTGTTAAAATTTGATGAATATATACCAAATCCAATTTTGGTATTCGGTTCATTTTTTTGACGTTCGTTGGTTTGCCTATAAATTCTGCTTAAAATCGGTCCGACGGTCGGAAAAGTTGCAAAAAAAATAAGCCCCTTGGCACTGTATTTACCGAGGGGCTTATCGTGTTTTCGTGTATCTTGTTTTACGGTTCCTTTATCCCTTCGGCAAGCACGGTAACGTTGTTGTGGATCACCTCCACTACGCCACCGATAATCTCAAAAATGTCTTCCCCTTTTCCGGTACGGACGACGACCTTGCCGCTTTCCAGTGTTGATACGATTGGTGCGTGGTTTTCCAGGACTTCAAAAGCGCCAGCGGTACCGGGAACGGTTACCGATGTAATGTCGCCTTCAAAAACCGGTTGGTCTGGGGTAATGATAGTGAGTCTCATTTATACAGCTTCCGCTAACAGTTTTTTACCTTTTTCGATTGCGTCTTCAATGGTGCCTACCAAGTTAAAAGCAGCTTCCGGGTATTCGTCTACCTCACCATCGATGATCATGTTAAACCCTTTGATGGTCTCTTTGAGGTCTACCAATACGCCTTTGAGGCCGGTAAATTGTTCCGCTACGTGGAATGGTTGCGAAAGGAAACGCTGCACGCGGCGGGCGCGATGCACGGTTAGCTTATCCTCTTCGGACAACTCATCCATACCGAGAATGGCGATAATGTCTTGTAGCTCCTTATAGCGCTGAAGGATTTCCTTCACACGTTGCGCTGTGTTGTAGTGCTCATCGCCCAAAATGGCCGGGCTCAAAATCCGTGAGGTCGAGTCAAGCGGGTCTACGGCAGGGTAGATACCCAATTCAGCGATTTTACGGGAAAGTACAGTGGTCGCATCCAAGTGGGCAAACGTCGTTGCCGGTGCGGGGTCCGTCAAGTCATCGGCTGGTACATATACTGCTTGTACCGACGTGATTGAACCACGTTTGGTGGATGTAATCCGTTCCTGCATGAGTCCCATTTCGGTAGCCAACGTTGGTTGGTATCCAACCGCTGACGGCATCCGACCCAATAGTGCCGACACTTCGGAACCTGCTTGTGTAAACCGGAAAATATTGTCGATAAAAAATAGGATGTCACGGCCTGCTCCTTCGCCGTCACCGTCGCGGAAGTACTCGGCGATGGTCAGTCCCGAAAGTGCTACACGGGCACGTGCTCCTGGGGGCTCGTTCATTTGTCCGAATACGAAGGTCGCTTTAGAATCCTTCATTTCTTCGGTATTCACTTTTTCCAACGGCCATTCGCCCTTTTCCATACCTTCCAAAAACTCGTCACCATATTTGATGATGCCCGATTCTAGCATTTCACGGAGCAGATCATTCCCCTCGCGGGTACGTTCACCAACCCCTGCGAATACGGAAAGGCCAGCATATGCTTTAGCGATATTATTAATCAATTCCTGAATCAATACGGTCTTACCAACACCGGCGCCACCGAACAGGCCGATTTTGCCGCCCTTTGCATAAGGCTCTAAGAGGTCGATTACCTTGATCCCGGTGAGGAGTACTTCGGATTCTGTGGAAAGGTCCTCGAACTTGGGTGGGTCGTTGTGAATGCTACGGCCACCGGATTTATCAAGCTCCTGGATGCCGTCAATAGCGTCACCTACCACGTTGAATACCCGTCCTTTGATGCTGTCACCGATGGGCATTTTGATGGGGGCTCCTGTGTCGACCACTTTCATTCCGCGTGTAAGGCCTTCAGTGGCATCCATCGCGATGGTGCGCACGCGCTCCTCGCCCAAGTGCTGCTGGACCTCTAGAACAATACGCTGACCATTTTCTTTCTCGATTTCCAGCGCATCGTAAATTTTCGGAAGCTTGGCATTTTCAGCGAAACTGACGTCGACCACCGGGCCGATGATTTGGGCTATTTTTCCAATATTGGACATACTATCAGGAACTAAAATTTTATAAACCAATCTAATAAAGGCCAATTAACCGCCTTAATTTTGGTCTGCAAAAATACGCTTTAAAGAATTAAAAGCAAATATAAATTAAACAATTATTCGGCTTCGTACAATCACAGCCGTTTATTGATTTCGTCTTGCAATTGGCGCTTCAGTTTCTGTTCTTTCTCCATCGCTTTTTTTCGGTGTTGGTCAAATTCGTCTTGGAGGTCAGCAATCGCTTTCTTGGTATCTCGGGTCACCACATGGCTTTGGTTGAATCGGTAGATAAAGATGGCCAATGTAGCAGCCAACAGCAATACAATTCCCCACATAATCAAACTATATGTCGATTTTTTCAGTGAAATACCGATAAAGGAAAAACTGTCCTTCTCCCGTTGGGCTGTCTGGAGCTCTTCCTGTACGAGGGTGAGTGAATCGGTCATTGCTTCCACGGCAGTCTGTCGATTGCCTTCTTTTGCCTTTAAGCCGGCTATTTCCTGGGTCAGTGCACGAATGGTGTCGGCCACATTTTTCCGAATCTGCTCAAGGTTAGGTCGGCGAACATACTCGATGCCATTCTCTGTCCGTGAAATTGCATAAAGGTAAACGAATTGGCTATCGATGGTACCACTGGTGAGCGAGCCTTTGGGGGGCACACGTGTGGTTGTACTTTGGCCAAAAACGTTGCCAATTGAAAAGACAGCAACCAGGATCGCAAGCATTGTAAAATTTCTCATGTTCGTCTGTTGTATTATTTTCTATTTTAGAACACGATATTACGGGTTTTATTGTCTAAATGGAAATCCAAGGGCAAAAAATTGAGCAGCCGACATTAAACATGACAGCCCATAACAGTTCGTGTTTTCATGTTTTCTATCTTGCGCTGTTTTTATAGCTAAATGACCGAAAATTTAACCGTATTGATATGCAAGCATTAGCAGGAGTGTTTTTTCATTTTGTGGGCGGATTTGCCTCAGGTAGTTTTTACGTGCCTTATAAAAAGGTGAAAGGCTGGGCGTGGGAAAGCTTCTGGATTGTGGGCGGACTGTTTTCCTGGCTTATCGTTCCGCCATTGGCTGCCTACATTACCATTCCCGGTTTTGCAGATATCATCCGTCAGGCCGACAGCAGCACACTAGGCTATTCGTTCCTGTTTGGTTTACTCTGGGGTGTTGGTGGCCTCACCTATGGGCTGGGCGTACGGTACCTCGGTGTTTCGTTGGGCAGCAGTATCATACTGGGTCTTACCATGGTATTCGGTTCGTTGGTGCCATCTATTTACTTTTATTTCAGCGGCAGTGAGGGGAAAGAAACCATCGATTTATTTTTCACAACGAACTCCGGACGTACCGTATTAATAGGCTTGGCAGTTTGTATAGTTGGTATCTATTTATGCGGCAAAGCAGGTGTGCTGAAAGAAAGAGAACTGGCTGCGGGTGCCGCTGATGCCAGTGGGAACAAAGATTTTAAATTCGGCATTGGGCTGATTGTCGGTATCGTGTCTGGTATACTCAGCGCGTGTTTCAATTTCGGATTGGAAGCCGGCAAACCAATGGCCAACGTAGCCAACGACCTATGGAAGGCGGCCAATCCGGGTGAGGGTGAGTTTCTGTTCCAGAATAATGTTACCTATGTGGTTGTGTTATGGGGCGGCCTTACGACCAATTTCCTGTGGTGCATGTTCCTGAATGCACGCAACAAAACATTCGGTGACTACGTAAATACGAAAACTCCGATCGCACGTAATATCCTGTTCTGCGCATTGGCTGGAACCACGTGGTATCTCCAGTTTTTCTTTTACGGGATGGGCGAAAGCCGCTTGGGCAACGGGGCAAGCTCGTGGATACTGCACATGGCATTTATTATCCTGATTGCCAACGCTTGGGGGGTTATCTTAAAGGAATGGAAGGGCGTGGGAAAGAAGACTTATGCTACTATTATAGGTGGTATCGCTACCATTATCCTTTCCATCATATTGGTGGGCTTTGCGAGGACGCTGGATACCTAAAGTTATAAGTCGCTAGCGGGAAGTCATAAGTCGCTAGGGGCGGACTGAAGAAACAACACTGGGTCAAACACACGGAAAACAATACAACAAACGAATAAAACAATAAGTAAGATGTCAAATATCATTGAGAAAGATGCATTCAAGCATGTAAGTTATTTGTGGGATCACGCTAAGGCCGCAGAACTGGAGGGAGACGAGGTGGCTCTTCTGCTCTACCGGTCCAACTTACTGGGCGCGGATTTGCGTCTCACAAATTACGGTGGGGGCAATACCTCTTGTAAAGCCATTGCCAAAGACCCGCTCACAGGCGCCGAAACTGAGGTGATGTGGATAAAGGGTTCGGGCGGTGATATCGGTACGCTCACACGTAGTGGCCTTGCGGCATTGTATGTCGACCGGCTACGGAGCCTCGAAAATGTATACCGGGGAATCGAACACGAGGATGAGATGGTGGGGCTTTTTAACCATTGTATTTATGATTTGGAGTCAAAGGCGCCGTCTATCGATACGCCACTGCATGGCTTCCTGCCATTTAAGCATATCGACCACCTACACCCGGACGCAGCGATAGCTATAGCTGCTGCTAAAGACGGCAAGCGCATCACCCAAGAGTTATTTAATGGTGAAATCGGCTGGGTCGAGTGGCAACGGCCGGGATTCGATTTAGGGCTGCAACTGCGGCAATGTTTGGCTGAGAACCCGGGCATCCGGGGTATCATGCTCGGATCGCACGGCTTGTTTACCTGGGGCGATACCGCCTATGAAAGTTACATAAATACATTGACGGTCATTGAACGTTGTGCCGAATACCTGGAGGCCAATTACGGCAAGAAGCGACCGGTATTCGGTGGCGCCAAGGTGGCGGATGTCGACGTTGACATCCGGAAAAAGCAGGCAGCTGCATTGGCACCGATCCTTCGTGGATTCTGTTCATCCGAGCGTAGCATGGTGGGGCACTTCACCGACGATTCGAGAGTACTGGAATTCATCAATTCCAACGACCTCGACCGCTTGGCGCCGTTAGGCACCAGCTGCCCCGATCACTTTTTACGCACGAAAATCAGCCCGTTGGTGCTTGACTTGGCGCCCGACGCTGATTTGTCGGATGCTGCGGCACTGAAAACACAGCTCGCACCGGCATTTGAAGCCTACCGGGCTATGTACAAAGACTATTACGAGACCTGCAAACGTCCCAATAGCCCTGCTATGCGCGACCCCAACCCGGTGATTATCCTTTATCCCGGTATCGGTATGTTTTCGTTTTCAAAAGATAAACAGACCGCGCGTGTAGCAGCCGAGTTTTATACCAATGCCATCAACGTGATGAAGGGTGCCGAGGCGATATCGGAGTACACCTCCCTACCGCGGCAGGAAGCGTTTGATATTGAATACTGGCTGTTGGAAGAAGCGAAGCTGCAGCGTATGCCAAAACCCAAGCCCCTCTCTGGGAAAATAGCTTTGGTAACCGGAAGTGCCGGTGGCATTGGTAAAGCTATCGCAAGAAAGTTTGTACAAGAGGGAGCAGTGGTTGTACTCAACGACCTCAACGCAGACCGCTTGGCGGAAGCTGGGAAGGAGTTTCAAGGCGCATTCGGTAAAGATGCCTACGCTACGGCATTGCTGGATGTAACCAATGCTGACCAGATACAACAAGCCTTTGATGCCGCGGCACTGGCATTCGGTGGGATCGACATTGTGGTGAACAACGCAGGTCTTTCGATATCGAAATCGATTGAGGATCATACCCAGAAAGATTGGGATTTGTTATATGATGTGCTGGTTAAAGGCCAGTTCTTGGTTACACAAGCTGCAGTGACTGTGTTGAAAAAACAGGCAATCGGTGGAGATATCATCAATATTGTCAGTAAAAATGCGCTGGTTAGTGGCCCGAATAACGCGGGCTATGGATCGGCCAAAGCAGCACAGCTACATCTAAGCCGGTTGAATGCGGCCGAGCTCGGCGCAGATCATATCCGGGTGAATGTAGTGAACCCGGATGCGGTAATCAGTGACAGTAATATCTGGGCTGGCGGATGGGCGGAAGGCCGTGCCAAAGCATACGGTATCACCGTGGCGGAGTTGCCTGCATATTACGCCAAGCGCACGCTGCTCAACGAGATCATTCTGCCGGATGATATCGCTAACGCATGTTTCGCTTTGACGGGGGGCTTATTGAATAAGTCGACCGGCAATGTGTTGAATGTGGACGGAGGTGTAGCCATGGCATTTGTACGTTAATTATCTTTTTTTTGCAGTATTGTCAACTCAATTGACCCTTGGGCAATCGGTTGGCAATTCTGCTTATCTTTGTTAAGAATCCATTATGAGTATCGATAAAAATAAAATAGCGGAGCATAACCGCCGATTGGCAACGACGCAACAACGCCGATTTGAGCGGTTGGCGGAAGAACTGCCTAATGCGGCGGATATTGTAAACAAACTGGTCGATTTCCAGGTAGCCATTCCCAGTTGGGCATTAGGTACGGGCGGTACGCGTTTCGGTCGTTTCTCTGGCGGGGGCGAACCCCGTAACCTGGAAGAAAAAATTGCAGATATTGGGCTGTTGCATGCCCTCAATAAGTCGAGCGGCGCCATTTCATTGCATATCCCCTGGGATATCCCAAAAGATTATGAGGCTATTCGTACCCTCGCCGATCAGCATGGATTGGCATTTGATGCCATGAATTCCAACACCTTCCAGGATCAACCTGGCCAAGCGCAAAGTTACAAATTTGGCTCCATGCAGCACGTAGACCGCGCGGTGCGCAAGCAAGCAGTCGATCATAATATCGAGGTTATCAAGCATGGCGTGGAGCTGGGGTCTAAGTCATTGACGGTATGGCTGGCCGACGGTTCAAGTTTTCCTGGTCAACTAAACTTCCGCCAGGCCTTTCAAAATACCCTCGAAAGCTTGCAGGAGATATACGCGGCGTTGCCTGCCGACTGGAAGATATTTGTGGAGTATAAAGCATTTGAGCCCAACTTCTATTCGACAACGGTGGGCGATTGGGGACAGTCGTTGCTTTATGCCAGTAAACTGGGCGACAAGGCCTATACACTGGTCGATTTGGGTCACCACCTGCCGAACGCCAATATCGAGCAGATTGTCTCCCTGCTACTCATGGAAGGTAAGCTAGGCGGTTTCCACTTCAATGACTCTAAATATGGCGATGACGACCTTACTACCGGTAGTATCAAACCCTACCAACTGTTCTTGATCTTCAGCGAGCTGGTGGAGGGTATGGATGCACGCGGGATGAACCATGCGAAAGATTTGGGATGGATGATTGATGCTTCACATAACCTGAAGGATCCCTTGGAAGATTTGATCCAGTCGGTTGAGGCGATTTTGATTGCTTACGCACAGGCGTTGCTTATCGATCGCGATGCACTCCGCGAAGCGCAGGCAGTAAACGACGTAGCTCGCGCTCAGGAAGTGCTGCAGCAGGCATTTCGTACCGATGTGCGGCCGCTGGTTGCCGAAGCACGCCTGCGGGCTGGCGCAGCGTTGAACCCGATTGAACTTTATAGGGAATTGGATGTGCGGGCTGGCTTGATCAAAGAAAGAGGGGCAAAGACGGTAGCTACGGGGTTGTAGATGAAGAAACAAGTCATAGCGATATTCGACGTTGGCAAAACCAACAAAAAGCTCTTTCTGTTCGATGAGCGCTATAAAATTGTGTTCGAACGGTCAGCTCGGTTCACCGAGACGGAAGACGAAGATGGCGACCCCTGTGAAAATCTGGAAAGCTTGCGGTTATCGGTGTTCGATTCCCTGCACGAGGTATTCCGGAGGCCGGAGTTTGACGTGCGGGCCATTAATTTTGCGGCATACGGAGCCAGCTTGGTGTATGTGGATGAAAACGGGAAGCCGCTTGCGCCACTTTACAATTACCTGAAGCCTTATCCGGAGCAATTGCAGCGGCACTTTTACGAAACGTACGGTGGGGAGGAAAAAGTGGCCTATTCAACGGCCTCGCCCGTATTGGGTAGCCTCAACTCGGGTATGCAGCTTTATCGGATCAAATATGAGAAGCCGGCGCTTTACGAGCGGATACGCTACGCCTTGCATCTGCCGCAATACCTGAGTTTCTTGGTGTCTGGCCGTATGTATTCCGACATGACAAGCATCGGTTGCCACACCCAGCTGTGGGATTTCAGCAAAAACGATTACCACGAATGGGTACGCAGCGAAGAACTCGATGAAAAGCTCGCACCCATCGTAGCGGGCGATGACATCTTTCCGGCCTCGTTTCCGGGCAATGGGTACGGCGTTGGAGTAGGGCTGCACGACAGTTCGGCCGCCCTCATTCCTTACCTAGTGAGTTTCCACGAGCCGTTTGTGTTGATATCGACGGGAACCTGGTGCATCAGCCTCAATCCGTTTAACCATACACCGCTTACCAAGGCGGAATTGGAGGCTGACTGCCTTTGTTACATGCATTACCAGGGTACCCCGGTGAAAGCTTCTCGCCTCTTTGCCGGTTATGAGCATGAACAGCAGGTGAAACGGATTGCCGAATACTTTGGCCAGCCTACCAGCCGCTACCGTAACATGGCATATAATCCCCGTATCGTGGCTAAGTTGCGTAAGGAAACGGCTGGCCCAGTGCCGATCGGGAGCAAGGTATCTGCCTTTGCCCAACGTAACCTGTCGGATTATGGTTCGTATGAGGAAGCCTATCATCGATTGATGATGGACTTGATTGATTTACAGGTGATTTCGACTGGACTGGCAATAAAGGGTTCCGACGTAAAACGTATTTTTGTGGATGGCGGGTTCAGCAAGAATGCAATCTTCATGAATTTGTTGGCTAACGCTTTTCCGGAAATGGAGGTTTTTGCCGCTTCCATGGCGCAAGCCACGGCAGTTGGCGCCGCATTGGCGATTCACTCCGCTTGGAATACGCAGCCATTGCCGAACGACTTGATCGAGCTGCGTTTCTACGCGCACTCGAACGAAACCTAGCACTCGGCGTTTGTGAGCTTCATCACTGCTGGGCGTAAATGTGCTTGATGAAAATGCAGCTTCCATGAGGCTACAAAAAACAAAATTATTTTCGAATGAAAACAAAGAACAGCAATGAATCCTGAGCTATTTAAATACAACCCCCAATACCCGTCGGTGCAAGATCTAAAAAGAAGAGCAAAACGGCGTATTCCCAAATTTGCATTCGATTACCTCGAAGGAGGGTGTAATGACGAGCTGAATCTTTGGCGCAATGAGGCGGATTTCCGCGATATCCAGCTCATCCCCCGATACCTCAAAAAGCACCATGGGGTAGACATGCAGACGGAGTTATTCGGTCATGTATACGATGCTCCGTTTGGTATATCGCCCATCGGACTGCAGGGCCTGATGTGGCCTAATGCCCCGGAAATATTGGCCAAGGCCGCGCTGAAGCACAACGTGCCCTATATTCTGAGTACGGTGTCTACAAGCAGCATTGAACGTATTGCAGAAGTGTCGGAATCGCAGTTTTGGTTCCAATTGTATCACCCTACGGAAAATCGGTTACGCGATGACATCCTCCGCCGGCTCGAAGCCGTGCAATGTCCTGTGTTGGTTGTGTTGGTCGATGTGCCGTCGTTCGGATTGCGTTACCGTGAAATCAAGGCAGGTCTTTCCATGCCGCCAAAAATGACGATCAATAATTTTCTGCAAGCGGCGATACGGCCCACTTGGGCGTTTGAAACCTTACGTGTGGGAATTCCCGAATTTGCCACGTTGAAGCCCTATATGGATAAGAGCCTCAACTTGAGTCAGCTGGGTAAGTTTATGAATGCGACGTTTACCGGCCGGGTTGATGTTGACAAGGTTAAAGCCATCCGCGATTTGTGGAAGGGCAAACTGGTCATCAAAGGGGTTGTATGTGATGAAGACATGGAAGCGAGTATCGGACTTGGGGCAGATGGTGTGATTGTATCTAATCATGGCGGTAGGCAAATCGATGCGGGCGAATCGACCATCAAACCCTTGGGTGCACTGGTTGAGAAATATGGTGACCAGATAAAGATAATGATAGATAGCGGCTTGCGTTCTGGGCCGGATATTGGCCGTTCGTTAGCTTGCGGAGCCGATTTCACATTTATGGGAAGACCGTTTATGTATGGCGTTTCCGCGTTGGGTAAGCGTGGTGGCGATCATACCATTGCGTTGCTCAAAGCCCAGTTGAAACAGGTCATGGAGCAGGTGTGCTGCGAAAAGTTAAGTGATTTTCCGGGGACGTTGGCCAAATAGTCCCTGATTTTTACCATTTTTGGTAGCAGCAGACGAAAAACGACGTTGGCGTTATCCGTTTCGTAAACAAAGAGGTACAATGGGGAAATTACATCGGAGAGATTTCATCAAACTATCGGCTACAGCCGGACTTTCTGCTGCATTGTGGGAGCCGCTGTTACAGCGTGCCTTAGCCGTAGAAGCGCATAATGCAACCCGGTCCATTAACGATGTGGAGCACATTGTCATCTTGATGCAAGAGAATCGGTCTTTCGATCATTATTTCGGTGCCATGCGTGGCGTGCGTGGCTTCGGTGACCGCTTTCCCATACCGCTCGCCAGTGGTCAGCGGGCGTTCCATCAATCGGATGGCGAACAAATCGTGCCCCCGTACCGGGCAAACCGAAACACCTCAAATGCCGCGCTGATTAATGGGACCCCACACAATTTCCCGGATACACAGGCTGCCTGGAACCAGGGCAAATACGGATTTTGGCCGTTATTTAAGACGCCGTTTTCCATGGCTTACTATACACGCGAAGAAATCCCGTTCCAGTATGCGATGGCCGAGTATTTCACCATCTGTGATGCCTATTACTGTTCTATAGCGACCGGTACAGATCCCAATCGGATTGTGTTTTGGTCCGGTTCGGTATGTGATCCCGAAAAGCGGGCGGCTGGTATTAACTGTACCGACGCCGATTCCGAACCGGTCAATCTGCGTTGTTGGATCAAAGGCCAAATGCCCGAACCGGGGTACACCTACCAAGGGAATGCCTTCACTTGGCCCACCATCCCAGATGTATTGCAAGAGGCAGGCATAAGCTGGCGTATTTATCAGGACCCGAATGACAATTGGACAGGGGCGATGCACGGCTGCTTAGCGTTTGAGAGCTTCCGTAATGCCAAACCGGGATCGCCGATCTATGAAAATGGGATGCGCCATTGGTCGATAGAAGACCTCACCAATGATGTGAAAAACGGCACATTGCCGCAAGTGAGTTGGGTATTGCCCTCTCAAAGCAATTCGGAACACCCCGGAGCGCCGTCTAGCCCTTATCGAGCAGCGGATTTTACGCACGACGTGCTTTCGGCAATCACGGCCAATCCTGAAGTATGGAGTAAGACCGTTTTCTTTCTGACATTTGACGAAAACGATGGTCTCTTTGACCACCTACCGGCACCTGCTGTACCATCTTACAACCTCGATAATACCCTTGCCGGCAAGTCTACCATCGATTTGGCTGGCATGTATTTCCATAATGATAAAGATAATCTCGCGGATATGGAGACAGCCCGCGTTTATATCGACAAAAGGGATACCATTTCAGGCAACCTACGGCCCTGGGGTATGGGCCCCCGGGTGCCCATGTACATCCTGTCGCCCTGGAGCAAAGGGGGATGGGTAGACTCCGCCGTTGCTGACCATACCTCGGTGGCACAGTTTATTGAAAAGCGGTTCGGTGTAACGGTGCCGGCCATCTCACCGTGGCATCGCGCGGTAAGCAGTGATCTGACGTCGGCATTTGACTTTGTCACGCCCAATGATCCTAAGTTTCCCAATTTGCCGGACACGTCCGGTTTTGAGGCTATTGATGCGGCTTCAAAGGCATTGCCCAGAGCCGCGGCTCCGCAAAAGCCGTCACAGCTCTATCAAGAAAAAGGAACCCGGCTATCCCGCGCGCTTCCTTATACCTTGCATTGCACGCTTAATTACCTGCGTGAAGACGACAAGGTGCGACTTGTTTTTGAAAATAAGGGTTCCAAGGGGGGCGTCTATCATGTATATGATATGAACCGACTTGATCAAATACCCCGCCGATACACTGTAGAGGCTACTAAGTCCCTGACGGACGAGTGGGACCTAGGCGAAACTGGCGGTGCATATGATCTTGAAGTGTACGGACCTAACGGTTACTTCCGCAAATTTGCCGGCAATATCAATGCCGTTGAACCGGACGTAGCATTGGATTACGACGAGCGTAAGGGAGGTATTTCAATACGTTTACGACATCAATCGGGAACGTCGCTCGCTGTCGCACTTGTAAGTAATGCCTACGGATATCCCGCATCTGAGATGCTAACGGTCACCGCCGGACGAGTACTGAAAAAAAATATATCCTTGAAAAAAAGTGCTAACTGGTATGATTTTACGGTTCAAACTGCCGATGGATTTTCGTGTCGTTTTGCCGGAAGGGTCGAAACCGGGATGCATGGTGTTAGTGATCCCGCAATGGCAGCTACACTGTAAACGACTTCTTGACGACTCAACGCCGTAGGTGTCATTGCCTCGATTCCGCTCGCATCAGGTAAGCACAGGACGCCAGTCTCCATCCGTTTTACTTTCTTTGGAATCGATTGTATGGTCACAGCGGCGTATGCTCGGATTGACCGATTAAACTTGAATTCACTTACTATCATACGGTAAAGACAATGAACAGAATCTTATGTTATGGCTTCGCATTAGCCGTTATTACCACTGTTTTATCCTGTCGGCAGGAGACCGAGGTCTGGCCATTTAAGCCCATTCCCGAAAGCAACATCGTGGTCATCGGTAATTCGTTTGCCGAGGGGTTGCAGCGGAGCAACTATTTCGAGACGCTGCTGCACCTTAGTTTTCCGGAACACCGCCTGCGCGTGAGAAACCTGGGGTGGAGCGCCGACGAGGTGAACCTGCGCCCGCGCCCACTCAATTTCGGTACGCTCCACGAACACCTCCATCAGCAGCAGGCTGATGTGATTATCGCCTGCTTCGGCATGAACGAGTCATTCAAGGGGCGGGACAGCCTGGCAGCATTCAAGGAAGACCTGCAGGTATTCCTTTCGGGCCTGCGGGCCCACAGCCATGACGGCAAGACACCCCCACAGATTATCCTTGTATCGCCGATTGCGCACGAGAAGCTTGGTGGCTTCCTTCCCGACCCCACCGAACACAACAAGGAACTGAAGGCCTACACCCGCGGTATGCGGGAGGTGGCCCGGTCGCTGGATATCCCGTTCATCGACCTTTATGCGCCAACCAAGGAACTGATGGATGCCGGAGACGAACCGTTGACGGGCAATGGCATCCACCTTACGGACCGAGGATACCGCATCGCCAGCGAGCTCATTGCCCGGACACTGGACCTGCCGGTGGCCGCTTGGCCCGAGGGTGGTCATGCGGCAAGCTTAAAAGAACTCGTTGCTACAAAAAACCAGCATTTCTTCTACCGGCACAAGGCGCAGAACGGCGAGTACATCTACGGCCGCCGGCGCGAGTGGGCGGGGGGACAAGCCCTTTCCGCCGAATTGCAGGAGATTGACGGCATGGTGGTGCGCTTGGACAGCCTGGTGTGGGCCGGCGCACTTGACGGGGCCGCCGTCGACGGCCGGGCCGCGGAGCGTGTGGTTGCCTTTGGGCGGGAAGAAGGAGCGCAGGCGGCTGCACCGGCCACTACCCGCAGGGATCTGGAAGTCGCCAAGTCGCAGTTCGTGCTGCAAGAAGGGTATCAGATCGAGTTGTTCGCCTCAGAGATAGACTTTCCGTTAGCCAACCCCGTATCGATCACGTTCGATGCCCAAGGGCGATTGTGGGTGGCCACGATGCCATCCTATCCGAACTACACCCCCGGCAACCCACCCAACGACAAGATTCTCGTGCTGGAAGACACCGACGGTGATGGGAAAGCCGACACCCATACGGTGTTTGCCGACAGCCTGTACCTTCCCCTGGGTTTTGAATTGGGGGATGGCGGAGTGTACCTCACCCAGGCTCCCGACTTTGTATTCCTCAAGGATACCGACGGTGACGGCCGTGCCGACCTGCGGCAAACGCTGCTTTCGGGATTCGGTACAGAAGACTCGCACCATACGCTGAATACCTATGAATGGGGCCCCGATGGGGCGCTGTATATGCACATGGGTACATTCTTGCACACACAGGTAGAGACGCCCTATGGGCCGCGCCGGGGAGCCTACGGCAACACCTGGCGGTACGAGCCACGGACAATGAAATTCGACGAATACATCTCCTACCCGTATGCCAACCCTTGGGGGAACGTTTTCATGCGCGACGGCACGCACCTGATCGCCGATGTATCCACAGGGATGAACTACTTCGCTCCTCCGCTCACGGTGGCCATCGACTATCCGAAGAAGCACATGGGCATGAAGGATTTCCTCACCTCGGCGTCGAAACCCAAGACTTGCGGCCTGGAAATCGTGTCCAGCCGTGCATTTCCGGACAGTGCACAGGGCAATGTGCTGTTCAACACATTCATCGGCTTCCAGGGTATCCGGCAGCACAAGATGTCCGAATCGGGCAGCGGTGTTGTCGGCGATGAGACGGTTCCATTGTTACAGTCCAAGGATCCCAATTTCCGACCGGTCGACCTCCAGTTTGGGCCGGACGGTGCACTATATGTTGTCGACTGGTACAATCCCATCATCCAGCATGGCGAACAGAATTTCCGCGATCCGCAGCGCGACCATACGCGTGGCCGGATCTGGAGGATTACCCACAAAGATAGACCCACGCTAAATCCGGTCGACCTGAGCCGCCTTGACATCGCCGAACTGCTCGACCAGCTCAAAGCGGCGGAAGACCGCACGCGTTACCGCACGAGACGGCAACTCCGCGAGTTCGCAGCCGACCAGGTGCTCCCCGCCGTGTCGGATTGGGTTGCCGGACTGGACAATGAAGACCCGGAAGTGGAGCAGCACCGCCTGGAGGGCCTTTGGGTCTACCAGCAGTTCAACCAGCCCAACGAAAAGCTTCTGGGCGAATTGCTGGCCAGTAAAGACCACCACGTGCGTGCTGCGGCCACACGTGTATTGCGCTATTGGTCGGACCGGGTCAAGGACTCCCACGACAGGCTCGTTGCCCTGTCTGAAGACCCGTCACCCAGGGTACGGTTGGAAGCGATCGCAGCACTGAGTCATTTTAAGTCTGAAAAGACCGTACGGGCATTGCTTGCAGCAACCGAATTGCCTGTGGACGATTACCTCGGCTATGCGCTGAGCGAGTCCTTCAAGCACCTCAAACCCGTGTGGATGGAAATGTTCAGGAAAGATAAGCAGTTTCTGGCTGATGACCCGGAAAAAGCGTATGCCCTGCTCCGTCCATTGGCTTCTGCGCAGGAACTTCAGGTACCGGGCTTCATCACGGACGATCCCGGTCATGGCAAGTATGGTGTGGATCCGCTTTCGCCGGCCGATTTTGAGCAACTGGCGGGCGTCGTTGCGGTAGAGCGGTTCCGCGAAAACCACCGGGATATCCTGGAGCCACTGGCCGATGGCACGGGCGAAGCCGGTGCGGGCGGCGGGACCGAAGGGAAGGAACTGGGCGAGGTGGTGCTCCATCTCAAGGCCCTGCCCGGAAAAATGGCGTTCGACCAGGACGTGCTTACCGTTGCCGCTGGCAAAACCGTGTCGTTGCTGTTTGATAATAGCGACCAGATGCCTCACAACATCGTTGTGGCCAAGCCGGGAAGCCTTGAAAAGGTGGGCACGGCCGCCGACGACATGGCTAGTCTGCCGGACGGTTACGAAAGGCAGTTTATCCCCGACATGCCCGAAGTGCTGTTTGCCACCCCGTTGGTCAACGCTGGCGAGACCTACCAGCTGGATTTTGTGGCGCCAGACGCCAAGGGTGATTATCCGTTCATTTGCACCTTTCCCGGCCACTGGCGGGTTATGCAGGGTGTGCTTACGGTTAATTGACGTGTTGCTATCATCGTATACGACAACTAGCGTTTAATGGTAAAAATAAAATTTAATTGTTGGCGGTTTGCGCGAATCAAATCTATTGATTAGCATTGTAGAAACCCTTGAATATACACGCAGAAAAGATATGAAATTTCGAATACCGAAATGGTTAGGATTGGGTTTAGTGATTGCCCCATTGGGATTGGCCGGACAGTCGCTGCCAGCCACGGACGCCCTTGGTAGAAAATTACCTACGCATGATGAGGTGGGCGATTTGCATGCCGATAAGTTCGTAGGCATGTTCTATTGGACGTGGCACAATCATTTCGCCGATAGTCCCGCTTATAACGTTTCGGAATTGCAAAAATTAAATAATGGCATGTTCGATGATTACGATCATCCAGCGTGGCCTGAAGACGCCTCATACTACCATTGGGGTGAGCCGTTATTCGGGTACTATCGGAGTACCGACCGCTGGGTACTACGGCGCCATGCCGAAATGCTTGCCGACGCCGGTGTGGATGTCGTTGTGTTTGATTGTACAAATGGTTCTTACACATGGGAAGAATCTTATATGGCGTTGTGTGAGGTGTTTGCGGAAGCCCGGAAAGATGGTGTGAATACGCCTCAGATTGCTTTTATGCTGGGCTTTGCCGCCCATGAGGGGAGTTTGGCAGCAATTACCAAGATATACCAGAACCTGTATGGTAATGGATTATACCGCGACCTTTGGTTTCAATGGAAAGGGAAGCCATTGATTATGGCATACTACGAACACCTGGAGGCTCCAACCGATGATCCGCAGAAGGAACGTCTCTATCGGGAGATCCGGCAGTTTTTTACATTCAGGCCGCCCCAGCCGGTTTATGATAAAGGCCCACAGCGCGATGATCACTGGGGCTGGCTGGAAATTTACCCACAACATGGCTTTACAGCCAATGATAAGGGGAGTTACGAACAGGTGACGGTAGGTGTAGCCCAAAACTGGACCAAGGAAAACGGATTAAGTGCGATGAATGCTCCGAAGGCATTCGGACGTAGCTACACCCACCATGGAGGGCACACTGCCGATGACAGTAAAATAGCATATGGGCTGAACTTTCAAGAGCAATGGGACCGTGCGATCGAGCTTGACCCGGAGTTTGTTTTTGTAACGGGCTGGAACGAATGGGTTGCAGGCAGGCAGAAAGAGTGGGGCGGTACGTATAATGCATTCCCAGATCTGTTTGATCAGGAGCACAGCCGGGATATCGAACCGATGAAAGGTGGTCACGGCGATGCTTATTATTACCAACTGATTACCAATGTGCGCCGATTTAAAGGCGCTGATCCGATCCGCTATGCGGAGAAACATACGGGTATCCGGATTGACGGTGATGCCGAGGATTGGAATGCCGTAACGTTGCAATTTGATGCTTATTCCGGGAATACGAAGCACCGTAGGGAGCAGGGCTGGGGCAACCTCCGTTACGAAAATACAACCGGCCGAAACGATATCATAAAAACAAAAGCTACATTTGACGACGACTACGTCTATTTCCTTGTGGAAACTGCGGCACCGCTTACGGACGCCAGCGAACCTGCTTGGATGAACTTGTTGATTGACATCGACCGCGATAAAAATACCGGCTGGGAAGGCTATGATTTTATCGTTAACCGTGTATCACCCCGCAAGGGTAAGGCTGTACTCGAACGAAACCGCGGAGGATGGAAATGGAAGCGGGCGGGGGCAGTGGAGTTTGCTGTTTCCGATAACCGCCTTGAACTGCGGATTGACCGGAAAGCGTTAGGGATAACTGACACGGTCGACATTGAATTCAAATGGACAGATAACTTGCCGCAAAGTGGCGATATTATGGATTTTTATCAATACGGAGACGTGGCACCTTTAGGACGATTTAACTACTATTTGACTTCGAATAGTAACGACTAAATTGACAACAGATGGAAGATAAAAAAAAGCTAAGGAGTTCGGATTGGTTTGGCCGTTCGGGCAAGGACGGTTTTATCTACCGTGCATGGATGAAGAACCAGGGGATACCATCAGACTCGTTTCGTGGTAAGCCGGTGATTGGCATCTGCAATACGTGGTCAGAGTTGACCCCCTGCAATTCGCATTTTCGCGAACTGGCTGAGTCGGTAAAGCGTGGCGTGCTGGAGGCGGGCGGTTTCCCGGTGGAGTTTCCGGTGATGTCGCTGGGCGAAACACTGATGAAGCCCACGGCGATGCTGTTTCGCAACCTGGCCAGCATGGACGTGGAGGAATCCATCCGGGCGAACCCGATAGACGGAGTTATCCTGTTGTGCGGCTGTGATAAGACCACGCCGTCGCTGGTGATGGGCGCGTGTAGTGTGGACCTACCGACGATGGTGGTTTCGGGCGGCCCCATGTTGACCGGCAAATACCGCGGCAAAAGCATCGGTACGAGCGACGTGTGGCGGTTTTCGGAAGATGCTCGTAAAGGAATCATGACCGAAGAAGAATTGAACCTCGCCGAGGGTGGGATGTGCCGGAGCCGAGGGCATTGCGCGGTGATGGGTACGGCTTCCTCCATGGCCAGCATGGTGGAGGCATTAGGCATCACGCTGCCTGGCAACGCCGCGATACCGGCCGCAGACGCGAACCGCAAGGTACTGGCGCAGCTTTCGGGTCGCCGTATCGTGGAAATGGTCTGGGAAGAGATGAAACTATCGGATATACTCACCCGCCCGGCGTTTGAGAACGCCATCCGGGTGAATGCGGCGATTGGCGGTTCCACGAACTTCGCCATCCACCTGATGGCCATTGCTGGACGGATGGGGGTGGAACTTGAACTGGAGGACTTCGATAAGTTCTCACGGGGTGTGCCGCTGGTGGCCAACCTGCAACCCTCGGGGCAGTATTTCATGGAAGACCTGTATTACGCCGGAGGACTGCCGGCCGTAATGCATGCGATCGAACGCCACCTCCACACCGACGCACTCACGGTGAACGGAAAGACAATAGGCGAAAATATCACGGGCTGCGAGAGTTTGGATACTACGGTTATCTCGACGGTCGATGAGCCGATCAATCCGATATCAGGCATGGTAGTGCTCCGGGGAAACCTGTGTGAGGACGGGGCCGTACTGAAACCGTCGGCGGCATCGCCGGAGCTGATGCAGCATACGGGCCGTGCTGTTGTGTTCGAGGATATCGAGGATTATAAGCGGAAGATAGACGATCCCGAGCTGGATGTGGACGAGACTTCGGTGCTGGTACTGAAGAACGTAGGCCCGAAGGGATACCCGGGTATGCCCGAGGTGGGCAACATGGGCATACCCATGAAACTGTTGACCAAGGGCGTTACCGACATGGTACGCATTTCGGATGGTCGGATGAGCGGCACGGGTTTCGGGACCGTGGTATTGCATGTGTCGCCGGAGGCGGCAGCTGGCGGTACGTTGGCATTGGTGGCAGACGGCGACCTGATCCGGCTGGACGTGGCTGCCCGCCGGTTGGACCTGCTGGTTGAAGATGATGAACTTGCCCGGCGGCGGGAGCGTATGCAAGCAGTGGCTAGCCCATTTCCACGTGGCTATGCCAAGCTGTATGTGGACCACGTGGAGCAGGCACATCTAGGGGCCGACTTCGATTTCCTGAAAGGTGGATCGGGCAGTGAAGTGTCGCGCGATTCGCATTGATTACCACGGTACATTACCGGGCAGACCTATGCGCTATTCGATAAACGTCGCTGTGTAAGGAGATTAAAACTTGCATATGCAGTGCCGTTTCTCTACTTTTGCACCCAAGTAAAAGTCTATAGAATCATGGTGTGCCGCCTAAAGACGAATAGCACACCGAATCGAAACAACAAATGAGTTACAACGAAGTCAAAACAACGATCGATATCGGCGCAGGCCGCCAGATTGAGATTTCCACCGGGAAGATGGCCAAACAGGCAGACGGCTCGGTGGTGGTCAAGCAGGGAAAAACCATGCTGTTGGCCACGGTGGTTTCCGCACAGGAACCCAAACCCGGAGCGGACTTTTTACCGCTTTCGGTAGACTACCAAGAAAAGTATGCATCCACGGGCCGTATCCCCGGTGGCTTTCTGCGCCGTGAGGCCCGGCTTTCGGACTATGAGATTCTTATCTCCCGGTTGGTCGACCGTGCGTTGCGCCCGCTGTTCCCTGAAGATTACCATGCGGACACGCAGGTCATGATATCGTTGATATCGGCCGATAAAGACATCATGCCCGACGCATTGGCCGGATTGGCGGCATCGGCAGCCATAGCGGTTTCCGATATCCCATTCAACGGGCCGATATCGGAGGTTCGAGTGGCCAAGATCGACGGGCAGCTGGTCATCAACCCGTTGCTGAGCGAACTTGAAAACGCGACGCTCGAATTTATTGTAGCAGGGTCTGCCAATGACATCGTCATGGTAGAGGGCGAAGCCAAGGAAATTTCGGAAGCTGAGATGGTAGAGGCGATTGAATTTGCCCATCAGGTCATTAAAAAACAGGTGCAAGCACAGGTGGAATTAGCACAATTGGTCGGTAAAACCACCAAGCGGGAATATAGCCACGAGCCGAGCAATCCCGAACTACGTGACCAGATTTTTGCGGCTACGTATGACGACGTGTATGCCGTGGCAAAATCTGCTTCTGCCAAGCACGAGCGTAGCGAACAGTTTAAGCAAATCGGTAAGGCATTCGTAGAGGCAACTTTTGGTGAAGAGGAGCTTGATGAGGATACCGCGTTCTTGGTGAAAAAATATTACCACGACGTGCAATACGACGCGATACGTAACTTGGTTCTGAATGAAGGTATGCGGCTTGATGGTCGGGATGTCCGTACCGTGCGGCCGATATGGAGCGAAGTGGATTACTTACCCGCTGCTCACGGATCTGCTGTGTTTACCCGTGGGGAAACCCAGTCCCTCACGTCGGTGACATTAGGCGCGAAGGATGACGAGCAAATGATTGATGGCGCGTTTATTCATGGTTACAATAAATTCCTTTTGCATTATAATTTCCCTGCATTTTCCGTAGGCGAAGTACGTCCAAACCGGGGGCCTGGCCGCCGCGAGGTAGGCCACGGCAACTTGGCCCTGCGCTCCTTAAAGCAGGTACTTCCCGCGGGCGACGATAATCCCTATACCATCCGGGTGGTATCTGATATCCTCGAGTCGAATGGCTCGTCGTCCATGGCTACCGTCTGTGCAGGTGCATTGGCGCTCATGGATGCCGGCATAAAAATCAAAGCACCCGTATCGGGTATTGCGATGGGCTTGATTACCGATGAGAAAAGTGGTAAATATGCAATATTGAGCGATATCTTAGGCGATGAGGATCACTTGGGCGATATGGACTTTAAAGTGACCGGTACCGAAAAAGGTATCGTAGGTTGCCAGATGGACTTGAAAATCAACGGCCTGAAGTGGGAAGTGTTGACGCAGGCGTTGGAACAGGCGAAAGAAGCACGTCTCCACATCCTCAACGAAATGAAGAAGACGCTTGCGGAGCCCCGGGCTGACTACAAGCCGCATGCGCCACGCATCATCAGCTTCTCAATCGATAAGGAATTTATCGGAGCCGTGATTGGGCCAGGTGGTAAAATTATTCAGGAAATGCAGCGCGAGACCGGTGCTACCATCGCCATTGACGAAGTCGACAATAAAGGGGTGGTACAGGTGTTTGCGGACGACAAAGCCTCTATAGACGAGGCCGTGCGGCGCATCAAGGCCATTGCTGCCAAACCCGAAGTAGGAGAAGTCTATGAAGGCAAGGTGAAATCGATCATGCCATTTGGTGCATTCATCGAAATCATCCCCGGTAAAGATGGTTTGCTCCATATTTCGGAAATCGACTGGAAACGGTTTGAGAACATGGATGGAATTTTCAACGTGGGTGACATCGTGAAGGTGAAATTGTTGGATATCGATAAGCAAGGTAAGCTGAAATTATCCCGCAAGGCACTGATTCCGAGACCGGAGAAAAACGAAGCTTAATTTTATAGCCGATCGTCTTAGTCGTAAGTCGATCGTCTTCTTACGTAACTTGAAAAAGAGCCGTCGCGTTTCAAACGAGGCGGCTCTTTTGATATTGGTATTGGCGAAAGGCTGGCCAATAGAGCCATTCGTATCGGAGTGAGTTTTTTAAGAATTATTTTGCCCTACTTCCGCAGAAAATTGATAGGTTTGCGCGTGTGCTAAACATTAAGCTTTTTTGCTAAAATGAAGAAAAAAATTCTGATCAGCGACATCGCTAAAGATTTGGGGGTTTCAGTTACTACCATATCGTTTATTCTAAACGGGAAGGCTAAAGAGAAACGTATTAGTGAAGGGTTGACCAAAAGGGTGCTTGAGCATGTCCAGAAGGTGGGTTATAAGCCCAATGAGCTGGCAAAAAGCCTCCGAACGGGAAAGACAAAGATTATCGGCTTAGTCATCGAGGACATTTCCAATCCATTCTTTGCTAATATCGCCCGTCTCATCGAAGCCAAGGCCTATAGTAGGGGTTACCGCATCATCTACTGCAGTACTGATAATCAGCCCGAAAAAGCCACCGAGCTCATTCAGCTTTTTCGTGACCGCCACGTTGATGGTTACATCATCACGCCGTCTGAGGGCGTACGGGATACCATTGCGTCGTTGTTGAGCAGCCAGCTGCCTGTTGTATTGTTTGACCGATACATCCCCGGATTGGAGACGAGCCATGTTATAACCGACAACTTGCGCGGTGCATTCGATGCCACTGCGCACCTTGCCCAGCAAGGGCACCGTCGCATCGCGATGGTGACGCTTTATTCGTCGCAAACACAGATGCGCGATCGGATGAACGGTTATATGCGTGCCATCGATACCTACAAGTTACAACCCTACGTAAAAAAGGTGAACATGGGCGATGATGAACCGACGGTGATTGCCGAATTCCGTGCATTCATGGAAGACCAACAGCCCGATGCCGTATTCTTTGCCACCAACTATTTGGCGATTGCCGGTCTGAAAGCATTAAAGCAGCATCAGGTGCCTGTGCCGGCTATGGCATCGTATGACGACCATACGCTTTTCAAGCTGTTCACACCCACCATTACCGCCGTGTCACAACCCATTGAAGCCATCGCGAGTGAGCTGATCAACATTCTACTGAACCAGCTCGATGGCAAGGAGAAAGGGCTGAAGCAGGTGGTGTTGCCGTCGGAGCTGATTATTAGGGAGTCGTCACTCTCGGTTGGTTAGGCACGTCTGTTTAACGAGTCCGGCGGCGTCGGAGAATCCGTTGTTTTTTGCAAGGGTTGCGTAGACGCATGCATGGTCCATGTCGCCGATCTGTTGGTAGCAGACTGCGAGGTAATATGCTGTTTTTCCCCCTTGCAGGCCCGGTTTACTGATCGATTTCCGGAGGTAAGGGATCGCCAGGCCGGGGTCGCCGAGCGTGTAGTAGTAAAAGCCTATATTTTGTAATGCGTAGGGACTTGTGGGGTCTATTCCTAATGCATCTTGGTAACGTGCTAAAGCCAAGTCGTAACGCGACGCAGCGAACCACTGCTGCCCCTCCACCAGATAGCTCGTAATTGTCAGGCCATCCAGCCGTTTCTGGATGGTGGTATCGCCCTGGAACCGGTCGGCATTTTCCTTTTTGACAAGGGCAATCAGCGTGTCGAGCGGATAGCCTGACGACTGTAGCGCCCATGACGCATCCTCCAGCGCGGCCGGTTTCGGCGTCCGTGCAGTGGCCACATAGCGGCTGTACATGGCCAGCACTTCGGTGGTATCGCCGCGTGCCCCCGCCTCTCGTATGGCGTACTGGTAGCCGCTATAGCCGCTAGGGGCGGCGTAAAACGATCTCTTCAGGTAGTAGTACGCACTATCGAACATGCCGCGTTCCTTGGCCATGAGGTATTTGTAGAAGTCCGGCCGCCCGAAGTGTGGGTTGATGGCATTGGCGAGGTCGAACTGTCGTGAGGCCTCGGCGTACCGTTTTTCACGGAAGTAGCAGATGCCCGCATATTCAGCAAAGGATACCGACGAATACATCGCTACATTTGGGATTTTGGGGCCGAACGCCGCAATCTGGTCGCCTGTGAGCGATGGTGAAAGGTTGTTGTCGATATCGTCCGACACGAGGCGGTTCTCTAGTAGTGCAGTGCGGTCGGCGTGATAGCTGGCATACAGCGGGGCAAGGGCTGCGGCAAACAGCAAGGTGGTTACCGCACGCCGTATGGTGGGCGTGGCCGGTATGGCGTGATTGCCGGTGCGCCGGCCGTTGGCGATGGTGAGCCCCATCAGTATGGCGAAGCCGACCTGCATAGTAGGTCGGTATAGGGGGAAGTTGAACGATGCATCCACGGCATACACGAGTAGGAGCATCAGTGCCAGGAACGCACCGGCGCGTTGATTCGCGTCGGTAGGCCTCAAGATACGCCGCAGGTTGATCGTGAGCAACGCCCCGAATATCGCGAGGTAGAGCAATCCGTTGACAATGCCGGTCTCGGCAGCCACTTCGAGGAAATCGTTGTGTGTGTGCACCGAAAAGATATAATCGCTCCCCATGTAGGGGGTATTGGCAATCATCCAGTTGCCCACGCCGATACCTTGCAATGGGTTTTCGCTAGCAAAGGTGAGGGCTTGTGCCCAATAGGATAGTCGTGCCTGTGCGGACGATTCGTCCGGCGTAATTTGCATGATACGGCTTGTGGTCGACTCGAAACGCCCGCTGAGGCCGAGGTGGTGGAAGACGACGTTTGCCGTAACCAGCGCGGCGAGAACCGGTACAACCAGATGGGCCGCTTTTGCCCAGCCCATTTTGCTTTCGCCGCGGTACCTGATTAGGTAGGCCACGCAGGCGAGGGCCAATAGCAGCATCACCAACAGCGAACTCCGGGAGTTGACGAGGAAGACGCAGGTGGCCATGGGTAGCAGCGCGATAGACAGTGGCCACCGCATGCGGGGACTGCCATAGACGATACCGAACAGAACCAGGGGGATCTTCCACAACATGCTTGCGGCGAAGATGTTGGGATTGCCGGCGTTGCCCTCAAGTGCACCGAGAATTTCTGATGGCACCGCCGATTGTAACCCGTTGAGTAATGCCAGTGACTGGACCGTGCCGATAATGGCGATAAGCAATACCACCTTCGGTATCAGCCGGGTGTACCCCTGGAGCAACGTACATATCAGGGTCACCATCGTGGCCGATACGAGCAGCTGGGAGATGCAAAGTAAGGCCAGGGACTTGTTGGCGGCAGCTAGATACGACGCCCCGGCCAGGCAAACAAAAGCGATGTAAGCAAGCAGCACCCCATGTTTCCATACCGGCGGTGTCGGGTGACGGCCGATCAGCCCGAATGCGAACAGCAGCACAACCCCGATGTTGATGATGTTGAGGTAAAGAAACTGGAGCCGGGCGATATCGATGCGGTCGACTACGGGGAAGAGATCTATGGCGAGATAGGCGGTTAGGACAGCAAGCACCCATAGGCCGACTTGCGGGTCGCGGTTTTGTGGTGAAGCGGTTTTCATCGCGGTATAATTAACGTTAGGCACCAAAGGTACGGGTTTTCCGAAATGAGGCGGCTCATGGATGGCCACCAAAGGAAAAAGAGGGTGTATCTTGCTGATGATACACCCTCTTCTCGCCCGGAATGGGGTTCGTCTGCGCCGGTTAGAGTAGGCTGATACCCGTTTTGCCGAAACGATAGGAGAGCCCCACCTCGTGGGTGGAGTTCCCGATACGGCGGTTAAGTTCCTGGTTATTGGCGTTGAACTGGTAGCTATAACCAATGCCCATCTGCCGCAAGTTGATTTGCGATAGCAGTCCCACCTCGCCGTAGCTCCGCAGGTTGATACCCAGTCCGAAAGCCCGCTTTACGAACACCATGGCCGACACGTCGGCCTGCGGCCGCAAGCTTTCGGCATAGACAACCAGCAGGGCCGGCTTCACGTGGAAGTCGCTATTCAGCTCGAACAGGGCCCCCGCGTTGAGAAAATACTGGTTGCGAAAGTTGTAGCGGTTGTCTGAGTCCACGCCCAGGTTGCCCAGCATGAGGCGTGGCAGCGCGAGGCCTACATAGTACCGATCGGGGCGGTAGAGCATTACGCCGAAGCCAACGAGGGCGTCAGTCTCCCGGATATCGTCGGCGAAAGCCAGGTCCATCGGGTCCAACTGTGAAAAGTTGGCGTTATGGTTCACCACCCCCGCGTTGAGGGATAAACCCACGTATTCAGATTCCGATATGCGCACCGCTTTGGCGAAGTAGGCGGAAACCTCGGTCTGCTTTTCCACGGCGAGGGCCTCATGCCGGAAATTGAGTCCCACCGTGGCGCCGAAGTTTTTCAGCCCAACATGGCCGCCGCCCCAGAGGATGGTGGGCGCCCCTTCCAGTCCGACCCATTGCCGCCGGCCGACGATGGAGATTTCACCACTCCCGTGGATAAGGCTTGCCGCGGGGTTCAGTATACCGCGGATCTGGCCGTGCTGCGTATACGTGATGCCCTGCTGGGCGTTGCTGGCCAGGGCCAGCAACAGCAACAGGGTGGTTATGAGATACGGTTTCATTTTTCGTTTATTGTTCATAGTCCTTCTTCCTTCCGTTTATTTCATTACGAAATAGCCTTTTTTGTGCTTCCATTGGCCGTTTTCCTTAATCTCGACAATGTAGAAGTAGGTGCCTGACGGCACGGGCAGTCTGCCGGTGCCGATACCGCGGAATGCCCTGGCGCCATTGTCATAGCCAAACACTTCGTAAATGAGCGTGCCATTCCTGTTGAAGATGGTGACCTTGTTCTCAGGATAGTCGCGTATCCCTTCGATCATCAGGAAGTCGTTGATGCCGTCGGCGCTGAGTGATACGGCTTGGTGCACTCGTATGGGCAGCTCTTCGGCGGGATCGACCACGGTGACGGTAACGGTTACCGGCGCTGCCGCCAGGTGGTTGGCGTCGCCTGCCTGTGTGGCGGTGATGCGCACGGTGCCGAGACGAAGTACGTTGAGCGTGGTGCCCGTTACGGTGGCTACCTGCTCGTCGTCTACGCTGAGCGTTACAGGGAGACCACTGCTGCTGCTTACCTGCAGGGCTACGCTGCCCGCATCGCGGCGGAGCTCACCCGGTGAGGTAAACGTGATGGTCTGGGTGGCTTGAGTCACCACGAGACGTACGGACGCTTTGGCGGCCTGCGTATTGGTGGTGTGTTCGGCGGGCACGATGTCTCCGGAGAGCGTGTAAGTGCCTACACCGTCCCCAAATGTAGAGCGGTCCCAAGTAACGGCCACGTTGGCCGTGGTGCCATCGGTATACACCACACCGACCCGCTCGGGGAGCGGCAGCTGTGCGGCTGGAATGCCATAGGTCGTGGCCACATCGGCCAGGTCCGCTACCGTCGCCACGTCGCGGCCCACGTCTACGGTGGCCGTTGCTGTGGCCGTGTTGCCCACGGCGTCGGTCACGGTCAACGTGACAGTCCGGCGGCCCGTTTCGTTACGGTTGAACACTGTTTTATCCAGTGACAGCGTAACGGTTCCACCGGCATCGGTGCTGCCGTTGTCTACCTGTTGCGGCGTGATGGTGACGGTGCCGCCGGTACCGAGGGTTACCCGGATATCCTTCGCTTTGGCCACGGGCGGCACGCGATCTATGGCGTAAGACTCACCCGAGGCGAAGGTCCGAACAGCATGCGGCTGGATACCTGCGGTATCTATGAAATCGAGGCGTAGTGTGCCCTGTCCGGCTACGGCCGACACCGGCACGGTCCACACCTCTCCGCTGCCGGAAGGTGTTCCGATGGTGGCAATGGCGCTGCCTGTGGTCGCCAGGGCGAAGTCGGCGGCATCCACGTCAGAAACCGGTGAAGAGAAGGTAACCGTATAGGACAGTTGTTCTGCATTGGTCGGCGACGCGACATCGCGGGAGATAGACGCAACGGACGTAAGGGTCAGCGTATCGCCGGTGGGCGATTCGAGGGTTCCCCCGTCGGCATCGACGGACCGGACCCGGAAGTGGTAGTGCGTACCGGGGTCGAGGCCCGCCACCACGGCAGAAGTGTTCGTCACGATCCGGCTTTGGTAGCCGTCCACGAACGTGGAGAAATCCGCCAGGCGGGAGACGTCCAGTTGGTACGACTCCGCACCGATCACGTCGGGCCACGCCAGTGCGAAGCCGTCATCGGTGATCTCGGAGACGTTAGGTAGCTGCGGTGTGAGGGCGTACCCCAATGCCACAGGGTCGGCAACGGTCAGCGCGACGAAGGAATGGTCTTCGAGGTCGGCCTCCACGTAGCTGTCGCTACCCGTGTGGCTGGTGCTGCCCATGATGGGCTTGAAGGGTGCGTCAGCGGTGGCCTGCGCAAAGAGCAGCAGCGTCGCCGCATCATGTTGGCCCAGTTCAGTTGTTTGGTAGCGCACGCGCACGCGGCCGGTGAACGCCACAGGGCCAGACACCCGATACACCCGGGGCAGCGAGTTGCCCGTACCGATTGGTACGGGCGAAGTACGGAAGGCAAGCGTTTTGCCCCGCATCACCAGTGGTGCACCGCTGGCTGGCAGCAGTGCCAGGCGTTCGTAGGAAAACCACGACCCCGGATGTGCCGTTATGCCCTCGTCGTGTGTCCCGACTTGGCCATGTGAGGGGTTGGCCCACATGATGGCCACCGCCAGCATGGCCAGCCAGCGTGCGAAGAGGGGAAACTTGTTTTTCAAATTCATATCCTCAGTGGTTTAAGGTGGTTATTGGATTTCCAATCCTCCGCTGACATAACCGTCGATGGTGTTTATCAGGGTAAGGCCATCAGCTGTTGCAGATACGACAAACATTAACCGCGTACCTGCGGTCACCGGAATGGACAAGCCAGTTAATATACCGTTACACATATCGCCAATACTAACAAGCCCCGTAAAAGGGGGGGAAAGCGTCATCGTGGTACCCGGGACGGATGTAAAGATATTATCCGGGGTAGTAGACTGGTACAATTCGGCGTGGATAGTTATCGTAGTGCCAACGAGCGATAATCCAGTGGTCGTACTGAAGAACGCCGAGAGGCTCGTAATCGTGCCATCCCGCGGCACCATAAAGGCCATATTGAGGTTCGTACTCGGGCTACCCGTCAAATCAATGTAACCCATAGGAGCTGGTAGCTCTGCGCTGTTGCCAAAACCGATGGCGGCAGGCTTGCCCACTAGTCCGCCCATGATCGTTGTTAATGAGACCGGCGTGCCAGACGAAAACGGGATAATCGCGCTTCCACCCCCGCCGGATCCCGGGTCCCCCTGTGGCCCAGTGGGTCCCGGATCGCCCTGGGCTCCTTTTGCGGCAACTAGTGCATAGTCTGGACTGACATCTGGGGGGAGGATTATAGATGGTACGTTGATAACCACGTAAGTGGAACCATTGTAGTGGACAACTTGTCCGGGTTGGTAGGTTGAGGCACTCAGGAGGTCAAAAGTGACCATCGACGTGAACGTTGCGTCTGCCCCGGTATCGCCCTTGGGTCCCTGTAATCCCGTAGCGCCGGTATCACCCTTTGGTCCTTGCGGCCCGGTATCACCTTGTGGTCCCTGTGGTCCCGGCAGTCCTTCCGGCCCTGCAGCGCCGGTATCGCCCTTGGGTCCCTGTGGTCCAGTCGCCCCGGCGTCACCCTGTGGTCCTACCGGCCCTGGGAAGCCTTGTGGTCCGGCTTCACCTTGTGGTCCCTGTAGTCCAGGGTCCCCAGTGGCCCCGGTATCGCCCTTAGGCCCCGTTGCTCCGGCTGGTCCGGTTTCACCCTGTATTCCTTGCGGCCCTACCGGTCCTGGGAAACCTTGTGGTCCAGTATCCCCTTTTGGTCCCTGCAGTCCAGCGTCCCCAGTATCGCCCTTAGGCCCCGTTGCTCCAGCTGGTCCAGTTTCACCCTGTACTCCTTGTGGTCCTACTGGTCCGGTCAGCCCTTGCGGTCCCGTTTCGCCAGTTTCACCCTGTATTCCTTGTGGTCCTTGTGGTCCGACTGGTCCGGGCAGTCCTTGTGATCCCGTATCCCCTTTTGGTCCCTGTATTCCTTGTGCTCCGATTTCACCTTGCAGTCCTTGCAGTCCCTGTGGTCCCACTGGACCGGGCAGCCCTTGTGGCCCAGCGGGTCCCGTTTCGCCATCGGCTCCCCGTGCGACCAAGAGTAGATAGTCTCCTGCGTCGGGCGTGCCAGCTGGGTTGTTCTTATTGGCCCGGTAAACACTGCCATTGTAGGTAACCAACTGGCCGGCTTTATAGTTTGCAGCGTCTTCGGCATCGTATGCCTCCGCCGCGGCAAATGGGTTTTCGCCGGCATATTGGATGCGCAGCCAAACCGAGCCGCTATAATAATAGAAACCCGGCGTGTTGTCGGTCTGGTAAATTAGCAGGCCGGTTGCCGGGTTAGCGGGTCGTTGTGCGGCAGTCAGCCGGGGGATCAATAAACCCTTGCCATTTGACATGATTTCAAGTTGTGCCGACGGATCAGGCTGTTCGATGCCGATGCCGACTTGGGCCAACGCGAGGGATGGCACCAATGCTAAGAAGCAGATGATGAGATTTACGTACGCTTTTTTCATGTTAATAAATTATAATATTGGTATTAGATGGCAGTATATTGGAAGGCTCACATTGATTTATATCGTTGGGCTTCAGCTTGTGATGGTTTATTGACGGCACCGTCAATAATAAGACTATTCGGTAGCGGCAATCGAAACGGAGAATATCCGTCCCGGTTTTGGTTCCGGTTGCTGGTCATCGTATGTTGTTTTTCGTTTAAATAGAAAATGTTTTATCATGGATAGAATGTTTTCAAAAGAACAGATTTTTTGAGACAAATTTCCCACCCGAATGGGTAGTTTTGTATTTTTTCTGATACCTTATAATATTTGGGCGTGACATGCTAGGATGATGCCTGTGGCCAGATCAGTAGGTATCAAATACGACTTCCAACACCCAGCGGGAGTCTGAAAAAATAGTACGGGAGGTATGCGCACCAATAGGCGCTATGTAGTAGCTAGTTTGTAGTTGGGCTGGCAGCAAGCCGCTACCGCGTTAGGGAGCGGTAGGCACAAATTTCATCGATAAGGAATTGACGCAATGACGTGTGTTTTTTGGTGTGAACCGTTCACCAACGAACACATGGCCCAAGTGGCCTCCGCAATTGGCACACAGAATTTCTGTTCGCCGCCCATCGGCATCGGGCACGTGTTTTACGGCCCCGTCGATTTCGTCGTCAAAACTCGGCCACCCGCAATGCGATTCAAATTTGTCTTCCGACCGATAAAGCGGCGCATCACAACGCTTACACACGTAGGTGCCGTTTGCTTTGTTATTTAGCAACGCCCCGGTAAATGGCCGTTCGGTTCCCTTATGCAGGATGATGTATTCTTCTTCTGCTGTCAATTCGTTGTATTTTGATGTGTCCATGTTGCTGGCAGTTGTGTGATGTTTACTAACATTGGCCCCACTTCGGTTATTCCGCTGTTGAGCAGTTTGTCCGCAAGCTGTTTGCAGTGATAAGAGCACTAACATAAGTCCGATATACCGCATCATAACCTTTTAAACTCTAAGTGAGACCGTGGATACGCTGTTTATGCGAATATACATTATTTATTCCTGAAATGTTTTCATCCCAAGGTCATTTCTTTCGGGCGTTGTGGAATCTGCATTTTTAAACCGGCATTTTATCGCCTTTGGTTCGCGCATTGAACCGGTAGACATGTGTGGCGCCGTTGAAAAGCCCTTATTAACTTAAAGTTAATTTTAATTTCAAGTTCGTCGAATTTATCTCATCCGGCGTTTTAAGTGCTTAGACGGGCTCTTAATGGAGGGTAACCGCATATATGCCACCGTGTGTGGCCAATAATTCGAACTCGCGGTCCTAAAAAACATCCTGAGACCCTCGGCTATATCCTCAACTTTTTCAATTAAATCTTAAATGCGTTGGCCTTGGTGTAGGGCTCATCATTTGATAATAAAAAATAATTTTTAGAAACGCAAATTTGCCCGGATGCCCGTCGCTGTTCACCGGTTGTCGTCATTCCGCTAAAACAGGCTATATGTGCTTTAATCGCGGATTTTAATCAATTTAGAACGATTATAAATTATTAAATTCGGTCATCCCATTGTCATCCATATGGCAATAAATTATACTTTTGTGGCATTATTAGAGGGGTGTAGTTCCATTGATTCAGATTACCCAAATTTTAACATTTATCATAATCAGTATAACGTGCTCGATATGAGACATATCTCGTTAGTTTTTGAAAGAATTGCCAAGCCGATATCCGTTGCTTTGGTGTTGTTGTTTGCGGTTTCTTCGTTGCAAGCTCAGGATCCGAAGGCCGGCGAGACGGTTTTTAGAGCTAATTGTTCGTCTTGCCACAAAGTGTACGGCAAATTTCTGGGGCCGGAGCTGGCCGGGGTGAATGAACGGCGAGAGGAAGCCTGGCTAGTGAAATGGATACACAACGCACCTGCCATGATTGCATCCGGCGATCCGATCGCGCTGGAATTGGATGCCCAATTCCCGGGTGCTATGATGTCGGCATTCCCGGCGCTTACTGACGACGATATAAAAAATGTCCTTGCCTACATCAAATCGGAAGAGGAGAAAAAGGCTGCTGCCGATGCGGGTGGCGGTGCCGCTGGTGGCGCTGCTGGAGCAGCAGCAGGTGCCAGTGGTGATGCAAGCAATTTCATGATTATCGGCCTTGTGGCGGTGATTGTTCTGGCATTCGCGGTCATTCTGGTGCTCAACAAGGTTATCCGTACGTTGGAGCGTGTCATCAGCAACAACAAAACGCTCATCCCGGAAGAAGTGGAAACGGAAGAGACCCAAGGGAAAGATTACCTCGGCAAGTTAAAAAAGCTGGCCAAAAATAAGAAGTTGGTGTTTTTCACCGTGCTGTTGGTAGCTATCTTCCTGAGTTCAGCAGGATGGAAAACCCTTTGGAACGTGGGGGTGCATGAGGGATACAAGCCGGTACAGCCGATTAAGTTTTCCCACCAGCTCCATGCCGGTGTCAACCAGATTGATTGCCAGTATTGCCACGGAGGGGCTTATAAATCCAAGAATGCCTCCATCCCTTCGGCCAATGTGTGTATGAACTGCCATAAGGCCATTACGGCAAGCGACAAATACGACGGTCAGCTTTCGCCTGAAATTGCCAAGATTTACCGGGCATTGGACTATAATCCCGAAACGATGGAATATGGACCGGATCAACGTCCGATCGAGTGGATACGCATCCATAACCTTCCTGATTTCGCTTACTTTAATCACTCACAACACGTGGTCGTAGCTGGCGTAGAATGTCAGACGTGCCACGGCCCGATTGAGACCATGGCTGAAGTGTACCAATACTCGCCGCTCACTATGAAATGGTGTATCGATTGTCACCAGGAGACGGAAGTAAACCATGAGGATAACGCCTACTACGACCAACTGATTGCTGCACATGAGCAGCTGAAGAAGGGGGAGAAGGTTACTGCGGCCATGCTGGGCGGATTGGAATGTGGCAAATGCCATTATTAATTATAACAATAACAACTACGTAATCACTAGACTACGCAATCTTTATACATAGCTTAAATGGATAGCAACAAGCAATATTGGAAAGGTTTGGAAGAGTTGCAGCAGACGCCCGCTTTCGTAGCGAAAAGCAAAGGTGAGTTTGCCGAAACGATTCCTGTTGAAGATGTTTTGAATGAGGCTGGCTTAAGCACCAAAACACCGCGCCGGGACTTCCTGAAAGCATTGGGATTTGGGGTAGGTGCGGTCACATTGGCCGCTTGTAATCGTACTCCTGTACACAAAGCGGTGCCTTATTTGATTAAGCCGGAGGAGATTACCCCCGGTATTCCGAATTTCTACGCATCCAGCTATAAAGGGCAGAGCGTATTGGTGCGGACGCGTGAGGGGCGGCCCATCCTGTTGGAAGCTAACCCCGCGGCGGTAGGTCTGAATTGTGGTACGGATGCCGCTACGCAAGCATCCGTGCTCGACCTGTACGACCAATCAAAGCTGAAGGGTCCGAAGTTCAATGGAGCTGATATATCGTGGGATGAACTGGATACACATGTCGTTACGGCACTGGGCGCAGCCCAAGCGGCCGGAAAGCAAATTCGTATCGTGTCTTCCACGATTAATAGTCCGTCCACAATTGCTGTGATTGCCCGTTTTACCGAGAAATACCCGACTGCCAAGTTGATTGAGGTCGATGCGGTTTCTTATGGCGGTATTATTAAAGCGAACGCGAATAGTTTCGGCAAGGAAGTCGTGCCGCATTACCGATTTGACAACGCCGATGTTATTGTTAGCGTTGCCGCCGATTTCCTGGGCACATGGCTCAGCGGTGAGGAACACACGCAGCAATACATCGCTAATCGCGACTACAAAAGTCTGAAAAAAGGGAAGATGTCGCGCCATATCCAGTTCGAAGGCGGAATGAGCATGACCGGAACGAACGCCGACGTTCGTGTTGCTATCAAACCTTCGGAAGAAGGGCCACTGCTGATTGCCCTGTATAACGCGGTAACCGGTAGCAGCCTGCCCGGAGCGCTCAGCACCAATCCGAAAGCGCAAACCGCACTGAAGTTGGTGGCTCAGGAATTGTTGCAGGCCCGTGGTCGTGCCTTGGTTGTTTCCGGTTCGAACGATGTAGGGATACAAACATTGACCAATGCCCTCAACGTAGCGCTTGAAAGCTATGGCAGTACCATCGATCTTGATAACCCTTCTTACCAATACAAAGGCAACGACGAAGCGTTTGAAACATTTTTGGCCGAAGCAGGCCGCGGCGAAGTAGATGTCGCGTTTTTCCTGAACGCCAATCCACTATACGAGTATGCCGCAGCAGATAAGGTGGCTGAAGCGTTCGGAAAAATCAAGTTTAAGCTTTCATTTGCCGACCGTGAAGATGAAACCGCAGCCGAGTTGGAGGCCATCGCACCAAACCACAACTTTTTGGAGTCTTGGGGTGATGCCCACCCGCGGGGAGGGTACTATACTGTTGTGCAACCAACCATCAATCCGGTGTACAATACCCGCCAAGCAGAGCAAAGCTTGCTGTTGTGGGCCGGCGATACCACTGATTATTATACGTTTGTAAAAGATAACTGGGAGCAACAGATTCTCGTTGGTAGCACGAAGACATGGAAGGACGTATTGCAAACTGGGTTTGAGTTTAAGGGCGACCAACCTGCATCGACGTATAGTTTCGACACATCAAATTTGGGCGCCTTAGCGCAGGCTATTGCTACGCAAAGCAAAGCGCAAGCCAACGATGTGGAAGTGCAACTCTATCAAAGCGTGGCGCTCAAAGACGGCAAGCAAGCGAATAACGCTTACCTGCAGGAATTGCCCGATCCGGTATCCAAGGTAACTTGGGACAATTACGCGGCGTTGAACCCGAAATTTGCCGAGACATTGGGCTTGGGAGAGAATAGCCTGGTAACGGTGGAGGGGGAAAATGGTTATCAGATAACCCTGCCCGTGTTGATGCAACCGGGGCAAGCGATGGGAACAGTATCCATTGCCGTAGGTTATGGCCGTACCAAGGCCGGTAAGGCGGGCAACAACGTGGGTAAAAACGCATATCCGTTTGTAAAGTTGCAAAACGGCACCATGCAGTACAATACAACGGCGAAGTTGGCCAAAGCCAGCGGTTCGTATGAGTTGGCCCAAACCCAAACCCACCACACCATCGAAGGACGTAACATTATCCGCGAAACGAGCTTTGCCAAGTACCAGGAAAATCCGGCCCATAACGCTGGCCGGTGGACCGATACACACAAAACTTACGATTTGTGGAATAAATATGAGCAACCGGGCCACAAATGGGTGATGGCTATCGACCTCAATGCCTGTACGGGTTGTGGTTCCTGTATCGTAGCTTGTAATCTCGAAAATAATATTCCGGTGGTTGGCCGCGACGAAGTTCGCCGTCGCCGTGAAATGCACTGGATACGTATCGACCGGTATTATTCCATTGAACAAGACGGCCAAGCCTATACGGAAGAGGATGAGATCCGTCACCTGGATGATATGGAGAATGTATCTGTGGTACACCAACCCATGCTCTGCCAGCACTGCGAACATGCACCCTGCGAGACGGTATGCCCCGTATTGGCTACCGTACACTCATCGGAAGGGTTGAACCATATGGCCTATAATCGGTGCTTCGGTACACGGTACTGTGCCAATAACTGCCCGTATAAAGTTCGTCGTTTCAATTGGTTCAACTACTGGAACGACTCGCGCTTCGATAACTACCTCAATAACGAGTTCACCCATTTGGTGCTCAACCCTGATGTGGTTTCCCGTTCGCGCGGTGTGATGGAAAAATGCTCGATGTGTATCCAGCGTATCCAAGCAGGTAAGCTGCAGGCGAAGATAGAGAAGCGGCCATTGAAGGATGGCGACATCAAGTTGGCTTGCGCTTCGGCATGTTCGGCAAATGCTATTATTTTCGGTGACGCCAACGATCCCGAATCGGAAGTGTCGAAGGCGCTGAAAAATGAGCGTGTGTACTACGTGCTGGAGGAAATCAACGTTCAGCCAGGTATCGGGTACATGACGAAGGTGAGAAATACGTACGAGGCTTAATTAATTCTGAAACAACATATTTATGTCATCGCATAACGAATCAATAATAAGGGAACCTTTAGTAACCGGCAAAGACATCACCTATGCCAAGGTGACTGACGATATCCTGTTGCCGGTAGAAAACAAGCCCAATAAGGCGTGGTGGATCGGCTTTACGTTGGCGGCCTTAGGCGCTTTGCTATGGGTGTTTAGTGTGGGTTACACGTTTTGGACCGGTATTGGTGCTTGGGGGCTTAATAAGACTGTTGGCTGGGCGTGGGATATCACCGACTTTGTGTGGTGGGTAGGTATTGGCCACGCTGGAACATTGATTTCAGCGGTACTCCTTATTTTCCGCCAGAACTGGCGTAATTCCATCAACCGCTCTGCCGAGGCGATGACCATCTTCGCGGTAATCTGTGCGGCGACCTATGTGGTTGCCCACATGGGCCGTCCCTGGCTCGCGTATTGGATTTTCCCGCTGCCCAACCAATTCGGCTCGCTGTGGGTCAACTTCAACTCACCGCTCGTATGGGATGCGTTTGCGATCTCGACCTATTTTACCGTATCCCTGGTGTTTTGGTATTGCGGATTGCTACCCGATATTGCCTCGGTACGCGACCGTGCTGCGGGCTTGAAGCGGAGGATTTATTCCATCATGTCATTCGGATGGAACGGTTCGGTAAAAACCTGGCAGCGGTTTGAAATCGTGTCCCTGATCCTCGCCGGTATTTCTACGCCGCTCGTGCTTTCGGTGCACACTATTGTATCCATGGACTTTGCCACCTCGGTGATTCCGGGTTGGCACACCACCATATTCCCACCCTATTTCGTAGCTGGAGCTATTTTTTCGGGCTTCGCCATGGTGCAGACGCTGTTGCTGGTGATGCGTAAGGTGCTCAACTTCGAGAACTACATTACGATGTTCCACATCGAGTCCATGAACAAGATTATTCTTGCCACGGGTTCCATTGTCGGTATCGCGTATTTGACCGAGCTGTTCATCGCGTGGTACTCGGGCTCGGAATATGAAATGTATGCATTCACCAACCGGATTGCCGGGCCCTATTGGTGGGCGTATTGGACGATGATGACGTGTAACGTTATTTCACCGCAGCTGTTTTGGTTCAAACGTATCCGTACCAGCATCCCCATTTCGTGGGTCCTTTCTATCGTGGTTAATATCGGGATGTGGTTTGAGCGTTTCGTGATTATTGTCACGTCCCTGCACCGTGACTATCTGCCCTCAAGTTGGGCCATGTTTTACCCGTCGTGGGTGGATGTAGGCGTGTTCGTCGGTTCAGTTGGGGTCTTCTTCACGCTGTTCCTGCTCTTCCTACGCTTCCTGCCCGGTATAGCCATTGCCGAAGTAAAACTATTGTTGAAGAGTTCGAGCTTGCAGCATAAGACCAAATTGATCAAGGAAGGTCATCTGGACGGCGAACAGGTGGAGTTTTTCCGGAATACGCTGACGAAGTATGACTCGGTAAAGGAAGAAGAAATTAACGAATTAGAAACGAAATAGCGCAATGAGCAATATTAAGTACATCCTTGGTAGTTTTGCCGATCCGGACGAGATGATGGACGGGATTGACAAACTCCAAGCCAACAACATCAGCATCTACGATTGCTTTACCCCGATGCCGATACATGGTATCGAAGCGAAGCTGGGCGTCAGGCCTTCGCGCTTACCGATTGCAGCTTTCTGCTTTGGGATCACGGGCACGTTCCTTGGATTCAGCTTGCTTTATTATACCATGACCTACGATTGGCCGATGAACATCGGTGGAAAGCCATCACTTCCGTTACCGGCATTCGTGCCTGTTACGTTTGAGGTGACGATCCTGCTATGTGCACTGGGTATGGTGGCCACATTTTTCTACCGTAACCACCTGTTCCCCGGGCGAGCTCCCCGCGTAATGGATTTGCGTGCTACGGACGACCGGTTCATTATTGCTGTCGACGCGAAGGACAATGCTGATCATGAGAAGATTGAAGGCCTGTTGAAGTCGGCAGGTGCGGTTGAAGTGAAGTACAACGAACGAAAATATGTTAGCTATGAATAAGATGAAACTTCTTAGCGCTGTAGGTGCTGCCGTCGCGATAGCGACCGTGGTGACTTCCTGCGGAGACGGCACCACGCGTAGCCGGGGCTGGGAGTTTTCGCGGAATATGTATGATCCCCTCGGCTATAACCCCGATCAGCCCAATCCGAATTTCGCCGACGGAAAGACTGCCCAGATGCCACCAGCAGGTACGGTCCCGGTAGGGTTTGAGCGATTCACCTATGCAAACACGATGGATGATTATGAGCGTGCAGGTGTGGAGTTGATCAATCCATTGGAACGCACGGAAGCGAACCTCGTGAAAGGCGAAGCACTTTACCAGGTATACTGTGCGGTATGCCACGGACCTGAGGGACATGGCGATGGTTCGATTACAAAAGACAGGACATTGGAGGCCGAATCACGCCAGTTGGAAAATTTCCCTCCACCGCCATCCTATGCGCGGTCAGATGGTGCCAATTCTTCCCGCGGGGGAGCGATGGCTGATCTCAGCGATGGCAAGATATACCATACCATTACATACGGATTGAATATGATGGGATCGCACGCGTCGCAATTGTCGCCGGAGGAGCGTTGGCAGGTGGTTATGTATGTTAGAGAATTACAAAAGAAATAATATTATATCAGCTATATTAAATGGGAACTCACAGTCATCATAACGATTATAACTTCAGCGAGCAATTTAAATTCACTGGAAGGGGGAAAGTGGTGAGTTTGGT